>Ga0207753_1000305_pt1 | contig 19781 bp, 17 predicted proteins | sample PonA233FremontCA_2_FD_187273 | JGI IMG/M metagenome (GOLD analysis project Ga0207753, IMG submission 187273) | Salt pond sediment microbial community from Fremont, CA, USA - Pond A23 Sediment 3 (SPAdes) | ecosystem: Environmental > Aquatic > Non-marine Saline and Alkaline > Saline | place: USA... | reverse complement strand
CGACGCCAGACGCGATGCGTTCGAGCCGGTCAAATCCCGCGGCTCGGGGAGCCACGTCGACCTCTGGCTGGTTCGGTATACGACCAGATCCGGCACCCATTCGGCGCTGCTCAAACGGATTCAACACCGCGCCCCGGCGTCGTTCGACGCGGAGTTCACCGAGACGCTCGACGAGTGGCAGTCGGTCGACGACCACGACGCCATCGTCCCGGTAGTCGCCCACGGGACGATCCCGAAACCGTGGTTTGTCGTCGAGTATCAGGAGGGCCAGCGGCTCAGCGACCGTCTCGGCTCGATCTCCGACCGCGAGACGCGGTGGTTCATCGAGCGGATCGTCGACGCGGTCTGTCACGCCCATGGCTCCGGCGTCATCCACGGTGGGCTGACTCCCCGCAACGTCATCTTCAGCCGGAGCTACGACGACAACGTCTGGTCCTACCCCAAGATCAGCAACTGGGGGATCTCCCAACTGCTCTGTCAGCTGTCTGCGCTCCCGATGGGCGTGCCACCGATGTATGCAGCCCCCGAACAGGTCGCCCCCGAGGAGTTCGGCGGCGTCGACGCCTCGACGGATATCTACCACCTCGGATTGATCATCTACGAACTGCTGGCCGGACGGCTCCCGTTCGACGGCCAGCCGGGGGTCGTCCTCCGGAAGACCGTTACCGAACAGCCGCCACCGGTGAGCCAGTTCGCCGACGGGTTTCCGGCGGGCGTCGACACGGTCCTTGCGAAGTGTTTCCGCAAGTCGAAACTCTACCGGTATAACACGGTCCAGGACTTCCGAACGGAACTCATGCAAGTCCTCGACGGAGGGTCGTTATGACGCTGCTGGAGGACCCCGCTGGGACGGTCGTCGTCACCCGACTGACCGCCTATCTGCTGCTGTTGGTCGCCTCGGTGAGTCTGACCTACTACACGCTACAGAACTCCCGGCAGCGGACGATCCGCTCGGAGATGTGGGGGTACGTCATCCTCGCGGGGATCGCCGGGGCGCTGTATGCGGTCACCGGCACCGCCGAGGTCATCGCCGCCACGGAGATCGTCCCCGCCGACATCGGCTTCGTCGGCTCGATCCGACGGCTCTGCCAGCTGTTCTTTATCATCTTTCTCGCTTTGGCGATGCGGGAGCTGTATTTCGAATCCCCACAGGCACCCGGCGACCGGAGCGTCGACCTGCCGATCTCCATCGAGAGCATCCGGTGGATCGAGGCGGGGTTCCTCTTTATCGCCTTTCTCCAGTTCATGGCGATCATCCTGCTCGGGCTGGTCGACGTGACGCTCGTCGTCCAACTGGCCGCGAGCATCGGCTTTACGGTCTACGGCGTCTCGTTTGCCTCGCGGATCAAGGGGGCGGCGATGTCGAGCCGGACTGTCCTCGATACGATGCTGACCTACATCATCGCCATCCTGCTGAGTGCGGGCGCTGCGAGTGCCGTCGAGGTCGGCGTGCTCGTCGGGGTCCAGTCGGCGCTCGTCGAGTCCCTCAGCGTCGTGTTGACGATCATGAGTATCACGTTCCTGTTGGTGTTGACGACACGACTCAAGCAGAACGTCGTCGACGTCTCGGTGTAGCCGGGTTAGAAGATGTTGGCCTGTCGGTGAACGCTCATCCCCTCGTCGGTCAGATCGTAGGGTTTGGTCGCCCGGGAGTGGTTGGCGTCGCGGATCTTCTGGATCTCGATGGCCAGCCGGGTCTCCTCGAAGTTCGAGGTCCGAACGTATCGGAGGACGAAGACGGCGTCGGTGAGGTACTCCATCGCGCCGTACTTCGAGGCGTGGCTCGAATCCTCGCTGGCCTCCGAGGTCAGCAGCGTCGTCACCCCGGCCTCCTTGAGCGACCGGGTAAAATCGAAGACCTCGCTCCGGCGTTTGGCCGGGTGGTCGTACATCATCTCGAGTAAGGAGACGGAGTCCAACACGAGCCGGGAGGCTCCGAACTCCCGGATCAGCCGCGAGATGTCACCCCGAATACTCGCCAAGCTGTTGGCCATCTCGACGGGGTCGAGGACGACGATCACCAGCTGGTCGTTGTCGGCGTACTCCCGGAACGGCCACCCCTTCTCTTCGGCCGTCGACAACACGGCCTCCTCGGTCTGTTCGAGTGTAATAAACACCGCCCGCTCGCCGTTTTTCAGTGCTTCGTTCAAAAACTGGAGGCCGAAGGTGGTCTTGCCGGTCCCCGCGCCGCCGATGATCCCGATTAGCGAGCGCTCGGGGACGCCGCCGAGGATCATGTTGTCGAGCCCCTCGATCCCGAGGTCGATCCGGTCGATATCCGAGTCGAGCTCCTCGTCGTCGAACTCTTCGGGGGTCGACGCCGCCGGGCCCCCACCGCCCCCGCCGCCCCCGCCGCCCCCGCCGAACGCGCCGAAGCCGAAGTCGTCGTCGCCCGACTGGCCCGTTCCTTGGCCGCCCCCGCCACTACTCGATCCAAAGCCGAAGGGGTCGTCGTCCGCCTCGTCGGACTCGGTGGTCGCCGTTGCGGGTTCGGGAGCCGTCTCGGTGGCAGCGGCGTCGGCGGTCGACTCCGCATCGTCGTCGAGACTGAAGCCGAACTCCTCGGGCGATTGGGCCGTCGACGAGCCCCTGCTGGCGGTCGTTGTCTTCGCATCGGTCACGTCCTCCTCGGCGTCGACAGCCTCCTCGCCCTCTTCAGCGTCGACAGCCACATCACTGTCCGCTGCTCCCTCGCCATCGCCACCCTCATCGTCGCTGTTGAAGCCGAACGGATCGTCCTGCTCGCTGCCCGTGTCGGCGTCGAACTCGTCGGCGGAGCCGACCCCCTCGTCGGAGTCGGTCCCTTCGCCCATCTCGTCGGCACTGAAGCCGAACTCTTCGGGTGATCGGGCCGTTTCGGAGTCGCCGGTCGCCGTCTCGTTGGCCTCCGTCTCGTCGCTCGAAAACCCGAAGGCGTCCGCCTCCCCGTCGACCTCGCTGTCGACAGCGGCCGCTTCCTCGGCTGCCGCCTCTTCGGCCGTGACTCCACTGTCTTCGTCCTCGGTCTGGTGGTCCTCCAGCAGCGAATCTCGGTCGACCTCGTCGTCCAGTTCGTCGTCGAGCTCCTCGACGAGCGCTTCGCGGTCGACGTCCTCGTCGTCGACGTCCTCGTCGAGCTCGCTGAGTGCCTCCTCGAACCAGTCGCTGCTCATCGCATCTCACCCCGGCTGCGAGCCGCCACCACCCGATCAGGAGCCCGCGCTGATCGCAGTGGTCGGTGATTCATACCGGACCAAGTGTATCCGCAAGTATGAATGTTCCCGTCACATCCCAACAGTAAACTGTTCTGGCAGTTGCGTCGGCTGACGGAGGGCTTTTGCCCCCGGCTTCCAACCGAACTGCATGAACGTCGGAATCGTCGCCCAGCGCGACAACAGCCGGGCGGCCACACTGGCCGACGAGCTCCGAACCGCACTCGCCACCGACGGCGTCGACTGTCGGCTCGACGAGTCGACCGCCAGCGCCATCGGCGCGCCCGCGGTCGCAGCCCCGGTCGACAGCTTCGACGCCTGCGATCTGGTCGTCTCGATCGGCGGCGACGGCACCTTCCTGTTCGCCGCCCGTGGAGCCGGTGGCACCCCCATTCTGGGTGTCAACCTCGGCGAGGTCGGGTTTTTAAACGCCGTGACCCCCGACACCGCTGTCGACGCTGTCCGTGAGGAGGTCGACTCGCTCCGCGATGGAACACAGGACGTTCGTGAGGCTCCGCGGCTCTCCGGGGCGTGTGGCGACTGGGAGAGCGTCCCGGCGGTCAACGAGATCGTCGTCACCGGCCCCCGGCGCGGTCACGGCGGCGGCGCGACGTTCGAAGTCGAGATCGACGGCTCGCCCTACACGAGCGGCCACGCCGACGGGATCCTGATCGCCACCCCGACGGGGAGTTCGGCCTACAACCTCAGCGAGAGCGGGCCGCTGGTCCACCCCTCGATCAACGGCCTGATCATCAACGAGATGTGTGGCACTGAGGCGATGCCGCCGCTGGTGGTCGCTGGCGACTGCGAGGTCACAGTGTCGGTCGACGACGCCGACCACGTGGTCGTGGTGAGCGACGGGCGTCGACCGCACGAACTCGATGTCCCCTGCGAGATCCAGGTTTCGAGAGCCGAGCCGCCGGTCCGGCTCGCCGGGCCGGTCGCTGACTTCTTCGAAGCACTCGGCAAGCTCTCGTGATTTAAAAGGGAACTGCTACGCGGTCAGCCCACGAACCCACCGCAGCCATGCGGAGGCCACCCGTGGAAACACACTCATCGTCACCGCGGCAATGCCACCGGCCCACAGCAGGCCAACGACCGCCGAGCCTGCAAGCCCGGCGACGGCGATCCCGCCGAAGGTAGCCAGCGCCAACGCGGCCGGGAAGTAACCGAGTCGGAGGACCAACAGCCACGGCGAGAGCGTTACCCAACCGCGTGTCTCGGTCGCCAGCGGTCGCACCCAGCCGCCGCGGATCAGCGTGCCGACGAACGTCATCGTTGCCCAGCCCACGATGCCGGTCGCCTTCGCGTCGACCGGGGTAGTGATCGGATACCCCATAATAAACAGCAGCGTCGGCAGCGCGAACACCGACACCTCGGCGTAGATCCGGGTGGTGTCGTCGAGAAACCGGCCGATCCCGTTTTTTTCGGTTCGGGTCGCCGAGCCGTAGCCGTACCAGACCCACCGCTGGGAGGACTCGGCGATATCGGTTTCACGGCCTACGGGGCCGTCACGGTGACGCATACCGCGTTTAATTCATGCTCTCGAATAGTATTTATTACGCGTTGCTGACAGCTGCCGACGGTCGCCCCTACTTACCCCACTGGTCGACGCGCTTCGGACGGGACGAGATCGAGGTGACATCGAGCGGTTCGTCGGCCGCACGCAGGGCTTCGAGGGCGGCGTTGGCGCTGGCCGCCGTCGAGAAGTAGGTAATCTCCTCTTCGACAGCGACCTCAAGGAGGTTGCGGTCCCGCGAGACGATCAGGTCGACTTCGCCCTTCCGGGCGGCATCCACGAGGTCGACGGCCTCACAGAACTCGAAAAAGTCGCCGAACCCTTCCACCAGTGCCTCTCCGGCCCCCGTATCGGGGTCGGGGAACGTCTCGTCGGAGAGATCGATGGCGACGACGCCTGACTGTGGGATCGCTTTGTTCGTCGCATCCTGGGCTTTGGCGTAGGCCTTGCCGAACGAATCGGCGCTCCCCATCACTTCGCCAGTCGACTTCATCTCGGGGCCGAGACGCGGGTCCGATCCCTGCAGGCGGTCGAACGGCAACACGACCTCCTTGACGCTGGTCTGTTCGGGGATCTGCTCGTCGACCGCGAGCCCGTCGAGCGTCGCCCCGGTCATCACCTTTGCGGCGAGTTTGGCGATCGGGACACCTGTCGCCTTCGAGACGAACGGGACGGTTCGCGAGGAACGTGGGTTCGCCTCGAGGACGTACACCACGCCGTCCTTGACGGCAAGCTGAACGTTCAGCAGGCCGACCGTTTCGAGCGCCTCGGCGATGCCCTCGGTTACGTCGCGCACGCGGGCCATCGTTTCGTCGGACAGCGAGCGCGGTGGGATCATACACGCCGAGTCCCCGGAGTGGACCCCGGCGCTCTCGACGTGTTCCATCACGCCGCCGATCAGGACGTTTTCGCCGTCGGCGACGGCGTCGACGTCCAGTTCGACCGCGTCATCGAGGAACTGGTCGACCAAGATTGGCTTGTCCGGCGAGACGCGAACGGCCTCCTCGATATAGTGTTCGAGCTCGGCGTCGTCGTGGACCACCCGCATTGCACGGCCGCCCAGCACGTAGCTCGGACGCACGAGGACGGGATACCCGATCTCGTGGGCGAGTTCGAGGGCTTCGGTCTTCGAGGTTGCGGTACCACCCTCGGGCTGGGCGATGCCGAGGTCGTCCATCAACGCGTTGAACCGGTCGCGGTCCTCGGCGAGATCCATCGCCTCGACGGTGGTGCCCATGATCTCACAGTCGAGTCCACGGCGGTCGATCTCTGCTTGGAGGGGTTCGCCAATATTCACCGAGGTCTGGCCGCCGAACTGGACCATCACGCCGTCCGCGCCGGTGGCCTCGATGGCGTCGGCGACCTCCTCGGCGGAGATCGGATCGAAGAACAAGCCATCAGAAGTGTCGTAATCGGTCGAGACCGTCTCGGGGTTGTTGTTGACGACGTGGGCCTCGATACCGAGGTCGCGGAGCGCCTGAATCGCGTGGACCGAACAGTAGTCGAACTCGACACCCTGACCGATGCGGATCGGCCCCCCGCCGACCACGACGACGCTCTCGGTGTCCTTGTCGACCTTCAGTTCGCCCGCGGCCTTGTCGCCGACGAGCGGCCCACTGTGGAACTCGGGCAGACGCGCCGAGTAGTAGTACGGCGTCTCGGCCTCGAACTCCCCGGCACAGGTGTCGACCTGTTTGTAGTTGCGGCCCGGAACCTCCTGTTCGACCGTGTCGACGTCGACGCCGCCGTCGGGGAGGGAAGCGATCTCGGTGTTGGTGTAGCCAGCGGTCGCCGCCGCGGTGAAATCGCCGTCCTGTGCAGCCTGCGCCGAGTCGGCGATCCGTTTGAACCGCTCGACGTACCACTCTTCGATCCCCGTCAGGTCGATCATCTCGTCGACCGTATAGCCGCGGTCGAAAGCCTCGAACATCGCATACGGGCGGTCGGGCGAGGGGCGTTCGAGATATTCGGCATCGAGGGTTTCGTCGTCGACCTCCGCCCAGTCGGCGGCGGGGTCGTACTCCGAGGAGCGCAGCGCCTTCATCAGCGACTCCTCGAACGTCGAGCCGATCGCCATCGCCTCGCCCGTGGATTTCATCGCCGTCGTCAGCTCGAAGTCGACGTCCTCGAACTTGTCTATCGGCCACCGGGGGACCTTGGTGACGACGTAGTCGATCGCGGGCTCGAAGGCCGCGGTCGTCTCGCCGGTGATCTCGTTGGTAATTTCGTGGAGGCGTTTGCCGAGTGCCACCTTCGCGGTCACACGCGCGATCGGGTATCCAGTTGCCTTCGAAGCCAGCGCGGAGGAACGGGAGACGCGGGGGTTGACCTCGACGACGCGGTACTCGCCGCCCGGCGTCCCGTCGTCGCGCCAGGCGTGCTGGATGTTACAGCCGCCCTGAATCCCGAGTTCGCGGATGACCTTCAGCGCCGAGTCGCGCATCTCCTGGTGGCCCTCGTCGGGGATCACCTGGGAGGGGGTGACGACCGTCGACTCGCCGGTGTGGATCCCCATCGGGTCGATGTTCTCCATGTTACAGATGATGATACACGAATCGTCGGCATCGCGCATCACCTCGTATTCGAGTTCGACCCAGCCGGCGATCGATTCGGTGATGAGGACCTCGCTGTTCCGCGAGAGGCGGAGTCCTTTGCGCACGCGCTCGACGAGCTTTTCGAAGTCGTCGACGATCCCCGACCCCGAGCCGCCCAACGTGTAGGTCGTCCGGGCGATGACGGGGAGGCCGCCGACCTCGTCTACTGCGTCTTGGACACGCTGGCGGAACGTCTCCTCGTCGAAGTCGGTGACCGACTCGTCGTCGTCCAGCGAGATGGTCGTCGACTTGGCGACCGGCTCGTCGATCTTCTGCATCCGCTGGCGGAACAGATCGCGGTCCTCGGTCGCATAAATCGTGTCCAGCGGCGTGCCCATGATGTCGACGTCGAACTCTTCGAGGACGCCTTCCTCGGCGAGTTCGGCGGTGACGTTGAGCCCGGTCTGACCGCCGAGTCCGGCGATGACGCCGTCGGGCCGCTCCTGTTCGATGATGTCGGCGATGGCTTCGGTGGTGATCGGCTCGATGTAGACCTCGTCGGCCATCTCGGGGTCGGTCATGATCGTCGCCGGGTTGGAGTTGACCAGCACGACCCGTGCGCCCTCCTCCTGGAGGGCCCGGCAGGCTTGGGCACCGGAGTAGTCGAACTCGGCGGCTTGGCCGATCTGGATCGGCCCACTGCCGATGAGGAGGATTGTGCGGTCTTCCTGCGAGTCGGTCGAACTGCGCTCCGTACTCATTACACGGCCGGAGTACGCTCATCGTAATAAGGCCGACGATAAATTGCGAGATCCGTAGCGAATTTCCGAATTTCGAAAGCAGTACGGTATCACGCCACAGGACCGTCAGTCGGAATCGGTCGCCGGGGGATCGGTCGCCGACCCGAACTCCCTGACGACGGGGGTGTGTCGACCGTACCGCCAGTCGTACAAGAGGAACGCGATCCCGAGTGCGCCCAGCGCGAAGAACGTGAGCTCGATGTTCAGCGCGCGGAAAAACGGTTTGTCGAGCACACCGTGCAAAAAGAAGACGTTGGCGAGCGCGCCGTCGTGAACGGCTTCGAATGCCTCTTGGCCACTCCCTCCGAGTATCTTCGAGGCGTCGGGGACGAGCGCCCAGATCCCGCCGAGGAACGCTCCAGTGAGGCGGTACCGGGTGACCGGGAGCAACCAGAGGAGTGCGAGGATACTCACGAACCCAACGGTGAAATGAACGATTGCGAATACCATTTGCTGGCCGTAGCGAGGCGAGGCGTTTCGTTAGGGACTGCATACGGTGCTACTGGCTCTCACTGTCGGTCGGTAGCCACAGGCTACTGGGCGTCGACACGGCCACACAGACCGAACGTGAGACAGTCGCATACGCCGTTCGTCGGCAATACGATGGCTTTAAACGCGGCAATCCGGAATACGCTCGTATGGTAACTCTCTACGACGTCCCGGCCGAGGAGTTCATCGCCGAACTCGCCGACCGGCTCGCCGATCGCGTCGACGCCCCTGACTGGGTCGAATTCACCAAAACCGGACAGGACCGCGAACTGCCACCACAGCAGGAGGACTTCTGGGAGACCCGCGCCGCGAGCGTATTCCGAAAGGTCGCGATCAACGGCCCCATCGGCGTCGAACGCCTCGCCACCGAGTACGGTGGCACCAAGGACGGTTCGAACCGGTATGCGGTCGCGCCCGCAAACCACGTTTCGGGCTCGAAGAAGATCATCCGTGAGGTCCTGAGCCAGCTCGAAGCTGAGGATCTCCTCCAGACCGCACAGGGCGAGGGCCGCCGCACGACTGCCGCGGGCGATTCGTTCCTCGACGAGGTCGCACAGGACGTTTTCGAATCCCTCGACCGGCCGGAACTCGAACGCTACGCGTAGGCTACCTTTTCGACCGCTCCGAAACCGTTTTTGGACCACACGAGAACGAGTAGATATGAGCAACAGCCCCGACGACGACCGACTCGAAGAGCTACGTGAACAAAAGCGCAGAGAGCTCGAACAGCAGCAACAGGGTCAGTCAGCACAGGACCAGGAGGCCCAAGAAGCCGCCCAGCAGCAGGCCGAAGCCCAGAAGGAGGCAATGTTGAAACAGCACCTGACCGACGGCGCTCGCCAGCGGCTCAACGCCGTCCAGATGTCGAAACCCCAGTTTGCTGACAAAGTCGAACAACAGATCATCGCCCTCGCACGGAGCGGACGGATTCAGGACCGCATCGACGAAGATCAGATGAAGGCACTGCTCAAGCAGCTCCAGCCGGAGTCCAAGTCGTTCGACATTCGACGGCGGTAGCCCCATGGAGCTCGCGCTGTTGTACAGCGGTGGCAAAGACTCCTCACTCGCTGCCCTCCTTCTGGACGATTTTTACGAGGTCAGGCTCGTGACCGGCACCTTCGGTATCACCGACGACTGGCAACACGCCCAACGGGCCGCCGCCGCGCTCGGCTTTCCCTTCGAGACCGTCGACCTCGACCGGTCGATCGCCGCCGAGGCCGTAGACCGAATGGCCGCCGACGGCTTCCCACGCAACGGCATCCAGCAGGTCCACGCCCACGCCCTCGAATCGGTCGCCGCACTCGATGTCGCGGCAGTCGCCGACGGCACCCGACGGGACGACCGGGTGCCGAACGTCTCCCGAGCCAGTGCCCAGAGTATCGAAGACCGCCGCGGCGTCGACTACATCGCCCCCCTTTCGGGGTTCGGCCGTCATGCAGTCGACCGGCTCGTCGAAACCACTTTCGAGGTCGAGGTCGGCCCCAGCGAGGAGGTCGAGAAGGCCGACTACGAGGACGAACTCCGGACGCTGTTGGCTGAGCGCCACGACAGCAAGGCGGTCGCCGACGTGTTTCCCGATCACGAACAGACCTACGTTCACGGTCGACGGTGAGCTGATCGGAGCCCGCGTTTCTCATCTGTTCCGACTTGTCGACCGAACTGTTAATCACACTCGTAGTAGTCGCCTGTAGTAATGGAGCCGGGCATCGGGTTCGCGATCGGGGCGGCACTCGTTTGGGGCGTCTATCTGTTCGTTCTCAAGCAGTCGTTCGGTGAGTTTCCGTCGACAGTGCTGATCGTCTACGCCAACGGGTTTGCCATCCTGCTGTACAGCCCGGTCCTCGTCACCTCGCTGGGTGTCGACGGAACCGTTTCGGCGCTCTCGGGATTCGGAATCAAGGAGGTCGCCACGCTCCTCGTTACCACGGGGATGACCGCCGTCGCGACCGTCGCCTTTCTGCGTGCGCTGGCTGTCGGCGAGGTGTCCTACGTCGCGCCGATCAGCAAGATCGTTCCCGTCTTCGTGCTCCCCATCGAGGTTCTCGTTCTCCAGCAGGTCCTGACGCCCCTGCAGATCGCCGGTGTCGTCGTCGCAACGGTGGCGGTCTACGTTACCAACTACCGCGGTGGGTCGCTCCTCGAACCGGTCCGGCGGGCCGCGACATCGAGAGCCGCCCAGCTCGCGGTTCTCAGTGCGGCGTGTTTCGGCGTCGCCGACGTGGCCAAACGGATCGGCCTCCAAGAGCTGGCGATCCCGTCTGCGCTCTGGCTCCCGCTGTTTCTGGCCGGGGTGTTGATCGTCGTCCTCCCGTTTGCGGTCCGCGCTCACCCGAAGACGGTCCGAAGCGAACTCCCGATGCTCGTCGTTGCGGGCGGGATCGTCGCGGTCGGCGAGTACCTAACGACGCTGGCTTTCGAACTCGTCCCCGCCAGTATCGCCTCGCCGATCGTCAACACGCAGGCCGTCGTCGCCGTCCTGCTTGGGGGTATCCTCCTCGATGAACAGTATTTCGGGACACGGCTCACCGCTGCGGTCCTCGCGGTCGTGGGTGTGACGATGATCGCGATCTGATTGTTATCGGTCGACACCCCGTGACCCACGACCGGCCGACTGTCGGCGTCGACGTTCGTGAGCGGCCGCGAGCTGCTCGGCTTCGTCGACGGCCGCCGACAGCGAATCGGCGGTCTCTCGGTGGGTGCGAGCCTCGAACGGCGAGGCCCGCGTGTACACCTCGATCGCCTCGGTCGGGGCCTGCAGATCGACCGGTTTGAGCGTGATCCGGTAGCCGTCGCCGCGGCTGGTGAGCCGGACGACCTCGGCAAGCGACTCGCCGGAAAACTGGACCATCTCGCGGTCGACACACCAGCCACCGGGCAGTCGACCCGTGAGACGCGAACCGTCGACCGCATCGCCGACGGTCGACTCCTCACTGATCTCGCTCAGCGAGCCAGCAGTCGCTGTCCCATCGAGTCGCAGTCGAAACCACGTCTGGAGGAGCCGTCGGATCTCTGTTGTGGGGGCCATCGGTAGTCGCCGCGGTCGGTCGTCGACCGGGATAGCTGACTGGTCTCGCCGATCGGCTATCGTAATGCAGCGACTACGGTGACGGGCGACGACAGTAATGATTCGTTTCCGGTCAGTAATTCATGCATAACTGACGGGTTCTGCAGCGAACCATGGTCGTTCATCCCGACTCAGTCGTCCTCGTCAGGGAGCCGCAGCACGTTTTCGCGGCCGAGTCGGAAGCTGTCGATCTCCCCGTCTTCGCGGAGTTCGCCGACGAGCTGGCTCGTTCGGGCGGCACTCCAGTCGAACTCGGCGACGACCCGCTGTTGTTTGATCCGGCCGCCGTTTTCGCGGATGAGCCGTAGAATCCGCTCTTTGTTGCTCAGCAGGTGTTCCGGCGGCCCGTCGGCAGTCGACTCCGCGCCGGTTGGCGTGTCATCCGACCCGGAAGAAAGTGTTTCCGGAGCTTCGGTCGGCTCTCGAGGAGCCGGTTGCTGATCAGTGTTCTCCGGTCGCTGGCCTGCTGTCGACGCCGTTTCGGTATACCGGCGTGCCACCCACAGGAGCCCACTCAGCGAGATCACGAGACTCAACCCACCGACGACCGTCGCTGTCGGCCACGTTTCGGCGGCCGATTCGTCGGGGACTCCAGTCCCGGTCGTCCCTGTCGCTGTGGCTGCGGTGTCGCCCGCATCCGTTCGCTCGTCATAAATTCGAACCGCCAAGGGCTCCACGGTCGAGTGCTGTTCGTTGGCCACGCCGATGACTCGCTCCGAGTCGAACGCCGGCTGTGGTTGTGAAGCCGTCAGCTGTGGCGACGCCACCGATATCCCACTGACGGCTCCGATCATGAGACAGAGTAACATTACACAACAGACGAAAACACCTGACCTGAGACGACGGAGCGATCGCGTGCTGTGTTCGCTCAGAGATCCCATGTCAGCAACCTCTTTGTGCCTCATGTGTCACAAGCATTTTATATAAAATTGACGATTATGGATGCACCGTATGGGTCGACCGCAACGCCACGGAACGGTCCTCCTATCGTCGTACAAACGGCACCCATCCGAGTGGAGGGTCGAACGACAACGGGGTGAAGACGCCGACAGGTGACTGTCGGCAGGGGCCGTGTAGTGCGAGAGTCGACCAGTAAACCACTGGGCGATACGGAACACGCCGAGCCGTGCTGACTCATCAGCCGACCCATCGCATACTCGGCTGTCGACGGCCGCCTGTTCAATCGGTAGCATCCTGAAGTCGGATTGACCCGGATTCAACGGTCGACACCACGAAATCCCGCTTTAGCGACAGCATACTTATATACTAAGCATCTATTTTGCCGCTTCTTCGAGATTGCGCGATGACCGCTCGTGGCAGGTTACTCTTCGGCGAGTCGACCGACAAAGGACAGCTTTCAAGCGCAGCCTCCGCCAACGGCTCGCTATGTACGACCGACTCAAAGGGTTCCGTGACTTCTACCCCGACGAGATGACCGCCCGCCGAGAGGTCATCGACACCGTCGAGGCTGCCGCGGCCCGCTACGGCTTCCGGGAAATCGGCACCCCCACTCTCGAAGCGACCGAGCTGTACACCGACAAATCCGGCGACGAGATCGTCGACCAGCTGTACAACTTCACCGATCAGGGCGGCCGCGAGGTAACGCTGACGCCCGAACTGACGCCGACAGTCGCCCGGATGGTCGTCGCCAAGAGTCAGGCGCTCTCGAAACCGATCAAATGGTACTCGACGCGACCGTTCTGGCGCTACGAACAGGTCCAACAGGGCCGGTTCCGGGAGTTCTACCAGACCAACGTCGACGTCTTCGGCTCCTCGGAACCCGAGGCCGACGCTGAGGTGCTGGCGTTCGCTGCCGACGCGCTGACCGATCTCGGGCTGACGGGCGAGGATTTCGAATTTCGGGTTTCCCACCGCGACCTTCTCGGTGGGCTGCTGGATGCGTTCGACGCCGAGGTCGACACCGAGGCCGCGATCCGGGCGGTCGACAAGTCGGATAAGATCGACGACGAGGAGTATTATGCACTGCTTACCGATGCCGGGCTCGCATATCACCAGGCCGAACGGTTCGACGACCTGCTGAAAACAGACGATCTCGACGACTTGGTCGACTTCGCCGAGACCGACCGGGTGGCCGACGCCGTCGAGAACCTGCAGGCCGTCCTCGATGCCGCCGAAGACTTCGGCGCACGGGAGTTCTGTGCGGTCTCGCTGGAGACCGCCCGTGGGCTGGACTACTACACGGGCGTCGTCTTCGAGTGTTTCGACTCGACCGGCGAGGTCTCACGGTCGGTGTTCGGCGGCGGTCGCTACGACGACCTTATCGAAAGCTTCGGCGGCCAGCCCACCCCTGCCGTGGGGGTTGCACCCGGCCACGCCACCTTGCAGCTGCTCTGCGAGCGAGCGGGTGTCTGGCCCGAGGAGGCCCCGTCGACCGACTACTATGTTCTCTCCGTGGGCGACACCAGAGCCGTTGCCGCCGCAGTTGCCCGCGAACTCCGCGAGTTGGGTCACGTCGTCGAAAGCGATATCTCCGACCGGAGCTTCGGTGCACAGATGAACTACGCCGACTCGATCAACGCCGAGACGGCCGTCATCGTCGGCGAGCGCGACCTCGAAAACGGTGAGGTGACGATTAAGAATATGCACACGGGTGACCAGACGACTGCGCCGGTCGACGAGTTCCCCGGCGACCTCACCCGGCCGACCTACGAGGACTGGGAGTAGTCCGGGGTCCCGATAGACGTATTTAATTGGCAGTACTGGTTCTGTTGAGTCGACTCCCTGAATGAACGTCCGAGTGTCGTGGCGGTACAGTCTCAGTCTGACCGGCACGATCGTCAAATGGCTTGCCGCTCCGCTGTGTTTTCCCTTGCTGGTTGCGCTCTACTACGCCGAGCCGCTCGCACCGTTTGTTGTCACTATCGGTGTCGCCCTCGGTGTCGGCGGGCTGCTCGAACAGATCGAACGGCTCGACGGCGAGGAGCGGCTCGGGCCTCGGGAGGCCCTCCTTATGGTTGCGCTGACGTGGCTGCTGGTCGCGCTGGTGAGCGCGGTTCCGTTCGTCGTCGCCGGTCGCGGGACGATCGCTCACCCGGTCAACGCGGCTTTCGAGGCGATGAGTGGGATCACCACCACGGGAGCAACCGTGCTCCGAGAGTTCGACATCCACGCTCGGTCGATCATGATGTGGCGACAGCTCACCCAGTGGCTCGGCGGCCTTGGTATCCTGATCCTTGCGACGGCGATCCTCTCGCGGCTCTCGGTCGGTGGCGCACAGCTGATGGAGACCGAAACCCAGTACGACAACGTCGACAAGCTCACCCCACACATCGAGGACACCGCCCGCCTCATCGGGAAACTCTACCTCGGGCTCACCGTCGCCACGATCGCCGTGCTGTACGGGCTCTATGTGGTCGACCTCGCGCCCAACATGACCCTGTACAACTCGGTCGCCCACGCCTTCACCAGCGTCTCAACTGCGGGCTTTTCGACCGAGTCGCTGAGCATCGAAGCCTTCGCGCCGGTCGTCCACTGGGTACTGATCGTCGTGATGTTTTTGGGGTCGACCAGTTTCGTGTTGATGTATTTCGTCATCCGGGGCAATCTCGACCGACTTCGCAACAGCGAGGAGTTCCGGTTCTATCTCGGTACCGTGGTCGTTTTTTCAGGGCTGATCGTCACGATCCTCACGCTCAAGGAGAACCCGACCGGCACCGGGTTTTCCGATACGTTCCGACAGTCGGTGTTCAACACCGTTTCGATCATCACGACGACGGGGTACGCCAACTCGAACTTCGACCTCTGGTCGCCGTTCGCCAAACACCTCCTGCTGATGTGTATGTTCCTCGGCGGGATGGCCGGCTCGACGACCTGCTCGATCAAGGCCTTCCGCTGGCTGGTCGTCTTCAAATCGTTTCGGCGTGACCTGTTCACGGTCATCCATCCCGAGGCGATCCGGCCGGTTCGACTCGGCGGGACCACGGTCGACGAGGAGACGGTCCGCAACATCTACGCCTACACGCTGATCGCCGTCGTCGGCGTCTTCTTCGTAACGGTGTTGATCGTGGTCAACGGCGCACGGACCGGCCTCTATCTGGTCGAAGGCGGGTTCAGCGAGTTCGACGCGCTGGGTGCGGCCGCCTCGACGTTTCTCAACATCGGCCCGGCGTTCGGTCCCGCCGGTCCCTACGGCACCTACGACGTGTTTTCGATGTCGACCAAAGCCGCGTTGGTCGTCGTGATGTGGATCGGTCGCATCGAGATCATTCCCGTGTTGGTACTGTTTACGCGGTCGTTCTGGCAGTCCTGATCGCGGTCCTCCAGCTATCAGTCCGGATCATTCGGGAGCAAGACAAATATACTCGCTGAGCGAACTCCGCTCGTGACTACCACGCTCGTTTCGGTCCGGTACCCGCTTACCGAGGACAGCCACCGGACGATCAGCCGGGGGCTCGACTACGCTGCTGGCGACGAGGACTCGTTGATCGTGCTTCACGTGGCGCTCCTCCAGAACGGCGACAGCATCACCCGCGAGGAACTCCGGTCGGCCGTCGAAGCCGAGTTCGGCGAGATCCCGGCCCACTACGTCGTCCGACAGGGGTACGTTCTCGAAGAGGCCATCGTCGACGAAGCCGCCAGACAAACGGCCGACCGCGTTATGGTCGGCAAAACCAAACGGGGCCGGATCCGGCGGCGGCTCGGCCAGCTGTTCGGGCTGTATCCCGACCTCGAAGCCGAACTCGAAGCCACGCTCAGTACGTCCCTCGAAGTCGTCGACTGATCACTCCCGGCGTTATCGGTCCTGTATTCGACCGACGAACAGCGCCAGCACGGGGACGATTTCGAGTCGACCGATCCACATCAGGAAGGTCATCAGCAGTTTCGAGATGGGGGAAAACCCTTCGTAGCTCCCGTAGGGGCCGACATCACCGAACCCCGGCCCGATGTTGCCGATGGTCGCCAGCGAGGCGCTGAAGGCTTCGAGCGTCGATATCGGATCGCCGATCCGGGCCGAATCGAGTTCGAGGAACACCGCCGAGACGGCGAACAGGCCGATGTACAGCAGCGTAAACACCATGATGCCGCGGATCGCGTCCTCGTCGATCACGTTGCCGCCGAGGCGAACCGGCTGGACGGCGTCGGGATGGACCGTGGTATACAGTTCACGGCGGATCGTCTTGATGACGACCAGCCAGCGGACGACCTTGACGCCACCACCCGTCGACCCTGCCGAGCCGCCGATGAACATGGCAAACAGCAACAGCATCTGTGCGTGTTGGTCCCACTGGGCGAAGTCGGCCGTTGCGAACCCCGTGGAGTTCATCAGCGAGGCGATCTGGAAGGCCGCCTGTCGGATCGTATTCTCGGTCAGTCCTTGGGTAACGCCGCCGAGTTCTCCCAGCGGCGGGGCGGCTCCCCGAGCCAACACCGCCGTGAGCACGGCGACGAGGACGGCGATCGCCCCGGCGTAGGCGCGGAACTCCGTGTTGTCGACCAGTCGCTCGTACTCGCCCTGAAAGACGTGCCAGAACAACGCGAAGTTGACACCGGCGACGACCATGAACGGGATGATGACCCACTGGACGGCCGCACTGAAGTAGGCGATGCTGTCGGCCTGCGGGGAGAAGCCGCCGGTCGGGAGTGTCGAAAAGCCGTGAGCGATCGCGTTGTAGAGGTTCATGTTGTCGGCCAGCCCGACTAGATGGAGCCCATAGAGGATGACGATCAACGCAATAGTGAATCCGAAGTAGATGATCCACAGCGCGCGGGCGGTTTCGGCGATCTTCGGCGTGAGCTTCTGGAGTTCGGGGCCGGGGGCCTCCGACTGCATCAACTGCGCGCCGTTGACCGACAGCTCCGGCAGAATAGCGATCATCAGGACGATGATCCCCATCCCGCCGAGCCACTGGGTGAGCTGCCGCCACATCATGACCGCATGTGAGTGGCGGTCCAGACTGATCTCTCCGAGTACCGTCGCCCCGGTCGTGGTGATTCCGCTTGTCGCCTCAAACAGCGCATTGATCGGGAATCGGAGCGTCGACTCAGTCCCATAGCCCGCCAGTACGAAGGGGATCGCAGCGATAACCGCGACCGCGAGCCACGACAGTGAGACGAGCAACAGGGCTTCCGGCGGCCCCATATCCGGATCGTCGTCGAGCTGTTCGAGGCCGACCCCGACAACGAGTGCAATCGCTATCGAGGCCACGAACACCCAGATGTCTTCGGCATAGACGACCGCCACAAACAGCGGGACGAGCATCGTCGCAGCGAGGTATTTGATGACGGTCCCGACGAGACTCAGGCTCGCATACCAGTCGAGACGCCACCTCATGGAATCGGCACCATCCTGTTGTCGACGCTGACTCCCAGCCAATGTATCAACGCTTCGAAACCGAACCACCCACGTTTAGATCCGGTCGACCGACCGCCGCCGTCGACGCTGACCCCGTTTACACGATCGGGTGACTGTACCCGAACTTTATTAAAGTTATCAGAACAATGATAATACTTATTGTATGATTCATTGAGTACCAATTGTGGATCGGGTAGTGGTTACTCACCGGTTGGGACCTCGGCGGCGGTTGCGAGCGTCCGGTAGACGGTGCTACCCCCACAGTGTAGAACATATCTATGGCAAACGAAACCTACGTTGGGTCCGTCGATCAAGGGACCACAGGAACGCGGTTCATGGTCTTCGACCATGGTGGCAATGTCGTATCGAGCGCCTACGAGAAACACGAGCAGATCTATCCGGAGCCCGGCTGGGTCGAACACGACCCGATGGAGGTCTGGGAGAACACCCAGACGGTCATCAGCCAAGCCCTCGACGAGGGCGGTATCGACGCCGAACAGTTGGAGGCCATCGGCGTCACCAATCAGCGTGAGACGACGCTGCTGTGGGATGCCGAATCCGGCCAGCCCATCGCCAACGCCATCGTCTGGCAGGACCGGCGGACGACCGACCGAGTCGAAGAGTTGGAGGAGGAGGACAAGGTCGACGAAATCCGCGAGAAGACCGGTCTCGAAGCCGACGCCTATTTCTCGGCGACGAAGGCCGAGTGGCTGCTGGACAACACCGACCCGATCAAACTCCAGCGGGCCCGGCCACAGGACGTTCGTGAGCGCGCCGAACAGGGCGATCTCATGTTCGGGACGATGGATACGTGGGTGATCTACAACCTCACCGGCAACCACATCACCGACGTCTCCAACGCGTCCAGAACGATGCTGTTCAACATCCACGAGATGGACTGGGACGACGAGCTCCTCGACGAGTTCTCGGTCCCTGCCGAGACGCTTCCCGAAGTCCGACCTTCCTCGGACGACGAGACCTACGGGTCGACCGACGCCGACGGCTTCCTCGGGGCAGAGGTCCCGGTCGCTGGCGCGCTCGGCGACCAGCAGGCAGCTCTCTTCGGTCAGACCTGTTTCGACGAGGGCGATGCAAAGAACACCTACGGTACCGGCTCGTTCATGCTGTTGAACACCGGCAACGAGGCCGTGATGAGCGAACACGGCCTCCTTACCACGGTGGGCTTCCAGCGCTCGGGCGAACCGGTCCAGTACGCCCTTGAGGGTGCGATCTTCATCACCGGGGCGGCAATCGAGTGGCTCGAAGACATGACGTTGATCGACGACGCCATGGAGTCCGAAGCCGTCGCCCGGAGCGTCGACTCCACCGACGGCGTCTATCTCGTCCCCGCCTTCACCGGCCTCGGTGCGCCCCACTGGGACCAGCGCGCCCGCGGCACCATCGTCGGGATGACACGCGGCACCCGACCGGCCCACGTCGTCCGGGCGACCCTCGAAGCCATCGCCTACCAGACCAAAGACGTCGCCGAGGCGATGATCGAAGACTCGGGGATCGAACTCTCCGACCTTCGCGTCGACGGCGGCGCGGTCAAGAACAACTTCCTCTGCCAACTGCAGGCCGACATCGTCGACACGGAGATCGTCCGGCCCGTGGTCGACGAGACCACAGCGCTGGGATCGGCCTACGCTGCCGGGCTCGCCGTCGGTTACTGGGAGACCGTCGACGAACTCCGGAACAACTGGCAGGTCGACCGCGAGTTCGAACCTGACGCCGAGGCCGACTACACCGAGGAGTTCGAGCGCTGGCACGAGGCCGTCGACCGGTCGATGGGCTGGGCGCAATCAGCAGGCGACGAATAGCTTACACTGGTCGACTGTCGGTGCGCCCTGCGCATTTATTTGTTTACTGTT
>Ga0207753_1000303_pt1 | contig 19794 bp, 18 predicted proteins | sample PonA233FremontCA_2_FD_187273 | JGI IMG/M metagenome (GOLD analysis project Ga0207753, IMG submission 187273) | Salt pond sediment microbial community from Fremont, CA, USA - Pond A23 Sediment 3 (SPAdes) | ecosystem: Environmental > Aquatic > Non-marine Saline and Alkaline > Saline | place: USA... | reverse complement strand
ATGTCGGGACTAATTGTACCATGTTCTCGTTCACTTGTACAATGTTATGTCCAAAATCATGTCAGTTCCCCCGGGCGCCGGGGTGCGGAAGGTCGGTTCTACGCCCAGGGCGTGAAAGCCAACGTCCTCTTCTTCGACCGCAAGCCCGCCAGCGAAACGCCGTGGACGGAGACGCTCTGGATCTACGACCTCCGGACCAACAAGCACTTCACCCTCAAGCGGGACCCGATGACGTACGAGGACCTGACAGACTTCCTCGACTGCTACAACCCGGAGAACCGCCACGATCGGGAGGAGACCGAGCGCCTCAAGGCCTACGAGTATGACGAGCTCATCGAGCGGGACAAGACGAATCTCGATATCTTCTGGCTCAAGGACGACAGCCTGGAGGACACCGAGAACCTCCCCGAGCCCGACGTGCTAGCCCGCGACATCGTCGAGAACCTCGGGGCGGCGCTGGAGCAGTTTCGGGGGATACAGGAAGAATTAGAGAGCTCGGCCAGTTAGTCAGCGATCTGCCCGATAGTCAGCGATCTGCCCGATACTTGTCGACGCAAGATTCTTCGGTCGGCTTTTTCTATTTCCTCTAGTCAAGTGACTTCCCAGCTTCATTCTGCTTCCTGGAGTAGTTCTGTTCATATCCGGCTATGTAGCAATCTCTCCTTAAAGTCCTGACATTCCAGTCTCCTGGAATCAGATATTCCTCCCTCCTCTCGGTGATTTATATGGGATCAGAAGTGAGATCCGAGTGGACGCTGCTGGTCTAACAGACTTTAGCGGCACCACATTCAGCTAGGCAGGCCTGCGAGACCACCAATCAGGGAAGGCATGATCAAGACGCGCAGTAGAGTCTGGCGACGGCACCACTTTCCCAAAAACGACCGTTTTCGAAACGGTCGCTAGCTTTCAGAAATAGCGGGATCTACCCTGCCCTCAGAGTCCCAAAAGTTGTTTCGAAACCGACAGTTTCATATCTTGGCGGTGAATTGGGTTCTGAAATAGGTGAAATTCCGCTCTATGCGCATCGGATACGCTAGGATCTCGACCGGAGAACAGAAGCTAGACCTGCAACTCGATGCCCTGGAAGAAGAAGGATGCGAACGGATCTACCAGGAGCAAACCTCCGGGGCCGCAAAGAATCGTCCCGAACTAGAGAAGTGCATGGACAGCCTCCGGGAAGGAGATACCCTCGTGGTGTGGAGACTTGACCGGTTTGGTCGTTCCCTGAAGGACCTCGTACAGAAGATGGACCGGCTCGAAGACCTCGGGGTAGACTTCGTATCCCTCACCGAAGGGATCGACACCACCACGGCACAGGGCAAGCTCACTTTCCACATCTTTGGTGCCCTGGCCGAATTCGAACGAGAACTCAATCGTGAACGGACAATGGCCGGTCTACGGGCAGCACGGGAAAGAGGTCGAGTTGGAGGACGGCCACGATCCCTCGATGAGGAGGAGATTCCTCAGGTCCAGTCCCTGATGCAGAATCCCGATGTCTCTACGGCCGATATCTGCGACCGGTATGGGATTTCGAAAACGACTCTGTATCGGTACGTGGGGCCGGATGGAGAGCGTCGGCGTTGAAAGTTTTCAGTTATCCAATGCTCCAGTACGCTTCAATACCGACCGCAACTCGCGAACTGTGCCTTCACCGACATTGGAAAAACTGGGCAGCACACTCTTCAAACGTTCGAAGTCTTCGGATACATCCCCTATTTTCAATTCGCCGTCTCGATAGGCTTTGGGGGTCAGCTTAGCATCACGGTCATCTACATCGTAAGCTAGCGACAGGGCACGATCCACGTAGGCATGAGGATCTAAAACCTCGATCATGACTTTTGCGGGTGTCTCCAAAGGCCACTCACCAGGAAGGTAAACGAGACATCCTCTTTCCTGAAGCGTCTTCCTCAAATCCTGTAGAAGGCCACCAAATTTCCTCTTCCTCCGATCTACCTGTCGCTTCAACTGATATCGAGAAGGTTTCTGATTGGCGTTCATAGCTGTGAGAGATTTTTCCTTGAGAAGCGAACGCTTTCAGTCATCGAGGTGGTACAGGGTGATAACCTCGTTCCTCTCTCCTACCAGAACTGCCTTTCCTGCTGCTCCCTCCAGGCGTTGAATTTGCCTTCGAAGTCTACTGATTACTTCCTGTTTATCCTCTGGCCGGAGCCTATATTCACGAGTCCCATCCGATTGTGGTACCGGGGTGCCATGCTCCACAATGAGGTGTGCAAGTCTCTTTGGTATACCTCGCTCTTGGCTCCGGTTTTTGGCGTGACGTGTGTAGTTCATCTGTGCTGGGGATCTTAGCAGCTCTGTCTAGGCGCTAAATCATATCTGTGTCAATCGACTCGCCAGCTTCGATAGCCTCCTCCATCTCACCAATCAAGGTTTCCAGACTCAGCATGACCCGACTGAACCCATCTCGTACAGGATCACCGGTCCCTAACTCATCCCGTATTTTGTTTTCAAGCTCTCTTCCCTGCTGGTAAAAGTCGTTAATATCCTGAAGGAGTGCTTCGTGCTTTTCAGTCTGCTTCTCTTTCAGAAGTTGGAGAAGGTGAATCCCGAGCTCTAATAGATCATCACGGGCAACTTCGTGCTCCTCAGCCATCTCGTTAAGAAGATTGCGGGTGCCTCGACTTACCACCATGGTTTTCCGTTGGGTTTCCGACTCTTCCCGCATCCCACCACCAAAGGATGCAACACCAGGGCGCTCCTGAAGCACGTCCTCAACCTCTCCAGCTACTACGTCCAGAAGCTCCTTCTTCGAGACATCCCAGTAGTCAGACAAGTCATCGACTAGACCCAGTGACTTTTTAGTAAGCTTGAAAGTCGTGCGTACAGACTTCTTCGCACCTGGACTATCCAACCTCTCTTCACTCTTGGAAGAATCCGATTCCTCCGTAATCTGCTCTAGATCCTCCTTGGGATCAGCCATCGTATATTGCTCTTTTTCCCTGATAACTCAATCACTATAATACGCCTGATTACTTTCAGTTTCTCGGTAACCTTTACAAAAATGTAACCTGCCCCTCCATGAACTGCCTCGTTCGGGACAAGAAACATACTTCACACATACCACTTTCCTGTTTAAAGTGGATTCTAACAGGTAGCTCCCTCCTCACTTAACCTACCAATGAGATTAGCCCCCCATGGGTATTGAAATCGAAGGCCTCGACGAACTCATGAATCAGCTCAACCAGATGAAGGAGAACGCTCAAGAGATAGAAGGGGAAAACACCGTTCCCTTCAGTGAGCTATTCAACTCCCCCTTCATGAGGCAGCATACCTCATTCGAAAGTTTCGACGCTCTACTCGAAGACGGTGGGTTCGAGGTTGAAGACCAGGACGACTTCGAAGCAATCCCAGAAGAGAATCTGGACCCCCACATTCAGGAGACTACGGATTTCGAGGATTGGGAAGAGATGCTGAATACCGCCGTTGAGACCTGGGTAGCTGGCAAAATGGGTCTCGAATAACCGAGGGAAGGTCAGTGCGGAGCCATTACCGTTAACCGAGGCGAACTCAGATCCGCGGCCGTCTACCTACGCTATCCGCATTTCCGTTCTGAGCCCGGAAAATTTCCCAGGAGCGGAATTTTTTAGCCCGAGTGTCTGAGACGAGTGGTATGGCCAACCCCTCCCCCCGTGAACCTCTAAAAACCCGAAATGAGGCGCCCCCTCCTGGCAGAATAGCCGAACTCGGACAAATTCTTGGGATCGGTCGTGCGTGCTGAGAAACGGACCCTGTGAGACGGATTTTCTTCTACTCGTTCGTGGTATACCCTGGCATTTTCGATTTGAGAAGGGGATCCGGTTGCTTAATCTTTCCCAATAGCAATCGCGACAAATTACGTCGGCGAGGTATTATCGATGAGCGTCAAAGTGTTCTTGAGCTACGCCCGTGAAGACGAGAACAGGGTGGGCAATCTATATGACATGCTAGATAAGGAAGGCCTGAATCCCTGGATGGACAAGAGAGACATCCTGGGAGGTGAAGACTGGGAGCGCAGCATATGGAGAGCTCTACAGGACTCAGACTTCTTCCTCCTCTGTCTATCTGAGAACTCGGTAAACAAGCGTGGTTTCTTGCGTCGTGAGATAAAGCGTGCTCAGGAAGAATGGGAGGGCAAGTTACAGGATGACATATACTTCATTCCGCTTCGACTCGATGCGTGTGATCCACCCGACCAGATTAAAGACCGTTTCCATTGGATCGACATGTTCGAGGAGGACGGCTTCGACTCCCTCATCCAGTCTATACAAGTGGGAGCTAAGCGGCGCAATCTCGAATGGATGAGAAAACCTGAGCGCACAAAGGGAAGCGCACAAATAGTACAAGCCAATTACTCGGAGGAACGAGATGGGGCCATCCCGTACAGCATCGATATTGAATATCCAAGGGTAGAGGGTCCTGACGAGGAGTGGATTAGCGAAATCAATCGAAGACTCCAAGGTCTTGCCACCTCAAAGCTCCATCACTACCGCAAGAGATACCTGCGTTCTTTGCACGACGAAGAACTCGGGGCAGAGTTAGGTCCTTCAGGATTTAACGAGGTTAGCTTCTCGCAGAGCGTTGGAATATTCGATCAAAACCTCTTGAGCGTAGCTTTCAACGTGTCCTGGTACGGGGCTGGTGCTGCTCACTCCAACAGCCATACTCTCACGAGAAACTTCCAGACCGAACCGACTTTCTCCCTCGAACTGAACGACCTCTTCCATTCTGAAGCCGAATATCTCCCCCGACTCTCAGAAATCTGCATCCGGGAACTCACTAAGCAAGCAGAAGACTACGGCTCTGACGATTACGACCACAACCTGATGGAGGATGAGAGAAATAGAAAGGGAGTTGCCCCCGAGGAAGAGAACTTCGAGTCCTTCTACCTCTCACCTGATGGACTGCACATCCTGTTCGACAAATACCAAGTAGGACCGGGAGCATGGGGATGCCGTGAGGTGGAGATTCCATACGACGATCTTGGAGACGTAATCGACTCTACTGGACCATTGCGAGATCTTCTGACCGGTATGGGAGCTCACTAACCGGAAATGGACTTGATTTGGTAAGCCGAAAGGCTCAAGAACTGAGCTGATCACCGTTTCCCATATACTCATCTCTCTGTTCCCGATTCTCTGATTTTCTTTTCCTCGGCACCCCGCGGAGCAGTCGCACTTATGTATTCCTGCCTCTCCTTGTCTCGACGAAGGAGGTACTCATACTCTTCTGAGGGAGCAACGGCCAGGAGGACTGCCCACAGTTGTCCTGCAGTTGAGAGTCCGAGAATTGTAAATGTCACTCGCCTCAAGACGGAGACATGGTCTAGGAGAAAAGCAGACTGCCTTACGATCGGCTCGACTATCGTCAGAAGTAGAACTACCACTAATATAGCGGTAGAATACCGCATCGCACTGAGCAGACGCTGAAACAACTCTACGTTCTGCTCTGCACTGCTCAGATCATCGGGAAGCCTTCGTATGGTTGCACGAAGCTCTCTCGGATTCACAATGGCAATCCAAGCACCAATCACACCGAAGACAATTCCCGATATGTACCTCAGCCCAACCAGGACAGGGCGTTGAGCACTATACTCAATATCGTCACCTACCCAGAAACAAAATCCTGCGACTGACAAACCTCCGACCAACTGAATCCAGAATGAAACGTTCGACCTCTGTGTATCGGGCATAGCAGTAGGTCTACTCGTTGATGGTAGCTCATGTGGCGTCAGTCCTCTTCATCAGGAAGTCTTCCAAGAAGATCATCCTCCATGTCGTCGAGCTCGGATAAAATGGATTCACCGCTTACGATTTCATCGTTGACTCGATCCACCTCCAACTCCTCTTCGAACCTACCGAGGGAGTGACTGAGCCAGTAGATCTTGGAATCACCGCTCATCTTGAATCCCACATCGTCCCACGCCTCATCCCCTCCATCCTGTTCCCAGTTCTTGATGATACTCTTTAGCTGCCCTTCTGTGGGAGTAAAATTAACTTCGTACCGGGAACGTACGGGATCAGCCGGTCGATCTCCTTGATTGATGCCAAGCATGGACAAGAATGCTTGATAGTTCGAGACGGGAGTATTCGCGATGGTCTCTCCATCGAGCTTACTCTTCCGAATCACCTTGTAAATCCCAGGACGGTTTGATCGAATGTAGTCCACCGGACCAGGCAGTCGGATCGTACGAGTTTTAAATCGAGCGTTGAGATCTCGTACCTCTGCACCGGGGCGACGCTGGTATCCTTCTACTTCCGTCTCTCCCGCACCGATCTGTACCCGAGACACATGTTCGCTGTGATGTCGAGCAAGAAAGGTCTTGAGATACTCTTCCAGTCCTGGCTTTCCATTGGCAATGCGATGTTGAAACTGTACTGTGGCAAGGATCCCGTCCTCAGGGACAAACCAGAAGTAAGTAGCATAGCCAGGAATAGTCCCGGAAGGGACATCCCTCAGCTTGACTTCAGCCTCTCCAACTGGAGCATCTGCCTCCACACTCGCATACTGTCCCTCTGAAGTCGGTGTCTGATTCCAAGTGGTAATCAGGTAGTTTTCTGAATCATCATTATGCTGAATATCGTAGCAGTATGTCGGGCGTATATTACTCCCTTCTTCAGGCTCAAAAATTATAGTCTTACGCAACTGCATTTTATCTCGTCTAGTCCACTCTTGCAGCGTGCTCAAAGTGCCCCCTAAGTCACCAAATTCGCGTTCGGAGCTGTAATCTTCGTAGTAACCACAACGGGTAATCTTGTAGAACTGAATTGCGGCTTCTTCTGGCATTAGGGGATATTCTAGTTCTATTCTTGTGATGCAATGCCGGGGAGCTCACCCAGCTGGCGCCCCACTTCACTCGGCAGCACGGTGATATTCGATGGCCCGAGAGAAGAGACTTTCAACCTTCTCTTCTGCCTCTCTGTCGCTGAAGTAGTCGGTGTCGTGATAATCTAGATCCTCATTTATCTTGCGTAGTACCGACCACAGGTCAAACGGGCTCGCTCCCCTTCTCGACCACTCCTTTACTATCTTCAGCATGACGCGCAGATGGTGAAGGTAACCCTGGCGGCTATCAGCACCTCGAATTCCCTGCTCATCCTTCTTTTCCCCCCCGGTGAGATAAATGTTTTTCTCCTCATATACAGCATCACGGAGATCGTCGTACTGCTGCCCCTGTGGTAAGCTACGTTGGAGTAGCTGCTGGATACTGTAGTAGAGGTCGTGCGCCTCATCGGGATTTTGGGTCTCCTCAAGAACAGACTCAGAGAGGGCGTCTTCCATCTCGATATCCTCCTCATCAGGAACTCCTAAACCAAGCTGTTCGCCCTCCTCTTTCCTCCGCTCTCCTTTCTCGGAGAGCTTCTTTACGTGTTGCACGAACTCCTCATCGAGCTCACGCTGAGTGTCACTGGAGGTATCTGAATTTTCGGATGGGTCAGGCATTTTTAACCACCTGCGAGATTGTTCAATGCTTTGTCGATATCGTCAACCGCAGTCTCATTCTCCCACGGATTGCAGCGTATCGGTTCAAGGGCTTTTTCCGGTGAAACTCGATACTGACTATACTTTTTGTAGCCGCTATCATTCCCTTCTTCCACGTACTTACGATATGCGTGGAAGGAATAAATGAGTGAGGGATGGATGTCATGCTTCTGAGCATAACGTTCGACAACCTCCGGGTTTTCAATGAGAGGCTCAATGTAATCGAGCTTCTCTTCCGAAAGGAGCAACTCCCTTGCAAAATAGTTTGCCTCGTCCTCCACTAGCATTTTATCCGTATCATCACTCAGATGATACGTAAATGACCTTATTTGGTCGAGGTGATAGAGCACGTGTCCAAGCTCGTGAAGAAGAGCAAACCAAACAGTACCGTAGTCTTTTCGATAGTCAGTTACCACGATACAAGGTTTGCCATCCACCACGAAGGTGGCTCCCCTGACTTGTGTAAAAGGAAGGTACGACTGACCGATCACGGTCACGCCCACCTCGTAAAGCGCTTTGGCTACAGTCGTCAGGCCACTCTCTTCAAACCTAGTGTACTGACGAATCTGTGGCACTAAGTCAAGCAATTTCTCTCGGTCGTATTCATTTGGATTCGGTCTCTTCTCAAACTGGTGATAGGCCGACCGAACCCAGAACTCCTTCATCTTGTCCCGTCCCGGGTTCCTACTACTGCTGAAGAGAGGACGGGCCACCTCTCGACGATACTGAAAAACGCTATCTAACCCGAAGAAGGTCGTGATTCGATCCTGAATCGCCTCAAGGTCCGTAATACTATCTACAAAGCCGACCTTCCGGAGGCCCTCAAGGTCGAAATTCGACACTATGAAGCTCTTGGCCCTCACATCTTCGAGCTCCCGTACTTTCTCTTGGGGTGCAGAAGCCACATACGACTGTACCAGCTCTTCCAAATTCATTTGGAGGAAACTGCTCAGTTTGAGCAGCTTGACGACATCAATCGTCTGGGCCTCTCCATTTAGGATCCGATCTAGAGACGATTGACTGATATCCAGAACCCGCGTCATCTGCCGCTTTGAGATATCGAGTTCCTCACGGCGACGTTGGATCAGTGTACTTAACTCGTCACTGTCTGCCTGAGCAAACTTTTGGAAGGCTGTAAGTATCGAATCCTCCGTTCTCACAATCTGATCTTATATTACTGACACAATTTTGTATCGCTGATAGCACCAACAGGCGCTCGAATGAGGGGTTCCAGAACAAAATTGTGCCACCCTCATCCTTCTAGCGGATTCAGTGACAAGCATTTGGGGCAGAATCTATCCGAGGAAATCATGGAGGGCCCTGTAAATATCCATGTCCCTCTTGCAGTATCTGAGAGGCTGATTTCGTAGCTCCTTCCGTCGGGACTGAGAAGTGGACGGGTCGGCCATCTCCTCGTACACGATCACCGCTTCCATTCTCTCCTGAACTCCGAGATCTTCGTATCCGGTGTCGGTCAGGGCCGGAAACACCTCCTTCAGAGACGTACTCCCTTTCTGATCGGGGTGGATGTAGTGCCAGTCCGAGAAGATGTCTCTCTGGTCCCACAGCCGATCAATATTGCTCTGAACGGCCTCCTCGTAGCGGGGGAAAGCGTAACGAATCGTTTTCAGACAGCGCTCCTCGAAAGACGTGTGGTAGGCGATCACTGAACCTGTATCATCAATCTCTTTGGCCAGTCCTTCCGTGAGCCCAATCCCGGGGTCTCCTTCCCCATCGTGGAGGTAATCGAACAGCTTCCAAATCCGATTTCTCGTAGACCTGGACCGATCACTCCGTAGATAAGGGTGAAACCCTACCACGGCGGGCAACGGAGGCGTAGGAGTCGAGCACCTGGCGCTACAGCCTGAGTTTGGCGGCAGTCCGTCGCCGGCAGCAATGGTGTGCTATGCAACGTTTAGTTCCCGTCTTTTCAGTAAGGCTACCTCAGAGCACACGCTCTACAGCGATTGCTCTTCACCAGCTCTCCAGCGATAAGCTGGCGCACCCACTCCGCCAGTCTTACACCGTTGGATTCGTATTTATAGAATGCATCCGTGCGCATGAGACCATGGTCATTCCCTGCCACGATGAAGCTAGAGAAGTTGGAGAGTTCTCCTTCCAAACCGTTTAGAAGCTCATAGCTCGACTCGCGCCATGCGGGCGACCCTGAGATCAAGTAGAAGGCCGACTGGACCGCATCTTGATCGCTCGTGATATGAACGAGCCTCCGTACCGGACGAGTAGTCGCCGCCTCCATATTCGCTTTCCTCAGAGACGAACGCTGCGCCCCCCATGCCTCCAGGACCTCCGCACTATTTTTGAGAAGGGGGACCCCCGAGTCGCCGATCGTGACTATGTCAGCGGACGGATACAGTCTTCCGATCCGTGGTGTGTGAAAGATCGCCCCATAGGAGCCTGCACTCGCACCTGCAATCACGACACGTTCAGGATGTCGAATCTGTGCCTTTGTCCATTGAAGCACTCGCTCTACGTTGCGGGCTCCCCGATGTTGGACGGGCCGCCCCCCGAGATCTTCGCCGTATACCTGAACGGTGTCTCCGACGTGCACGTCGCCCGTGCAATAGGGGACGAAGACGACCGTGTACTCCCCGAAGGGATTCTCAGGGTGTGAGAAGTCGAAGATGCCCCCAAAGCCTGAGAGCTCGTTACGCCCCACGCTGGTGTCAAACATGCCTGAGCAACTGACCCAGTCCCAGCAGGCCCCGCCGCCCTGGAAATAAATCAGAAGCCGAGCCGGGTCGGCGCCAGGCCAGTAGTAGAGGTAATAGGGCGTTTCGAACGCGCACTGGGCCCCGTCAAGCTGAATCTGCTTCCACTCGGTCTGGCCCGCTCCCATGGAGCTCCCCTCCCGGCAAGGTAGGGTGCGGTGAGCAGGTTCCACACCGGCACCCTGCGGGAGTGACAGCAACAGGGCAGAAAGACAGATGAGCAGGCTCACGTGAACACCGGAGGAAGTGAGGGACAATTGAGTGCACTAAGTAACGGTTCTACCCAGAAAAATCGAACAGCGCGCTGGGCTTCACCTCTAGCTCCCGCGCCAGGGACGCTAGTACGTCGAACGACGGGGAGGCCTTCCCTCGCTCCATATGACTAATATACTCCGGCGAGAGATCACAGTACTCCGCCAGCCTCTCTTGCGTCACATCCTGCTCTCGGCGAAGCTGACGCAGACGTCGACCAAACTGATACCGAAGTTCTTCGCCCGTCACAAGAGAGGTCCAGTTGAGTGGCTGGAGAGAAAAGTAACTGCGCTCTCCAGACTATTGGCCTCTCAGTACGAATTACACGAACCCAGAGTACGAATTTGAGTATACCGTGGAGCTTCTATGATCCCTCGTGTCACCACAGTCTCCCACGGGCTCGTGGGCCTTCACCGTTCATGCCGGCATTTTTTCCAGCACCTCTTCCTGACGAACTCCTATACAGCATCATCGGTCGCTTCCGCGACTTGATGAGCACAAGCAGTGAGCGAGCAATCGTCCAGACCCTTTTCGGTAGCAGTAGCTCGACTGCCGTAGCCGATCTGCCGTGTCGCATCGATGCTCTTCTTTCCCGATTGCCCCCAGGGAGTCCGGTGACTGCTCGCGAGCTCATTCTGAAGCACACGACTCTTCCGTACTACGCTCCTTTTCTTCCTCCTGAGCGCGTCGAGCGAGCGATGGCCTTGATGCGTGGAGATGGCGGAAGTACAATCCACGGAGTCCTCGGACTCCGACCGAGCCGCATCCAAACACCAAGACACTTGCGGTTCTGCAGTGACTGTATTGATTCAGACTGGAACCAGTTTGGGATTGAATACTGGCATCGAGTCCACCAACTTCCGGGCGTACTGGTCTGCCCTAAGCACGGGGCTCTGCTGAAAGAGCATATCGGAAGTGGTAGAAGCCAGGTGTTCGCGAGCTTAGCCCAAGTTCTGAAGCAGGGTGACGTATGCGACGGAGTGTCCTCCCGCGCGGCGATAGACCAATCCTACCTTCTGCATCTGGCTTCCGAGACAAAACAACTACTCATCTGCCAATTTCGTGCTGCTGGGCTGTTTCCCCTGCAGGGGGCATACCGTTCACTACTCGCCGACCAGGGGTGGATGAAGGGCCCTATCAGCATTCGGATGAGCGCCCTACGCAGTGCTTTCACTGAGTACCATGGAGACTCTGCGCTGAAGGAGTTCGGATGTGGTCTTCCTTCCGATCGAGACGGATGGCTAGAGCGTCTCCTACGAAAACCTCGTACGGCCTCCCATCCCCTCCATCACCTACTCGCGCTGAAATTCCTTGGATGCACGGTGAGCCGGTTCCTTGGGACGTTGCTGCCAGAACAGAACCCGCAGGTAAGACACTCGCAAACCGGAGCTCAAGGCCTCTCGAGCGGGATTACTGGGCGTGCTACCAAAACGCATCGAACACCAGATACCCATGACGCGAGGTGGGAAGCCCGGTTAATCAGCCTAGTTGACCGCTCGACCTTGTCCTTGCGGGGCATCGCGAGAGAGCTGAAGGTTGATCCTCGCACGGTGCAACGACACTCAAGGCGTCTAGGAGTTTGGAGAGACGAATGGAGGACCTGGGAGAAAGTGGCCCCGAGTACAAGGCAGGAAAAGAGGCTCGAAGAACAACTCCGCGAGTATCGGAAAGATTGGATCGCCCTATGCGGGCAGTACCCCGACGAAAGCACCAATGGCATCCGCAGACATATTCCCGCAGCGTACGCATTTCTCTATCGAAATGACCGGAGCTGGCTGGAGGCTCATAAACCCCTGCGTAAGCCGGCCCCCGTGGTGAGGGACCGAGTAGACTGGCCAGAACGAGACAGAGACTTCCTCGACCGTGCAAAACTGATTACGGAGGAGTTGCTGAACTCTGCCGAGCGTCCCACCTGGATTCGGAAGACTACTGTACTGCGTCGGATGCACGTTGGCTCTCGCTACTTCAGCAACGTCACCAAACTGCCTCGAACAACGCGGTTTCTCGACACCATTTCTGAAAGTCGATCCGAGTTCGCGTGTCGAAAAATACGGTGGTCAAGCCGGCAGTTTATCGAGGAAGGAACCGTCCCAGAACGGTGGGAACTGATCCGCCGGGCCTCCCTCCGTGCAGACCTGGCGGACATGCTCGCCGAAGAGATCAATGTTGCGCTTCGGTACGCGCAAGATCACGTCCACGACCCATCTAGGATCTACAACCACGGACAGGATCGACGGACTGCAAGTGACGCTTAGGCAGTTGAGGCAGGAATGCCGGTCCGGATCAGTTGGCCTACCAAGCACACCAACGGTCTCAACTCGACGTTCCGCTGGCTCGATTCTTCAGTCGACCGTTCCCTCGGTTACCTCATTCCAGAGGTGAGTTCCCGAGAGCCCCGCGTCTGTCACAGCACTATGCGCGGACTCCTCTTCTTCACTAGCAAGCTCGACAATCTCCGGCAGCGTTCCCTCGCTCCGGACAGAGATGCCAAGAGCAGGCACGTTTGGAGGTGTGTCCGCCTCCGTTGCCTCTTCCGCAGCCGTAGGGTCCACTTCGGTGAGGGATCTGTCCTCCTGATCAGTCGAAAGGGATTTAGGGGCAACGTCTCCGTTCCCACGGGCTACCTTGAATCTTGCAGACGGGGCTACCGCCCGATGGTCTCCGGGGACGAAGGGAAGCCATGGCATCTCTCCTGGAGGTACAATGTCTCCTAACCGCTGGAGCGACTCCTTATTTCCGCGGTTGATTGCGTCCAAAACAGGGGTCGCCTGTACGAAGCTGTCGTCAGCCACCGAACGTATGATCGCCGGCGTGACACGCTCGATCCCAGTTGTAATTGCTCGCACCTGAGCAGCCTGGTAGAGGGAGATGAGGTACTGAGTGATCCCCTGTGATCCCTGGAAGAGCACATCAGCCAGCTCCTGGGTTAATGGGGTTTCTTCTTTGGTGAACTGAAATGCCCAGATCGCCTCGCAGAGCTTGTACCACTCTCGACCCGGCTCTGAGGGACCAACGATCAGATCTCCCTCCGTAGAGCCCCGTCGAGCCTGTCGGAACTGTCTCATAAGCACAGGAAATGCGTCGAACCCGCCAATCAAAATAACAGGGATACCAATCGTATTGGTAAGGTGTACCAGAAACGAGAGGATTGCTTCAGCACCGCGGGGGTTCAGGTCCTGGACTTCGTCAATGACCAGCGCTCCAAGACCAATCTGGGCCGCAACTCGCGCCATATTGGGAATCAGTCGGTGGATCGCCGGTCTCGACCCAAAATAAGTCTTTGCGAAGTTCAGGTCCGGAATAATTGGGCCTAGAAGCTCGTCTACCGCCTCGAAAAAGTTGCTCGCGAGTGTGAGGATGCTTCCGCCCGGGGGACACTGCAGCGTCAGCCACACGAGCTGTGTCTGCATGAACGGCTTTTCCTGGTACTCTTTGTGGAAAATCACCTGAGGATACAGGTTAAGCACCATCTCCATCGCGGCGGTCTTGCCAATCCCCGTAATCCCCAGAAATGTCAGACCCTTCGCATCTGTTTTCGGGGCGTTGCTCCCAGCCTTTTTCCCAACGCTGTGGTCCTTCTGACTTCCAAGGACATCGAGAGAAGCCTCTCGAAGCTCTAAATCACGCTGGAAGCCCCGAGCCACGGGGTTTCGTGAAACGTATCCCCATCGGAGCAGGCGAGAAAAGCGCGACGCAAGGTCAGCGTGGATCCCCACAGGATGCCGGATGGACGATATGCTGCCTGCCATCATTTCCCGGATTTCCTCGGGGTGGTTGCGGACTGATGGATCCCAGTCCGGATAGTATCCCATCATGGACTTGGCCTCATCCCTTCTGAGAATTTTTGGGAGAGCCTCGATGTAAGGGTTGCCTTGAAATTCAGGGATGACCTGCGGTTCGTAGCGGGCCTCCTCAATCGTTGGATTCAGAAAAAAGTTGGGCATCGAATGCTGTTCACTAAAAGGGGGGTGGAAACCTTGTCAGGATGGCGGTGGCACATACTCCAAGTCATCATCTCTTTGACTCGGCTCATCCTCCTCATCGCGCCAGCGGGTAAACGACTCCAGGCTTCGGACACTTTTCTTCTCGCTTTGCCGAGCCTCTCGGATGCCTGTAACTGTTGGCTTGCCCCTGGGGCCAAGTGCCTGCCCTCGATCCGCCATTACGTCTGCGAGTAGAGCCTCAATTCTGGCGCTGTTCTCTGCTTTCTCCTGATCACGACGTCCTCTGTCTCTTGCGTGAGCAATTTTCCTATTGTGCTTGTATCCAATTACATCAGCGAGGGACTTTCCGCTCCACTCTACTCGATCTCGATCCGTGAGCGGACATTGCTCGAATGTGCCATCCTCTCTTTTCAAGAACACGCTTGAGATATCTCTCGCGTCGTACGCCACCTCAAGTTCTCGGCTCTTCTTGGCCGAGCCCCCCTCGAAAAGCCCTAATGACCTAGCAGATGCACTGTCGTAATGGAGCCCCCACGATGTGACCTCCAGGCCTGTACGACCCGTTCTGGCCAAGATGGTCGGGAGAAGGCTGGCTCTCACTCGGTTCCGGTCCATGACTCGCCCACATCCGAAGCCGTTTTCAATTCCCCAAGTCCAAAGGTCCATCGGTGTCGGTTCCCGGTCGGACTCTGTCGGATATAACGGTGGAATGTCCTCACGGAGTCGTTTCGTGTGGTTGTAATTCTGAATGTGGAGAATCATCAGTTCGTTGAAACGAACCAGATCCAGAGCCGCTTCGAGTTTGTAATCGGGACCTTCCCGATACTCAAGCTTATCGACCCACCCAGGCTGTTGCCGAATGCTATCTACATTGACAGTTTTGAATTGGCCCTCCACCAAGGATTTGTAGTCTGGTCGAAATGCGGGCGTGTTAGCAACACTGATCGAAAAAGCAGATGCCAGTCTATCGGAAGCCTTGCTGATCATTTCTCCTCGGTCTCCGGTAATCTGCCGAGGATAGACCGAGCAGGGCCATTCTGCTTCGTCGATCTCGACCCCGTATCGGTCGCAGAACGTGACTTTCTCAGTGAAGGTGTTCTCTAAAGCCATCATGGCCCCCTGCCAACTGGGCCCTTCCAATCCGGCGTAAAAGCCCGTAATCATTCGGCTCCAGTGATCCATGACGAAGTATAACACTGGTCGACCAATTACCTGCCGCAAATCTCTTGAGCTCAGCAGGTAGATATCGGCCAGGGTTGCATCGATCTGGAAAAGATCACCCGGTCCCCTCGAGAGGTGCTTCGACGATCCGAGAACGGGTCGATGCTTGACCATGTACCTGCGAGTTCCCATTCTTCCCCGCACAGTCGAGGTATGCTTGAGGTCTAAATCCACATAATAACAGAACTGGTCATAAGTAGGACGTTCATGTTGATTCTTCAGCACCGGTACTACAAGCCCATCCTCCTGTATCTTCAATCGGTCCCGGAAGAAGTTTTCCGTCGTCTTCTCATATGCCTGCTTTTTGGTAAGTCGACGTCCTTTCCAAGCTCTCGACCAGTACAGCCTTCCTCCTTTCACGAGCAACTGGCGCGTTTCCTCGTCGACGTTTATGCCTTCCGTCCCTGGATCAACGCGTGAAAGATCCGAGGGGCAACCACGCTTCTTCTTACCCGGAGTTCGGGTTTCGCCGCGCCGACCGGATTTTTTGTAGTTCGACAAGAGGGCGTTTTTCGTCTGTCCTCGCTGCCAGAATTGGCGAATCCACTTGTATAGAGCGTCACGTGCCGTACCGCTCTCAGAATGAATGCCGGATATAATCTCGGAGCGAGTGTCTCTGTACAGCAGCGCCTCGCACAAGTCGGGATTAGATAAGGTCGGCTGCAGGATCTCCCACCTTCTATTTCGGACCCCCCAACTGGACTTGCTGAATGCGTCATCCGACCGGGTGTCCGCATGAAAACGGTCGTCTTCGACCCTCTCAACGGTTCCTGATTCCAAACGCTCGGCCAAACTCTCAAATGTCCACCATTCAGGAAATGCATTCTTGTCTTCGACATCGATTACGGCAACCTCTTCTGTCACGTCTAAGTGGAGGACGCGAAGAAATGTATCCTTCTGATCTAGCCCTCTCGTTCGTAGAAGGGTATTTACATGTATATTTTCAGGAATCATCGGAGCATCTGTAGAAGGAATTTGTCGACTAGCTGGATCGAATCAGTCCGTGTAGAGGACGATTCGGTGCCAAGTCCTCATTCAGGTCGACCTGCCACTTCTTCGTGGCGATAGCATGCCAGACCAGAGTGAGGGACGTGCCGAGAGCGAGACCTTTGCTCTCGTCGTTCGCTCTGCAGAACGGTCCAATCGGATCGCTGGTGACGCGCAGCCTCTCGTAAAGGGCTTCAATGACCTCTTCCACGTCGTCAACTTTGAAGCCGTAGTCCTCGAGCTTCCGGAAAGGAAGAAGGAACTGGATATTCCGCAGCGGGACTTCTGGAAGCTCGTATTCGGTAATCAGATACCAGGGCACAAAGCGTCGCTCCCAGTACTGCCTCTCAATTTCGAGTTTTTGGAGGGTTCTGTTGTCCTGAAGACGAGACGAAGGTTTGACGGACAAGACAATTTCAGGCACCGGATACTCATCTGAGCAGGTAACCCGGAAGTCAGAGGTCATGGTGACAGGCATTAGTTTGGTTCCCCCACTGCCAGATGCTCGACGTGCGGTCGGGTGCCGATACCCTAGATGAGCAGCGATCTCTCTCGTCTCCTCGATTGGATGAAGTGGATACTGCTCCCGGATGTCGATGGCCCATTTACACCACTCCAGAAGCAAAAAGCACCTGAACTCGAGGTCACTCAGGAAGTGCTGAACTCTCTTTGTCTTATGGCCCCTGTGTCGGCGAACCAGGCCAGAAGAGCTAAAGCTTCGCACATCTAGCCAGGATCGGTAGTCTACGAGCATTCCCTCCCCATGTCCCTTGGCTCGCCACCGCTCCTCGTTGATCGGGTATCTTCGTCGTGCCAAAGTAAGCCACCTACTGGGGTTCAGTACTCAATTCGTGAGACTCTTCGTTTTCTTTCTCGCCGGCCGGCTGGATCGTCTCGATCCGGTCAGACCTGCGTCCCATCCATCAACGAGTCACGAAGGGTGTTGTACGCTTTTTTGCACACGCTAGCATACTGGGACCTTTGGTCGAGGTGAGAGCTGATGAAGAAGTTACTCAGTGACGGGAGGACGCCTTCTTCCAAATACTGCCGCAGGCTTCGTTCGGATTTTCGTGCAATGTATTGCTCCCCGGTTTCGATGGCAGCATCAATGATCATCTTCGTTTCAGGTAGATGCTTGAGCCGGCCTGCTAGGTCAGGTCCACCTATTCTTCTGCTGATTTCGGTCAGTTGAACCTGGACTGGTGGTGCCTCTTCCAAAATCTCCTCGATCACTATTTGTACGTTTTTCTTAATCTCTACGTCAACCTCCACCCACTCTTCTGGGTGGGGGTTCCCAAACACTGCTCTTGGCGCCGGCGAATTCTCCTCGTACCACGCGGTGTCGTATTTTCGGAGGTATCTGTATGCAGAAACCCCATGCTTCATAAGTTGGGTCCGACCTGCGGTCGGATGCTGCTTCTGAAGCTCTAACCACTTCGACCGATTTCTTTCAATCGCCTTTTTTTGCTGCGCGTCATCTCTCGATTGCACACTGGCAATGTGCAGCGAGGAGTCGGACCACTCTGGTTTCCAAAGTCCGAGTTCTAGAGCCCGCTTCATGATAAATGATGTTGAGGTGCCAAGCTGCTTCCAAATGCCCCACACTGCCACGTCTGCGAGAAGAAGCTCTCGGAGCTTGTCGTCCCATAGCTGTCCCGTCTTCTTTATGCGTCGGTGCTGTTTGGTGGTACACCCAGCCTTCTGGCTATACGTAAATTCGCATGTGGGGCAGGAGACGATTAGCGGCTCACTCGGATCTCCCCTCTCAAGGTGAGCCCGAGGCACAGGTGGGTCGAAGTCAGGACAGAAGGTGTTCTCACATGGGCCCTTCAAGCATCGAACTGCTTTGACCCCCGGTTTCACCACTGGTGCGGGAGCCGACTCGAAAAATCGTGGGGCTGAGAGTCCGATGAGCTGCCATCCAAGGATGTGCTGGAGAGGGTGAAAGGTCCTGCGATATTTCTTCCAGTATAGCCGTTTCAACCAGGTCTCATCTCCTGTCACGGAGAGCGATTCGTCGCCGTTGGATAGCAATCTGAGAAGCCTCTCGTCGTATGTTTTTCTATACCTCTTATGCAGTCGACTATGATTAATAGTTCCTGATTTTGCAGTATTCTTATGAACCCACCCGAGCCCCAAACACCATAGTTTGTGTCGCTCTCTTAGATTCCTATCATTAACACAAGAATCTTTCAGTATCCAAAATGTATCCTCAGCTATCTTTAGACACCGTTGACGATATTCATCAGGGATCGAAATTTCGGAGTAATTGCCTGAGTCAAAAACCGTGGCGAGGCTGACGAAAGCCCTCGGTTCCGCGTCCTTGTGTCTGCCTACTTTACTTGTAAACAGTGGTACCCTATGTTCAGGACAGACCACTACTCCAGCTAGCTGGTGAACACGTCGCCAATATGGTGACGATAGCGGCCCTTGCAGGTCTCGCTCAACGCATCTCGGGCAGAACTGAAGAAAGTCTGGGGGCTTCACCGACCAGACATCAACTTGAGGTGTGCTCCGACCAAATTTATGGCCGCTCAACTGGCGCTTGACACGGTCAGAATCCTCTTCGCTTCTGGAGAAGGCATAATAGGGGACGAGGGTGTGTCTATTAAGGAGCTCTTCCGGCGTGAGGCTATGTCCTGGAGGCAGTCGATCTAAGAACGCCGACAAAGGCCCACACATCTCAACTTCAGGACGGGCCGCTGTCCCTGGGCCGTATACGCTACGCCACAGCGGCAGGACGCCCGGGTAAGCCAGCATGTCTCCATACCTAGCGATGGCACTGTAGAGAAGCTCTTCGGGTTGGAGCGTTGGAAAAAAAGCTGGCATCTGAATTCAGCCTGTTGAGGGATGTTAGACTCAGCCAGCCGAGGCTTTCCCCTCAAAATAGAAATGCCCTGGCCTGGTAGGCCAGGGCGAAAGAGAGTTGCTGACCGTCCTGCAAGAAACAACATTTTTTCCAGAAACGGTATACAGGTTTGGCTGACGATACAGGAGTAGCCAACTCCAACTCACGATAGCCAACCGTGGCCGCGAGTAGCCATCATTGTCCCTCAGTAGCCAACCGTATTCCACGGCTACAGCAGCAACACCCGCCAGACCTTACTCACTCCACCGTCACGCTCTTCGCGAGGTTGCGGGGCTGGTCGACGTGGCAGCCGCGGAGCACCGCGATGTGGTAC
>Ga0207753_1000302_pt1 | contig 19794 bp, 14 predicted proteins | sample PonA233FremontCA_2_FD_187273 | JGI IMG/M metagenome (GOLD analysis project Ga0207753, IMG submission 187273) | Salt pond sediment microbial community from Fremont, CA, USA - Pond A23 Sediment 3 (SPAdes) | ecosystem: Environmental > Aquatic > Non-marine Saline and Alkaline > Saline | place: USA... | reverse complement strand
CGGCTTGCCGAAGATGCGAGATTGGCGGTAGGTGTCTACCGTGTAGAGCCAGTCGGTGAGGCCGTTGGGACTCAGGTGCTACACGTAGCGCTGGAGGGGCGGGAAGTCTTCGTCTCGGCTCCGGTAACGGACAGCAAGAATGATCTGAGGCTGAACTCCCGGGAGGTACGCGGTCCAGAGCCGGTCTCGGTCGTCGGCCGGGTCAAACGGAGAGCGGGCCAGAGACCTGCCAAGTGCAGGCTGCTCGCCGGGGGTCCAGACGGTTTCCTCGATGCTCGCCAAACGTTCGGCTGACATGTAGGGAAAAAAGTTACCACAACGGTTATCCTTCTGAATACCGCCGAGGTTCAAGAATTGGAAAACGAAATCAGGAGAGACCAATCCAGTTCGGAACAGTGCCTTGTGCCTGAGCGGTTTTCGGCCCCGGATCACTTCGCAGTTCTAGAGCCCATGAAGCCAGATCTTATCGGTTGTATTTAGCGCGGCCTTCAGTTTTCAGTATCAGGATGATCGCCTCCTGCTCCACCGGCACGCTCTGCTTGTCGCCCTCCTTAGCGGCTGCGATTTGGAGGTTTGTCCCAGCTGGGACAGAGGCCCGTCCCGCCGAGAATGAATCGTAGAATGGATGCTGCTGAGAAAGGCTTTCGCTGACCGCGAGCCTATTTTCGTCGGAACGCTTTCTACCGGGATCCAAGATGTGCAGGCCAGGCGTCTCCCTCCCACGAGAGAGATGAAGTAGCATACTCCAACGTTCTCGGAGGAGCTCTCTACTGTGGGATCGGTACTGTGGGATCGGTACTGTGGGATCGGTACTGCTGGAGATTGCTGATGCTACTACCAGTCCCACTGGTCAAAAATATCCTCCAGGTGGGCGACCCGCTTTTCCTTCCCTTCCTGCAGCACGAGATGGTCGATCTCGGAGGGACTCACGAGGTTCAGCTTGAGGTCGAAGAGACCACTGCCCGTCGGCTCAAGTGGCACGTCGATGATCTGCAGGGCTGGCTCTCCGTTTCCAGGGAACTGGCTCTTGGCGAGCTCGGAGACCTGCTCGACCACTACCGGCTCCCTATCGCCGGCGAAATGGACCGTGACCTTGTCGTACTTGACCATCTCCTCTGGAGCCGTTGGTCCTCTGGGGGCACCTCTGAAACATCTGTCTTCTAGAACGCCCGGAAGGTCGGTTCGGTCCTACTTCGGGCATCGGCCTAGAGGAGTTTTCGGGCTGGGAAGATTTCTGCCCGGGCGCGTTACGGCCGCCCAGGCGGGCCCTGTGAGTTTCGTCTTCTTGTTTCTAGCACGAAAGATTTCCCGGATCCGTCGGACAACTCGGCGAAACCAGCCCACTAAGCCGCGTTCGAGCGCCTTGAGTTTCGCTCTACGGGCAATAGGCGAAACTGGAGAAACAGCCCGTTCACCCTTCAGGCAAGGCAGCTGCGTTGGGTTGGCAGGTTCCACTGACGTGCCTACCGTGAGCCGAAGCAGTTCTCCAAAACTGAAACAGTTCACATCTGCTCGGTTAGAGCCGAGCCCACGGTCCATTCGCACAAGCGGTTCAGCAGCTCACACTCAGCATGTCAGGGCCAAGCCACCTACCCGAGCAGCGGGCATTCTCCCCAGAAGAGGTTTCCGAAATGCTGGGAGTGGACCGCTCTACGGTCTCCTCCCTAGTGGAAAATGGCAAGCTCGGAAGCAAGAAAGTTGGCAGTTCCCCCCGGATTTTTCTTTCGGACCTTGAGTCCTACCTCGGAGAAGATCGGGCTCGGTCCCTCGTGCGCGACCTCAGCACGAGTGGGGCGTGCGGCGACAGACCGAATGAGCAAGTGCAGAAACGCGCCTCGAAGCTCGAGAAGGTAGCAAAGGTTTATGCCGATATCTCCGAAGACCAGGTAATCGTGCTTTCTGACCTGTCGAAAGAGACCCTTCAGAGCATAAGGGATCTTCTGCATCGGCGGTTCGGGAGGAGGAATGTGGTCACCCGATCAGCGATGCAAGAGGATGGATCGATAAAGGCATTGGTGCACACTCCAAAGAACTTCGTCTACCAAGAGAACTCTGAACACTCGAAAATCGCTGCGAAGATGGAAGTAAAGTAGCCTATCAAGCAGTCTTCTCACCGGAAGTCCATCGGGTCCTAAATCTTCGCTTCGAGCGCCTCTAAGTCTTCAGGGCCGCTGATTACTGTTGTTCGGTAGTTCAGGCGCTTGAGCCGGATGCGTTGCTGGCGGTCCGCTTCCCTAACATAGTCCTTGTGGTGCGGGGAGCCGTCCACAAATACTGGGATCTTCGGCTCGTAGTAGAAGTCTGCCTCGGCGATCGGCTCGTCCCCGTCGTAGAGCGTCTTCTGGGCCTCGTCCGGAAGCGGGAGATCTGCTTGGTCGATCGCGCGGAGAACCTCTTTCTCCAGCTCAGACTGGCACTTTTCCAGTAGGCCTTCAGGGCTGGGAGCAGCTCCACTACCGATTTGCAGGTCTTCCAGTCCTTGAAGGAACGGGAGCACCAGGGACCGATCGAGCAGGTCGTGGTCGCGCTGGTTGTAGAAGGTCAAGAGGCACTCGTAACAGGCCTTCTCGCAGCCCTCTTCATCTTCGTGAAGCACCTCCCGGGCGCTCTGCAAGACCGCTTTGAGCCGTGGCGTTTCGGTCAGAGACTGTACCGCCCCGATTCCACCTTCTGCCGTTTCATACAGGACGATTCGGCGCCGATCGGGCTTCCCAGGCACCTCGCCTATGAAGCCGTCGAGTTCGTTTTCATCGAGCTCCATCGTAACAGAGATGGCTTGCTCTAAGGTATACCGGAGCGTCTTGTAGAAGCCCTCAGTATCTTGGACGCCTTCCGGCAGGGGACAGTCGATGGTGATGACGTCGTTTTGGGTCTCGGTGTAGAGATGGATGCCCCGCAGGACTTCGTCGACCGTCGCGTTTTGTGGGCACTTCCCCTCCTCGTCTTTTCCGCCGACGTGGTTGTCGAAGGCGTTCTCACTTACAAGCCACTCGTTACAGGCCCGGCAGTAACCAAAGCCAATGGCTTCCTCGTCTCCGGACTGGCGTGGCCCGCGGTTGACGTTTATAACCTGCCCGTTGTGCTCGTAGGTGAGGGTGAGTTGCTTCTCCTCTCCGTCCGTGACGGCAAACTCTTCAGCGGCACTGCTCAGCTGATAGTGGATCTCCATCTCGTACCCCTTCCGCATCCGCTCCTCCTCGTCAGCGGTAATCGAAGCGCGGGGCTGAGCTACCATATCCGGCATCTCCAGGGCTTTCTCATTGGGGTGAGTCCCTTTCAGGGACGTCCCGCAGTACCCACAGGCAGCACGCTTGCTCTTGTCGCCGAGGTAGGCGGTGTTGCAGTCCGGGCAAACCAGAAGCTTTTCGAAGGCAAGGGCATCTTCTCCTTTCGTCTGCGGGCGGCCATAAACGATTTCGTAGCGACTGCCGCTGTAGTAGACGAAGTTGCCAGGCGCGTACTCCCGAAGCGCCAGAACCGGATCCCGAGTTAGCTTCTCGTCTCTGTCGTAAAACGTCGTCGAGACCGATTCTCGCGGGAAGGCGTAGTTGGGAAGAAAGCCCTGGCTCCCAAGATACCCGTAGGTGTAAAACTCCCCATCCCCGTTCCGCATCGAGTTGAGCCGGTCCTCGATGACGTCGCGCCGCATCTTCTGAGAGAAGTCACCGCCCTCCCGCTCTAGGGCGCGGTTGATTTGTTTCAGTTCACTCCTGAGATCAGCGTACTCCTCTCGCCAGGCATCGAACTTTCTGTCCAGCGTGTCTGGAAACTGCTGGATCGTCTCGCGGACGAACTCGTCGCCAAACCAGCTGAAACGCTGCATCTCCGACTCGAACGCCGTGTGGACCGCACTCTCAATATCGCCAAGGTGCCCGGTCACCGCTCCCTTAAGGTCGTCCTTGAGGTCTTCGAACATCGGGTAGCCTTCTGTGTCTACGTCCAGGATTTGCTTTGGCTTGGGCCGAAGCTTGAACTCCGCCTGGTGGGCCAGTGCCTCCAGCACAAGCGAATGAATATGCGTCCGAATCAGCCGCTCGTTGTCGAGCAGAAACCGAGGCGGGCTAATCTCACCAGCGATGATCTTCTCCGGGTTCCGGTAGAAGTATTGGTCGTGCGGGCCTCGGTAGCTTCCGGCTCCACAGAAGACAGTGATGAGGGAAGGCTGCCCTGTCCGCCCGGCCCGGCCTGCACGCTGGGCGTAGTTCGACGGGCTGGGCGGGACATTTCGCATGTAAACCGTCGAAAGGTCCCCAATGTCGATTCCCAGCTCCATCGTAGGGGTGCAGACGATGACGTTTAGATCCTCTTCCGGGTCACGGAAGTCCTCCTCCGTCTGTCGCCGCTTCTTGCCCGGCACCTGCCCGCTGTGCTCATCGGCCTTTGAGCGAACGACATCACTTAGGTCCCGGGTGTATTCCTTCCGGAAGTAGTTATCGGAGAGGTCGACGCCCGTCTCAGTCTCCTCGCAGTTTTTCTCCGTACAGACCTCCAGGGATCGGAAGTCGTAGACGCTTCCGCATTCTCGGCATACCTGGTGCCCAGTCTCACCTGTGACGCTCAACCGGATGAGGTCCGGCGGAATCATGTAGAGGTCTCCCGTATATTTGATGTGCTCTCGCTCCAAGAAGCGCACCTCGTCGCTGGCGAGGATATCGACGACAGCTGGGATGATCTCCTCCGATTGCCCGTAGTCTACGCCTAAGGCCCTGCGGGTCCAGGCCACAACGGTCGTCGCCGGGTGCACAAACCGGCGGACATCTGCCATATACGAGTTTGTATCAGCCTCGTCGCTGAAGCCAGTAGGGGTGACCCGGTCGATGTCTTCGATGAGAACCTCATCGTTTAGGTCGCGAATCACCTCTTGCTTGAAGCGACGGAAGCGGAGAAGATCCGGATGGCGGATCGCCAGACGCTTTCTCATGATGTCCAGCAGGCCCCGAAGATAGTCGTAACGGACATCTTCAGATACCTGTCGGAGGTTTGGAACGTCCTTCCACATCCCTGAGGCCGCGGCCAGGCTCGAAAGCCCGTCGTAGGTCACCTTCAGAAGACCGGTATCCTCCAGGTTCTGCTGGATTCTACGGCTCGTTCGCTTCAGGTCCTGAAGAAGGGCAAATTCGAGATAGTTCTGATACTTCTGCGCCCCGCCTTGATTTGTCCGAAAACGGCCGGTCTCTTCCTGGTAAGACGGGAGAGCACCGGCCTCCTCCATCGCCTCGAAGATTTTTAGTCCCATCCTGCTTAGCTGCTGAGGCCGACTGGCGCTCCGAAGCGCCCGGTAGACGGCCCGCCGGAAGTGCATGCGGCGCTGTAGGTTATTGAAGTGGGCTGCCTGCAGGGCCGTGTCCTGACGGTTGTCCGAGAAAGCGATGACCTTCCGCTCCTCCTCCGGCGCCGAGGTCAGCGTGTTTGACACCAGCACGTCGGTGGCCGTCGAGCGCCCAACGGTTCCGAAGGTAAAGAGCTTATTGAACTCCCGTGGCCGGCGGGTGTGGACAACGCCACACTCCGAGCAGAGTAGGAACGGGTCTTTGATCACCGACACCTCAACGTGGCTGTGGTCACAGCTCGGCCCGACCTGGTTGCAGCGCGGGCAGTAGATTGTGTTTTGAGGGACCGCCTCTTTGTACTTGCTCTTGACGTTCCCGGCCTTAGTCAGCCAGTTTTCCGGAACCGTGACGGAGTCGAAGTCGTGGTGCTCGGGGTACAGGTACGCCGGGACGCCCTCCCCCTCCTCGCTTCCAAGATCTCGGGGCTGGATGGTCCCATCTGCAAGGATTGAAACGCCGAAGTACTCCTGCCCGCAGGCGCGGCAGAAGTTCAGCGGCAGAGCCATCCGCTCGCGGCTGTGCTTCTCTTTGCAGGTCGGGCAGACCCGCTCCCCGCGGTCGTTGAGGTGCGGGCCCTCCTCGGTGAGGCACGTCGTGATGCCGCGGCCCTGCGAGAAGAAAGCGTGGAGCTTTGGAATAAGGCGAGAGTCGAGCTCCTCCATTCCCTCACGCCGGAGCATCGGCGCGCTTCCCACCAGAAGAGCAGCCATAAGCTCCCGAAGCGCCTCCTCGCGGGTCGCCTCCGGGCGGTACCGATCCTGATACTCATCGACCATGCCTCGGAGGCTCTTGGTCCCCTCTCCGAGCTGTTCCTCCAGAAAGTGTAGGGTCGCCTGACGGCTTAGGGCTTCCCCAAGCGCCTCTCCTTGCTGCTCAACGCGGCTGAGATCCCGCCCCAGAAGCGCCTCCGCGATCCCGGCGACCTGACCCGAATCCGCCTCGAATCCTTCGATCATCTCCTCGGTCACCTCTACGCTCGGGGCGAGGTCCTCGTCTCCTTTCCCGTAGGTTGGAAGGTGGCTTTCACCAATCACGTGATCCCGCCTGAACTCTTCTCCGAAAAGCTTCGTCGCAAAGTCGGAGATAAGCGTTTTTGAGTCCTCCCCCTCTCCGCTTTGAACCGTCGCGCTGGTAGCGATGCAGCGGAGCTGTCCGGTCGTGCCGGTGTGCTGTTTGAGGCGGCGGATGAGGCCTGCCACGTCGGAGCCCCGGTTACCCGTGTAGGTGTGCACCTCGTCGAGAACGAGAAACTGAAGGATGCCCTCGTCTCCCGGTGGGAAGAGTACCCGGTCTTCAAACCGGGTGAGGAGGAGCTCCAGCATGACGTAGTTCGTCATGAGGATATCCGGCGGCGACTCCTTGATTTGGTCCCGGCTGATAATCTCGCTGTCGAAGGGCTCTTCCCGTCCGGTCACCTCCCGAAACGCCTGGAGAGCCTCCTCCTCACTGCTGAACGTGTCGCCGGTGTACCGGGCGAGCTTCAGACCGGACCCCTGCAGGCGCCGCGCAAAGTCGTCGTACTGGGAGTTGGCCAGGGCATTCATCGGGTAGACGATGACTGCCTTGATGCCGCCTGTTCCCTCCTCTTTGGCCCGGAGACACTCACTTACGATTGGGATGCCGAAGGCGAAGGACTTGCCTGAGCCAGTCCCTGTAGCCACAATCGTGTTGTGGCCGTTCTGCACCGACCGGATTGCCTCCGACTGGTGCTTGTACGGGCGGATCGGCTCGGCCTGGCGGTTTCCGGCCTCGGCCGTAAAGCACTTCGGCGTCTCTGGATGGATCAGGCCCTCATCGGCGAGCTCCTGCAGCGTAGCGCCGCGTTTAAATCGCCGGTCGAGCTGGAGGTATGGGTCGCGCCAGAGGAGCGTGCCCTCGTCGATCCGCTCCTCAACCCACTCCTCGATCTGCGGATTGCTGAATTGCTGGAAGGTCCGGACGTACGTCTGGTAGGCGTCCTGGACATCGGAGAGGACGTGGAAGGGATTCATAATCTCAAAGCCAGACCTGTATTAGAGGCTCGCTGGAGTAATGAACAGACGATTCAGTCGCAGACGGCTTGGCCACGCGCTCAGCGTACGTACATGCAGCCCTCAACGGACTTTTGGAGCTAACAGGATTCAGGCCGGATTCAACTGAACTGGTGAGCAGTTCGCATAAGCGAAGCTCCAACCTCATCGATGTCTCCCTTATTCTGAAGATAGAAGAGGTCGTTTTCGGTTAGATCAACCAGCTCCAAGCCAATCTCTTGCGCATGAGGCATAACCTTCTTTTTGATGTAGTATGCCCCAACGGCTCCAGTAATGCCGCCACCAATCGATCCGACCGCGTTCCCAATTCCAGGTGCAGCAGATCCTGCGACTCCTCCCGCGGCAGACCCAGCAGTCGTACAGACAGTCGAGATGCCAAACCGCGTTCCCAGCGTAAGAGCCGACAGGGCATGTAGACGGCCTCTATCCTGCATCTGAACCTCTGAAAGATCTTTTTCGGTCTTCGCGATGTCATAGAGAAGCTGAATTCCTAACACCACCTCGGTAGCGTACGGAATGATTTCGCCTACGCCGTCAGGAACATCCAGCCCTTGGTTCTCGGCGAGAAGTTCAAGGTTATCTTCGGTATCGTCCCTGAGACTTGCTCCAGACAGCTCAGGCTCTACGAACTGGTCTGACAATTCGGGGTGATTGGACGTAATCTCCTGCCGCGTCTCTTTGGAGACTGCGAATAGAACGTCGGGATCTTCCTGCATCGCCTCTGCAACGTCGTGGGCATTATCTGCCTCATGGGTTTTCACTTGTACTCGTACCGGTTCAGCTCCTTCTTCTTTTGGAACACCTTTGATGTCCCAGACTCCTTGGTTTTGATCGGCAGCGATTTCGTAGGATCGAGATGGATCGCCCTCTTCCAGCTTTCGCTCGGCACGGATTTCCCCAAGTTTCGACCTGATGTTTCTGACGAAGGGCTGAGCACTATCAGGTCCCTCCTCTTTCATCATCGAGTAGCGTTCAAGCAGTGAGTGCTCTTCGGCCACGCCCGGAGAAGACATTTGGTATGCCTCCTTGACGTCGTCATTGACATTCCTCCAGTCGAAAAGGTCGCCGAGAGCACTCTCAGCACCAGCGGCAACCTCGATGGAGAAGAGCGAGGCATCGATCCCCTGCATCTGCTCTAAGACCGATTCCAGGTCATATCGGTCGTGAGCGTCCTGAAGGGGGATCTCGCGCAGATCATCGAGAAGGCTTGCAGATTCCATATCGAGCACCTGATCTCCTGGAAGGTTTCGAGCGCTGCGGTTCAGGCGAGAAGATAGACAGAGACAATGGTAAGCATAGAAATCACCGACACAGTGAAAGCTACCCACGCTACCCGTTCAATCCGCTGGAGGGCACGAGAAGAGGACTTGCCCGTGTCGGCTGCCTTGCCCTTCAGGCTCTCGACTTGAGAACTCAGTTCCTCAAGTTGCTTCCGAAACCGTTCTGCGCGCTCTTTTTCTCTTTCCTCCGTCTCTTCCAAGACGCGAGCCTCGGTAGCCGAAATGCGGTCATTGATTTCTGCGAGCTCGCGGGACAGATCCTCGATCTTGTCGGCCATCTCTATAACCCGAGGAATCAGAGCTTGATTTATCTTATCCTGCTCCTCCCAAAACTTGACCTTCTCAGACATACTTGGGAGCTCTTGGAGGTCGGTTCCGGCGGCATCGCTCATGACCTATTGTGTAGCAATAAAAAATCAAATGCAGAATCTACAGGTAGGCATAAAACCACACCCTCTCGCAGAATTGCTCCGTCCCTGTCGAAGTCCTGCCAGAAAAAGCCTGTCGTCAGAACTACATTCTTCTGGAAGCGGCATGGGGCTACGCTGATGTGGGCGCTTGAGCGGATTCCTTGATTGCCTCAGGGCTTTCGGTCTCCTGCTCTGGACGGATGTCGCCTAACTTAACAGGAGGCAGGTCGAGGATTGGCTCGTACGCCGTTTCGTCTTCAATCGCTTCCTCCATCTTGTCGAAGCAGTGGAGAATGAGTTTCTTAGTGCGGTAGTCGCCGAAGTCCTCTACGTCCTGCTTCTTGACGATCGGGAAGGTCTCCAAGATATAGTCGAGCTCGTCGTGGTTAAGGCCGTAGAGGTGACCGTAGAGGGCGTCGAGCTCAGCGCGCAGGAACCGGCGGCGCTCTTCGTCCCACATGAACGGCGGGTGCGGAAACTGCTCGTTCGCCTGGTCGGAGTGCTCGACCCACTCAGGCGGAGTGGCGCCGCGATGGCCGCCGTCAGTGATCCGGACGTTGCTCTGCCACTGTGATTCGACTGCTGACAAAAGGGCACCGTCAGCCTCGCTCCACACGTCATCCGCAAACGCGGCCAGGTCCCACGCCGTGTACGTCAATTCCAACACGCGCGGGACAATGTATTCCAGAAGGCTCAGCGTGTATCGGCCGGGTGGATGGACAGGAAGTTGCTTTAGGTTATAGAATGTGAAATTGATTCCTCCAAGCTTCTGGCGGCTTGCGTAGTCAAAGACAAACGAGCAGAAATTCGCTAACAGTGATGACCTCACCGGACTCCCTAATTGCGGATCAGCGAGAATCAAGGGCATACTATGGCCGACACCAGCCTCAGGTATCACCGTCGTAATCATAGTACGGTGATTGGTTGGACTCGTCACATTCGCGAATCCTTGAAACCAGCTCCTGTCTCTGTTTTCTGGAATAGTATCCTGCACATCTTTCGCTTCCACCCAGTGGCGGGGGGTGGGTACCTCATCGGCTTGCTGATGCTCTTGCGTCGAGAAATCTTCTGGCTGCCCCTGACGCTTCACTGCTGATTCATTAATCACGATTCGTGAGGCTCGGTGGTCCCAAAGGCCGATCATCTTGGCTTCGTATAATGGGGAGTAGGTCGCTTCCTCACACTCAAAAGCATTCCCTCGTAGCATGCATCCGTTGCCTTCCAACTCCTTTCGCGAGCGGAAGAGGTCGCTGTCATTGGACATGTCGAACATCCGGAGGAATGACACCCCCCACGGATTTTCGTCCTCCATCTCACTGATTAGCACCGGCGCGGAGTCGTAGAGCGTCTTCGTTAGCTCCGCGTCTCGCTTCGACCGGAAGGTCGGGCAGGTGCCCGTGTTCGGGTTAATCGTGTAGAGCTCCTCGCGGGTGAGCGTGAAGTGTCGCTCCTCCTCCGAAAGCTGCTCTGGCTGGGTTAGAAAGAACGCGAAGTCGATTTTTCGCTCCGGTGCATTCTGTCCGGTAAGCGTGAGTAAGCAGAATTTCTGACTTCGGTGGACACCATGAAAAAGCTCATCCCGATTCTCGAAGTCGTAAAGACTGACGAGCTGCCGGCTGTCGACAATTGCGTTGAAGTAATCCTGCGTATAATAGTCGGTTGCGATTCCACTCGGTACAATCACGCCAGTGCGTCCCTTTTCGCCGACAATCTGGCGCACAAGACCTGCGAAGATCTGGAAAGTGTTGATGTCCCCAGCTGCAGTTAAATCATAGCGCCCGCTCTCACGCAGGTACGTGCTTACTGCCTCTGAAAAATGCTTTACCTTTTCGTACTCCTTAAAAATCGGGGCATCCTCTGATTTCATATTTTGAATTGCACTCTTCCGTGCTGAAGTCTCTAGAGCTGCAATATCGGGCCGTTTCACAGCGAAAAACTCCTTATCTTCGATCCTTATCTTTTCCCAGGGCGGATTACCCAGTACCACATCAAAACCGCCATCTTCTTCGCCGAAGACGCCCGGAAACTCCAGGTGCCAGTGGAAAAACTTGTTTTCACCGGCGATCGCCTCGATGTGCTCCTGCTGCTCGTCGGGAATCGCATTCGGGCCCTCCCGCTGTAGTCGAAAGTGCTCGCCGTAGGTAGGCGCCCAGTCGGTTCCCTCCGGCATTGGCCAGAAGAACGCCGCCGTATAGGTATCGGCCTCTAGCTTCGCCTTCCGGCGCTCCGGGTCCTTTTCAAACTCCTTGTATTTCTGCCGGGCGCGCTTCGGGTCGTTCTGCGCCACCTGGCTGAAGTCGCCGGCCTCGTACTCGACCCGCGGCTCGGTGGTCACCGCGCTCCGGAAGGCCCCCATCTGCACGCCTTGTCCTTCCTTGCTCTCCTTCCGCTCGTCCCGGTTCTGCTTGCGAAAGGCCTTCGCCAGTTCCCGGTCGTCGCCGGGCCGCCCCAGCGCAAACGCCTCGTACGGCACACCGTCTTCTAAGAGCTCAGGCGTGGCGCCGATGAGCGAGTTTCCGCATTTGATGTGGTGGTCGAGGAAATTGAGCGGCTTCTCCTCCACGCTCGCGTTGATCCAGAGGCTCACCTTGCAGAGCTCCACGGCCATGGGATTGAGGTCGACCGCGTAGATACACCGAGCCAGCACCGCCCGCTTCGCCTGGCGCACAGCCCGCTCGGTCGGGTACTCGTCGCCGGTCCGCAGCCGGGCCACCTCCGCGCCCATCACGTCGTTGGCCTTCACGAGGAAGTGCCCACTCCCCGCCGCCGGGTCCACCACGTCCATCGACAGAAGCGCCTCTTCCCCCGCCTCTCGATCCTCCTCGGGGAGATCCGCGTAATGCTCAAGCAGTCCCGTCGTCACCTCACCTAGGTCGTCTTCACCGACCACCGGGAGGCCTTCCTCCGCCAACCGGTCGCGCATGACTGGGAGCAGGGCACTCTTAACGAGCTCGTTGACCAGCGAGTCCGGAGTGTAGTACGACCCACTCTGCTTCCGCTCCAGCCCCCGCGGGTCCAGGATAAACTCATTCGCTGACACCTCCCGTTCGTCGATGGTCTCGGCTTCTTCCGTCACGCGGGGCGTAAAGTCGAGCAGGTTTTCATACACGGCGCCCAGCTCTTCCACGCCGAGATCCAGGTACGAGATGCGCTGCTGCACACCTTCCCGTTCGATCAGCGTCAGCTTCTGAATCGCCCGCAGGAGGTGGGCGTTGTCGCAGGCCCGGCCCGGAAGATATTCCCCCGATTCTAAGTCGAAGAGCTCTCCGTCGTACCCGAACACCCCGAGCGGCTCGGCGCCTTCACTCACCATCTCGAACGTCGCCCGCAGCCCGTGCCATAGGTCGTTGTGGTCACTCCGGTCCGGCACGTTCCCTTCCACCTTCTCGCGGAGGGCCGTGAGGCTATAGTCGCTCCAGTACACCTCTTTCAGCTCCGCATCCGCGTCCGGCACGAGGCCCCGCTGCTCGGCAAAGAGCAGAAACAGCACCCGGTAGACAACCTGCAGGATCTCGCTGTAGAACGCCCGAGCCTTATCGGGATCGCCCTGGAGCTCTTCAATCAGTTCGGGATCGCCCTGCAGGAAGCCGTTTCCCAGATATTCGATGGCATCCACTACCTGAGGACGCAGGCCCTCTCCAACCTTCACCCCGGTCGCTCGGGCTGTCTGATGAAACTGCTCCAGTGGCAGCTGCTCCTCGTCTTCGTCGGCCTCCACCGGACGGAACCTGCTGGCGTGGGCCAGGCGGTAGAGGGCGCGGAAGTCCGCATAATTGCGCGTCTCGAAGATGCTCTCTAGGTCAAACTCGATGTAGCCCTTCGAGAACGTGTGGTAGTAGTCCCGAAGAAGCCGCAGGCTGCGCCCGTTGGAAAGAATGGCCCAGAGGTCTTCCTCACTCACGTTGAGGAAGACCTGCATCATGTCATGGGGCGACTTCGCCTTCGGGCCGCGGCCAGTTCCCTGGCGCTTCTCCAAGTCCTGCCCGAACTCAAGGAGGTGGGCGGCGGGCCCCTCTTCCCCGCCGTCCCATCCGCGGTGAGAAACTGGGAAGTGCAGACCTTCATCGCCGTTCGGCGTCAGGTCCGGGCGCTTAAAGTCCGGCTCGAAGTCCAGGAGTTGAAGAAGCGGAAGAAGCCAGCGCTGCCGCGTCGCAGACTTGTCGAGCTCCTCCAGGTGACCTACGTCTTTCCGGATGCTGTCCCAGCGCTCCCGCAACAGGTCCCACGCCGCGGCGATCTCGTCTTCGAGCTCGCGGTTGGTGTTTGGCGTCTCAGCCCAAGGTACGTCGAACGAGCCGGGCCCGGTGTGCGGGCGGCTGGTGTCGGGCGTGCGCATCGAGTCGATAAACGACTCGGTCAGGAGGCCGCCGGAGGTGGTGATATGAGAGTTGGATTCAGGCACAACGTGGACGTCGTAAATTGACGGAATGAAAATCTGCGAACGGCCTTCTCGCTCCATAGAAGTCGATCCTGCGTGTCGGTAGCCTCTACGCAGGGAAATAGATCGTCATCGCCAGCACGTCGAAGCTCCCCTCTGCCACCTCGTCGATCCCTTCCGCCCACTCGGTGGGCTGCCCGTCCCCTCGGCTCGAAAGCTCCTCACGGATTCTCTCTCGCTGCTTGGCGATCTCGGTGCGGCGGTTGGCCACCGCTCCGCGGAGGGACTCTTGCAGATCCTCACGGAACCCGAACAGGTCCTCGATGGTCTCCCGGACCTCCGCGTCGGTCCGCATCTGGGGCGTCGCTTCTGCCTCTAAGAGCGCCTCCGTCTGCGACTCAGTGAGCGTATCTCCGCCGTATACTGGTAGTCCGACCGGGACCAACTCTTCCAGCACAGAGGAGGGCGCTCCTTCCTCCCCACCAACGGCGTAGCGGGCCAGTAGGTGAAAGACCGCGGAGACCTCCTCGGCCTCCTCGACCACGTAGTAGCTGGTGCGCCCGTAGTGCTCCTCCGAGGGGCGGAAGGTCTCCTGCTTGACCACCTCGACGAGGCGCCGGACCAGCGGGTGGCCCAAGTCCAGAACCGTCACGTCCGGGTCGTCGAGGCCGTACGCTGGGTCGAACGTGGCGCGTTCGATCACACTCCCCATTGATGCGGTGCGCAGCTCGGGGTGAGCGATCGTGACCGTCAGCGAGCCGTCTGCATTTTCCTCAATTTCGCACCCAAAGCGGCTAAGTCCACTGCGGACAAACGCCTCGATCTGCTCGGGCGAACCGATGGTGCGCTCCGTTTCCTCAAGCCGCTTCTCGATGTCGGGCAGATGAACGTTGGTTTGCCCGTAGAAGCTGTCGCCCTCGATTCGGTCGAGCGTGTCGGGCGAAAACGGGTCTTCTACCGGACTCTCACCACCGCCGGGCGCTTGCTGCGGCTCTTCTTCCTCGTTAAAGAGGTGAAGCTGCTGGGGCCCGACCTTGATGTCGTGCTGCGCCAGAAGCTCCATGATGTCGGTCTCCTCGCCGAAGTACGGCGGCGAGAAGCCGTACTGCCTGCGGATCTCGGCGGCCTTCTCGACGAGCACGCTCATGATGCTGGCATCGAGGGTCTCGTCCATCACCATTGTCCGGATGTGGACCGTGTCCTTCTGCTGCCCAAAGCGGTCGACCCGCCCGTTGCGCTGCTCCAGGCGATTCGGGTTCCAGGGAAGCTCGTAGTGGATGACCTGCGCGGCGGCGTGCTGGAGGTTCATGCCCTCGGAGATCGCGTCGGTGGCCACCAGGACCGCTTTATCCGAACGATCGAAGTTCTTGAAGACCTCCCTACGCTTCCGCTCCGGAAGCCCGCCGTGGATCGTAAACACCTCCGTGTCGGCGAACCGATCGGACTCACCGATTTGCTCGTGCAAGTAGTCGAGCGTGTCGACGTACCGGGTAAACACGATGACCTTCGGATCGTCCCGAAGACGGTTCGGAAGCACGACGTCCAGGAGCTTCGTGAGCTTCCCGTCTCGGGAGGCAGTCACGCCGGAGGCCGCCTCAATCGCCACTTCAAGCTGCTCTAGTTCATTTTCAATGGCGGAGACGTCTCCAAAAACAGACCGCTCGGTTCGCTTCGACGCCTCCTCACTGTCGAGCCGCTCTCCGGTGTCTTCGTCGAAGACGTTTGCCTTTGCTTCGCCTTCTGAGATCGACACCTCCGCACTCAACTCCTCTTCGATCCGCTGCTGGAGGCTCTCCTTCCGGTTCTGCAGAGATTGGCGCAGGGCCTCCGGCGAGCTCAGCGCTCGTTTGTGGAGGTGCAGGACCGTCCAGTTCGCCAGCGTCTGGGCTTGGGCGCTTCCCTTCTCGGCGCTCGACAGAACGCGCTGCCCGTATTCCTCAACGGCATCGATGGCTTCCTTTTCGTAGGCAGTCGGCGCAACGATAATCTCGTCCTGGTCCCGGTTCGGAAACGGATTCTCGCTGGACCCCGAACCGAACCACTCCTGCACGTCCTGCCTACGCCGCTGGCAGACGTGACCGGTGGCCCGGCCGCCATGGATGTTGGGCTCATGGGACGGCCCGCTGACCAAGTCCTCATCCAAGAGCTGAAGCAGGCTCGCGAACGAGTCGGTGTACCCGTTGTGGGGCGTAGCCGTAAGCAGAAGGAGGTGCTTGATCCGCTCGCTCGCGGCGACTGCCTGGGCAAATTCCCACCGCTGCGTCGAGGCCGACTGCCCCGGACTTGACTCGTGCGGCTTCGCCGCCAGGTGGGCCTCATCGAAGAGCGCGATGTCCCAGTCTTGCTCTAGGATCTGGTTCTTGACCGCCGGTTGCTTTGCGTAGTCAATCGAGGTGATCAGCACCGGGAACTGGCCCCATGGGCTGGCGCCGGCGGGAAGCTCCCGCTCCATCTCCCGGCGGTGACGGGACGAGATGATTCGGGCGGGCAGGTGGAAAAAGTACTCCAGCGCTTCTCGCCACTGCTCACGAAGCGCGGCCGGGACGACGACCAGTGCCCTAGAGGCCCGCTGCCGGGCCATAAGTTCGGTGATGATGAGGCCCGCTTCTATTGTCTTTCCAAGACCGACATCGTCGGCGAGCAGCATCCGCACCCGCTCTTGCATCTCCAGCGCCATCACGACCGGCACGAGCTGGAAGTTCTTCGGGATGACCCGGCTTCGCTGGAGGCTCAGGAGCGGCGCCGTCCCGTGGAGCATGCTCAGCCGGTGGGCCCGAAGCAGTAGGTCCTGTGCCTGTGGCGTGCCGATTAGCTCCCTGGAGGGCCAGTCGAGCTGGCTTCGCGAGACGTTTTCGACGGGAAGATAGAACCGCTGCTGCTTGGCGTCTCCGCTGTCGATGGGCGTTGCGGTCAGGACCTCCTCGTCTCGTTGATCGACGCGCCAGAGGCGACCTCGGGCAGAGACGACGGTACCAGGTGAGAAGCTCTCTGTGTCCACGTGACCTGTATCCATATGAGTCGTATCTACCTCCGTGAGCTGTATCTACGTGAGCTTCGTTCTACGAGAGCCGTATCCTGGCCGTGTCTTGCAAGGGCGCCCTCAGCCTAAGCGCAAATCAGGCTTTTTCGTGTCGGCAGATTTTCTCACCGACGGATTGCCGTATCGACTGAGCGCTCCAGAAGAGACGTTTTTACGCGTGTGAAATGTACGGGCTGAGTCTCCGGATGACAATTTTGGACGAGGATCGCTCCAGCCAGGAGTTTTCTCGGTGGAGACAGGACCCGACGGAGGAAGCATTTCTTCTGAGGCGCAGAGGCGACGTTCTGCAGTTGAATGCTCCCTAATCAGCGATTTTAACCGGCGCTACAGTGTCCCCGCTCCCCGCTGGAAGCAGATTTCCCTACTGGCGTCGCAGTAGAGTCTACGCTCGGACGGGCGGGTCTTCAAGGTAGTCCCAGATGAGAAAGGAAAACCCAAACGCGCTCCCGACCAGCGCCCAGGTTGGTGCCCCTGCCAGCGCCAGAAGCCAGACGATCGACCCGGCCCCGACGGCCGTGGTGAGGAATATTCCCGCTCTGCTCATCGGTGGCTGTGCTGACTCGTGCCTGCTTCTGACGGCCGGATGCCCGGTGGCTTCGGTAGCCAGGTTACAGCCCCGCGGCCGCTGCCATGAACCGATTGGCCTCCTCCTTCAGAAGGCGAGTGAGCTCCTCCCGCCACTCCTCCTCGGGGAACTGTTCCTCAGAAAGCTCCTCCGTAGGCCTCCCTGGAGGCTGATGTCTTTCCTCACCGCTTTTCCCCGAGAAGAGCCCTGGATGCTCCTCCCTCAGGCGGCGCAGGAAAACCTCCCGCTCCAGGCCGGTCAGGCCCGAGGTCGCCTCCCGGATCAGTTCTGCGAGGTGTTCGGGCACATCTTCGGTCGCCAGCGCCCTACCGGAAGGCGAGGGGCGAAACTTCTCCGGGAGATCCTGGACTTCTGTAACTTCCATCTCGATCTCTCCTGCCGCGGTGCCTTGAGCCTCGTTCTTCTCTGTCTCTATCGCTTCCATCTGGGGTTAGGGCTGCGGTTTGAAGCTTTTGCTTTCAGGGCACCTGTCGGCCTTACCTGCCCATCTGAGGCCAGCTGTTGGCCTGTAGGCTACTCGTGGATTGAGGGCTGCTCGTGGCTTGGGGGCTGCTCGTAACTTGGGGTCTACTCCACAGGTATTCATTTCCCTCCTTCTCCCGCACGACCGTGAGGCACTCCCCCTCTTCCTGCTCGGCGGAGCGCACGATCACGTCTCTCTTTCCGATTTTTCGGCAGAGGAGGTTCCTCAGGTTTTGCGAAGTGCCGGGTTTTACAGAGGGACAGGCTTTTCGCCCGGTTTCTGCCTACCAGTCCGACGTGATCCGACCTGACAGGAAATGAGCCAGCGCGCCAAGTCCGGCGACGGCCCCGACGAGAATCACCTTGTCGAACAAAGCCACCCCTACTGCTCCACCTGCCGCGGCGGCCGCGCCGATGCCGTAGCCGCTTTGGCCGCAGCTGTTCCACGTCAAGCTGTCCCACGTCAACAGGCTAGGGCCCAGTAGGCCAGAGGATGGTTGCTCAGAGGAGCGTTGGTCGGTTCGGTCTGCCTTGCCGTTGCTCATGACTTTGTGTTTGCTCATGACCCTGGATTGGTCTGTTGCTTTTTGCCAGTTTGCTGGCTCTCGTTGTCTTGCCCGTGCCCCGCTACCGGCACGTCTGCGGCCAGCACTTTGTTACGGGCAAAGCGCAAGCTAGCGGCCGTTTGACTGCGGGCGGGGCCCGGCATGTCGCCGAGACGCCTGCAGTTGACTCAGTCAGGCGAGACTGGTTGTCTTCAAATGCGACTGCCCCCGCTCCGCCTGAATGCCCTCTCGTCCGGCCCGAACCGAAAAAACGGGACATAACGGGCCTTTGAGACCGAACCGCTCTCTCGGCCCCGCAGAGAACCGGCCTGTCCTCTCCAGGGCCCTCTCGGTGCCACCGCTGCCTGAGGCGGATGTGCGTCGCTTCTCTATGTCTCTGTGTAGTCTATGTCTCTATGTAGCTTCGGATGAGTGTGTTGATCTCGTCGGCCTCGGAGGGAAGGGCCACCGGGTCCATCTGGGTCGGGATTTCTCCGTCGTTGTTTTCTACAAGCGGGTCGGCCCCGGCCTCCAGGAGCACTCGGGCGGGCCCGAAGTGAGCGATCTCAGCGGCCTTATGAAGAGGCGTCTCGCCCCACTCGTTCGGCTTGTTGACGTCGGCTCCGTGCTCGATGAGAATTCTGAGCGGGGCCTCTCTGTCGCTGCTAACGGCGTGATGAAGCGGGGTTGCCCCACTGGGGTCTGTTCGGGCCGGGTCTGCGCCCCAGCTTAGAAGCGCCCGAAGTGCTCCGGGCCGGCCGCCGCCAGCAGCGAAGCTTAGTGGCGTCCGGCCGTAATCGTCAACGGGGTCTACAGTCGCCCCGGCCTTCAAAAGCAGCCGGGTCTTCGCCTCGCTTTCCTCGGCCGCGAGGTGAAGGGGTGTTCGGCCGAGATCACTAGTGGCATCTGCCCGGGCTCCTTCCTCGAGGAGAAGCCGCAACGTCCCCACAGGCCCGCTTTCTGCGGCCGCAAAGACCAGGTTCGACTGCCCGATTCGAGCCTCGCTACTTTCCCCTTCTTCAGGGTCGCTGCCTACCTCGGTTCCGGCATTGAGCTCAACCCCGGCATCGAGAAGGTGCTCGGCTGCTTCGGTGGTGCCGGATCGGGCGGCAAGCAGCAGGGCCCACCGGCCTCCGTGCTCTCTTTCGGTCGGATCGGCCCCTTTCTCTAAGAGAAGACGGATCGCCTCGGCGGACCCTCCGGCCGCGGCCGCCTCCAGGGGGGTCTGGCCGTTCTCATTTTCTTCGGTGAGTTTCTCGGTGAGGTCGTCGCAAAGCTCAAGGGCTTCCTGCAACTCGTCGATTTTTCCTTCACGGGCCATCTCGTGCAGCACGGGTTCGCTGACCCGACCATCGGCGTCGGTGGCGAGCTCTTCGTCGTCCAGCGAGTTGAGGAAATCTACGAAAGTAAGTCCAGAGAAATCGTCGGTATGGTCCATATCGGTTCTGCGGTCGAGTAATTGGTATTCGAGTGAAGGGCGCTTGCGGCCCCCTGGACAGGCCCCCGGACAGGTGCCTGGACATGTGGGTGCCTGGACATGTGGGGCCGAAGGCGAGGACATCGTGTCTCGCCGCATAAAACAAGGTCGCAAACAGAGAGGAAGGCGTTGTTGCGTCCCCTTCCGGCCGATTGTCCCAGCTGGGACAGGTCGGAATTCTGCGAAGCTCCTTTCCACTCCGTGAGCGTTTCACCTGAATCAAGCGGAACGACAGGGGCGTGGCTCGCGCCGGAAG
>Ga0207753_1000300_pt1 | contig 19821 bp, 20 predicted proteins | sample PonA233FremontCA_2_FD_187273 | JGI IMG/M metagenome (GOLD analysis project Ga0207753, IMG submission 187273) | Salt pond sediment microbial community from Fremont, CA, USA - Pond A23 Sediment 3 (SPAdes) | ecosystem: Environmental > Aquatic > Non-marine Saline and Alkaline > Saline | place: USA... | reverse complement strand
AGCCCGCCGACACAGATGATCGACAGCAGGACGGCCGCCCCGGCGAAGATGTAGAGGTCCCGTTCGAGGTAGTACTGGACGAGGACCGTCGGCCCGGTGACTTCGGCCCACCGGACGTGGACCCGGTTGTCGGTTATCTCGGTTTCCGCACCCCGGGGCGCGGTGTTGCTAAACAGGAAGAAGTCCATCCGGTAGTCCGGTGGGAGAACGACCTCGTAGGACCCCTCGACGTACACCGGCAGCGAGAGTCGACGCGGGGTCGCACTCGCTGAAAAGGCCAACTGGCCATCAGCATCGGGGACTGTCACGTCGACCTCGTCGGTCGTCTGTTCGATCTCGCCGCCGCGCTCGCGGATCTCGGTGCCGGTAATCACCGTGCCGTTGTCGGCATACCGGAACCGGACCGCCGAGACGTCGAGGGGCTCCTCCCGCCCGAGTCCGGCCGGGGTATATAAGCGGAGCTCCTGGCTCGCGTTGACATCGTAGACCGCTTGGACCTCGTCGGCGGTATGGAGGGTCAAGAGGGCGTCACGGTCGGTATCCCACGTGTAGGGTTCGGCTGGCTCCTCGTCGAGTCGCTCCGGGGAGATCTCACCGCCGCCGGTGATATAGCCCAGACAGCCCGCGGTCGCCGCTAGTGCGACAACAGCGACGACCGCGAGGCCGAGCCGCCGGTTCATCGCGCCCCCGCGCCGATCGGCCTCGCTGGTCGACTGGCTCCCACTGGGTTGTCAGTCGGTCGGTTCCGAGCCTCGTGTCCGTCCCGTCTCGGCCCCCACGCGGTGACCGCCCCGTCCTGTTGGCTGGGCATAGCGTATATAGGACCTGTAGCCCCGTGGACTGTTGAGCCTATCGCAACAGCGCTTGCGCCCGTCGGGACAACGATCAAGCCTCTCGACGCCGAACTCCCTTCGTATCGATGGCCCCCTCGCTCGAAGCCCCCGTCGAGATCGGCGGGCTCACCCTCCGCAATCGGCTGTATCGCGCCCCGCTGCTGGAGTGTGCCGGAAACGGGCCCGAGGCCGTCGACACCCTGATCACCGATCTCGAACCCGCCGCGGCTTCGGGGGCCGGACTCGTCTGTCAGGGCGCGACGATCGTTCGTGGGCCCGGCGGGTGTGCCGCGCCGAACATGACGTATGTCGACGACCCTGCGTTCGTCGAGGACCTCTCTCGGCTCACCGACGCGATCCATAGCCACGGCGCGGCGATCGCGGTCCAGCTCGAACACGGCGGGCTCCGGAGCATGGAGACGTGGCACCACGGCTACCGGAGCGCCCATCCCGACCTCCAGCAGCTCGCGGTCTCCCGCCCGCCGCGACCGCTTCGCGTGCTCGATCGGCTCGGCCTGCTCTCCTACGACCCGCACGTCCTGTCGACCGACGAGGTGTACGAACTCGCCGTCGACTTCGGCCGCTCGGCCGAGTGGGCCACCGAGGCGGGCTACGACCTGATCCACCTCGCGGGCGCGAACATGGGCATCGTTCACCAGTTCCTGTCGCCGTTTTATAATCGCCGGAACGACGAGTTCGGCGACGGCACGCGGTTTCTGGAACTCGTTGCCGAGGAGATCCGGCAGCGGTGTGGCGACGTGCCGCTGATGACCAAGGTCCCGGCCGAATCGGCTACACCGCCCGGAGTCGGTCCACACCTCAGCGGGACCGACGCGGTGGGGGTCTGCGAACGGCTCGAAGCCGCCGGGTTCGACGCTCTCGTCCCGGTCACCGGCTCGGTGATCTGGGATATGAGCATTATCAAAGGCGAGTTCCCCAGCCGCGCATGGAGTGACAAACGGTTCACCGAGGCGTACAGTGAGGTCTTCGGCGGGCCGATCCGTCGGCGGCTCGCCGCAGCCGCGACGTGGTTCGATTCGGTTTTATATGAGTTCGAGCCAGCGTGGAACAGCGGGCTGTGTCGACGCGTTGGCGAGCGCGTCGACGTGCCGATCCTCGCGGAGGGCGGCATCCGAACACGGGGACAGATCGACGATCTGCTCGGGTCGGACTGCGACATGGTGGGATTGGGCCGACCGTTCTACGCCGAGCCGCGGCTCCCGGCGCGGCTGCTCGATGGTGGCTCCGAGACGGCGGTCGTCTGCGAGAACTGCAACAACTGCACGGTGCCGCAGGCGGCGGGCGAGCCGGGCGTTTGCCGGACGCCCGCTGTGTTGGCTGAGGCGGGTCGACTCCGCAAGGCGGGGGCCTACGACCGCCTGCAGTCGGGCGAATCGGCCACGCAGGTCGAGGATGCGGACCTCGGTGGCGACGGTTCCTGAGGCCTGTCTGACGTGGCGAGCGTATTTTATACTCCGGCCCGGTGCAGTTGGTATGAACCGGGCAACAACGTTGGTCACCGGGGCCCTCAGTGGGCTGGCCGCCGTGGCTGGCTGGCGCTACTACCGTTCGCGGGCGACCAAGCCGGTCGACTACGAGACGCGCCGCACCGACGACGACGTCGAAATCAGGGAGTACCCGACGGTTGTCGTCGCCGAAACCGTCGCCGCAAACGAGGCGTCGGCCCGGCGTCGGCTCCAACACTACCTCGATGGGGCCAACAGCGTCGAAGCGAGAATCCCGGCGACGACGCCGCTCCGAACGCAGGTCGAGTCGGTCGAAGTACCGACCACCGACGGGGGCGAGTCGTCGACCCAGCCGGTTCGGGTCAGCACCTATCTACCGCCGGGCTACAGCCCACAGACTGCCCCCGAGCCGACCGACCGTTCGGTGCTCCTTACGGTTGAAACGCCTCGGACCATCGCCGTTCGGTCGGTGCCGATCTATCCGCTGGGCGGTCGGGTCGACCGGGCCAAAACCCGGCTGCTGGGGGCGATCGAGGACTCCGATCTGGTCGGTGTCGGCTCACCGTTCGTCTTCACCTACGACAACTCCCTGCTGGGCTCGCTGACCGGGCGGGCCGAGGTGGGGATCGAAATCGCCTGACGACGCTCGCCGCGTTTTATACGGGTCGGCTGTGGGCCCACAAGACAGAAGATATACACGTCCCATTGCCGGAGTACGAACCGACTATGAGTGATCGACGGCCGAGTCGGCGACGGTTGCTACAGCTCGGCGGGACTGCAGTCGTGGCGGGTCTCGCGGGCTGTATCGAGCAGGAAGGGGATTCGGCGTCCGAAAACGGGACCGATTCGGGGTCGGATTCGGACACTGAACCGGCAGCGGACGATCCGGTGACACGCGTCTATCGGGAGTCCATCGACTCGGTCGTACTCGTCCGGAACGATCAGGGGAGCGGCACGGGCTTTGTGATCGACGAGGGCCACGTCGTCACGAACGCCCACGTCGTCGGCGAGGCCGCGTCGACCGAGATCCGGTTTTCGGAGGGCCGGTGGACGACCGGCGAGGTCGTCGGCACTGACCCTCACAGCGACCTCGCGGCTATCGCTGTCGAGACCGTCCCGGAGTCGACGACCTCGTTGTCGTTTATCGACGGTGAGACCGCAGTCGGCACGGATGTCGTCGCCATCGGCAACCCATTCAATTTCGACGGTAGCGTCACGGCGGGCATCGTCAGCGGCGTCGACCGGTCGATCCCTTCGCCGACCGGCTTTACGATCCCGGATGCGATCCAGACCGACGCCGCGGTCAACCCCGGCAACAGCGGCGGGCCGCTGATGTCCTTGCAGGGCGAGGTGGTCGCGGTCATCAACTCCGGCGGCGGCGACAACCTCGGGTTCGGGGTTTCGGCCCCGTTGGCCCGGCGTGTGGTGCCGGAACTCATCGAGACCGGGAGCTACGAACACAGCTATCTGGGCGTCTCGTTCACTGACGTGACACCGGATGTCGCCGAGGCAAACGGGCTCGACGAGCCGCGTGGCCTCCTCGTCGACGAGGTCGTCGGGGGCGGGCCCTCCGAGAGCGTGCTCCAACCCAGCGAGGAGACGACGGTTGTCGACGACACGGAGGTTCCGGTCGGTGGAGACGTCATGCTCTCGATCGGCGAGGACGAACTGATGACCTCCGAGAATCTGGGGAACTATCTCGCCCTCCAGACGCGCCCCGGCGACACCATCGAGCTGGCGATCCGGCGCGATGGGAGCGAACAGAGCGTCGAGATCACTCTCGGGACGCGTCCGGACGAGCTCTCCTCATAGCCCGGAGAGTTCGGTCTACTCGCCGGTCGGCTACTGATACAAGGGGGCCGTTCGGCCATTCGGCGGGCAGCTTAGCCAGTGATCACTGTTCTGTGAGCCGGTAGATCCGGGCCTCCCACGGCCGGAGATCGAAGGCCCACGCGTCGACGTCGGTCGCCCGCTCGTCGGCCCCGTAGTTCGAAACCAAGAGTTCGGCCTCCATTTCGTGGGGATCGAAGTCGACTTGCTCCTCTGGAATCCACGTATGGCCCTCCCATTCGGCGAAGTTGAGCGTCACCAGCAGTCGCTCGTCGCCGAGCGTCCGGATGTAGGACCAGACTTCCTCGTGGTCGTTGATCAGCACGTCGTAGCGGCCGTACACCATCACATCGGTAACATCGCTGTTCTTGCGGAGATCGATCAGATCGCGGTAGTAGTTCCAGATCGAGTCGGGGTCTTCGCGGGCGGCCTCGACGTTGATCTCGGTATGGTTGGGGTTGACGCCGATCCACGGCTCGCCGTCGGTGAACCCCGCCTTGTCGTCGCTGCTCCACTGCATCGGCGTCCGGGCGTTGTCGCGGCTGTTCTGCCGCAGGGCGTGTTTGACGCTGTCGAAGCTCTCGATTTCGCCGCTATCGAGGGCGTTCTGGACGGGGTTGATCGTCTCGACGTCTCGGAACTCATCCAGCGAGTCGAATGGGTAGTTCGTCATCCCGATTTCGGACCCCTGGAAAATGTAGGGCGTCCCGCAGAGCGTGAATATAAGGGTTGCCAGCAGTTTGGCCGACTCCTCGCGGTACTCGCTGTCATTGCCGAACCGCGAGACGAGCCGCGGTTGGTCGTGGTTGCTGAGGTAGATACTGTTCCAGCCGTCCTCGGCGAGGCCGTACTGCCAGCGGTTGAGCACGTCCCGGAGTTCGTTGAGCGTCCAGTCGTCCCGCTCCCAGATCTCCCCGCCGTGATCGAGCAGGACGTGATCGAAGTGGAACAGCGTCGACAGCGGCCCGTCGGCCTCGACGTAGTTTTGGGCCGTCTCCATATCCATCCGCCCCATCATCTCGCCGAGGGCGAACACGTCCCGGCCCGCAAGAACGCGGTCGGACATCTCTTCGAGGAACTCCTGCATCCGAGGCCCGTCAAAGGTCTCCCACATGTTGGTCGTGTTCAGCGGTGGGTCGTGCTGGGTGACCGAGTCGGGTTTCGACAGCAGATTGATCACGTCCATCCGGAAGCCGTCGATCCCCTTGTCGAGCCACCACTCCATCATCTCGAAGATCTCGTCTCGAACGTCAGGGTTCTCCCAGTTCAGATCGGGCTGTTTCTCGTCGAACAGATGGAGATACCACTTGCCGACCTCCTCGTCGTAGGCCCACGCCGGGCCGCCGAAAAACGATTCCCACTCGTTCGGTGGGGCCTCACCCTCGGGACCCGCATGGCCGGTGAAGCCCTCGATGTCGGTCCGGCCGTGTTTCCAGATGTAGTAGTCGTGGTACTCGCTTTCGGGGTCCCGGGAGTTGACGAACCACTCGTGTTCGTCGGAGGTGTGGTTGACCACGAGATCCATGATGAGTTTGATTCCACGATCGTGGAGGCCCTCTAGGAGGTTCTCCCAGTCTTCCATCGTCCCGAACTCGTCCATGATCGACTGGTAGTCGGCGATATCGTAGCCGTTGTCCGCGTTGGGTGACTCATACACTGGATTGAGCCAGATGATGTCGACGCCCAACTCATCGAGGTAGTCGAGTTTCTCGATGATACCCGGAATATCACCGACCCCGTCGCCGTTGGTGTCATTGAAGCTTCGCGGGTAGATCTGGTAGATGACGGATTCTTTCCACCACTCCCGGCGGATGAACCGGTCGTCGGGCTGCGTGTCGGTCATACTCACACCTTTTCGGGCAGATGCTTAATATGTCTGACTCATGTTGGCGGCGACGTGCGACTCGATAGGTGCGTTTTAGTAGTCGACGCCTAACACACACCCATGGCAGATCACGCACACGAGGCCGACCCCGAGGGGCGGGTTACCTCACCGATGCAGGAGTTTACGACCGAACAGGCCATGAAAGGCGGCGCAGTGCTCGTCGTCGGGTTGCTTGTCGCTTTCGGGCTGCCACTCCTGGTTTGAGCCGCCCGGATACCGAACCGCCGCGTCTCTTTTATAACGAGTCAGTAAACGAACAGAAATCGCCCTCGCTGTCGACCGAACAGCTCTCGGCGTCGGCTCCTTCGCGCGGGTACCATGCCAGCGGGTGATCCGCGACGAGGTCGACGGTCACGCGCTCTCCGAGTTCGAAATCCTCGACGTGGTTGTGGAGGCAGTGGACCGTATCGCCGCTGTCGAGGTCGACCCGATAAATGAACGAGGGGCCGACGTACTGTCGAGAGGTCACCTCGCCGTCGGTCTGGTCGGGGTGGGCGCGGGCCGCCCGCAAGTCATCCGGTCGGACGAGCACGTCGGCGGCGATCCCCTCGTACTCCTCGGTGTAGCCGCCGAGGGTTCCCGCATCGAACGTCCCCAGCCCGGTTTTCAACGTCCCGTCGTACACGTAGGCGGTCAGGAAGCTCGCCCGGCCGAGGAACGAGGCGACAAACCGGGATTTTGGCTGCTCGAAGATGCGCTCTGGTCGGTCGAGCTGTTCGATCTCGCCATCGTTCATCACGGCGACGCGGTCGGAGATCGACAGCGCCTCCTCCTGATCGTGGGTCACGGAGATGGCGGTAACGCCCGCCTCCTTGAGGATCGACCGAACCTCTTCGCGCATCTCGACGCGGAGCCGAACGTCGAGGTTCGAAAACGGCTCGTCCAACAGCAACACGTCGGGTTCGGGGGCCAACGAGCGAGCGAGGGCAACCCGCTGTTTCTGGCCGCCCGACAGTTGGGTCGGTGACTTTTCGCCGTGAGAGGGCATGTCGACCAGTTTCAGGAGTTCGTCGACGCGCGCCTCGGCCTCGGCGTCGTCCATCTCGGTGAGGCCGAAAGCGATGTTCTCGCGCACCGAGAGATGCGGGAACAGCGCGAAGTCCTGAAAGACGATCCCCACATCGCGGGCTTCGGGGGCAGTGACGCTGCCGTCAGTTGCCACCAGCTCGTCGTCGAGTTCGATTTCACCCTCGGTGGGTGTTTCGAGCCCGGCGATCATCCGGAGGGTCGTCGTCTTGCCGCAGCCCGAGGGGCCGAGCATCGTCAACAGCTCGCCGCGCTCGACAGTCAGCGAGACCTCCCGAACTGCGGTCTCGCTGCCGAAGGCCTTGGTGACGCCGTCGAGCCGCAAGATCGGCTCGTCGACGGTCGTTTCGGTGTCGCCGGACTGCGTCCGGCTGCCTGAGGAACTCCGTTCCTCTCTGTCGGCCGACCGCTCGACGGCTGGCTGTGTCGGCTGCTGTTCGGCTGTTTCGATGAGTGTGTTAGTGTTCGGCATAGGTCACCTCAGAACCGTTCGGTTCGCCGGTCGTGACAGCACAGCCCATGCACCCCAACAAACACGGACTGGCGTTGTCTCCGACCATTCGTTGCCTCTACTGTTCTTTAGGACTCCCTAAAAGCCTACCGCTTGCCTGCTACCGCCTCTCACGGGCGTCGCCGACCAACAGGGCTATCCGTGGCTATCGCCGCTTTCTACCTGAAGCAACGGCGAGTCGACGTAGGATACCGACACGCCCGCGCTTCAATACTACACGTTCGAGACGCATCTTTCCTACATCCTGAGACGCATCTTTCCTACATCCTGAGACGCATCTCTTGGCTCGGTTTCGCTCCCGGTTGGTTACCTGTAGTCGACACTCCGAGGTCCGTCTCTCAGGCGGGTCGTGACCGGACAGTACTGTCGCTTTTCGGTGTAGCTTCGGTAGAATTGTGCGTGGGTGCTGTCGTAGAGACAACACCGAGCATCGGTATGCGGTGTGAACCGCTAACGATGCGTGGGACCGGATTTGAACCGGCGGACCTCTACAGGACAGCGCCCTCAACGCTGCGCCGTTGGCCTGGCTTGGCTACCCACGCTCGTCGTGTGGTTTCTGTGTTTCCGCACCCAATGGTATCCGAGGGTTACTAAAAGGGTTGTCGATTTTCTGGCCGAATGCGCCGGGGACTCATATCCCGAGTCAGTGACAGCCCCGCCGTCGACCACCGCAACGAGATCCCGCTGTCGACCACTGCCGGTGCGACAGGCTCACGCGGGGTGACAAACAAACGATTTTGGCCGCCCGTCGCCAACGATCACTGTATGCAACTCGTCTCACGGGAGCACGTCCCGCTGCTGACTGCCGTCCTGAGTGTCGTTTCGCTCGGACTGGTGTTCAGCGCGGTCGGCGGTGTCGTCCCGGCGTGGCTGCTGCCGCGGAACCAATCGCTCATCGAACTCGTCCCACACCTCAACGCAATCATCAGCCTCGCGGCCATCGGAACCATCGTCAGCGGCTGGCGCGCGATCCGACGCGGCGAGGTCGGGGCCCACCGGCAGCGAATGCTCGTCGCGTTCGTCCTCTTCGGCGCGTTCCTCGTGCTCTACCTCTACCGCGTCAGTCTCGAAGGCCCCTCGCCGTTCGGTGGCCCCGACGCCGTCTACCAGTTCGTCTATCTCCCCATGTTGGCGATCCACATCCTGCTGGCGATCGTCTGTGTGCCGCTGCTGTTTTACGTGCTGTTGCTGGCAGTGAGTCGACCGGTCGCAGACATCTATCGGAGCCGCCACCGGAGCGTCGGGCAGGTCGCGGCTGTGCTGTGGCTGATCTCCTTTAGCCTCGGCATCGCGGTGTATGCGATGCTGTACGTCGTCTATTAACTCGCGTGCCGACAGCGAGACGGTGAGTTATGGACGGTACTCGTGGGTCGTTTCATCCGGCGTCTCGTCGGTGTAGACGGCCTTCAGCAGGAGTGCCAGAACGACCGGCGAGAACAGTGCCGCCGCGAGGATACCGAGGAACACGGCAGTGACCCCCTCCGCAGAGAGGCCCTCGGCCGAGCCGGAGGCCTCACCATCCGGAGCCGCTGGTTCGGCCGTCTCGTTGGCGGCCTCGGCCTCTGCCGAGTCGTTCGCCGCGGCGGTCTCGTTCCCGTCGGTCTGGTTTTCGGCTGTCTCGTCGGCCGGTGGCTCGGTCTCGTTCCCGGCGGTTTCGTTTCCGGTCGTTTCGTTCTGTGCGGCAGCCGGCTGTGCAGCGGCGGCTGTGGCCGCAACGAACCCGGCCCCGGCACGCAGTGCGTCCCGTCGGCCGAACGTCCGTGCTGGATCACTCATACTCGTTGCTATGAGTCACGGGAAATAAGTGCCACTGAACTGCCTCGGAGGAGTTATAAGAGTCAGTCGTCGGCGACGAACGGTTCGGGCTCGCTGATGACCGGGCGGTCGACCTCCCGATCGGTGGTCTCGCCCTCGATCTCGTAGGGATACTCGCCGGTGACACAACCCAAACAGAGATCCTCTCGGTCGTTGTCGAGGCTCTCGGCGATAGCGTCGATCGAGAGATACGCGAGACTGTCCGCGCCGATCTCTTTGCGGATCTCGTCGACCGTCTTGTCGGCGGCGATTAGTTCCTCCCGCGTCGCCATGTTAATCCCCATATAACAAGGTGCGAGGATCTGTGGCGAGCCGACGCGCATGTGGACCTCCTCGGCCCCGGCGTCCTTCAGCAGCTGGATCAGCTGGTTCGAGGTCGTCCCGCGGACGATGGAGTCGTCGATGATAGTGACGGTCTTGCCCTCGATTGTGCTTTTGATCGGGTTGAGTTTGAGTCGGACCGCGCGTTCGCGTTCGTCCTGTGTCGGCATGATGAACGTCCGACCGACATACCGGTTTTTCATCAACCCTTCGGCGAACTCGACGCCGTCGTCGTCCGCCGCACGCGGCTCGCCGTCGGCGGTGGTGTCGCTGGCAGCATCGGCGTAGCCGGAGGCGAACGCTCGCCCGGAGTCGGGGACCGGAAGGACGACATCGGTCTCGATCCCGCTTTCCTCCCAGAGTTTTTCGCCGAGGGTGCGCCGCACATCGTAGACGAGGCTCTCGTCGATGATCGAGTCGGGCCGGGCGAAGTAGACGTGTTCGAAAAAGCAGTGGGCCGTGTTGTCCTTCTGTATGAGTTGATACGAATCGTAGCCGGAGCCGTCGTGGTTGAGCACGATGAGCTCGCCCGGTTTCACGTCCCGAACGAGCTCGCCGTCGAGGGTGTCGATGGCCGCCGACTCGGAGGCCAGCATGTAGCCGTCCTCCAGTTTGCCGATACAGAGCGGCCGGTTACCCTGTGGATCTCGGACGCCGATGACCGCGTCGTCGTGCATGATCGTCAGCGAGTAGGAGCCGTGGATTCGCTCCATCGTCCGTTTGACCGCCCGGATCAGGTCCTCTTCGAGGAGGTTCCGGGCGATGTCGTGGGCAATGACCTCGGTGTCGCCGTCGGAGGTGAAGGCATGGCCCAGCCCCGCCAGCTCCTCGCGGATCTCGTCGGCGTTGACGAGGTTGCCGTTGTGCGACAGTCCCAGCGAGCCGGATTTGAACGAGACCGAAAACGGCTGGGCACAACAGGAGTTGATGCTCCCCTCGGTCGGGTAGCGGACGTGGCCGATGCCTGTAGAGCCGTTGAGGTTGTTGAGATCCCCCTCGTCGAACACGTCGCCGACGAGTCCCATGTCGACATGGCTGTGCTGTTGAAACCCGTCGTGGGTGACGATCCCCGCCGACTCCTGTCCTCGATGTTGGAGGGCGTACAACGAGTAGTACAACGGTCGTGCGACAGGGCGATCCGCCGTTGCGATCCCGACGACACCGCATTTCTCCGTCGGCCCGTCGACGGACTGCTGGCGTGAATCCCGGCCGTGTTCCATACACTGCCGTAGGTAATTCAGTAGCTAAAAACCCCGTGTTTGTGCTCTCTCACTGGACCTCGATCGACATCGATGCACACATTCTTGCATACTATTCGGAAGTGAGTCGACTACAACGGGATTTAAATAATAGTGCTACAGCAGAATAGCATCCGAACCGGCGTAATTCTTAGGTACTACTGCGCGTAGTACTACCTATGAGTAGCGAGAACGATCAGCTTACTGAGACCACCCGAATCACACGGAAGGGACAAGTCACCATCCCGAAGCAGCTTCGTGAAGAGTATGGTCTCAGCGAAGGCGACGAAATCCAGTGGCAGCAGGCCGACGACGGCATCAAGGTACAGAAAGCGACCCGTTCGTCGGGTCGTGGGATGCTCGTTGACGACGACGTTCCGGCGGCCAAACGCGAGGAGATGGCAACCGAGTTGGAAGCCACCATTCGTGAGAAACGCAGCACAGAGTGGCAGGCCGAATGACGCGCTACACTGTCGACGGGGTAGCGATGGCTCGGTACCTCGTCGATCGGCTCCCGACGGAAGCCGATGAGATATTCGTCCGCGCCGAACAGGGGATCGATGTCGTCGAAGCACCGACAGTGGCGATCAGCGAAGCCATCTGGGCGGCCGTCAACAAGGGTGACATCGCGGGTATCAGTGTGAGTACGACACCGAATGCAGTTCTCCGCGGTTTGGTGAACGACGGTCCGGTTCAAATCGCCCCAACCGACCAACAGGACCTCGCCGTGTTCGGAAGCCTCCTCGACCACTACACGCTACACGACGCGTTGCTGATCGCTAATCATCGGGTTCGTGGTACTGAAGCGATCGTGACCAGCGATTCCGGGTTCGCTGGTGAGAACACAATTTGGAACTGAAAGCAGCCAAATTGCGAGAAAACCGAGTTATTCGCCGTTTTTCGACTGCCACTCGTAGTCGCGTCGTTTCGCCGACTTGCCGAAGCCACACGACGAGCAGACCTTCTTGCGGGAGTGGTAGGACTTCTCGCCACAGCGTCGACATTTGACGTGCGTCGTTTTGTTCTTCTTGCCCTGCGTCGGGGTTCCTGATCCGGTCATACAGTTATCGAAACGACGTTATCGCCGCGTATAATGGTTGTGTCTTCGACCGAGTCGACCGCGAGGTCGCCGAGGGCGTCGGGGTCGTCGACCTCGCCCGGTGCCTCAAGTACGACGTTCATGTGTTGGTCGTAGCCCGACAGCGTCCCGACGTAGGCGGTGCCATCCTTCAGCGCGACGGTTACCGTGTCGTCCAGAGACGCCTCAAGAACATCGAGGGGTCGTCCACTCATACGCTCACACGCTCCGGTTTCGGTAATAAACGTACCGGAACAGTACGAGTCACCCACTGTATCTGATGGATACGACCGGTCCCAGCGGTCGACGAAACCGTGAGAACCCACGTAGTTTTTAACATCGCACGTCCAACGCCCACCTACCAACGAACCCGCGGGAAACTGTCGCGCTGGCCGGTCGTGGCCGACGCCGACACAGCGGGGCCACACCGACGCGCAGTACGCCGGGGCCTTGGCCCCTCCACGCGGCTCGACGCACAGCAGGCCACACTGGTGTGGACACGGCGGTCGACACTGGTGTGAGCGGGCTGTGCAGGATACACACTATGGAAATCGAAATCGCAACTATCGGCGGTTATGAGGAGGTCGGCCGGCAGATGACGGCCGTCCGAGCGGGCGACGATGTCGTCGTCTTCGATATGGGTCTCAACCTCTCGCAGGTGTTGATCCACGACGACATCCGCACCGAACAGATGCACAGTCTCGACCTGATCGACATGGGCGCGATTCCCGACGACCGGGTGATGAGCGAGCTCGAAGGCGACGTTCAGGCGATCGTCCCGACCCACGGTCACCTCGACCACATCGGCGCGATCTCGAAGCTCGCCCACCGCTACAACGCCCCGATCGTCGCTACCCCATTCACCATCGAGCTGGTCAAACAGGGCATCGAGAGCGAGTCGAAGTTCTCGGTCGACAACGACCTCGTGAAGATGTCCGCGGGCGAGACGATGTCGATCGGTACCAGCGGGCAGGTCGAGCTCGAATTCGTCAACGTCACCCACTCGATCATCGACGCGATCAACCCCGTCCTCCACACCCCTGAAGGAGCCGTGGTCTACGGCCTCGACAAACGGATGGACCACACGCCGGTTATCGGCGACCCCATCGACATGGATCGGTTCCGCGAGATCGGCCGCGAGGGCAACGGGGTACTGGCCTACATCGAGGACTGTACCAACGCGGGTCGGAAGGGCCGGACGCCCTCGGAGGCCGTCGCCCGCCGCCATTTGAAGGACGTGATGCAGTCGGTCGAGGATTACGACGGCGGGATCGTGGCGACGACGTTCTCCAGCCACATCGCCCGCGTGAAATCACTCGTCGAGTTCGCCCAAGACATGGGTCGACAGCCCGTCCTGCTGGGGCGGTCGATGGAGAAGTACTCGGGGACGGCCGAACGCCTCGACTTCGTGGAGTTCCCCGACGATCTGGGGATGTACGGCCACCGGAAGTCGGTCGACCGCACGTTCAAACGCATCATGAAGGAGGGCAAGGAGAATTTCTTGCCTATTGTGACGGGCCACCAAGGCGAGCCACGGGCGATGCTCACCCGGATGGGCCGCGGCGAGACCCCCTACGAACTCGACGAGGGCGACAAGGTGATCTTCTCGGCGCGGGTGATCCCGGAGCCGACCAACGAGGGCCAGCGCTACCAGTCCGAGCGCCTGCTGCGAATGCAGGGCGCACGCATCTACGACGACATCCACGTCTCGGGGCACCTCCGCGAGGAGGGCCACTACCAGATGTTGGATGCGCTCCAGCCACAGAACATTATTCCGGCCCACCAGGACCTCAAAGGGTTCGCGCCGTACGTCGACCTCTGTGAGTCGATGGGCTACGAGTTGGGTCGTGATCTGCATGTCACACGCAACGGCAACCTCATCCAGTTGGTGGAGTGATGACCCAAAACGCGACCGAAAAGCGGCTGCTCGCGGCGGTCGGCGAGCGCCGCAAATCGGTCAACGACGCGATCGATGTCGACCTGCCGCTGCAGGAGCCCGAACGGCTCTACGAGGCCTCCCGGTACATCCTCGAAGCCGGTGGCAAGCGGCTCCGACCGACCGCGGCGCTGTTGGTCGGCGAGGCGCTGGCTGACCCCGACGGCGAGGTCGACTACCGAGCGTTCCCCACCGTGACTGACGGCGAAGTCGACCTGATGGCCGCAGCAGTCTCCATCGAAGTTATCCAGTCGTTCACGCTGATCCACGACGACATCATGGACGACGACGACCTCCGGCGCGGCGTTCCGTCGGTCCACAACGAGTACGACACGTCGACTGCGATCCTCGCGGGCGACACGCTCTACTCGAAGGCCTTCGAGATCATGGCCGACGTCGGTGGCAAGCCCGACAACACCTTGGAGGCGATGCGCATCCTGTCGTCGACGTGTACCAAGATCTGTGAGGGCCAGTCGCTGGATGTCTCCTTCGAGGCCCGCGACGATCTCTCGCCCGAGGAGTATCTCGACATGATCGAACGGAAGACCGCCGTGCTGTACGGCGCGGCCGTCTCGATTCCGACTGTTCTGCTGGATGCCGACGAGGAGGTCGTCGAGGCGATGTACAGCTACGGCATCGAGTCCGGCAAGGCCTTCCAGATCCAAGACGACGTGCTGGATCTCACCGTCCCCAGCGAGGAACTCGGCAAACAGCGCGGCTCGGATCTCGTCGAGAACAAAGAGACCCTGATCACGCTGCATGCCCGCCAGCAGGGCGTCGACGTCGATGGGCTGCTCAAGGAGTCGACTGTCGAAACGGTTACCGAGGCCGAGATCGACGCGGCGGTGTCGAAGCTGGAGGATGCGGGCAGCATCGACTACGCCCGCGAGATGGCCGACGAACTCACCGAACGGAGCAAACAGCGACTGGAGGCGCTGCCCGACAACGAGGCCAGCGACCTGTTGGCCGATCTCGCGGACTACCTGATCTCTCGCGGCTACTGAATCACCGTCGACGCTTTCGTTGCGATCCGGTGTTATTCTCGAAGCTCGTCTAGCGCGTCGATGACTTCCTCGGCGTGCTCGGCCGGGGAAACACCCTCAAAGGCGCGGGCGATTCGCCCGTCGAGGTCGACGATGTAGCTGTTCCGAAAGACGCCGTCGAAGGTGCGACCGAACATGTTCTTTTCGCCGTAGGAGTCGTAGGCACGACCGACCTCGCCGTCGGGGTCCGAGAGCAGATCGAACGGGAGGTCGTGTTTCTCGGCGAAGGCAGCCAAGTCCTCGATGGGATCGTCGCTGATCCCGAAGACGGTAATGCCGCGGTCGGTGAACTCGGCGAACTGATCGCGGAAGCTCTTGGCCTCGGTGGTACAGCCCGGCGTGTCGGCCCGGGGATAAAAGTACACCACCGCATACTCGCCGTCGACATCGGCCAGCGAGACTGTCTCGTCGTGCTGATTCTGGAGTTCGAACGCGGGTGCCTGATCGCCTGTGGTGAGCATGTCCCCACTTGTCAGCCACGGGCAAAGTGGCTGTCCATCGGGTCGGCGAGGAGACCGTCGACGGCTCGACCGACGGTTCGAAAGGGTGAGCGATATACAGCCCCGGCAAAAAGGGATGGGTATGACAGAGCAAGCCACCGACCGGGGCTGGTTCGCGGATCTCGCTCCCGGATCGGTCGACGACGCACACGAAGCCCTCGGTTCGGGCTCGGCAGCCGAGCCGGCCGACTGGCCCCAGCGGGCCGTCGACGCCGGGTTCGCCGAGGGCGAGGCCGACTACTACGACCTGCTTCACGAGGCTACGATGGCGGCGACGCGGGCGACCGTCGTCGACCGCGAGCGGGCCGATGACAAACAGCTCCTCCACGCGGTGCGGGCGATGGACGACGCCGACCGCACCGCCAACGAACTCGCCGAGCGCGTCGGCGAGTGGGCCGGAACGCTGTTCGACGACGTTGGGACTGGCGTCGACGCCGCCAGAGAGTTGGCCGACCGCGAGGCTGCGACGCCGCTCGAAGCGCGTGTCGTCTCGCTGGCCGGGCGGGTCGACGACCTCGCGGGCGAGGCCGACGACCTCCGGGCGTTCATCGAGCGACAGGCCCCCGAGGTCGCGCCGAACCTCAGCGAGATGGCCGGTCCCGTCCTCGCCGCCCGGCTGATCGCCCTCGTAGGTGGGCTCGAACAGCTAGCGAAGAAACCCAGCGGCACGGTGCAGGTGTTGGGCGCTGAAGACGCCCTGTTCGCCCATCTAGCGGGGCGGGCCAGCTCCCCGAAACACGGTATCATCTACACCCACGAGTACGTCAGCGGCACCCGACCCGAAGACCGCGGCTCGGCGGCTCGGGCCTTCGCTGGCAAGCTCTCGATCGCCGCCCGCGTCGACCACTACAGCGGCGAGCGACGCCCCGAGATCCACGCCGATCTCGACGACAGGATGTCGACCATCCGCGCCCGTGCGGAGACCGACGACACCAGCGACACCGGGGAGGGAAGCCAATGAGTGGCCTGCCCGAGGGGATCGAACGCCGCGAGTTCGACGGCCGACAGCGGCTGTCGACCCGTGGCGGTCCCGTCTACGGCGAGCCGACCGACGGCGAGTGGCGACTCTGGGACGCCGGGCGCTCGAAGCTCGGGGCGATGCTCGAATCCGGGATGAAGGTCGACCTCTCGGGCGTCGACTCGGTGCTGTATCTCGGTGCAGCGAGCGGCACGACTGTCAGCCACGTCGCCGACTTCGCGGGGCCAACGTACGCCATCGAGTTCGCGCCCCGTCCCGTCCGTGACCTGCTTGGCGTCGCCGAGAACCGCCCGAACCTCTTTCCGCTCCTGAAAGACGCCCGGAAGCCCGAAACCTACGCTCACATCGTCGAAAGCGACGTCGACCTACTCGTGCAGGATGTCGCTACGCGGGGGCAGGCAGCCGTGGCCGTCGACAACGCCCGGTTCCTCGCTGACGACGGCCTGCTGTGTCTCGCAGTCAAGGCCCGCAGCGAGGACGTAACTGCCGACCCCGAGACGGTCTTCGAGAGGGTCCACGAGGAGTTAGGTACTGCCTACCAGACCGTCGACAGCCAGCGACTGGAGCCGTTCCACGACGACCACCTCGGTATTGTCGCGCGAAAACGATAGTCGTTCATTGGTGGTAACACCAAGTAATAACGCTTTACCACCCTCGACGGGAACCGGCGAGTATGAGTAATCGGACAGCGACGCAGAACCGATCAGTAGTCGAGAAGCTGTCGGCGCTTGGACCGACATGGTTGGCAGGAGCGATTGCGGCCGGGCCAGCGACGATCGCGAGCTTGACCACTGCGGGTGCACGGTTCGGCTACGCCCTGCTGTGGGTCGTCGTGCTCTCGGCGGCCTTCGGTGCGTTGGCACAGTATCTCTCGACCAAGCTGGCACTGGCGACCGAGGAGGGGCTGGTGTCGACTGTGGAACGTCGACTCGGCTCGAAATGGGCGTGGCTGTTGGTCGCTGACGTGGTACTCGCGGCGGGACTGGCCCAGCTGATCATCATGAAGACCGTCGCGGACGTATCGGGGCTCGTCACCGGTACCGATGCCCGACTCTGGGGGATCGTCTGGGCGGTCGTGCTTGCGGTCGGCCTGGCCGGTGGCGGCTACCGGCTCGCCGAGATCGGCGCGAAACTGATAGTCTCGGCGGTCGTGGTGGCGTTCGTCGCCTCGCTGTTCGTCGTCCCGACCGATCTGGCTGCCGCCGCTGGCGGCCTCGCACCCACGATCCCCGCGGGTGTCGAGGGCGCGCTGGTCGCCGCGGGAATCCTCGGCGGTGCGGTCCACATCACGATCATCACGATGCAGACCTACACCGTCAGAGCCCGTGGCTGGACCACCAAGGATGCCGGTCTCGCTCGGTTCGATATCGGCGTCTCGATGCTCGCGGCGTTCGGGATCTTCAGCGTTGCGACGTTCCTCGTCACTGCGGGGGCGCTGTTCGGCACCGTCGACGCCCAGGGGCTCACGGCGATCACGGCGGCCCAGGCACTCGAACCCATCGCTGGCGAATACGCCCAGTGGCTGTTCCTCGTTGGCTTGCTCGGGGCGGCGGTGTCGACGCTCGGCGGCAACACCCTCGTTCCCCCATATGTCGTCGCCGACAAACTCGGGTGGGCGGTCGACGTGGGCGACAGTCGGTACCGAGCACTGCTCGCGGCGACCGCGCTGCTGAGTGCCGGCGGCGTGTTTATCGGCGGCTCGTTCCTCCAACTGCTGGTGTTGGTACTGGCCTTCGGCCTCGTCGGCACGCCGTTTGCCATCGCGCTCGTCATTGTCCTGCTGAACGATTCGGGGACGACCGCCGACCCGCCGAGCTTCTTGCTCAACGCCGGTGGTGTCGCGCTGTTTACAGTCACCAGCGTGCTCGCGGGCTCGTTCGTCGACGAACAGATTAGCAGTGGGCTAACGGTCCTCTCGGGAAGCGTCCTAATGTTTGCAGTCGTGTTCGGCTTGGCGACCGTCGTCCTCGTCGGCTCGCATCTCCGGGGGCGGCTGGCCGCTGGGGCCGCCGCCATCCCCGAGTAGTCACTGGCTACCGTCGGGCAGACAGTCGCCGCCTTCAGGAGGTATTTAGGAGTCCGTTCCATACGGCGGGGTAATGGAGACTGGCGCGTCGGAGCCGTTCACGCGGATGGGGACGCTCGGAATCGAAGAGGAGTTCTATATCGTTGACGACGACGGACGGCCGGTCTCGGGGATCGAGGAACTGATCTACAGCTCGGAGCCACCCGAACTGCTGGAAGACCGGCTGGACCACGAACTGTTCCAGTGTACCATCGAAACCCAGACGCCGCTCATCGAGTCGCCCGCCGAGGCGGGGTCGACGCTTCGGGCGGTGCGGGAGGCGTTGGTCGACCACGCCGAGGCTCACGGGTTTCGGATCGCGGCGGCGGGCCTCCACCCCGCAGCGAAGTGGCGGGAACTGGAGCACGCGACGAAACCACGATATAAGGCCCAGTTGGACCGGATTCAGTACCCACAACACCGGAACACGACCGCCGGACTGCATATTCACGTGGGTGTCGACGACGCCGATAAGGCCGTCTGGATCGCCAACGAACTCCGGTGGTACTTGTCCCCTGTGTTGGCGCTGTCGGCCAACTCGCCGTTCTGGAACGGGTTCGATACCGGGCTGGCCTCGGCCCGCGCGAAGGTTTTCGAGAACCTCCCGAACACCGGGGTGCCGACCCGGTTCGAGGACTTCGAGGCGTTCCGGTCGTTCGAAGAACGGATGGTCGAGACCGGCTCGATCAACGACCGGGGCGAACTCTGGTACGACGTGCGGCCACACACCGGCCACGGCACCGTCGAGGTCCGGACGCCCGACGGTCAGTCCGACCCCGCGGTCGTCGACGCCTTCGTCGAGTATATCCACGCGCTCGTCGTGGACCTCGCCGCCCGCTACGAGGACGGCGAGTCGACGCCCGAACTCCGCCGGGAACTACTGGACGAAAACAAGTGGCGGGCGATCCGCCACGGCCACGCGGCGAGTTTCATCAGTCGGGATGGCCAGAGCGTTGTCGATCTCGAAACCGTCGTCGACCGCGAGGCCGACCGCCTCGGCGTCGAGGAGCTGCGGGACGTGCTCGACCGACCGAGCGGCAGCCAGCAGCAGCGCGAGCTACTGGAGGAGGCCGGAATGGACGGGCTCTGTGAGTCGCTCGTGCTGTAGTGTGTTCGGAATCTGCTGTAAGTGATCCGTTGCCGCTCGGCCGACAGGAATGTTTTTGTCGGCGGAGAGCCGACATACGGTATCATGACCCCAGATCCAGCCGATGCTGACGACGATGACACGGTCGACGTAGACAGCGTCGACGAGTTCGATGACGGTGAGTTCGACGAGTTCGACGAGGAGACGG
>Ga0207753_1000297_pt1 | contig 20015 bp, 21 predicted proteins | sample PonA233FremontCA_2_FD_187273 | JGI IMG/M metagenome (GOLD analysis project Ga0207753, IMG submission 187273) | Salt pond sediment microbial community from Fremont, CA, USA - Pond A23 Sediment 3 (SPAdes) | ecosystem: Environmental > Aquatic > Non-marine Saline and Alkaline > Saline | place: USA... | reverse complement strand
CGGGGAGTGGGGGGTCACGCCGGCGGGACTCCGCGTCGCTCGGTCATCCCCGAACCCGCGCGAGACGCGACTCGTCGTCTCGCCGACGTCCGGCCGTCCCTCGCGTCGGTCAGTCGTGTCGAAAGCACCTATGGCCGGTGAAGACCATAGGAATCCCGCGGTCGTCGCAGGCGGCGATCACGTCGTCGTCGTTGGTGGATCCGCCGGGCTGGATCACCGCCGCGACCCCCGCATCGATCGCTCGCTCGACGCCGTCGGGGAACGGGAAGAAGGCGTCCGACGCCATAACCGCGCCCGCGCGCTCCGTCCCCTCGGCGTGCTCGTCAGCCTTCATCGCCGCCAGTCTGACCGCATCCACCCGGGAGACCTGTCCCGCGCCGACGCCGACCGTCTCGGTGCCGTCCGCGAGCACGATTCCGTTGGACGTGACGTGCTTGAGGACTTTCCACGCGAACACCATCGAATCGAGCTGGCCGTCGGTGGGGGCGGTCTCGGTGACGACCTCGAGGTCGTCGCGGGTGGGCGCCCACAGGTCGCGCTCCTGGACGAGGCGACCGCCCGCGAGCGGCTTCTCGGTCAGCCGGCCGGACGAGCCGTCGAGGTCGTCGACGCTCCCGACGTCGAGCAGGCGGAGGTCGTCCTCGTCGGCGAGGACGTCGAGCGCGTCGCCGGTGTACCCGGGCGCGACGACGACCTCCTTGAACGACTCCACGATCCGGGACGCAGTGGCGGCGTCACAGGTGCGGTTGAGCGCGACGATCCCGCCGAAGGCGCTCATGGGGTCGGTTGCCAGGGCGTCGGCGTAGGCCGCCGAGAGGGAGTCCGCGGTCGCACACCCCGCGGGATTGGTGTGTTTGATCACCGCCGCCGCGGGCTCGTCGAACTCCCGGATCAGATTCAGCGCGGCGTCGGCGTCGTTGTAGTTGTTGTACGACAGCGCCTTCGCGCCCCGGTTCAACTGCGGGGCGTCGACCACGCCGGTCGCCGTGGTTCCGGCGTCGGTGTAGACCGCCGCGGCCTGGTGTGGGTTCTCGCCGTACCGGAGGTCCGCCGCCCGGTCGCCCGAGACGACGCGCCGCTCGGGGAAGTCGCCGGCCTCGTCGCCGTCGATGGAGATCACGGGATCCGTGGTGCCGATCCCGCCGTCGATCCGGAGCCGGCCCTCGGCGAACCACCGGACCGCTCGCGGGTACGCGGTGAACTCCGCGTCGTGGCGGACCCGGGATTTGAGTGCGTCGACGTCGTCGTCGGCGTAGACCGGAACCGCCTCCTGGGTCACGATCGGCCCCTCGTCGACGGCCCGTGTGACCACGTGGACGGTACACCCGCTCACCCGGACGCCGGCGTCGAGCGCCTGCTCGTGGGCGTCGTCGCCGGGGAACGACGGGAGCAACGAGGGGTGGACGTTGAGGGTCGGCGGGACCGCGTCCAGGAACTCGTGGGTCAGGATCCGCATGTATCCGTCGAGGCAGACGAGATCGACGTCGTAGCCCGCGACGGCGTCGACGATCCGGCGCTCGTGGTACTCGCGTGACTCCCCGTCGTCGCGCTCGACGGCGACCGTCGGGATGCCGCGTTCCTCGGCGGCGTCGAGGACGGGCGCGTCAGCGTGGTTGGAGACGACCACGCCGAGTTCCGCCCCGCCGGGGCGTCTATCGTCGATGTGCAGGAGGTTGCGCCCGCGGTTGCTCGCCAGACCGGCTACCGTTGTCATACTCCCGACCCACGCGCGGGTGGTAAGTTAGTTGCGGTGGCGGCGGTCGGCCACGGCGACTCGCACGGACGGCGGTCGGACGGTCACCCCACGCCGTCAGATCGGTGTTGCAGCCGGTGGATCCGGATCGCGAGCGCGAGGAACGTCGCCAAAAGCGTCAGGGAGACCGCCGCGGCGGCGGCGACGTCGTGTGCCCGGACCGCGTGGTTGCCGGCGGGACTGACCAGATGCGGCCCGAAGTACGTGTGGTGGTAGTCGCCCACGATGGGGAGGAAGTAGTCGACCACGTCGTTGAACCCGAACCAGGCGGCGGCGGCGCCGACCGCCGGGACGGTGAAGTTCGCATACCGGGGGATCACGAACGCCTGGAGCGCCATTCCGAGGTGGCCGACCAGCAGGAACCAGTAGTAGGGGTCGCCGGAAGTGAACACGTCGTTGATCGTGATCTGAACGACCACCACCCAGAGGCCGTACTTCAGGTTCCCGACGAAGGCGAGCGCGTGGAGCCATTTCCGGTCCCGGCCGAGTTTCCACGAGAGGAGGCTCAGAACCATCGCAAACGTCGCAATCGGGCTGTCGGGGACCACGGGCCACATCACGACCGGCGTGTTCAGCAGCTGGAACCGGTAGTACCAGATCCCGAAGGCGGTGCCCGCGAGGTTGACCGCGACCACGACCCACACGAGCCGGAGCGCCAGGCGCTCGACGCGATCGGGTAACGGGGCGAGATACGCCGGGAGATCGTGAGCGGAGGGGGTGGATGCCATCGTGAGTACCGTTGCTGCCGCGAGAGCGGCACTACCCGAGTGCTGGTTGCCATGAGGGCAAAACCGTTACGAGATCGCCCCCGGCATCGACACGCTTTTTTCGTCCACCGCGGCACCTCGCGTATGGACGACCTCTCACGCTCGGACCCGCTCGCGGCCGTGTCGCCGCTGGATGGCCGGTACGCGGGGCGGACCGAACCGCTGGTGCCGTACACGAGTGAGGCGGCGCTGATGCGTGCCCGACTCCGCGTCGAAGTCGAGTACCTACTCGCGCTCGCGGCGCTCGACGCCACGCCGCTGTCGGTGTCGGCCGCGGAGCGCGACGACCTTCGGGCGGCCGTCGAGGGGTTCGACGGCGACGACGCTCGGCTGATCAAGCGGCTGGAGACCGAGGGTGCGGCGGGGTACGCCGCCACCAACCACGACGTGAAGGCGGTGGAGTATTTCCTCCGGACCCGGACCGACGACCGACTCCACCCGTGGATCCACTTCGGGCTCACCTCCGAGGACGTGAACAACCTCGCCCACCGGCTGCTGGTCGGGCCGGCGGTTGGGAGGGTCCTCGTCCCTGCGCTCGCCGCGATCCGCGACCAACTCGTCGATCTCGCCCACGAGTACCGCGGGACGCCGATGCTCGCGCGGACCCACGGTCAACCCGCGACCCCGACCACGTTCGGCAAGGAGATGGCGGTCTACGCCGCGCGGCTCGGCACCGCGATGGGACGGATCGAGCGCGCCGCCGACGGTCTCTCCGGAAAGCTCGCGGGGGCTTCCGGGACCTACGCCGCCCACGTCGCCGCCTACCCCGACGTGGACTGGCGGGCGTTCTCGCGGTCGTTCGTGACCGACCTGGGGCTCGAACACGCCGCACTGACCACGCAGGTCAACCCCTGCGACGACCTCGCGGCGGTGTTCGACGCGCTCCGCGGCGCCAACAACGTCCTCCTGGATCTCGACCGCGACGTCTGGCTGTACGTCTCCGATCGGTATCTCGGCCAGGAGGCCGCCGCGGGCGAGACCGGCTCCTCGACGATGCCCCACAAGGTGAACCCGATCGACTTCGAGAACAGCGAGGGGAACCTCTCGAAGGCCAACTCGGATCTGGGGTTTCTGGCGGACTACGTCACGACCTCGCGGCTCCAGCGTGACCTCTCGGACTCGACGGTGAAACGGAACGTCGGCGCGGCGTTCGCCCACTGTCTCGTGGGGTACCGCAAGACCGAGGCCGGACTCGGGACGGTCGTTCCCAACGAGGCCGTGATGGAAGCGGACCTCGACGCCCACCCGGAGCTCGTCGGCGAGGCGGTCCAGACCATCCTCCGCCGGGAGGGCGACACCGAGGCGTACGAGCGTGTGAAGGCGCTCACCCGCGGCCACGACGTGACGCTCGCGGACTTCCGGGAGCTCTTCGACGACCTCGCGGTCGACGACGAAGTCCGGCGGGAGCTCCGGGCGCTCTCGCCCGCCGAGTACGTCGGGCTCGGCGACGAACTCGTCGGGGAGCTCGACCGGGAGTAGCCGCCAGCATTAACTCGAAGTGTAATAAATGTTTTATCGCCGCGGCGGCTACGGGGGCGTATGCGAGCCATCGTAGTGGAGCGCGGGCGGGAGAAGCCGGTGGTCGTCGAGCGGGAGCGGCCGGCGCCCGCCGACGGCGAGGTCTTAGTCCGGACGCTTCGGGTGGGCGTCGACGGGACGGACCACGAGGTCATCGCCGGCAACCACGGGGCGTTCCCCGACGGCGAGGACCGGATCGTGCTGGGCCACGAGGCGGTCGGCGTCGTCGAGGACGGCGGCGGAACGCGGTTCTCCGCGGGTGACGTGGTCGTCCCGACGGTTCGACGCCCGACCGGCGAGGGGAACGGCTACGCCGCACGCGGCGAGTTGGACATGGCCCCGGACGGGGAGTACCACGAGCGCGGCATCGTCGGCGCCGACGGCTACATGAGCGAGTACTTCGTGAGCGATGCGGAGTACCTGCTGTCGATCCCGGAATCGCTCGCTCCGCTCGGATTCCTGGTCGAGCCGCTGTCGATCGCCGCGAAGGCGGTCGAGGTTGCGGCGGCCGCCCGCTCGTCGTTCACCTGGGAGCCCGAGTCGGCCGCGGTGCTCGGCAACGGGAGTCTGGGGCTGCTCACGCTCGCGTTTCTGAAACACGCCGAGGGGTACGACCGACTCTACTGCCTCGGCCGCCGGGACCGGCCGGACCCGACGATCGACATCATCGAGGCGTTGGGCGCGACCTACGTCGACTCCCGGGAGACCCCGGTGTCGGAGATCCCGGCGGCACACGAGCCGATCGACCTCGTGTTCGAGGCCACGGGCTACGCGAAACACGCCTTCGAGACGGTCGACGCCCTCGCGCCCAACGGCGTGGGCGCGCTCCTGGGCGTGCCGGAGCCGTGGGAGTTCGAGATCGACGGCGGTCGGCTCCACCGGGAACTGGTCCTCCACAACAAGGCGCTCGTCGGCAGCGTCAACTCCCGGATCGGCCACTTCGAGACGGCTGCGGCGGCGCTCACCGCGTTCCCGGAGCGGTTCTTCGACGAACTGGTTACCGGGATCCATGGCGTCGGCGACGCCGCCGCGGCGTTTCGCGACGACGACACCACTATAAAAACCGCCGTGCAATTCAGTTCGTATGAAGAACGTCGATGACCTGATCGCGAGCGCCGCGGAGCTCGCCGACCGGGGGCTGTCGAAGGGCGAGATCGCGGACGAACTCAACGTCTCCCGGGAGACCGCGAGTTGGCTGGTCGAACGCGGCGGCGCGGGCGTGCCGACGGCGGAACCCGAGCCCGCGGACACCGTCGCCGCCGGGAGCGGCCCGCACGACATCCACGTCGACTGGAGCGCGGTTGGACGGGACTCCAAGCGACTGACCCAGGTCGGGCGAGCGATGGCGGACCTCCTGTCGAAGGAGGGCGAGGCGGTCGACCTGACGATCGGGATCGAGAAGGCCGGCGCGCCGCTCGCGACGGTGGTCTCCCAGGAACTCGACACCGACCTGGGGTCGTACGCCCCCGCGAAACACCAGTGGGAGGAGGGCGACATGGACGACCTCGGCGGGTCGTTCTCGCGGAACTTCGCCGGGATCCGCGACCGGGCGTGTTACCTGGTCGACGACATCGTGACTTCCGGGACCACGATGCGCGAGACCATCGACGCCGTCCGCGAGGAGGGCGGCGAGCCGGTGGCGTGCGTCGTCGTCGTCGACAAGCAGGGCGTCGAGTCGATCGACGGCGTGCCGGTGTACTCGCTGATCGACGTGGTCCGAGTCGGTAACGAGTGACGCCGCCGACGCGCGGCGTGTCCCGCCCGGAGGGCGGTCGCCGAGCGACCCGTCGGACCGGGACGCAATCCATTTGACTCCCGACCGCCTACGTGTTGGTATGACGTTCCAGCCCGACGCGGAGTTGAGCGGCGACGAGGTACAGACGGCGGTCGACGACGCCATCGAGTCCAACGACGTCGTGCTGTTCATGAAGGGCAACCGGCTGATGCCGCAGTGCGGCTACTCCCAGCGCGCGGTGAACCTCATCTCCCAGCACGTCGAGGAGTTCGAGACCGTCGACGTGCTGCCCGCGCTCGACGAGTACCGGGCCGCCCTGGAGGACCACAGCGGGTGGGAGACCATCCCCCAGACGTTCGTGGACGGCGAGTTCGTCGGCGGCAGCGACATCCTGGCGGAGCTCGACGAGCGCAGCGAGCTCGAAGAGACCCTGGACGCGTAGCCGCGACGCGACGCGCGGACGCCCGGTCCGTCTCCGCGACGCGACGCTGGGGATGGTCACGACGCCGATGTGAGCGCCGGACGCGAACGACAGTACCGACGGCCGCCGGTCGGCGCACGAGTCCCGGACGGTGAAGAGTAGGCCATATAAGCCCGGGGCCCCTACACACGGGTAGGTACCGGCGTCGCGTCCGCTTCGTACGGGTACCACCCACATAACTATGTCAGGCCGCGTATACCGACTTCACTCGACACTCGAACTGCCCTTAGAAGATGTCGAAACGTACCTGAACGGTGACCCGGACCTGCCGCCCGAGGTCGACAACGTCGAGGTGACCCGGCGCAACAATACGCTCATCCTCAAGGCGGTCGCCGCCGAAGACAACCTGAGCAAGTACACGCCGACCGCACAGCTGAAAGCCAGCATCACCGAGAACCGCGTCTACGAGGAGGAGCCGCCGCGGGCGGGCGCGCCGCGGTGGGACGAGGAGGAGGAGGAGATCCCCTCCGAGCTCGTGGAGTTCGCGTGTTTCAAGGGCGACCGCGAGACGGTGCTGCAGAACACCGCACTCCAGTACCCCATGTTTCTGGTGCTGAGAGAGATCGCGCTCCTGTCCGAGAAGGGGACGCTCACCGCGATCACCGAGGTCGACGACGAACTCGCCGCCCACCGGATCGTCGAGGGCGAAGAGCGACCGGCCTCCATCGAGGTCGTGGAGAACCCCGGACAAGGAGAGGGCGGCTCCAACGGCGTGAACTGGCGGGACAACAAGTTCATCTCGGACTGAGATCCGCAGTCGGTTAGCGCGTGGGCCGCATACTGCGCCCCGACAGTATCTTTATTTTCGTGCCGTCCCCGACTCCGTGTATGTACGCGGACACGTCAAGCCGGGGGTGGACGGGCAGTGACTGACGCCGGACCCGACGTCCGCGCGTACACCCTGCGTCTGGAGCTCGTCGACGAGCCCGGGGCGCTCCTCCGGGCGCTCCGTCCGGTCGCGGACAACGGCGGGAACCTGCTGTCGATCTTCCACGAGCGGGGGAGCGTCACCCCACGCGGGCACATCCCCGTCGAGGTCGACCTGGAGGCGACGCCGGAGCGGTTCGAGCGGATCACCGACGGGCTCCGGGACGCCGGGGTGAACGTGATCCAGGCGGGCTCCGAGCGGTACGGCGAGGATCTCACCGTGATTCTGTCCGGCCACGTCGTCGACACCGACCTCTCGGACACGCTCTCACGGATTCGAGGGTCGGAGCGAGCGACGGTGACGGACGTCGCCGTCGCGGCGCCGGCGGGGACCGCGGACGTGTCGAGCGCGCGGCTCGGGATCTCCGCGGAGCCCGGTGCGACCGGCGAGGTGCTGGATCGCCTCCGGACCGTCGCGAGCGAGAAGGACCTCCGGCTGGTCGAGCCGCTCGCCGGCGGCTCGCAGGTGTAGTTTCGGGGGCCGGACGCGTCCAGGTCGGCGCCGTGCCGTCGAGGTCCCGCCGCGTGTGGGTCAGTTCGGGAGCGTCAGCTCCGAGGGGACCGACGCGTCGCCGTCGAGCGCCGCGATCCGATCGGCGTTCGCGCCGTCGACCCGCGTCGACTCCACGAGGGCTCTGAGCCGCCGCAGCGGGATCTGGCCGGGCGCGTACTCGCTGTCGTCGTCGATGAGTGGCGCGTAGCCGAGCTTCGACCCGTAGACGTGGCCGACGACGCGGGTGTGGCTCCCGGTCGAGCCCATAGCGATCCCGGCGGCGTCGATGCCGGCTTCGGTGGCCTCGTGGAGGACCCGAAGCAGCGTGAGGGTGTCGGAGAGGTCCTCGGGGGACGTCGCCACCTTCGCGACGTCGCCGTAGTCCGCACACTCGTCGACGATCGCCCGCAGGACGTCGTACTCGGGCGTCGCCTCGAAGTCGTGGTGCGAGACGATCAACTCCACGTCGTTCCCGCGGAACTCCCCGAGGATCCACTCCTTCGCGCGGACGGTCTCGAGTTCGAGGTCGACGTACGCGACGGCGTCGAACCGGGACGCCGCGAAGAGCGCGTCCAGCCGGCCGGTGTCGCCGGCTTTCCCGCCGAACCACCGGTTCCGGTTGGTGGCGAGGATCGGAAGTTCGCCGTCGTACGCCGCCAACTGCTCGATCGGCTCCTCCGCCCGATCCATCCGGAATTCGACGAGATCCGCCACGCCTCGCGCGTCCGCCTCCCGTGTGAGGTCGTTCGTCGTGGCGGCGAGGGCGAAGTCGTCGACGGTCATGCCATTGAGTACCATCCACCCGTACATAAATTTGCTTATGAACGCGGCGAGGGGGCGTGGGTTTTTATCATAACACGGGATAAGATCTCACCGTGATCGACCGGGAGAACGTACGGAGCACCGGCGAGATGGGCGTCGCGCTCGACGCCGTCGAGGCGGGGATCCACGCCGCCCGACCGGGAACGGTGCTCGAAGAGTCCATAGCGGTCGAGGACGGGGTCCTCACCGTCGAGGACGCGGCGTACGATCTGGCGTCCTACGACGAGGTGCTCGTGGTGGGCGGCGGCAACGCCGCGGGTCGGATCGCGAGCCACCTCTCGACGGCGTTGGGGTCGACGGTGGCCGAGGGGATCGTCGTGACCGACGACCCGGACCCCGGAGCCGGCGTCGAGGTGGTGGAGGGAACGCACCCGGTGCCGAGCGACGCCAATCACGAGGGGACGCGCCGGCTGCTGGACCGGGCTCGTGCGGCCGACGAGGACACGCTCGCCGTCGTCGTGGCGACCGGCGGCGGAAGCGCGCTGCTCGCCGCTCCCGTTCCGGACGTCCCGCTCGCGGACCTCCGGAGCCTCACCGACGACCTGATCCGGTCGGGGGCACCGATCGACCGGATCAATACGGTCCGGAAGCACCTCTCGGCGGTGAAGGGCGGCCGCCTCGCGCGGGAACTCGCGCCGGCGACGACGGTGGGGCTGGTGTTCAGCGACGTGACGTCCGACGACCCGTCGGTGGTCGCGAGCGGGCCGATCTCCCCGGATCCGACGACGTACGAGGCGGCCCGAGCCGTCCTCTCGACGTACGGGATCGACCCGGCTGCGTCGATTGCGCGGCACCTCGAACGGGGGGTCGACGGCGAGGTTCCGGAGACGCCCGGCCCCGACGACGCCGCCTTCGACGACGTCCGGGTCCACGTCCTCGCGGACAACGCCACCGCGCTCGACGCCGCCCGCGAGGTCTGTGCGGCGGCGGGCTTCGAGCCCCTGGTACTCTCGTCGTCGGTGCGGGGGGATGCCGCCGAGGCTGCGACGACCCACGTCGCGATCGCTGAGGAGGTGCGGCGCCGGGGCAGACCCGTCGACCCGCCCGCCGCGATCCTCTCCGGCGGCGAGACCACGGTCACGGTGAGCGAAGGGGCGGGGACCGGCGGGCCGAACCAGGAGTTCGCGCTGCGCGCGGCGATCGAGTTGGCCGACGGAGGCACGCGGGCGGTCCTGTGTGCCGTCGACACCGACGGGCTCGACGGCCCGACCGACGCGGCGGGGGCGATCGTGGACGGCGACACCGTCGGCGAGGGTCACCGTGCCCGGTCGGCGCTCGCAGCGCACGACGCGTACGGCTACCTCGACGGCCGTGACTCGCTCGTCCGGACCGGGCCGACCGGCACCAACGTCAACGACCTCCGGGTGGTACTGGTGCCGGCGTGACCCGCGCGGCGGTCACTCCAGCCCCGCGTCGCGGAGCGCCGAGTGCGGAAGCTCTCCACCCTCGATGCCGGCCTCGACGTTGGCCGCGGTCATCTCCGCCATCCGGTTGCGCGTGCCGACGCTCGCGCTCCCGACGTGCGGCGTCACCACCAGCCGCTCCGGCGCGTGTCGGAGGAGCGGGTGGTCCGCCGGCAGGGGTTCGGGGTCGGTGACGTCGAGTCCCGCACGCGAGATCCACCCGCGTTCGAGCGCGGTGTCCAAGGCATCGGTGTCGACGACCGCACCCCGGCTGGTGTTCACGAGGATGGCGTCGTCGGACATCCGGCGGAGTTCGTCGGCGCCGATGTACCCGCGGGTGTCGGCCACGAGCGGCACGTGCAGCGAGACGAAGTCGCTGTCGGCGAGGAGCTCCTCGCGCTCCACGAACGTCGCGTCGACCCCCGCGTCGGCGAGTTCGGCCTCGCGGTCGGGCTTGCGGCTCCGGCCGGTGTACAGCACGTCCATGTCGAACCCGGCGCCGCGGCGCGCGACGGCGGTCCCGATCTTGCCGAGCCCGACGATCCCGAGGGTCGCGTCGTGGACGTCGGCGCCGGTGAGAAGCGTCGGGCCCCACGCCTCCCACTCGTCGGCTTCGACGTAGTCGTGGCCCTCGACGGTCCGGCGGGCACACGACAGGAGAAGCGCCCACGCGAGGTCGGCGGTCGTCTCGGTCAGGACGCCGGGGGTGTGCCCGACCGCAACCTCCCGCTCGGCGGCTGCGGCCACGTCGATGTGGTCGTACCCCACCGAGAACGTGCTGACGACCGAGAGGTCCGGCGAGGCGTCCAACACGTCGGCGTCGACCTCGTCGGAGAGCAGGCAGATCAGTCCCTCGGCGTCGAGCGCCGAAAGTTGCTCTCGGATGTGCGACGTCGACGGCGGGAGCGTCTCCTCCCACACCACGACCTCGTAGTGTTCCCGAAGCCTATCGAGTCCGACCTCGGGGAGTTTCCGGGTGACGTACACGGTCGGCGTTTCGGACATCGGTTATCCCTCCAGACCGGGCTCGCAAAACTTCTTTGAAGTCGACGGGTCGATGTCACAAAGACTTTATTCCGTCTAATTATATCTAATTACACTATGGCAGCCGACTTCCCCGACTACCTCGACGTCGACTACGCCGACGGCGAGGACGAGACGCCGGCGGACTACCCCACCATCGAGGACAAGATCGAGAAGGCCATCCAAGTCACCAAGGTCGGCCTCGAACAGTACCGCACGCCCGCGGTGATGTGGACCGGCGGCAAGGACTCCACGCTCACGCTGTACTTCATCAAGGAGGTCGCCGAGCGGTTCGACCTCGAGGTTCCACCCGCGGTGTTCATCGACCACTTCCAGCACTTCGACGAGATCCACGACTTCGTCGACCACTGGGCCGAGGAGTGGGACCTCGACGTGGTCTACGCCCGCAACGAGGACGTCGGCGCCTACGTCGACGAGCACGACCTCGAGCCCGGCGACGACGTTCCCGTGTCGGCGCTGTCGGAGCACAACCAGCACCACGTCCGCGACCTGCTCGAGTACGAGGAGGAGACGTTCCCGTTCCTACTCGACACCTACGTCGGCAACCACCTGCTGAAGACGGTCGCGCTCAACGACACCTTGGAGGAGTACGGCATCGACGGCGTCATCTCCGGCGTCCGGTGGGACGAACAGGAGGCTCGCGCCGACGAGACGTTCTTCTCGGCCCGGCACGACCCCGACATCTACCCGCCCCACGACCGCATCCAACCCATCCTCCAGTTCGACGAGGCCGCCGTCTGGGAGGCGTTCTGGAACTTCGTGGTCCCCGACACCGTCGAGGGCTACCCCGAGGAGGGCTACGTCCCGGAGAGCGCCGACGACCTCCCGGAGGGAATCACGATGGCGGACATTCCCATCTCGCCGAAGTACTTCGCCGGCTTCCGGTCGCTCGGCAGCGAGGTCTCCACCGACAAGACCACCGAGGAGCCCGCGTGGCTCCAGGACCTCGAGGACACCACCGAGCGCGCGGGCCGCGCCCAGGACAAGGAGGACCTGATGGAGCGGCTCCGCGACCTCGGCTACATGTAGACTAGGGTAGTAGACGCCATTCGATTGCGGCTGTATCCACCCCGAGACGGGTCGAGAGTACTTCGGAGGCCGCTTCCGCTCCCACCCGTGACGGGGGCTCGATCGGCAACCGCGCATCCGAACACTGCGTCACGCCGCGGAGCCGAGTTCCCCGAAACTGCCGCCCACACATCACCGTACCGGCGCGCCGGTGCCGGAGTCGACGTCGACCCGGTCGTGGATCGGCCCCTCGCGGAGGGGATCGCTCTCCGGCTCGAACGCCTCCAGCATCTCCCCGAGCCGCTCGCGCGGCCCCACAAGCCGGAGGTACGGCACGCCCGCATCCAAACGCGACTGTCCCGCCGGGCGGTCGTCGGCGAAGGTGTAGGTCGTGACGACCGCGTACGTCCGGTCGTCGAGGGGGAGACCGTCCGCGATCGTCGCCTGAGGAGCGGTCACCACCCGGTGGCCCGTCGGGGAACCGAAACCAGATCACGTTGCGAGTCGACGGGATGGTGAACCACGTTCGGGTTCGTGCCGAGGATGGCCCGTCAGCCATCTCTTTGCGGCCCCGTCCGCCGTCTCTTTGCGGCCCCGTCCGCCATCTCTTTGGGACCCCGCCGCCAGTTGTCAGGTGATGACGACACCCACGATCCCGACCACGCACGTCGGGAGCCTTCCGCGGTCGGACCGGCTCCGGGAGCTGTTGACCAGTTCCGAAGACCGCGACGCGTCGGCGTTCGACGCGGCGGTCGCCGAATCGGTCCGTGAGGTGGTGCGGCGCCAGGCCGATGTCGGCATCGACGTCGCGAACGACGGCGAGCAGAGCCGAGTCGCCTACTCGGTGGACGTGACCAACCGACTGTCGGGGTTCGGCGAGGGGACCGTCGAGCGGGCGTGGCCCGCCGACCTCGACGACTACCCCGAGTACGCCGAGGAACTCCTCGGCGACACCGAAAACATCGGCGGCCCGGTGGCGACGGGCCCGATCGAGTACGTCGGTGCGGAGGCGCTCCGGCGTGATCTCGCCCGGTTCGACGACGCAGTCGCCGCGGAGGGGGTGGCGTTCGCCGGCCGGTTCCACACCGCGCCGTCGCCGGGAGCGGTCCTCCGGTTCACCGAGACCGAGTACCACGACTCCCCTGCGGAGTACGTCTTCGATCTGGCCGACGCTCTACGGACCGAGTACGAACTGATCGCCGAGACCGGCGCCGTGCTCCAGATCGACGCGCCGGACCTGCTCGCGGGCTACACCCTCACGTACAAGGACGACTCCGTCGAGGAGTTCCGCGAGCGGGTTCGGACCCACGTCGACGCACTGAACCGGGCGATCTCGGGCATCCCGGACGAACGGATCCGGCTCCACGGCTGCTGGGGGAACTACCAGGGGCCGCACCACTGCGACGTCGCCCTGGAGGACGTGCTCCCGGCGTTCTACGAGGCCGACGTGGGCGGGCTGGTCGTGGAGGGTGCGAACCCGCGGCACCAACACGAACACCGGACCTTCGCCGAGCATCCGTTACCCGAGGGGTGGCGGCTGATCCCCGGCGTGATCGACGTGAAGACCAACGTGGTCGAACACCCCACGGTCGTGGCCGACCGGATCGAGCGGTTCGCGGAGGCGGTCGGGGACCCGACCCGGATCGTCGCGGGCGCGGACTGCGGCTTCGAGACGGTCGTGGAGGGCGCGAACGCGGTCCACCCCGAGATCGCGTGGACGAAACTGGAGGCGCTGGTCGAGGGTGCCGAACTGGCGTCGGAGCGGTTCGCGTAACGAGGGTTCCGGAGCGCACGTGCCGGGGGGTTTTGGCTTCAGGCCCCCAGGTTGCCGTATGGCGACGATCGACGAGACGTTCATCGAGAACCGCGAGCGGATCCAGCCCAACGACACCAACAACTACGGCAGCGCCCACGGCGGCAACATCATGCACTGGATGGACGAGATCGGCGCGCTGTGTGCGATGCGACACGCCGGCGAGACGTGCGTAACCGCCTCCGTCGACAACCTGGACTTCAAGCGCCCGGTTCCGCAGGGCGACACCTGCGTCATCACTGGGTACGTCTACGCGGTGGGTCGGACGAGTCTCCGCGTCAGGCTGCAGGCGTTCCACGAGTCCCCGCGCACCGGCGACCGCGAGCGGACCACCGACTCGTACTTCGTCTTCGTCGCGATCGACGCGGACGGCGAGCCCGCGTCCGTCCCGGAACTCGCCGTCGAGTCGGAGCGGGACGAGCGGCTCCGTGACGAGGCGCTTGCGGGCGAGGAGCGGGCGTGAACCCCGGCATGTGGAACGCGTCGACGCTCCGCCGAGGGGAATGGTTTAAGGCTGCGACTCGCCTCCCGACGAGTATGCACGGAGTATCGGGCGCCTCTCGGGAGGAGCGGCCGTGAGTGTCGGCCACCAGGTGGACTCGGACCACCAGCTCGCCCGGTTGCTCCAGATCGGGATCGTGCTCGAGGAGGTGGTCGAGGCCCGGTCGTACCACCACTACCAGTCGCTGGACGACGCGCGGCTCGATCCCGAGATCGAATCGTTGCTCGAACACGCCGCCGAGGAGTCGGCGGAGCACCGGGAACGGCTGGAGGACCTGATCGACCAACTCGACGCCGAGAGCGTGCCGTTCGAGCAGATCGAGGCGCTCGTGGAGGCCCAGTACGGGTCGACGGAGCCGGATGACTTCGACGACGTCCTCTACGACCAGCTGTGTAACGAGGAGACGGCCTACAAGTTCTACGACGACTTGGTGGGGGCGTTGCGCGCCTCCGACGCGACCTTCAGCATCGATCGGGACCGGCTCGTCGACGTCCTCGTCGGGATCCGTGAGGAGGAGGCCGACGGCGTCGAAGCAGTCACGAGGATAATGAACAACCGCTCATGAGACGGGACACGACGGACCACGGGAGGCGACGATGAACACGGCCGACCAGTACGTGAAGGCGATCTACCTCCTCCAGCAGATGGAGGACGGGCCGGCGTCGACCGGGGACCTCGCCGACCGGCTGGAGGTGAGTCCGGCGAGCGCGAACGAGATGATCGGCAAGCTCGAGTCCCGGGGGCTGGCCGAGCACGAGAAGTACAAGGGCGTCACCCTCACCGACGACGGGATCGTCCGCGCCCGCGACGCGCTGCAGACGTACTGCATCATCGAGCGGTTCCTCGCGAACGTTCTCTCGGTCGAGGAGTTCCGCACCGAGGCCCGCGAGCTCGAACCCGTCATCGACGATCTGGTGGCGGAGCGGCTGGACACGATCATCGACCGGAACCCCGAGTGTCCGGACTGTTTCGATCCCGAGACCGACGCGTGCTGTCACCTCGACCTCGCCGAGCGCGCCGAGGTTGGCGAGCAGCGGGCCGACTGAGACGGACGGGCACGGCGACCCGATGGATTTTCAAAGATCCCGGCGTGAGTATCCGATGGAGTCCCGTGGTGTAGTGGCCAATCATGTGGGCCTTTGGAGCCTACGACGGCGGTTCGAATCCGCCCGGGACTATCTTCTCGCGAACGTCAGTGAGCGAGAGAGATCCACACGCGCGTTCGAACCCAGCGGGCGAACGAAGTGAGCCCGCGCGGTTCGAATCCGCCCGGGACTATTCTGTCCGAACGAAGTGAGGACGAATAGTCGCACGAGGATTCGCAATCCAGAGAACGAACGGAGTGAGTTCTCGTGGTTCGAATCCGCTCGGGACTATCTTCTCGCGAACGTCAGTGAGCGAGAGAGATCCACCCGCGCGTTCGAACCCGGCGGGCGAACGACCCGAGTGAGCGGCCCGGATCGCCTTCCGCCGGATGGAATCTGCCCGACGAACCCGTCGCAACCGTCCGGCCACACACGCCGGGGACCGCTAGGGACTTGCGTCCGGACGCCGGATGTGGGGTATGGCGGCATCACACGTACTCGTCCCGCTCGACGGGTCCCCGTTGGCCAACGACGCGCTCGTGCGGGCGCTCGAACTCTTCGAGTGCCGAGTGACCGTTCTCAACGTGGTGACCCCGATCGACGCGACGATGAGCGAGGGCGGGATCCTCGAACCGGGAGCGGACCGGCGCGAGAGCGCCCGCGACCGGGCCGAAAGCGTCGTCGAACGAGCGCGGGCCGACGCCGCAGCGGTCGACCGCACGGTCGAGACGGCGATCGAGCACGGTGATCCCGCCGAGACGATCCTCGCGTACGTCGACGAGCACGGCGTCGACCACGTCGTGATGGGAGGGCACGGCGGAAGGCGGAGCGACATCGCCCGCCGGGTGCTCGGGACCGTCGCGACGAGTGTCGTCGGCGAGGCGCCCGTGACTGTCACCGTCGTCCGCTGAGCGACGCGGAGCCGTCAGCCACCTAACACCGCGTCGAAGGCGCGGTACAGCCCGAATCCGAGCAGGATGGACGTGACCAGGGTGACGATCCAGAACGCGACCGTCACGCCGATCTTTCGGCGGGAGACGCCCGCGGACCCGCCGGCGAGGCCCCCGCCGATGACCCCGGAGATGATGATGTTGTTGAACGAGATCGGGATGCCAAGCGCGATGGCCAGCTGGGCGATGACGAACCCGGGAACCAGGGCGGCGATGGACCGTCTGATCCCCAGTTGGGCGTACTCGCGGGAGGTCGCTTGCAGGAGCCTGGGCGCCCCCATCCACGCGCCGCTGAGGATGCCGACCGCCCCGAGCGTGAGCAGGACGATCCCGGGGAGCCCGAGTTCGACCCCGTAGAGGTTTTCGAGGGGGCCGGTCGCCAGCCCCACCTGACTCCCGCCGCTGGAGAAGGCGACGACGCTGCCGAGGACGACCAGAAACGTTCGGACGCCATCGTCGACCGACGCTTGGGTCCGCCGGCGGATGAACTGAAAGCTCACCGCGGCCGCGACCAGCGTCACGAGGCCGATCAGGGGATCGACCCCCGCGATCGTCGGAACCTCGGCCAGCCTCGCGACGAACTCCGCGACGGAGCTCCGGGTCGTGTCGGGCGGGGACGGGATGATCGTGAGCTGGACGTTCGCGAGGATGCCGCCGACGACCGCAGCCAGAAGCGGGACGCCGACGGTCTCCGGGATGTCGTCTCTGCGAAGTACGGTCGCGGTGACGTAGGCGAGGCCGCCCGAGACCGGCGGGACGAGCGCCCAGAAGGTCAGGATGCGACGGTAGGTGTCGATCGCGGGGGTGCCGCCGAGCGAGAGCCCGACGCCGACCATCGCCCCGGTGGTCGCGAAGGCTGCGGGGACGGGGTAGCCGGTGTAGACGCCGAACGCCATGAATCCGGTGGCGGTCAGCAGCCCGGCCGTAGCCGCCAGCGAGGTGATCTGGACGCCGTTGGTGAGGCCCGCACCGACGGTTTCGGAGATCGCGCCTCCCTGAGTCAGTGCGCCCAGCGCGGCGAGGATGCCGATGAGGAACGCCGCCCGCATCGTTGAGATCGCGTTGGCGCCGATCGCCGGGGCGAAGGGCGGGGAGTTACTGTTGGCGCCGAGCGCCCACGCGGTCACGAGGCTGGTGACCGTCGCCAGGGCGACGAGCGCCCAGAAGACGAGGTCGGGCAGCTCAGGCACCCCCAACTACGTGCGGGACGGGCATACGACCACGATACGTCCCGTGGCGAATAAACGTTCGTGGAGGCGTTCGGACTCGATCGACCGCCTCTCCCGCGGCGAGCGCCCGATCGATCGGGGGCGGCTCCACGCCCGTCGGCTCGCGCCCGGCCACGGTCGGGCTCGTCGTGACGGTCGGGTGCGTACGACGGGCGGCCTACGCGGGATCGAACTCGTGGATCGGCCACTCCCGCTCGTACGTGAGGGCCATCTCCCGCTCGTCGGCGTCGAGCTCGCGGACCGACAGTTCGACCGGCAGTCCGATCTCGGTATCGTCGTAGGAGGCCGTGAGCCGCCCGGTCAGCCGCGCTCCGGAGTCGAGTTCGACGATGGCGATCGTGTACGGCGCCCGGTCGGCGAGGGCCGGCGGCGGCGTCCGGACCTCGGTGTAGGAGACGACTTCGCCGGTCTCGGGCTGGCGTTCGATCCGGAGGTCCCGGCCCCCGCAGTCGTAACACGCCGGGCGCGGCGGCACCAGCCGCGTCCCGCAGTCGTCGCAGGCGGCCGCGAGCAGGCGGCCATCCGCGAGAGCGTCGAAGAAGCCCGGGAGCGTGAACGGGCTGTCCGGCGTCAGTTCCTCGGGCGCGCGCGGTGCAGTCGCGTACTCGTCGGGCGCGCTCGCGTCCGTGTCGGCGTCAGTGGAGTCGCCGGCGTCGGTGGTGTTGGTGTCGTCGGACATCGTTATGCGGCGGAAAGTACGTGCGCGACGGTGACGGCGTCGGCGACGCCGCCCTCGTTGATCAGGAGTGCGGTGTCGGCGTCGTCGACCTGGCGGTCGGGCGTCGCGCTCGCGGTCAGTTGTTCGTAGGCCTCTACCGCCTGCACGATCCCGGTCGCGCCGACGGGGTGGCCGCGAGCCTTGAGACCGCCGCTGGTGTTCAGGTGGACGTCCGTCCAGCCCGACGAGCGCTCGTCGGGCGCGAGCGCGCTCTCGTAGCCCGTCCCGCGGGGGGCGAGCCCGGCGGCCTCGGCCAAGAGTGCCTCGCAGACGGTGAAGGCGTCGTGAACCTCCGCGACGTCGACGTCGGCGGCGTCGATCCCGGCCTCGTCGTAGGCTTGGGTCGCCACCTCGTGAGCGCCCTCGACGAAGGTGAGGTTCCGGTCGGCGACCGCGAGGTTGTTCGCGCCGGCGCCGACGCCCGTCACTCGGACGGAGTCGTCGACCGGAAGCGACGCGGTCACGTCCTCGCTCGCGACGAGGACCACCGCGGCGCCGTCGGTGACCGGCGCGCAGTCGAACAGCTTCAGCGGCGGCGCGACGTAGTCGGAGTCGAGCACCGACTCGACGTCGGTCTCGCGCCGAAACATGGCTCGGGGGTTCGCGGCGGCGTTCTCGTGATTCTTGACCGCGATGTGTGCGAGGTCGCGCTCGGTCGCGTCGGTCTCGTGGAGGTACCGCTGGGCGAGCAGCGCGTACTGGCTGGGGGCGGTGACGCCCGAGCGCTGCTCGGTGACGCGGTCGAACGCCGCCGACAGGGCGTCGGTGGCCCCGGCGGTCCCGCCGGCGGTCATCTTCTCGACGCCGCACGCCAGGACGGCGTCCCGACGCCCGCTCCGGACGTCCTCGACGGCGTGGCGGAGGGCCAAGGCGCCGGCGGCGGCACACCCTTCGACGCGTTCGGCGGGGACGTGGCGGAGCCCGGCCCACTCCGCCAGGAGCGTCCCGTACATGATCTGGTGCTCGTACGACTCCGACTGGTTGCCGACGTAGATCGCGTCGACGATGTCGGCCGGGTCGGGCAACCCTTCGAACGCCTCCGTGACGGCGACGCTGAAGAGGTCCCGACCGGTGAGGTCGGTGCGGCCCAGCGGAGAGGCCCCGACGGCCGCGACGTGCGGATCTGTCACGCTTGCGACGATGCCGGCGGCGTAGTTAAGTGTACAGTATGTGGCTGCGGGCGGGCCCCGGGCTCGCGTCGTTCGAGGCGGCGGTCCCCACCCTGCTCCGCGAGAGGACCGGCCCCGCGTTCCGCGAGAGCGCGGCAGGTTACTCGGCGGACTCGTCGTGGGAGTCCCGGAGTTCGACCTTCCGGATCTTTCCCGTGGCGGTCTCGGGGAGTTCGTCGACGAACTCGACGGCGGTCGGCGCCTTGAAGTTCGCGAGGTTGTCGCGGGCGAACGTGACGACGCCCTCCTCGGTGAGGTCGGCATCGGCGGCGGGCACGATGATCGCCTTGGGCGTCTCGCCCCACTTCTCGTGGGGGACGCCGATCACGACGACGCGCTCGACGCCGGGGTGGTCGTAGAGGGCATCCTCGACTTCGACGCTGGAGATGTTCTCGCCGCCGCTGATGATGACGTCCTTCTTTCGGTCCTTGATCGAAATCATCCGGCGTTCGTCGATCGTGGCGACGTCGCCGGTGTGAAACCACCCCTCGACCCGGTCGTTGAACGCCTCCGCGGTTTGGTCGGGCTTGTTCCAGTAGCGGTCCATCACCTGGTTGCCGCGGACGACGATCTCGCCCATCGTCTCGTCGTCGGGCGG
>Ga0207753_1000296_pt1 | contig 20026 bp, 17 predicted proteins | sample PonA233FremontCA_2_FD_187273 | JGI IMG/M metagenome (GOLD analysis project Ga0207753, IMG submission 187273) | Salt pond sediment microbial community from Fremont, CA, USA - Pond A23 Sediment 3 (SPAdes) | ecosystem: Environmental > Aquatic > Non-marine Saline and Alkaline > Saline | place: USA... | reverse complement strand
CCAGGTAGGGACGAAGGCGGCGCTGGCTCGCCGGGGTCGCGAGCAACAGATCGGTGTCCTGCACAAAACTCTGCAGGTGGTCCGCCTCGTGATCAATTGACGCGGCGATGACCTGTCCGTCGTACGCGGTGTGGGTTCGTAGCTCTTCGGATAGAGGAGGGATTGTGCCCTGGTACCGCGTCACGAGCCCAAGGGTCTCTCGGTTACGGAGTCGGGCCACGGCTTCCAGAACGGTGGGGGACAGGTGGGTTGAAAACCCCATCGTGTCTGTGCGGGAGAGCGTCTCCAGGACTTCCGTCAGATAGGGATACGGAGAGAACGCGAAGTCTGCGTCCTTGTGGCGTTCGATCCGGGAGAGTGTAACCGGGAGCACCGTTTTCTGAAGGGCGGTGCTCAGCTGGTCTGCGCACATGCGGTTTAGCTCGTCGTGGGGACCTACGGCAATGAGTTTGCGCTCCAGCCCCGCGTGGTCGAGCAGTGTGGCCTGTTCCTGGAAGAGAGATTCGATTTCGGCGTCGCTCAGGCCCAGCCCCACCAGTTGCTGTAGTGTATCGTTGACCACCTTTGCCCCGCGCTCCATCCGCTCACTCTTGGCCAATGGAGTTCGCTCCTTGACGGTATACCCACTTCCGACCTGTGAGCTGAGAAGCCCCTCGTCCTCCAGCTTCTGGTACGCCTTGCGAACCGTGTGGAACGAGATGTCAAGCTGATCGCCCAGGGCGCGGGTTGAGGGCAGCGTGTCGTTGATGTTGTAGTGGCCGGACGCTATGAGGTAGCGGAGTTGATTGACGAGCTGCTCCCGCACAGACACCTTCGCATCGTGATTGATCTCCAGTGTGGACATGGCATTTAATGCCGTTATTGCAAAAAGTCATTTGTGTGCACAAAGCACCAGGGAGGGAAGGCTTCTACGCATGTGACGAGGCCGCTGCCTCCGGCCGAAACGCTTCGCGCGCTGCGGTGCGGAGGGCAGGAAACTCGTGCCATTGGGGCGGCTGAAGCAGGTACGTCGTCCGCCCGATCGCGAGTTCGACGTCGAACGAAGTCGTGCGAACGTTGAAAATAGGCTTCCAGTCCCAGGGGTGGTCGACCAGCACGTCGTAAACGCTCCGAACGGCGGCCTGACCGGGTCGGAAGCCCACTTCGGCGGGCGTCCGGCTCATTGAGAAGTGTGTCCACACCGTCGCTAGGGCGATGGCCGCAGGAAGCCCCCACACGAGATATGCCCAAATCGGTTGCTCGAGGAGGGCCGAGGTGGTGGCGCCCACCATCAGCGGAACGGTACACACCCCGAGGGGACGAGCTAGGAACCGCGTATAGACCAGTCCCCACGATTCGTCCTTGGGATGGTGGGTGCTTTCAAAAACGGTGGCCACGTCGATGGAAGCGGTGCCAAGAGGCAAGAGATGTCCGGTCCTTGTTCTTCTATATTGGCCGGCAAAAACGCAGAAATTAACGCCATTCTGAGCGACTGACACCCGGAACCAGGGGAGGAAGAGGCTCTTCGGGTTCGGTTCGTCATTACGCGACGGCGCCGTCGCCGGCCCCTTGCGGGGCGTCCGCCGTCTCCGCGGCATCAGGCTGGTTCCAAGTGTAGCCGTGGTGGCTTGGCGGGTTCAGGTTTTCTTTGATTGCGCGAGGAGAGCCCCAGCGCATGAGGTTGTAGGCAGAACCGGCCTTGTCGTTGGTTCCCGACCGCCGCGCTCCGCCGAAGGGCTGTTCGCCGACCACCGCGCCGGTCGGCTTGTCGTTAATATAAAAGTTGCCAGCGGCCTGCTCAAGAACATCGCTCGCCAGCTTGATGGCTGCACGATCGCGCGCGAAAATCGATCCTGTGAGGCCGTACGGGGAGGTCTCGTCCACGAGGGTGAGGGTGGAGGCGAATTCCTCGTCCGGGTACACGTAAACCGTCGTCACGGGCCCGAAAATCTCCTCGCGCATGGTCGTTTCTTTCGGGGCGTGGGCGCGAATAATGGTGGGTTCGATGAAGTACCCGGTTGAGTCATCATAGTCTCCACCGTAGATGATCTCGGCGTCGTCCGACGCACGGGCCTGCTCGATGTAGCCCACAATTTTGTCAAACGCCCGCTGGTCGATGACCGCATTCAGGAAGTTGGTAAAGTCTTCCGGCGGGCCAATGGTAACCTCGTCCAGCTGCGTTGTGATCTCGCGCCGAATGTCCGGCCAGATCGACTCGGGCATGTAGAGTCGGGAGGCGGCGGAGCACTTCTGCCCTTGATACTCGAACGAGCCACGCACGACGGCGGTGGCCACCTGTTCGATGTGGGTGGACGGGTGCGCGACGATGAAGTCTTTGCCCCCGGTCTCTCCGACAATCGTGGGGTACGTGCGGTACGTGTCGAGGTTGTCGCCAATGGTGGACCAGAGGTGGTCAAACGTTCCGACCGACCCTGTGAAGTGGAGGCCCGCGAAATGTTCAGACTGCAGCGCGGGCGTGCCCACTGCCGCGCCGTCGTCGGCCGGCAGCATGTTGATGACGCCAGGCGGGAGGCCCGCTTCCTCCAGGATCTTGTAGAAAAAGAACGCCGAGTACACGGACCGAGACGCCGGCTTCCACAGCACCGTATTGCCCATCAGGGCCGGGGCCGTTGGGAGATTCCCCTGGATGGCGGTGAAGTTAAAGGGCGTGACGGCCAGCACGAAGCCTTCAAGGGGGCGGTACTGCATCTGATTCCAGATGCCCGGCGAGTCATTCGGCTGGTCGCGGTAAATCTGCTCCGCATAGTGAACGTTGAAGCGGAGGAAGTCGATGAGCTCGCAGGCCGCGTCGATCTCGGCCTGGTGGATGCTTTTTCCTTGCCCCAGCATGGTCGCCGCGTTGAGGGTGTCCCGGTAGGGACCCGCAATCAGGTCGGCGGCGCGGAGGAAGATGGCGGCCCGATCCGAAAAGTCCATCGCGGCCCACTCGGCCTTGGCCTCCATCGCCGCGTCGATCGCGTCGTTCACGGCGGCTTCCCCGGACTGGTGGACCTCCCCAAGCACGTGTTTGTGGTCGTGCGGCGGGACGACCTTGGAGGTTGACCCCGGATACGCGGGGGTGCCCCCAATGAAGGCCGGAATTTCGATGGTCTGATTTCTCAGCTCCCTGAGTCGCTCCTGAACGGATCGACGCTCGTCGGATCCGGGCGCATAGGAACGAACCGGTTCGTTCTCGGGGGTGGGTGTTTGGGGATAGGCGTTGTTCATGGGACGAGGGCGTAGACACGACGGATTGTGCGGAAAACGTAATCTATGTTTCAGATACGGGAGGGAGACTGCGCATGTTCGTCCGCCGCGGGCGTCGGATCTTCTGTCCGGCAGTCTTGTAGCGGAAACGAACTGATATTGTCACTTCGTCTCTGCCGCTCACACTGTTTTTTCTGGTCCGTGCCCGTTCGCTTTGAGCGTTTTATGTCCCTCCGGTACCTCTGGGGGGCGGAGGGGCGAGACGAGGGGCGAAGCTTTCTGCGATTCATCATTTACGTGGCGGTCGGCGGCGTGACGCTCGGGGTCGCCGCACTGCTCTTGGCCCTCGCGATTGTTCGTGGATTCAGCGAAGAGATTGAGGAGAAAATCGTGGGGTTCGGGGCGCACATACAAGTCTCCAGCTATGTCCAGGATGAACCGCTGGATCAGGGCGCGTCGCTCCAACACGAACTCCGTCAGATGGAGGGCATCTCCGCGGTCTCCCCGGTGATTGAGCAGCCGATGCTGCTTCGCTACTCGGAGGACGCGATTGAGGGGGTGGTGTTGCTGGGCATGGACCGGCTGCCCTCGTACCTGGACCAACGGGTTGAAACCGGGAATTTTGCTGTCGACGCGAGGGAGGGAGGAAAGCCAGGCCTTGTCGTAGGGCGGGAGATGGCGACCCAACTCGGCCTGGAGGTGGGGGACCGTGTGACGGCATTTGCCCTACAGGGGGACGGGGGGGAGATGTCGATGGGAGGGCAACGGCCCCGCGTCGAGCAGTTTCGGGTTCGCGGCATCTACGATACGTCGCTTCAAGACATCGACAATGTGTATGTTTTCAGCAACACCTCCGCCGCGCGGCGGCTGGGTGCCCTCTCAGCCCCGTCGGTAAGCCGGTTCAACATCACAGTCACAGACCCGTCCCGCATTGATTCGCTCGCGGCTCAGATTGAGAACCGCTTCGGGTTTCCCGTGTCCGCCCGTACTATTTACCAGCAGTATGCAGGCCTCTTCGCTTGGGTGGACCTGCAACAGAGCATCATTCCGCTCGTGATTGGGGTGATCGTCATCGTCGCCGCCTTCAATATCATTGGGACGCTCCTGATGCTGATTCTCGAGAAAACCCGAGAGATTGGCATTCTCAAGGGGCTGGGCACGTCGGGCCGCACGTTGAAGCGGTTGTTTCTCGTCCTGGGGCTGTTGATTGGTGTGGTGGGGACCGGTCTCGGAACGACCCTGGCGCTCACCTTTGCCCTTCTGCAGCGCCAGTTCGGATTGATTTCGCTCCCCGCCGAGGCTTACTACATGACCACGGCCCCCATCGGGCTGAATCCCTTCGACTTTCTCTTGGTGGCGGTCGTAACCGTTTTCCTCTGCGGGGCGGCCGCCTATATTCCTGCCCGGGTGGCCGCGCGGGTTGAACCTGTGAAGGCCATCCGTTTCGAGTAAGAATCCGCATCTGAATCTCAATCGACTCTCGTTCAACCACGCTACTTTATAGATGAGCACGCCCCATTCGCTTTCTGAAGGAGATCGCGCCCCTGACTTTACCCTCTACACGGACGAAGCGCAGCCGTGGGAACTGTCCGATCACTTCGATCAGCCCGTCGTCCTTCTGTTCTTTCCCGGCGCATTTACCAGCGTGTGCACGACGGAGATGAACACTGTGAACAATGACCTCGGCTCGTTCGCCCCGGCACACGTCGTCGGCATCTCGACGGACTCCCCGGCGGTGCTTTCAGAGTTTCGATCCACGCAGCAGTTTGAGTTTCCTCTTCTGAGCGACCACGACGCAGAAGTCTGCGCGGCGTACGGGGCGAAGTACGATAAAAACTTCACTGACATGAAGCTGGATCGTGTCGCCAAGCGATCGGCCTTCGTTATCGATCCATCAGGCAGAATCCAGTACGCCGAAGTGCTCGATGATGCGGGGCAACAGCCCGACTTCGACGCCTTGAAGCAGGCCGTTCAACAACTAAACCGAAACGAAACGGAAGGGGACATCGGTGCGAGTGAATAGTCTCTGTTATTGCAAAAAATAATTTCCAAATGCTCAGCGGAGAGTAGCGGGGGTTGATCTCGGTCACTCAAACCAGTACACTGAGTTTCAACCGTCTTCTCCTCACTGCTCATGAGGGAGGCGGAGACTCGGTGTCCATCTGTGGCCTGCGCCGTCGAAATGGGCTGGAGGGCCTGAAGGCGCAGGCCCGATGGGACATCGGTCTGTATGTCCCTATGCCTAGCGCTTATCACCTGTGAACGCTGCCTATCTCCAGTTCGCCCCAGAATACCTTGAGGTTGATCAAAACCTCGCCACGGTGGAATCGCTGCTCCGCTCCGTTGAGGCGGACCTGATCGTTTTGCCAGAGCTGTTCACGTCTGGGTACTTCTTTCGGTCGAAAGCCGATCTGGAAACCATTGCGGAGCCGATTCCCCATGGGCGCTCCGTGATGGCGCTTCAGTCTTGGGCCGACTCTTTAGACGCAACCCTCGTGGCGGGCCTGGCCGAGCGTGAGGGGGAGAATTTATACAACAGTGCGGTGGTGGTCCGGCCCGACGGACGGATAAGTGTGTACCGGAAGATACACCTCTTTTACGAAGAAACGATCCTGTTTGAGCCGGGGAATCTGGGGTTTCAGGTCTTTGAAGAGACCTCCTCGGAGGGGACATCCTATCGTCTTGGGGTCATGGTGTGCTTCGACTGGTATTTCCCCGAAGCAACCCGGACGCTTGCGTTGAGGGGAGCAGACGTGATTGCTCATCCCTCAAACCTGGTCCTCCCACATTGTCCCGACTCCATGCCGGTCCGAGCCCGTGAAAACCATGTGTTCACCATCACCGCCAACCGGCACGGGCAAGAAGAGAAGGCGGGCGAATCGCTTCGCTTCATTGGGATGAGTGAAGTGTGTGACCCATCGGGCACCATTCTGACGCGGGCTGGGGAGTCGACGGACGTGGTGGAAGTCGTCGAGTTTGACCCACACGAGGCCCGAAACCGACACATCAATGACTACAATGATGTGATTGGAGACCGCCGCCCCGAGACGTACGCCACGAAGCAAGGCCGTGTGGCGACTGTGCAGGGGCGCTAGCGCGACCCTGGAATGACGTACTCGCTCAAGGCTGCATGAATGCGATCTTGGGGGTGGGGATGAGTGTTTGGCTCAAACGGCTGTCCGGTCACCTTCTCGTAGAGCTCCACGTAGCGCCTCGTCACCTTCGCCCGAAATGCATCCGGGAGGGTAGGCATCTCGTCGTCGGCCCGGCCCTGAAAGCCATGGTCCATGAGCCACTCCCGGACGAATTCTTTTGACAGCTGCTTCTGGGAACGCCCTTCGGCGAGTCGATCCTCGTAGCCGTCTGCGTAGTAGTACCGGGAGGAGTCGGGCGTGTGTACCTCGTCGATCAGTACCAGGTCACCGTTGGGCGTGCGCCCGAATTCGTATTTCGTGTCGACGAGGAGGAGTCCTTGCTCGGTGGCCATCTCATGGCCGCGTCGGTACAGTGCAAGGGCCCATTCTGCGAGTTTGTCATATGTGGAGGAGGTCAGGCCGGCGTCCGAAATTGCTTCGTCTCGGGTCACGTCCTGGTCGTGGCCCTCCTCGGCTTTGGTGGTGGGCGTCAAGATCGGCTCGGGCAGCTGTTCGCTTTCGCGAAGTCCGTCCGGAAGGTGGTGGCCGCAGAGGGTGCGTGACCCCCGGTCGTACTCCCGCCAGGCATGTCCGGCCAGGTAGCCCCGGACGACAAATTCGATGGGGATGGGCGTGCACTCTTTGGCAATGGTTACGTTGGGGTCTGGCACGGAAAGGACGTGGTTCGGGACGAGGTCTTCCGTGGCCTCGAAAAAATAGGCGGCCGTCTGGTTTAGAATCTGCCCCTTAAATGGGATCGTCTGTGGTAGAACGTGATCGAAGGCAGAGATCCGATCGGTTGTGACCAGGATGCGCCGTCCCCCTTGCCGGTAATTGTCCCGGACTTTCCCGCGATAGGGTTCTCCGAGATCTTCGAAGTTGGTCTGTTCGATGGTGTGGCCCAACTGGGCCTCGATAAGCTGGGTGTCCATGAAGCGGTGCGCCGACGCAGTTGAGAGAATGGGCAGGCGGAAGGGCTGTCGACAGTCTAAAGATCCACTTGGAACTACGGGCAGGACTTTGTCGACAGCAGGGATCTTTGGACGAGACGGCTAAAGGGGGCGCTGGCTCGACTTCCGAACGTGGAGTTCCGGCTCCACCAGGCGAGAGGTGTAGCTTTCAGGGCCTCGCTTCTCCAGTCGGTTCAGGAGGAGGTCGGTCCCCTCATTCCCGACATTGTGCATGTTTTGAGCAACGCTACTCAGTCCGATGAAGCGGCTTACTTTGATGTCGTCGTATCCAACGAAAGCAAAGTCATCGGGCACCTCAAACCCCTCTTCTCGGAGGGCCTGCCAGGCGCCAATTGCCTGCACGTCACTGCTAGCAAAGGCAGCCTCAACGGGTTCGTCAAGAGCCAACAGGTCCTGCATCGCCTCGTAGCCGGACTCTTCGCTGAATCCGTCGTGCTTGCTGGTGTGGCCATGCACCACGAGGTCCGGATCGAACGTGACGCCCGCCCCCTCAAGGGCCTGTCGATATCCTGCGATCCGCTCGTTTCGGACGCGGTTGTCGTGAGGAGTTGTGATGGCCCCAATCCGTGTGTAGTCTTGATCAATGAGGTGGTTGACCGCAAGCTCGGCACCGGACTGGTCTTCCCAATAGAATGAATCAAAACCGTCCAGCTCAGCCCCAACGAGGACCACGGGCCCGCCGAGCATTCTCAATTCGTCTGCAAGCTCTTCGTCTGGTGTGACTCCGACGAGCAGTAGGCCATCCATGGCCCCCCCTTCCAGAAAGCTTCGCAAGGAGTGGGTTGGGGCTTCCCACTCCAGGTCGCAAAGCAGTAGGTCCACGTCCTCCTCGTCGAGACGATCGCGCACCCCCTTCAGAAGTTCATTGTGGAAGGGCGTCGTGAAGGTGGGGAGGGCCACGGCGATGGTCCGCGTAGAGCGTTGAGCCAAGGACTTCGCGGTCCGGTTTGGCCGGAACTGGAGCTCCTGAATGGCCCGTACCACCTTATCCCGGGTTTGGTCGGCGACATCCTCGGAGTCATTCAGCACTCGTGAGACGGTCGAAATGGCGACGCCAGCATGGTCGGCGACATCGTAAATGGTGGCCTTGGACTGGCTTGAGTCGTCTTTTGTGTCTTTGGGCATGAGACTGGTACCGTCGTTGAAGGGGGGAGAGGCAGGAGGTGCTCAGTCTTGCACCTCAGCCATGGTGGGTTCTTCTTTTAGGGTCTCAAAAAAAGTGGCGTCTGGACTGTCGCCGTCGTGCGCTTGAAGGGCGCGGAGGGCTTCGGAGACTCGGCCCTTGGCCTTCTGCAACGCTGGTTCCAACTCTATTCCGGCCTGAAGGTGATGAAGCACAGGGAGCAGCAGCCCACTCGATGCACCGTGGTGTGACCCAAGGTTGTCGAGGTACGGCGCCTCGAAGAGCGCAAAATCGTCGCCGTCGAAAAATAGATCGAGGGCGTAGTCTGGAGGCGACCCTTCTTGTTCATAAAAGTGAGTGGGCAGCTTTCCACACCGAATCAGAACGTGATCGGCGCCCTGCTGCGCAATCCGCTGGGCGGCCACCTGAGCATCGTCCAGACTGGGAATCTCCATTCCGGCCACCAAGGCAGCGTCAGTGCGGCGGATGGTCACGAGATCGGGCTCGTTAAGGTGTTCAATGATCACCTCCATTCCTTGCTGTTCTACGACGTCTTCGCCACTTGGCCCGCTAACGGTGAGGTCGTAGATCACGGGGCCATCTAGCGACTCCAGATGCTCGAAGACGCGGTTTGTGGTTGGTGTGGCCCCGATGATGCCCACCTTTGCGCTCGTCGGATTTCGGGTTTCGAACAGGTGCTCCAGTTGTGCGGCCACGGTGTCCGTTGGAACATTCAGGACATCGGTTACCACGCCGTCTCCCGCGACGACGTGGGAGGTGCAGACGGGGTACGCAGTTCCGGAAAGTGCCTGTGCGGCAAGGACGTCAGCACTCAAGCCGCGGGTAATCCCGGGGTACAAACCCCCAATGACAATCGGGTGGAAGCGCATGGATGGTCCCTGCGTTTGAGAGTCCGTTTTAAAACTTTACTTTCTGTCTGAATCAGAGTTCTCTCTACCACTACCTGGCTTGAACGTTTAGGGCATAGATGGGGAAAGCCCACAGGCCACGGGTATAGCTTCCGCCTTCTACCATTATTCACGATGCGCAACGTTCGCTAGTCTTTATTTTCCGTTATTGCAGAGTGAGTCTTGTAATTATGTATCGAAACACAAGGGGTAGGGGACGAGAAAATATGAGCCATGTGGAGGAAGATCCTCGCGTTCATTCGTTACTCTACGCTGATCCATGAGGACACCGCTCGCCCAACAGGGTCGGGGAGGTTGGTCTCAGAGTCATCCGTCGAAGTCTGGGGCCTCATCGACGTAATAGGAGGATGACTTTCCTGGCTGGGCGTGAAGGTACGTCTTTGTCGTCTCGATGCTCTCGTGGCCTAGAGTCTCACGAACCAGTTCTAGATCGGCCCCTTTCTGCAGTGCATGAGACGCGTGAGCGTGCCGAAACCAGTGAGGCGAAACCCTAGAGGTCTTGATGGGCTCGCCATCTTCGTCATGCTTCACGGCGCCGTCCGGCCCGGTCTTTTCGGTCAGTTTGACGCCGGCCCGCACGGCTGCCTTCTTTACGATCCGCCAAATCTGTGATCGAGAGAGGCACCCGCCTTTCTGAGACCGAAACACCGGATCATCTGCGCTCCCGTACCCCTCAGACTGTTCGGTGTCTCGGAGACGGATAATTAGGCTCCACACCTTGCTGTATAAGGTAACGGCACGGGTCTTGCCACCTTTCCCAAAGAACGTAACCTGACCGCCGGGTCGCTCGTCCGGGCCGTGCAGGTCCGGTCGGTCCTTCAGATCGCGCCAACGAAGATCTTCCACGTCCGAGATGCGCCCCCCAGAGGCGTAGAACAGGCGGAGTAGGACGTGATTGCGTAGGTCTCGTTCGTCGCGCAGAAGGGCCCACAGGTCTGCTTCCGACAGAATCCGCTCGGCGCGATCATTGCGGACGGACGGGGTCGAGAGCGCCGCTCCGACATTGTGAGCGAAGTATCGAAGCTTGGTCCCGAACGTAAAAAGACTCTTTATGGCCGACAATTTTCGCTTTTGAGAGGACCGTGCGTAGCCATCGGTCTTCAGGTGTTCACGGTACTCCTGCAGATGACCGAGGGTGACGTACCGGAGCGGAAGGTCTACGAAGTCGACGAATTGCTCAAGGTCCCGCGCGTACTCTTCCTGGGTCCGGGCGCTCTTTTCGGCGAGCCACCGCTGTACGAGTATCTGGTCGGACTCGATCGAGCACTGGCTTTCGGACGGGGCGTTGTACGGCCGATTCTCATCGTCACGTTGCGAGACATTTCGGAGCGACTGCTCCGCATCCGTATCAGGCATGAGCTGGGGGTCTGGACTCGTTCTCGAATCGGACATGTTCTGCGCGAAAGTCTGAGGGATGGAAACAGGAAGAAACTCGGCTGAACAGACTTGAGGTGCGCCGACTGTTGTCAGGCTTCCAGATCAGAGAGCCACGACAGAAGCATCTGATGAGCCCGGGGGGTCGGACAACGAGATTTTTCAGGCCAGCGGAAGGTACGCACGATTGCACGCCGCAGTCTTTGCCGATTCGCCTGCATGGCCGGAAGCCGAAATTTCTCAGCGCCCTCAAGACCTGCGGATAACACAGTACCGCTCGGCACGCAAAAACGCAACATAACGCCATTTAGATCCCGTTTTGACTAAGGGGTATTTGACCTGACGGCAATCGCTTATGCGCTTCTGAGTACCCCCGAGACGTCGATTTCAATGTAAACCGTCGCGCTGTCCTGGAGGTGCCCCCCAGCAGTGTCGGCGTCGTGGAATTGGGCTGCCGCGGCCGAGTTGCCGAATCGGCCGTGAGCATGGATCTGTGAGAAGTTCGCGCCACCGTCGGCCGCAAGGCGCAGCCCCGTGCGGCGCAACGTATCAACTGTAATCGGGCCCACTTCGGCGGCTTTCCCGGCCCGACGTGTAATGGTGTATATCGCGTCTGCGGAGAGAGGCTCGCCATAATTACGATTACTCATCGACCGCCACAGCGGCCCGGTAGTGACGTCGTACTGGCCTTTCACCGTGTCGATCATGTCAACGACCTGATCCGGAATGCGAACATATTCAGCCTCAGTGTCGCCACTGTTGAGTTCAAGGATCCAATACCGCCCAAGAGGCCGGATGTCCTCGACCTCTACGTCCGCAATCTCACTCCGGCGCAGGGCCGCGTAGACTGTCGTCAGGATGATCGCCTGATTGCGAAGGCCAGTTTCGTCGGACGCGCCGGCTGCTTCCAACACGTCGCGCACCTCCAGTTTCGTAAGCGAACGGACAGTCGAGGAGGCGTTCTCTGGGGGCATCGGCTTTACATCAGGGTGGCGCGCCGGGTTGCGGTCGTGAACATGCTCAATCATTGCCCAATCGAAAAATGAACGGAGGGCCGCAAGACGCCGACGTTGGGTGCCGCCTGCTAGGTCGAGGTCGTGCATGGTCCGGACGAATGCACGGATATCCTCGGGTGTAGTCGCCTGCACGAGATCAGCGTTTATCTCCTCACCCTGCGAAAAAAACGCACGCAGATCTGTCCGATATGCCCGACGTGTCTGGTATGAAGAAAGGCTCTCTAGGAATGAGTCGAGGAGATCCATGCGGTTTGTCCGTATCTGCGATAAAGTACTTTATAACAGACAACGTAATTTGTAATAAGTAAATTTATCACGCGTATGACTCAGTGTGGCCCCCGCAGTGCGGGAGCCACGTCGGAATTCTGGTCAAAACGGGCATCAACCGGTCTCGGTCGCGGTAACGTCCGCCTCGTACCGGAAGATCGCCGCGACGCTACGGCCGCCGGGCATCTCGTCTGGCGACAGGACCTGCACCGAGGCACCGCTTAAATACGACTTCAGGGCAGCGTAATTTAGCAGATCCCCGTCCCCGGCCTGTTGCGATTTGTGAACCCGCACCGTGTTGGTGTCAGGATCAAACCGCCCCCATCGATACTGGCCCTGAGGCACGAAGAGCGTGTCCACCCGGCCGTACGCACAGGCCGGGATAATCTCATGAAAGTCGTCGGAGGCAAGGTCAGCATGCTCGTGATACAGGTCCTCAAACCGTTCAAGCTCCGTCTGCTGAACATTCTGGAGAACGGACTCCACCACCGACCACGCCTCGCGGTGCAGCTCCTTTAGGTCCAACTGCTCCGGGTTTCCCGCAATGATGTCATCGTCCACGAGGTGCGGAAAGTTGTTCACGCTCTTGTAGAGCGGCAGGTACTCGGACACCCCCGCCAGAACCAGCGGAGCTTCCTCCCCTCCGATAAAGTCCGTCACACTCTCGTCAATGCGTCGAAAGAAGCGCTTGAGTTGATTTTTGGGCTCGCGGCTTTGGTCTTCAGAAGACCCGTGCCCGTGACGCATCTGACTGGCCTCGCCCCCATCGGGCGAAGACGGTGCCGCTTGGGTATGAGACTGAAGGCCTTGTTCAGGGGGCTCTTCGTACTGCTGAATGGCCGTCACAATGTCGGAAGGAATCTCGGCGGCCTCAACTTCACTGATGGCCTGGTGCGTCCCCTGGTAGAGACGAACGTCATTCTGGCTCAGCGCCAGCAGGTAGTACCGGTTGTTCGACGCAATCAGCGGAAAGAGGGGCTTCAGGTGAAAGCGATCTTCAACGATCGCAACCTCGTCGAACGGCAACGGAAGGCGATAGAATTCAGAAGTGTCAGTCGTCAGGAATGCGGCAAGCCCCTCGCTCAGCCCACGCCAAAACCCGGGACGATCAAGCAACTGCCGAGCCTCCCCTAAAATGGTGTCGATGTCTGATTCTCGGTATTCCTGTTCGCGGAGCTGGTCTCGGACGTCCCGGAGCAGGTTCTTAAACCGAGTAGTGTTCTGGGACCAGTCAGACCGAAACCGGTGCGTGGGCATGTAGATCGAAATACAGAGATCGTCGTCCAACTGGGCCAGTCGTTTCAGCTCATCGCGATTAAAAAGGTCCATAAGGGGAGCCAGAAATGGTGAGAAGGAGTCGAGAGGGTCGGGGGTTGTGGCCGTGCCCCAGGGCTACTGGGCAGGTGCGTCCTGAAGCACAGCACGGACGGGGGCAGCATCGCCCTCGGCAATCTTGAGGGGAAGCGCTACCAGTTCGTAGCGTCCCGGCTGCACGTTCGCAAGGGCGAGCCCCTCAAGGTTTACGATGCCAGTGTCCACCAGCGCATGGTGAGCCAGAAGGTCCGTACTGTCGAGGGGATCGACGGAGGGGGCGTCCGTTCCCACAAGACGGGTGCCGGCATCCGAAAGGACATGAATGGTGTCCGGGTGAATCGGAACCACGGCGTCGGGCCACTCATGGTGTGCGGGGACACGGCCGGACGTTTTGAACAGAACCCGTTCCGCACCGATCCCGTCTAATTGATCAATGTGACCTGGACGGATACACGAAGCGTTCTCCCCCACCTCGACCACCCGTGCGGGACCGACGAAAGCATCCAGCGGGAGGTCGTCGGTCGTCTCACCAAGATTGTCAACGTGGAGGGGCGCGTCCACGTGGGTTCCAGTGTGCGTGCTCAGGCAGACGGAGCCCAGATTGACGGACGACTGGTCCTGGCCGAGGCGAGCGGTCCAGGTCCATTCGACCTCCTGGTCGCCGGGCCATACGGCCGTCGCCGGGGAGACGCGTTGAGAGATGTCGATCAGGGCCATCCGACGAAAAGAGCCTACGCAGATTCTCGCTCCGGAAGATCAGGGGTACGAACCGGCCGGTCGTGCTGCGGCCGACGGTCGCCAGAAAAAGACGGCGGCGGAGGGGCTGGATGCCATCGAGGTCCGCCCGGCGGCCCACCCGATGAGCCAGAGTCATCGCTCCAGATAAAATGCCACAGGAGCGTTCCGAGAATAATCGGACCGAAGGCAACGAAGAAGCTTAGAACCTGGTAGATCCAGTTCATGGCCGGCGAGCGGAGGAGTGTGGGGGTAAGACCGTGAGCGGGCGCCAATCGTCACGTGGTACGAGGCCTTCACTACGCTTTAATGTTCACGGGCAAACGAGACAACGGTTTCGGAAACTATCTCTCCACACCGTGAAAATGACGTGCCTGAGCATTCTCTTGTAGTTCCGTTTCATTCCTTTCAGTACAGCTGCATATATGTCCACCGACTACGACTTGATAACCATTGGAGCGGGGCACAATGGATTGATTGCGAGTGCGTACGTGGCCCAGGCTGGCTATCGGGTCGCCGTGTTTGAGAAGCGAGAGATGGTTGGGGGCGCTGTATCCACGAAGGAACTCTTTCCCGGGTACCAGATCGACCTAGGGGGCAGCGCTCACATCCTTATTCGACAAACCCCCATCGTCGAGGAGCTCGAACTCGAGCAATACGGACTCACGTACCTCGAGCTGGATCCGATGTTCGTCGCGCCATTTCCGGACGGTGATGTAATTTACTTCTATCGAGACCTGGACCGCACCGTCGACCACCTGGAACGGCTTTTTCCGGGGGAGGGCAAGGCCTACCGCGAATTTGTGACGGACTGGATCGGGTTTGCCCGTACCATGCGAGACATCTTTCTGACCTCGCCCAGTCCCCTGGAGCTGGGAAAGCAACTGATTCGTGGGGCAAGCTCCCCACTGCCCTGGCAAGAAGAGCTTCGTCACATCCTTCGTCCATATCAGGAGGTTCTAGGCTCCTATTTCGAGGAAGAGAAGCTGCGGACGGCCATCGCCTGGATGGCCGCCCAGTCGGGCCCACCGCCAACCGATCCTCTAACGGGCCCCTTTGCACTCTGGCATCCGCTGTACCACGAGGGGGGCGTGGCGCGCCCCAAGGGCGGCTCCGGAGAACTCACACAGGCGCTCAAGCGCCACATCGAGGCGCATGGGGGCGACATCCACACTGATGCGCCGGTTGAGGAGATTTTGGTCCGCCACGACCGCGCAGAGGGCATTCGGGTCAACGGGACCTCGTATACCAGTCGGGCCGTGTGCTCGGCGACCCACGCGAAAGAGACGTTCGATCATCTCCTTCCCGCCCGCCATCGCCCCGACGAGGCCGATGGGCTTCGGATTGGAAATGGCTTCGGGGCGATGATGCGTCTGGCGCTTGATGAGCCCGTTTCCTACGAGGTAACCTCGGACGATCAGAAGGCGCGAACGGGATTGCAGCTGCTGTGTCGAGACATGACGCAGCTGCGGGCGGCCTACGGGGATCATCTGGCCGGCCGGCCGGCACAGGATCCGCCCCTAATCGCAATGACATTCTCCGCGGTAGACGATACCCTCGCCCCACCGGGAGGCGAAGTGCTCTGGCTTTGGGGGCAATATTTTCCGTACGAACTCGCCAGTGGACGCACGTGGCCGGACATTGCCGAACGGGTGGCCGATACGTTGCTTACACAATTTGAGCACTACGCACCCGGAACGCGCGACTCGATCGTCGGCCAGCTTTTTCAGCACCCAGAGTGGCTCGAGAAACACCTGGGGTTGTATCGGGGGAACGTAATGCATCTTGAAATGAGCATTGATCAGATGTTTGCCGCACGGCCCCTGTTCGGGTCTTCAAACTACCAGGGGCCCGTGGACGATCTATTTTTGACGGGGGCGAGCACACATCCTGGCGGAGGCATCATGGGGGCGTCCGGGCGGAACGCCGCGCGTGTCGTGCTTAAAAACGTGGCGTGACGTCATCTCAATAACAGAGGCTACCACCGAATGAGCTACCTTTCCTTCCATCTGATCTTTCTGGTGCCCCCCATCATCCTCATGTTGGGGGTGCATCGGCGTCCGAGACGGATGGACCACGACCTACGCGTTGAGTTGGCAATCCCGATTGTCTGCCTGATTGCGCTTACGTATACGACCCCGTGGGACAATTACCTCGTTGCTCGAGAAGTGTGGTGGTACGGTGCCAACCGAGTGATGGGGACCATCGGGTACGTGCCCGTCGAGGAATACATGTTCTTCGTGCTACAGCCGATTCTAACCGGGCTGTTCCTCTACCAGTATCTGTACCGGTCTCCGCCTTCAGTCCAAACGCATACACCGTCCGCTTCTTGGATCGGAGCCGCAGTGTTTGCTGGACTCACCGGACTCGGCGCATTCTTCCTAATGGACGGACGCCCGTCGACGCTGTACCTGGCCTTGATTCTGGTGTGGGCGCCCCCCATTCTCGCCGGGATGTGGCTCTACGATGGAGAAACGCTTTGGGCCCTTCGCAAAAGCGTGTTCGTCACAACGGCCTTGCCGACAGTCTACCTGTGGGGGGCCGACGCGGTGGCCATTCACTCTAAGATTTGGACCATCTCCCCCGAATACACAGTCGGGGCGTCGGTCCTTGGGTTATTGCCTCTTGAAGAGGCACTATTCTTCCTCTTCACCAACCTCCTCGTCGTGCAAGGAATCCTCCTGCTTCTGTACGGATCTCACAGAGCGGTCACGCCCGAACAGGAAACGCAGGTGTCAACGCCCTGACATGTAACTTCTCCCTCACAATTTGGAAAGCAGTGCCGCAGGTTTCCGTTGGCAGTCGCAAGACTTCACACTTATACTACGACAAGTGATTCCTAGTTTTTTACTCGCTGACAGAAGCATTCGTGGTTGAATTCCCGTCAGCAAAGTAGACTGGGACGGTTCCGAACAGCCCTCGCGGGTCTTTCGGATTCGCTCACACTATCACCCAAACAACCCAAGCCTACCTACCTATGCTACAAGAACTTCCCACCCTTACGCCGGGCCAGTATAGCCTGGTGTTCAACATGTTCTCGTTCACCGTTGCGACCATGACGGCCGCGTTTGTGTTCTTCGTCATGGCGCGCAACAACGTGGCGCCGAAGTACCGGATTTCGATGATGGTTTCGGCGCTGGTGGTGTTCATTGCTGGATACCACTACTTCCGCATTACCAGCAGCTGGGAGGCCGCGTATGCCCTGCAGAACGGAATGTATCAGCCCACCGGTGAGTTGTTTAACGACGCGTACCGCTACGTGGACTGGCTCCTCACGGTGCCGCTGCTGACCGTTGAGCTGGTCCTCGTCATGGGCCTTCCGAAAGACGAGCGTGGTCCCCTGGCCGCAAAGCTGGGATTTCTGGCGGCCGCAATGATTGTGCTTGGATACCCTGGTGAGGTGAGCGGCGACGCGAGCCTCTTCGGCACACGTGGTCTCTGGGGCTTCCTGAGCACCATTCCGTTCGTCTGGATCCTGTACATCCTCTTTACCCAGTTGGGGGATACGATTCAGCGACAAAGCAGCCGCGTGTCGACACTTCTCGGCAACGCCCGGCTCCTTCTGTTGGCCACCTGGGGTTTCTACCCCATTGCGTACATGATCCCAATGGCGTTCCCTGAGGCGTTCCCAAGCAACACCCCGGGAACCATCGTGGCCCTTCAGGTCGGATACACGATCGCAGACGTTCTTGCGAAGGCCGGATACGGCGTGCTTATTTACAACATCGCCAAGGCCAAGTCTGAAGAAGAAGGCTTCAACGTCAGCGAGATGGTGGAGCCGGCCGCGGCCAGTGCGTAACGCACTAGTTCCCTCCCCTTGCCCCCATCAGGGGGAATTGGAGAGACTCGCCCGCCGTCGGGGTTTTCCGGCGGCGGGTTTTTTATGTGTGATCCCTACATCTCTTCCCGGAAAACATCTCTGGGAATCAATGATTGGGAGAGCCCTCCCATTGCCCACAGACCCGAGCAGCGACAGCATGGAGACCTTACCCGAGCCCGATGCGTCCGATCCCATCCTCACCCTCACGGGGCCTACAGCCGTCGGCAAAACAGAATTGAGCCTTGATGTTGCTGAGCGGCTTAATGCCGAAATTGTCTCCGTTGACAGCCGACAGGTGTACGAGGAGTTGACGATCGGCACCGCAAAGCCGTACCCTGAGGCGCGTCGTCGCGTGCCCCACCATTTTATCGGAGAACGGTCTCTTTACGAGCCATTCTCGGCTGGGGCGTACGCCGATGCAGCCAATGATCGCATTCGAGAGATCCTGGGGCGAGGCCGCCGCCCCCTGGTCGTGGGAGGGGCAACGCTGTATCTACACGCCCTGCAGTACGGCTTGGCAGACATTCCAGACGTAGAGGATGCGGTCCGTGAGCGGCTGACCCAACGGCTTGAGGCTGAAGGAGAAGAGGCGCTCTACGACGAACTTGAGGAGGTGGACCCAAAACAGGCTGCCGAAACAGACCCGACAAAAACTCAGAAGGTCATTCGGGCCCTTGAGGTCTACCACGGCACCGGAAAGCCCCTCTCCTACTACTACGAACATCAACCGGAGCCCCCATTTGACTACGTCACGGTCGTCCTCAATCGCGACCGGGACGCGCTGTACGACCGCATCAACCAGCGCGTCGACCAGATGCTCGACGCGGGCCTTCTGGAAGAGGTTCGCAACGTCATGGACATTGACGGCGTGCACCTGGACGAACCGCCCCTGAGTACGATTGGCTACCGGGAGCCGATTCAGTACCTCGAGGGTGACATCGACTACGACGAAATGGTACGCCTCGTCAAGCGCAACACGCGTCGCTACGCCAAACGGCAGCTCACGTGGTTTCGGCGGTACGATGAGTACCACTGGCGGACTGCCTCGGAGACTACCCCTGAGGACCTAATCAGGGTGTTGGCAGACGCGCTAGACGAAACTCACTCCACGACGGAAGACTCTGCTCGGTAGTCTCCCAGCACGTGTCGTCGGAGGTCCGAGGCGTAAAGACGGAAGAGGGCAATCACCGTGGCCCCGCCCCACCCCATCCAGATCCAGATCCAGTACGGCCCGTCGACGTAGAACAAATAGGTTCCGAGCGAGCAGATGCCGAGCCACAGCCAGGGCCACGACGGCCGCCGGCCCATGGCCCCGAGTGCAATCACGGGCAACAGGTACCACGGGTGCACGGTTGTGCTGAGCACGAACAGTGTCCCGATCAGCACGAGACACGCGCGCCGAAACGACCACTTGTACCACGCATCCAGGCCGTACAGCACGGGAAGTGAGCCTAGAAAAAGCCCTCGGAAAAATGGACCGATCGTTTTGCTCCAGTCCGCCCCCGTCCAGGCCCACAGGACGTGCTTAACCGCATAGTACGGGCCCGCATTAAACTCGAATAGTTCCGCAAACAAGTCGGCCGAGGCCTTGATGTGAGGCAGGGCGTACGGCGCCGCGTACGGAAGGCTGATCCCGACCACGAGAAGGGCTCCGGGCCACACGGCACGCCACCCAAACCGACGAAGCAAAAATGGGCCCAGCGCGAACGGATAAATTTTGACGAGGCCTGCCCCCGCGATGGCCAGCGACGCAAGGGCTCCACGGCGGCGTCGAACCGCCCACACCGCTGTGAGCAGCAACGGGACCAGGAGCGCCTCCGTGTGGCCTTGTCCAGCCGTCTCGACGAGCACCAAGGGGTTCCATGCATAGAGCAATACATTCCGCGCCCTCGTCAGGCGCGAAAGCACAACGACCCCTCCAAACTCTACCCCGACGAAGAGGGCCTTTAGAACATAGTACGATGTGGTCCAGCTTCCGTCGTAGAAGAGCCCCCCAGCGGCAAAGAAGAGCTGTGAGAGCGGGGGATAAACGCTGTAATACTCCTGCGAGTTGAGTGCCTTGTAGAGGGCTGTATCCTGGTACTGGGCGAGGGCGGAATCCGACGGCACAAACCGGTACGGGTTGATGCCCTCCCACTGAAGCCACCCGTCCCAGAT
>Ga0207753_1000295_pt1 | contig 20059 bp, 19 predicted proteins | sample PonA233FremontCA_2_FD_187273 | JGI IMG/M metagenome (GOLD analysis project Ga0207753, IMG submission 187273) | Salt pond sediment microbial community from Fremont, CA, USA - Pond A23 Sediment 3 (SPAdes) | ecosystem: Environmental > Aquatic > Non-marine Saline and Alkaline > Saline | place: USA... | reverse complement strand
GGCGTTGTCGTACTTCCCCGTCAGATACCAGTCCAGCGGCGTCAGCGTCCGCTCGACGAGTTCGCGCTTCTGTTCGCGCATCGACCCCGAAACGTCCCGGATGTTGATGACGACGACGTTGCGCTCCTTCTTCTCGATGATCTCGGGGTGGCGGTAGCGCTCGTCCTCGCGGCGGAACATGATCTCTTTGAGCCCATCGCGGCGAATGCGCTGGCCGACGGTCGTCTGCTCGACGTTCTCCTCGAACTCCTCGAACGTCGACCACTTCGTCCGCTCGTCGGCCGGGATCTCCTTGTACGTCTCCTCGATCCACGCGAACGAAACGGGAATGCGCTCGCCGCGGGCCCACTCGAAGATCGCTCGCGGCCCCTTGCCGTCGACCTTCAGCGCCTCGCGGATGTACTCGTCGTCGAAATCCATCGCCAGTTTGCGCTTGAGACCGCGTTTGAACAGCTCCTCGAAATCGAGGGTGCCTTTCGGGCCGACCTTGGTCACGTCGGTGAAATCGCCCTCGATCTCTTCGACGACGCGTTTGCCCTTCGGTTCGAGATCCAGCCCCAACTCCTCGTCGAGTTCCTCGGCGAACTCCTCGGGGTCCATCTCGTAGTACTCGTGGTCGGCACCTTCCTCGCCGGGCTCGCCCTCCTCGTCGCCGTCTCCGGGTTGTGGCGGGCCGACGGGCTGGCCCGGTTGGGGCGTGCCGCCCTGTCCTTGGCCGACGCCGCCCATCGAGCGCTTGTCGTAGCTGAACTCCGGCAGGTCGACGATCTTCACGGGGATCTTTACTTGATCCGGCCGCGAGCCGCCGAGGTCGCCGTAGCTGATGAACTCTTCGAGGTCCTGTCGGCGCTGGTCGCCGACCTCCCGAAACCGGTCTACGTCGTCTCTCAGTCCCATTTGTGTTGCACCTCGCGCATGACTGCGCGCGTCGTCAGTTCGGCCGACGCTGGCGAGTACTGCCCCGCACACAGCGTGGCGATCGTGTCTTCTTTCAACTGTTCGGTGACCGTTCCGGCCGGTGGGTCCTCCCACTGCCGGGGGTCGAACTCGGGGTAGATCCGCCTGACGTCCGCCCAGTCGTACGTCTCTAAGACGGCGCGGATCACCGGGATCGAGGTCAGGTCGACGTTGTCGATCGAAAACCCCTCGTCGCGGTGTTCCCACGCATAGCGGTTCAGCGCGGTGATCACCTTCTCCCGGCGGAACGTCTCGACCGTATCCGAGGGTTCGTTCCCCCGGTAGTCGCTCGAATCGAACCGGCCCAGATGCTCGGTCTCAAAGACCTTCATCAGGAGCGGATCGGGGTCGACGCGGCCGCGTTCGGTCTCGATCTGGCCGTCGCCGTCCCACGCGTAGACGTGTTCGACGTACTCGGCGACCGTCTCCGTCGAGACGCTTTTGCCCGACAGCAGCGCCTGCAGGACAGCGTCTTCCTGCTGGTCGAGCACGAAGTCCTTCACTGCGGGGAGGCGGTTTTCGTACTCGGCGGCCTCGGCCCGCGAGAACACCGGCGCAGTAGCGAGCTCGTCGGCCATCGCGTTCAGCACGTCTTCGGGCATCACCACGTCCTCGACGGGGTGGTCGGGGTGGCCGCGGCCGGTCTCTTCGTGGAGCAGATCCGCGATGATGTCGCGGGTGTAGGTGACTGGGATACCGTGAATCCCGTCGGAATCAGCAGTGATCTCGAACTCGTCGATCTCCCGGCGGTTGTCGCCGTCCTGCAGGTAGCCCTGCTCGAACAGCCGGGCTTTCTCGATCAGCGACAGCTCCGAGGGGAGGTCTTCGCCGTCGAGTCGACTGATGACGCTGTACATGGCGGCCGCGCCGACCGCAAACGGCGCGAGCTCCCGCTGGCGTGTCTCGCCGCGGCCGTCACGGATCGAAATCGACAGCGGGGCCCGCACCCGCGTCTCGATCTCCTCGTCGTCGAGATCCGCCCAGACGCTCTTTTCGGCCGTGAGTTCTCGCCGAATGAGTTCGGCCTCCAGCCTGCGGTTGGTCAGATACCGGAACTCGTGGCGATCCAGTCGACGCTTGAGCGCCTTGAGCGGGTCCCGCCCGTTGCGGTCGGCGTACTGATCCAACTCGGCGTCGAGATCAGGATTCGAAATCATCACCAGTTGGGTGTCGATATCCATCCCGATCCCCTTGTCCAGCTTGACGCGACCTTCGTCGGGGACGTTCAGGAGTTTGCGGAGCAGATCGGCGTGCTGGCTGGCATCCTCCACTATAGTTATTAGGCCGTTGCCCTGCGAGAGCACGCCGTCGTAGCTGAATGCCTGCGGGTTCTTTCGCCCTCTCGAGTCGAGTTCCCGCAACATGCCGGGCATCCACGAGCCGACGAGTCGCTCCTTGGGGCTGCCGTCGTCCTCGGAGTGGAGGATGCCGATCCCGCGGCCGACGTCGACGATGTAGTTCGTCACCCGGAGATGGCTCCGGTCGGTGATCGAGGAGAACAGCTTTCCCGTTCCGGCCTGCCGGTACTGGGATTCGAGGTAGTCGTAGGCCTCGCGGCTGAAGGGGTCGAGGTCGCCGTCGGCGACTATCGGCGGCCCATCGATATCGAGGTCGTTGAGCCGGGCCAGCAGGTCCTCCCGGACGCCCTTCGGGAAGATCGTCAGCGGGTGGACCTGCACGGGGCTTTCGTACCACTGTTCGTCGTCGCTGGCGTCGTCGCCGTAGCTCAGCCCGCGGCTGTTGTCCGCGCCGGTGATGTTCCATTCGAGCGTGTAGCGCCGCCCCTCGGGCGTCTTGGAGTACTCCCGCAGCCCGTTGACCAGACAGCGCTTGAGTTCCGATTTGCCCGTGGCCGTCGGCCCGTCGAACCAGATGATCTTCTCGCCCTTCCCCCGGTTGGCGGCGATGGTTCGGAGGTCGTCGACGAAGGCGTTGAGCACCGCCGTATTACCCAACACGGCGTGTTCACCGTCGTTGTGCGGGTCGTCGAAAAAGCGGTAGCGCTCGCGCTCTTCGCCCTCCTCGATCACCGTCCGGGTGTCCATCGACTCGATGGCAGCGAGCAGGTAGCGGCTGGCGTGGGCCGCGATGGAGGGCGACTGGAAGGCGGCGTCGACGTACTCTTCGAGGCTCATCGGGCCTTCGTAGGCTCGCTGGAGCTGGCGGTCGGCGGCGGTGATGTAGTCTTCAGACATCTTCTTCGAGCTCGCTCTTGGCGACTTCCGCCCCGGCGAACTCCAACACCTCGCGGGCTCCCTCTTCGGAGTAGCCCTGTTCGCGAAGCGCGTCGACCCACGCGCTACGTTCGTCGTCGTCGAGCTCGTTCGCCGAGACCAGCGCCGAGAAGTTGATGTTGTGTTTCTTGTCCTCCCAGAGTTTGCGTTCGAGGGCGCGGCGAAGCCGGTCGTTGTCCTGCGGGTTGAAGCTGATCCCCTCGCGGGCGCGCCGCGAGACCCAGTTGGAGACCTCCTGTCTGAAATCGTCCTTCCGGTCGGCGGGAATGTCGAGTTTCTCCTCGACCGACCGGAGGAACGTCTCGTCGGGCTCCTGCTCGCGGCCCGTTAGCTCGTCGGCGACCGTGGCGTCGTCGATGTAGGCCATCACGTGGTCCATGTACTTCTCGCCTTGGCGCTGGATCTCGTCGAGATCGTAGGCGAGTGCGTGGCGCACGTCCTCGATGGCGCGGTTCTTGTACTCCTCGCGGACCATCTCGAGGTAGCGCTGGTAGCGGCCGATGTTGTCCTCGGGAATCGAGCCGTGGGTTTCGAGGTTCCCCTCGAAATGCCGGAACGTCGACAGCGGACTCAGGTAGCTGCGGTCGCGGTGGGTCGAATCCATGATTGCCTCGGCGATCTCGTCGCCGATAAACCGCGCCGAGACGCCGTCCATCCCCTCGGCGATGTCGGCCTGTGCCTCGCCGTCTTCACGGAGCTTCTTGACGTCGACGTCGTCGTCGTCCAGCTCGCCATTGTAGGCTTTGGCCTTCTGGATCAGCGAGACGGACTCGTCGTTCGGCTCGACGATCCGCGTCAGCACCCCAAAGAGGCCAGCCATCTGCAGCGTGTGGGGCTCGATGTTCATGTTGGGCACGTCGGCGTTCCGGAGCATCTTGCCGTAGATCTCGGCTTCCTGCTCGTATTCGAGGACGTAGGGGTAGTCGATCCGCTTGGTGCGGTCGTTGAACGCCTCCATCTTCTCGTCGCCCTTCTTTTCCCTGTACTCGGGCATATTCGTCCGGCCGACGATCACCTGATCGATATCGATTCGAGGGTTGTTCTTCGGCTTGATCGTCTGCTCCTGGCTCGCATGCAGGAAGTCGTAGAGGAACTCCCGCTGGAGTTTGAGGAGTTCCTCGCCGGAGAAGATGCCGCGGTTGGCGTTACAGAACGCCCCGGCATAGTCGAAGGCCCGCGGGTCGGACTCGCCGTAGATGGCGAGTTTGGAGTAGTTGACGTCGCCCGTCAACTCCGTCTCGTCCTGGTTTTTCTTGTCCTTCGGCTCGAAGGTCTCGATCGATTGTCGCTTGTTCTCGCTGGCGACCAGCCGGACGATCTCGATGTGGGTGTTGAACACCGCTTCGAGGTCGTCGTCGTAGTGGGCCAGCAGTTTGTCCATGTAGAACTCGCTGGCCGGATCGAGATGCTGCTCGTTGCGGATGGTGTAGGGCGCATCGAGTCGCTCGTTGAGCCCCTCGATGATCATATCTCGCTGCTCCTGTGGCAGCAAGACGAGCGGGTCCTGGTGCATCGGCGACTCGACGGTGTCGTCGGCGGGGTCCTGATCCCGGATGACATCACAGAGGTTGACCCACCGGAAGGTGTACATCCGGCCCTCCTCCTGCAAGGTGTAGTTCTCGAAGTACCTGCGGACGAGCCAGTCGAAATGGGATTTGCCCGATCCCACCGGCCCCAAAAGGAGTTTGATGCGTTTCTCGGGGCCGAGTCCGCGGGCACCGGATTTGACTTTGTTGACGAACTCGTGGATCGACTCGTGGACCTCCCGCCCGTAGAACACGTTTTCGCCGTCGTGTAACGGGTCTTCGGAGGCCATCGTGTACTCGACGACTCCGGCGTCCTCGTCGTAGGTGGTGCCGTAATGGTCGAACATGTCGGCAACGCGCTGGTGGGCGTTGCGAGCGATCCGCGGATCATCGGTCACCTCGTCGAGATACCAGTCGAAGGTCTTCGCTTCGCGGAGATCCGATGGAACCGATTCTTGGTAGTGCTGACTGAGGCTTTCGAGGGTTTGTCTGTCGTTGCTCATTGTATCACTGGCCACATGGTCGACACGGACTGGGTCGGGCGTGTCGACCGATTGCGGCCGGAGGTCTCACGATGGCCCGGCTGGTGGCGACCACATGGACGCCGCAACCGAGTATCGTGTGTGGCATGGGTACGCATACCACTCCACTGGACCGAACACCCGGTCGGCGACGAACAACGAACGACATCGAGAACCAACGAACGGCGCGCGTGGAGAGGTGTGTTTGCCCGGTCGGGAGACCGAGACTATTATGATTGTGTTTTTTGCAACGTATAAGGCTTTCTCCGGGATGGGTGGCCGCCGACCGGTTTTGCCGATGGCCAGCAGTCCAACGACCGGCCCATCGAGCGGGAGTAGCCTACCGAACTGACACTCATTGCGGCGTGGAGTAGCCATGTCGATACCACAGCAGGCAGCTACTACACACCGGTCGACGGTCCTCTCCCACGCTGGTCGACATCCCATCGACACGGCAGCGGCGTCCCACTGACGCGGGGTCTTAGTATGTCGGCGGCTAACAACGGCTATGACTCTCCCTGAGCTACCGACGGGCTGGCGCGTCTGGAACGCCGAACCAGAGGGCCGGATCATCCTCGCCTACCGGCCGGATGTCTTCGATTCCGAGGCGTTCCCCGCGGCCTGTCTGCCGACGATCTACGTCACGAACGGCTCGCCCCGACGTCGACCGGGTGCTGGCTCTGTCGAGACCGACCACTGGCAGGTGAAACTGTTCCTCGAACCCGAGATCGAGGCGACTGCGACCCGGTACGACGACCGCGAGGCGGCAGTCGACGGCGCGGTCGAAACCGCCCGACAGTTCGCCGACGGCGAGGTCGACTACCGAGCCTGCTACCAAGTGCCGCGGGAGGCCTACTTCGAGGAACTCGACGAGCTGGTCGGGCCGGCGGAGGGGTGAACGTTAACGGGGTTCGGACCGAAACTGACGGTATGTCTACTGTCACCCTTATTGGCGACCGGCTCGCGGAGGTGGGTCGGGAGTTCGTCTATCGCGGCGAGGCCGACGGCTGTGCGGGCTGTCCCTACCGGAGCCAGTGTCTCAACCTCGAGGTAGGGAGACGCTACCGCATTACAGACATCCGGGAAAACGCCCAACTGCTCGACTGTGCGCTCCACGACACCGGCGTCCGCGCGGTCGAAGTCGAACCCACCCCGGTCCCGGCCAACGTCGCCTCGCGGGGGGCCTACGCCGGCAGCAAGGCCCGTCTCGAAGGTGGCTGTCCCCACACGGAGTGTCCGAGCCACGAGTACTGTGTCCCCGAGGGCGTCGACTTCGACTCCGAGTACCGGATCGTCTCGGTCGAGGGCGAACCCCCACACGACCACTGTCTGCTGGACCGCGACCTCACGCTCGTGAAGTTAGCCAATGACTAACGCAATCGGCTGACCTGACCAACGCAATCGGCTGACCTGACCAACGCAATCAGCTGACCTGACCAACGCCGTCAGACGACTTCGCCCGCCTGCTCCGAGACGTAGCCGAAGATGTCCTCGTAGCCGTTCGGCGACAGGAGCACGGGGTAGAAATCCGATTCCGCATACAGTGGCTCGCCGTCGACCGCGGCGAACGCCGTCCCCTCGGTGACCAACTCGAAGTTCTCGACCAGCACGTCGTAGCTATCGCCCGCCGGCTTCGGAATCGGCTGCCGGAGCCGGAACACGTCGACCCTCTCGGGGGCCGGTGTATCGAGTCGCCCCGTCGATCCGGGCGTCGGGAGCGCTCCCGTCGCGGCCAGAAACGCCCGGACGAGGTTGTAGCCGTTGTCGGCGGCCGCTTCGGTTCCTTGCAGGCCGCATTCGACCTCGATCGTATGGGGGTACTCGATCAGCCGTCCGTCAGTGTGAGAGTCGGTCTCAACGATGATGTCGACCGGGAGCCGGGGGTAGATGGCGCGGGCGACCTCGTCGACCGAGCGGATGACGCCCATGGGCTTCGGCGTCGACTGGGTCGAATGCAGCGCGAGGGTGGTACAGCCCTGAATCTCGCGGGCGAGATCGTGAGCGAGACGGCGCTCGTGGGCCTCGGCGTCGGCATCCCCCGGAAACACGCGGTTGAGATCGGCGTCGACGTACCGCTGGCCGGATTCGAGGGCTTTCTCGTTGGCGACGATACATTTGACAGGTCGCTGGACCGCAGGGTCCTCGGCGAGCAGTCGCTCGATCGCCAGCGGCCCACACGGCTCGTCGCCGTGAATGCCACCGACAACCGCGACCTCGGGTGTCCCCTCACCGAGTTCGTAGATCCTCATTGGAGACAGTCAGGCAGGCGGGACATTTGAGCCCCGCGGTCCGGCGTGGCGGTGCCCGGTAGTCAACGGCTACTCTACCGAAGCCGGTAGTTAATCGGCTCAGTCGAGGTACTGACGGTCCGACTCCTGGGCCATCGGCGTCTCGCCGTCGACCTGTAGCTGCCACCCCTCGATCACAGTGGGGTCATCGAGGGCCGCCCGGAGCGCCGACCGGATGTCGCGGAGGTCGACGCCGTAGAAGTCATCGGGCACCCCCCGCAGGTACTGAAGGGCGGTCGAAAAGAGGCTCCGCATCCCGTCGTCGTTTTCGAAGTCGACGTGTTTGTAGGCTCCGGCGGCGACCTGCACCATCCCGTGGAGGAACGCGCTTTCGGTGGTGCCGTTGCCGTAGTTGTACCACTCGTCCTCGAAGCAGTCGTGGGAGGCGTGGTAGTCACCCGCGTTGTAGAACCGGACGCCGTAGATCACCGCCAGTCGAAGGGTACCGTGGTCCCAGTGGCCCGTCGTGGGGTTCCAGCCGGTCGGCTTGCCGCCGAGTGGCGGCGCGACCGTCGGATCGTGGGTGTGGTCGTCCATCCCGCTATGGCATCCCTGTGCGTCGACGTGCCTAACTCCATCGGTTGGGTCGCCCACCGGTTCCATCGACCGAGCCGCGTGGCGTTTTCGGGCCATCGGGCCGCGTGTTGTTTATTGGTCTCGGGTGGTAACACTGGGCAATGAAGCGTCGACGCTATCTCGCGGTCGCGAGCACAGCAGCCTGCGGGGTCGCTGCTGGCTGTCTCGGCTCCGATGCCGAAACGGCGCTCCCCGACGGTGTCGCTGTCGAGACTGTTACTGAGGACCTCAGCAACCCGTGGGGACTGGCGTTTTTGCCGGACGACCCCCGGCTGGTCGTCACCGAGCGCGACACCGGGCGACTGGTGTTGGTCGACCGCGAAAGCGGCGACCAGACCGACGTGGAGGGCGTCCCGGCGGTCGACGCGGCCGGACAGGGCGGGCTGCTCGACGTGGCGATCCACCCCGACTACCCCGCTGAACCGTGGCTGTATCTGACCTACTCGGCAGGGACCGGCGGCGGTGAGTCGACGACGCACCTCGGTCGCGGGCGGCTCGATCCCGACGCCGCCACGCTCTCGGATTTCGAGGTGCTCCACCGGGCCGAGCCGTTCCTCGACCGCACCAACCACTACGGCTCGCGGGTCGTCTTTGGCGTCGGCGGACTGGTCTATATGAGCGTTGGCGACCGACAGTTCAAGGACTTCGGCCCGAACCACGTCGCCCAGGATTTGGGCAACGATCTCGGGACCATCCTCCGATTCGAACCGGACGGCTCGATTCCCGACGACAACCCCTTTATTGACGAACCTGACACCCGAGACGCCATCTACAGCTACGGCCACCGGAACCCACAGGGGTTGGCGATCCACCCCGAGACGGGCGCGCTCTGGGAGTCAGAACACGGCGAGCGGGACGGCGACGAGCTCAACATCGTTCGCCGCGGCGGCAACTACGGCTGGCCAGTGGCGACGTATGCTTGCGAGTACGGCACCGACCAGCCGGTCGGCGACCCGCCCGACGAACGCGATGACCTCGTTCCACCGGTCTACTACTGGGAGTGTGGCTCCGGTGGGTTCCCGCCCGCCGGGATGGCGTTCTACGACGGCCCGATCAGCGACTGGCAGGGCGACCTCTTCGTCGGCAATCTCGCGGGGACGTACCTCGGCCGGTTTTCGGTCGACGGCACCGACGTAACCGAACGCGAACCGCTGCTCGCCGACCGCGGCTGGCGGATGCGGGCGGTCGAAACGGACCCCGAGACGGGCCATCTGTATGTGGCGGTCGACTCCGGCTCCGCGCCGATCGTGCGGTTAGTGCCGGAGTAGGGTGGTCGACGGCCCTTTTAAATATCAGTCGGGCTACGGCTCCGGGTCGACTCTCGAATAGTCGTGGCCGAGAACGAACGCCAACAGATTGGCGACGAGGAGTCCGGCAACCGCGATCAGTTCGGTCGTGGTGCCGGAGCCGAGGGTCAACAGCAGGAGCGTCGGGAGTGGGAGCACGACGGCGAGCCAGAAGCCGACTGCCTCGAGGGTGGCGGTGCCGACACAGCGGAGCTGGCGGAGCCGCTGGAGCCGCGACTGGTCGGCGTCCGGTCGACTGAGGCAGTTCTTGGCTCTGGTTCGGAGGCGCATCGTGACTCTTCTCTATCTACATTTCTGTATTGTTTGTATATAACATCCTGGTAGTTATCGGTACCATCTGCGAGGCGTCAGGTCGGGTGTTCGGGTCCTCTTTATCAGCAGGTGTCGACGGTCGCACAGCTATGGCTCGTCTCCATAGTCCACGAAAAATGAAATCCGGTGGCGGGATCCGAACCACGGTCGCATCGGAGATGCTCCCTGCTTCGAATCCCTCCACGCGTAGCTCTTTACCTCACTACGTTCGGAAAAGAGCCGGAGGAGGGATCCGAACCACGGTCACAGCAAGCTGTGCTCACGGGTGCTTCGCACCCATTCGCTTTCGAGGTCGCAAGCGACCTCGCACTCCCTGATTCGGACCCTCCGTGGCTTGCTTCGCTCCTCACAAAGGTCGTCGTAGAAAGCAAGCCGGTGGAGGGATCCGAACCCTCGACCTAATCCTTACGAAGGATTCGCTCTGCCAGGCTGAGCTACACCGGCGCGCACTGTATTGTACCGCCATACAGCAAATAAGGGTTGCGAAAGCCGACTCATACTGTTTATCGTAGGAAGTTGCCGCTCGACTCCCCACCGGGCGGCGGTCGAGCGGTAACCGTCTACAAGAAACCGTCTCAGAAATCGCCGTCTTCGTCGACGATTCGGACCTCGCCGTCGACCACGTCGATGTTGATCAGCGTCTTGACCTCGTAGTCGGTGTCGTCGAGTTCGTTCGCGCCGACCTTCTTGATTACCGCCAGCACGTCGACGACCTCGGCGTCCATCTCAGTCAGCGCGTCCAGAATCGCCCGCATCGTCCCGCCGGTCGACAACACGTCGTCGAGCACCAGTACCCGATCACCACCGTCCACGTCGTTGATGTACATCTCGGATTCGGAGTAGCCGGTGACCTGCGACAGCGAGACCTCGCCGTCGAGCCCATAGGAGCGCTTCCGGATGATCGCCACCGGGATGTCGGTCGACAGCGAGACCGCCGTCGAGATGTGGATTCCCATCGCCGCCGGGGTGACGATCTTGTCGACGTCCGTGAGGTCGACCTCTTGGATGATCCGCACGGTGATCTCGCGGAGCAGTTCGGGTTCCAGCATCGGTACGCCATCGCTGACGGGATGCACAAAGTACTGATAGCCGTCCTTTTCGGTAATCGGGGTGTCGAGAAGCGACTGCCGCAGGCGATCCATACGGAGACTTCCCCAGCCGAAACCTAAAGATGACGATCCAACCGACGACTTACTGTCGGTTGACACGCCTCAACTCGCCGATCGTGAACTCGCAGTCGCCGCCGAACCGCAGCCCCCGCGAGCCGAACTCCAGCGACCGGAGGCTGTCGGCCCACGGGTGGCCGCCGAGCGACCAGTCGGCCCGGTCGCCGATCCACACCCTCACTCTCGGCCGCCCCAAACGAACTCCCAGTAGCGACGCGCCGTGATCGTCGCGCGATTGAGCGTCCGCGTCGACCAGTCTCTCACGGATGCCGGAAGCCGCGCTCCCGACAGCACGACCCGACTGCGCCGACCGACCGGATACCGCGCCGCCGGGCTGTCGGCGGTTGCGGCCTCGATGACGGTGTCGGCGACTCGCTCGGGAGCAAGCGCCAGCGGCCCGCCGTCGACGACCCAGCCGTCGGTGATCGTCTCGTAGATCTCGTCGTACACACTGGTTCGATCCTCGGGAAGTCGGTCAGCTGCACCCTCGGCGAACCCGGAGTCGACCCACGCCGGCTCGACCAGCGATACCGAAACACCGGTGCCGCGAAGCTCCATCCGTAGCGAATCCGAAAGCGACTCGACGGCCGCTTTCGCGGCCCCGTAGGTCCCCAGTCCCGTCGACGGCGCGACTCCTAACACGCTCGACAGCATGACGATCCGGCCCGCACCCTCCTTCCGCATCGCCGGAAGCACGGCCCGTGTCATGCCGTGGGTGCCGTGAACCATAACATCGAACTGTCGCCGGGAGTACTCGACGGGAACGTCTTCGACCGGGCCGGGAACGGCGAATCCGGCGTTGTTGACGAGCACGTCGACCCGCCCGGTCTCGTCGAGAATCCGGTCGACGACGGCGTGGGTCTGCTCGCTATCGGTCACGTCGCATTCGAAACACCGGCAGCCAGCGTCGACAGCTGGTGGGAACGTCGTGTCGATATCGGTCGCATACACCGTCCACTCCCGGTCGGCGAAGGCCTCGGCGATCGCCGCACCGATGCCGGAGGCCGCACCGGTGATCAGGACGACGGGTCGACTGCTCGTGGCTGGCATCGTAGCGGGTCTCTCTCGGCTACTGTGATAAAAGTCGGTCAGTTGTCAGCTCCCGATCGCCCCCGTGTACTGGAGTGTCTGCCAGACGAGCCCCCCGACAGCCCCCAGCGTCACACCCACCACACCGACCAGCAGGGCCAGGGAGATCGCGTCGTACGACACCACGCCGAACACGCTCAGATAGGGGACTGCGACCCCGACGACGAGCACCCCTGCACCCACAGCCGTCAGCATCGAGGGAATCCCCTGCCGTCTCGTCTGTTGAGCGATGGCGTTCGTTGCGATGACGATCGCGCCGAGCGGCAGCAGGCCGAACAGCCAGAGATACGTCGACATCGGCTGGTTGCCGACGCCGTCTGTCAGCCCAGCTCCGCGCTGCACGCCGGTCTGCAACAGGTAGCGCTGGCCGTCGGCCTCGATGATCGTAAACACCTCCTGGGGGCTGGCCTCGCCGTACTGGAACTCCGGCGGCGGCGACCGGACCGAATCACAGACGGCCATCACGTCCCGACACACCGGGAGTTCGTACCGGTGCCACCCCGCTCGATCGGGCTCGGTGGCAATGGTTCGCTCGACAGCCAACTGGCCCGTCGGCGAGAGTTCCGAGACGGGCGTCGACGCCGCGGGATCGAACCCATAGAGGTCGACGAGGTTGCCGAAATCGGGTTCCTCCTCGCTGATCGCCTGATGTAGGTAGGGCGCTGGCTCGCCTGTCTGGTAGGGCGAGCCGAACACCGGGTAAGGAACGACGCCACTCAGCAGCAACAGCGTGCCGACTACGAGCCCTGCGAGGAGTCGACGACGGTCGCCATCCATACCGTTTCTCGGTGTGTCACCGTCAAATCCGTTCCGACCGAGGGTGCCGTCCGATCCCGCCCGTTCGCGCCGGAAAGGAAAATTCTTTGAGAGAGATACGCAACCATTCGTACATGACTGCGCTCGCCGAGCGGCTCGACCTCGACTCGCTCACGACGCTCGACTGGATCGGTGTGCTGCTGGCGCTCGTGACGGCGACCGTCCACTTCGTGATCGGCGTGACGTTCTTCCCACAACCGCTTGCGATCGCATTCCTACTGGCTGCGGGGGGGTTCGTCGGTGCAATCGTATTGTTACTCGTCGACTACCGCCGTCCGCTGCTGTATCTCGTCGGAATTCCCTACACCGCGGTTCAGATCGTCATGTGGTACGTGATCAATCGCCCGGCGGGGCCCGCCGACATCGGTGCCGCGACCGCCACCGACAAGATCGCACAACTACTTTTGATCGTCGTCCTCGTGTTGCTCTATCAGTGGGAAGCCTAGATGGAGGGTTCGCTGTCACCGGTCACGGCGGGGCCCGACGATGAGCCGTGAGTATCCTGTCGGTCGATCGGCGGCGTGGCAGCGGTGGGTCTCGACACTGCTGTGGATCGGGTTCCTTGCCGGGGGCTCCGTACTGGTGCTTCGGGCCCGGTGGGTGGCCGACCTGTCGACCGCGTACCTCGGTGGCGTCGCCGGCGGGTTCCTGATCGTCTCGGTGACCGTCGGCTGGTGTCTCCGTCGGGTCGCAGGGCCGATCACGCTTGCGACAGCCGTCACCCTCGGTCGCGGGGCCGCCCTCGCGGTACTGACCGGGTTTCTGGCCGCTGGGCTTCCGACCGGTCGCGCCGCGTGGCTCCCGGCGGTGTTGTTCGCCCTCGCCGCCGGCCTCGATACCGTCGACGGGGCTATCGCACGGGCGACCGACTCCGTCTCCGAACTCGGCGCGCGGCTCGATACCGAGATGGACGGCCTGACGGTGTTGGTCGGGACCGTCGCGGTCGTCAGTGCCGACCTCGTTCCGGTAGTGTTTCTGCTCGTTGGCCTCGCCAGATACCTGTTCGTCTTCGGGATCTGGCTCCGTCAGCGACGCGAGCTCCCGGTTTACGACCTGCCGCCGAGCCAGCTCCGACGATTCCTCGGCGGGCTGGCGATGGCGACGATCTGGCTGGCGTTGCTCCCAGTGGTCCGGCCGTTGGTCGCCCATATCGTGGCGATCACCGCCTTGATCCCGTTCCTCGGTAACTTCACTCGGGACTGGCTTGCCGTCTCGGGGCGGCGCTGAACCGGTGTCCGGTTTATAAATAGTCGCCGACTAACAAGCCTACAAGCGAGCACAGAATGAAGATCGGACTGGTGGTGTACGGCGGACTGGACGAAACCTCCGGTGGGTTCCGGTACGACCGCCGCTTGGTCGACTATCTCCGGGCTCAGGGCGATACCGTCGACGTGATCGCTCTCCCGTGGCGCGACTACTGGCGAGGCGTGATCGACGGGGCCAGACCGGCCGTCGCCGATCGGCTGAACCGGCCTGTCGACGTGCTCTTGGAGGACGAACTCTGTCATCCGTCGCTGTGGCGACAGCACAACCGACTAACGCGGCCGGGGGCGGTCGTCGCACTCGTTCACCACGTCGGCTCCGACGATTACGGGGGTCGACTCCCGCGGCTGCGGCGCTGGATCGAGCGCCGGTATCTCGACTCGGTCGACGGCACGGTCTGCACCAGCGATTTTACTCGTCGACGAGCCAGCGCGCTCGGCGCGGATCTCGGCGCGACCGTTGTCGCCCCACCAGCCGGACGGGTCGAAGGTGCGGGGCTCGGCGAACCCGCAGTCCGCCAGCGCGCCGTCGACGGACCGCTCCGCATCGCGTTCGTCGGCAATCTGCTGCCGCGAAAGGACCTGCTTACCCTCTTGTCGGCAGTCGACACACTGGATGGCCGCCACGACTGTCCCGACTGGCAACTCACTGTCGTCGGGAGCCACGACGCCGACCCCGACTACGCCGCCACAGCGGTCGACCGAGCCGCGACGCTGGGGGTCGACGACCGAGTCACCTTCACCGGCGAGGTCGGTGAGGACGAACTCTCTGGCGTCTTTGAGGCCAGCCACGTGTGCTGTGTCCCGTCGCGCTACGAGGGGTTCGGGATGGTGTATCTCGAAGCCATGGAGTACGGCGTCGTCCCCATTGCGAGCGCCAACGGCGGGGCGGGCGAGTTCGTTTCGGACGGCGACAACGGCTTCCTCGTCGACTCCGGCGACGCCGACCGGATCGCCACGCTGTTGGCCGATCTCGCTGACGACAGAGACCGACTCGCCGATCTCGGTTCGGCGGCCCTCGACACCGCTGCGGCTCATCCGAGCTGGGACGAGACGATGGCCGCCGTTCGGTCGCTGTTGGTGCGGCTGTCGACCGTCGAGGACGCCTCCCGAACACCCTCCTCCGAGGGTCACACCCACTAATCACCAATGACGACACTTCCCGAATTTCTCACGGCAAAACGAACAGTCGAAGACCGCGCAGTTAACCGCCGGGTGTGGGACCGGTTCGTCACCGGTCTCGCGGACCGAGCCGCCGGCGGGAACGATCCGGTCCGCATCGTCGAGATCGGCGCGGGAACCGGCTCGATGATCGCCCGACTCGCCGACTGGGAGGCCCTGCCGTCGAGGGTCTCCTACCGCGCAGTCGACCTCGACCCCGACACCGCCGACATCGCCCGCCGGCAGCTCCCCGAACAGCTCCGGGCCGCTGGCTACGCGGTCGACGAGCAGACCGATCGACTCATCGCCACCCGGGGTGACGACACCGACCGGCATATCGAGGTTACCGTCGAGGCTGGCGACGGGTTCGCCATCGACGACGAGGCGGATGCGGTCATCGCCGCAGCCGTGTTGGATCTGGTCGACCTCCAGCCTGCGGTCGAGGATTTGAAAGGGATCCTCGCCGACGGCGGGCTGCTGTATGCGCCGTTTACGTTCAACGGTCACACCTCATTTCTACCGCGTGATCCGCTCGACACCCGAATCGAGCGGCTCTATCACCGCCACATGGACGAGATCAGAGAGCAACCGGGAAGCAGTCGAGCAGGCCAGCAGCTTTTGAAAACGCTCCCGACGGCTGGCTACACCCTCCTCGAAGCTGGCGGTGCTGACTGGGTTATCCGACCGGTCGACGGCGCGTATCCGGCCGCCGAGTCGACTGCACTCGACCATCTGCTGTCGACCATCGACGGCGCGCTGGCCGACTACCCGCCCGAGGTGATCGACCCCGAAACGCGAACCGAGTGGGTCGAGCGTCGACGCGACCAACTGGCCCGCGGCGAACTCACGCTCGTCGCCCATCATCTCGACGTGCTCGCCCGCCTGTAGTCCGACGTGCTTGCCCGACTGTAGCCGCCGGCTAACAGGCTGCAATCGCAACTTAGGACCCGGCTACGGTCCGGCGCTGTCGGCGTCGCCTTCCGAAATCGGCTCGTCGACCAATAGTTCGCGGAGTCGACGCTCGCCTTCGGCCGGGTCGTATCCCTCCCGGCGCAGGTGGGCGAGTGGCGAGACGTTCGCGTTCAGTTCCCAGTGACACCAGAGCTCCGTTCGCCCTTTCTCGATCGGAAACAGTCGGACGTGAAGCTGGTGGGTGCTGGTCCATCCATCGGACCGATAGACGAAGCTGCCGACCTCGTGGACGCTCCGGCCATCACGCTCGTAGCAGTGGAAGTAGGCTCTGACTAACCGCCGAAAGCCGAACTCCGAGCGGAGCCTGCGCCGGGCGACGGCGGGGTCGACGTCCCAGACCCCGACGTACTCCGGGGGTGGTGGCGGGAGGACGTTGAAATGCCGCGGCATGATCGAGTCGGGGACGGCCGCCAACAGCCGCCCGGTGACCAGCCGGAGCCGGTAGATGCCGACTCGTGAGGCGACCGTCCAGCCGAGTAGGAGGCTCGCCGACAGCATCGCCACGAACTGTCGACCCCTCATACGTCGGCCAGCGACTGTTCGTAGCTCGCGTAGGCGTCGTCGTCCTCCCAGAGCCGGACTCGGATTCGGTCGGGGTTGGTCGGCGCGGCTCGCTCGACGATCCGCTCGCAGACGATCCGCGAGAAGTGTTCGACACTCGGGTTCAGCCCCTCGAAGGCCCGCTGGTCGTTGAGCGTCGTGTCGGCGAAGGTGTCGACGATGTCGTCGAGAGCCGCGTTGATCGCGTCGATGTCGACCAGATAGCCGTACTCGGTGAGGGAGTCGCCCTCGAACTCAACGACAGCGGTGAACTGATGTGAGTGGAGCTCACCCTCCGGGCCGGGATCGGGCACGGTCAAGAAATGCTGGGCGATGAACGGTCGACGAACCGAAACCGTGTACATACCGTTATTTCGTCCCGTTGTAGCTAAAGAGTGTCCCCACCATCCCGTCGGTCGACGCTGCCAGCGCGTCGTAGGCCGCCGGGGCCTCCGTGAGTGGGTAGCGGTCGGTGAGCAGCTCCCCGAGTTCGCGGTCGACCAGCGTCTGCCAGGCGAGATCCATCCGGCGCTCGCGGTCCCACCGCCCCCGAAGTGAGGGGTCGATCGTGCTGACCTGACTGCTCGAAAGCGAGATCCGACTGCGGTGGAACCGCCCGCCGAGGTCGAGTTCAGTCGGTTTGGTGCCGTACCACGAGCCGACGACGATCCGGCCGTCGTAGCCGGTCGCCGACACCGCCGCATCCAGCGCCTCGGGGTTGCCCGACAGCTCATACGTCAGGTCCGCGCCGACCGGCTCGCTGCTGGCTAGCTGGCCGTCGTCGGTCGACTCGCCGGGCAGCGCAAGCGCGTCGCCGAGGTCGTCGGGGTCGACGCTCCGGGTCGCACCGAGGTCCCGCGACCGCGCCCGGCGGTCGGCGCTGTAGTCGACCGTCACGAGCCGCTCTACGGGGAACCCACCGAGCAACGCGGTGGTCACGAGGCCGACCAGCCCCTGGCCGAAGACGACCACTCGCTCGCCCAGTTTGGGTGCGCCGTCCTGAACCAGCGTCGCCGCGGTCTCGACGGTCGGCAGCAGCGTCGCCTGCTCGGCGGAGATCCCCTCGGGGATCGGGTGGAGTTCCTCGACTGTGGCACAGAAGTGGCTCTCGTGTGGGTGGAAGGCGAAGACTCGACGGCCCAGCCAGTCGGCGTCGACCCCGTCGCCGACGGCTTCGACGACACCGACCGCAGCGTAGCCGTATTTGAGGGGGTAGGACAGCGATCCCGACAGCGCATCGAGGTTCGAATCGGCTGCCAACTCCGTGGGGACGTTGCCGTTGTAAACGAGGAGTTCGGTGCCGGGGCTGATCGCCGACAGCTCCGTCCGAACCAGCAGTTGGTCGGCTGCTGGCTCGGGGATCGGCTCCTCGCGGAGGTCGACTTCGCCCGGAGCGGTGAAGTAGAGCGCGCGTCGAGTCATCTGTGGGTCAGTCGTCGCTGGCCGGAACGTGGGGCTGTGCGAACTCGACGGTCGTCCCCTCGTAGCGGCAGTCTTCGAGGGCGTGTTTGGCGGCGATGCCAGCCTCGTGGGGGGTTTGGCCGCGGCCCACGCCGACCTTGAGGTCGACGCCCACGTCGTCGGCGACGTGGTCGAGGGCGTCCTGGTACTCCTCGGCGGTCAGCTCTGGTGGGACGGCGATGATATTGTCGCCGCCGACGAAAAACGACAGCCCGCCGTGGTCGGTCCAGAGGTACTCCATCAGCGAGGCGTAGCTCCGCTCGATGTGAATAAACGAGTCGAACTCGTTGAGCTGGTCGGTGTACTTACCGGTCGCGTCGTTGACGTCGAAATGGGCGATATCGATCGGTTCGCTGCCCGCCTCGCTCGGATCGAGGAACGTCCCGGCGAGGACTTCGGTTCGATTCTCGTCCTGGGCGCTCCCGGCGGCCTGGAGCTGTTCGGTCGCGCCGTCGAGGGCCGCTCCCGGCGTCTCGGCGACGTCGACGCCGAGGCTGATCGTCACCGGATACCGGTTACCGACCGATTCCTGGAGGCTGGTGTGAGCCGCACGATCGATGCCGTTGGTGACCGCGATCATGTTGTCGAACCGGGTAAAGAAGACGTAGCCGCCGCGGCTCCCGATGAACTGGGCGATATCAGCAAACAGCCGCGACTGCAGCGTCTGGAGGTCCATCTCCCGTCGCGGCTCCGGCGTCACCGTCCACGGCCCGTAGTTGTCGATCTGAACGAGCGTCAACTGAGTAGTCGTCACAGTATTCCCACTTCGGTCGCCTCCACATTGGGTCTTTCCGTTTTCCCGATCACCCAGTCCGGGCCACCCGTGCTGCTATCCGGCGAACGTGTTGGTCGACCGACGAGACGACCCGATTCGAGAGCGCGGCCGAAATCCATCAAAGTCTTTAATAAGACAATATCCATTCTCCTTGCATGACCAATCGGTTCTGTGGAACTCACCCGTTGTTTTCTTCTCCTGTTGTCCCGCAGCCTCTCGCCGGTTCGGAGCCCGCTGCCGAAGTCGAGAGGGGCAGATATCGATGACCAGCCGGTCTAACCGGATCAACCGGATCAGCCAGCGCGGTCGGCGCTCACCGGTTACACTGTTGGTGGTTCTCAGCGTTCTCACAGTCGGAGTGATTGCGTGTTCTGTGGGGGTCGTCGCACAGAACGGTTCGACGGCAACGAACACGACCGACCTCTCGGAGTCGGGGCCGGACAACACGACCGGTCTCCCCATCGTTCGGGCCGACGACCCGGTCGTCCCCTACCCGTCGAACCCCTCCGGCGTCTCGATCACCGCCTACGTGACTGCGCGACTCTCGGATGGCGGCGACACCGGTCGACCCACCGTCGACTTCACCGGCGGCGAGAGGGTTCCGACCGTGCGCTCGATCAGCTTCGCAACCGAGCCGGTCGACACGGTGGTTCGCATCGCCGACTACAACAGGCTGCCGCCGACGATTGCACCCCCCAACGCCGAGGTCGTGAGTTCGATGGAGATCCTCGTTCCGCCGTCGCTGAACGAGACGGAGGCGACACTCACTGCGAGCGTCGACCGGGCGGCGATCCCCGCCGAGGGCGGTCCCACGGACCTCGTCGTCGTTCGCCGAGTCGACGGCGAGTGGCAACCCCTGCCGACGACGGTCGTCGAGTCGACGAACAGTGCGGTCGTGATCGAGGCCGAGACCTCCGGCTTCTCCTACTTCGCAGTCGTCGCCGACGACGGGACGGTCGCCCCCGGCACGATCCGGCAGGTCGTCGGCCCCGCCAACGGGTCGACGACAGACGGTGACCTGCCGACCGATACCGAGTCGACGAGCGACGACTCAATGAGCGACGACTCAATGAGCGACGACGAGTCGACGACTAAT
>Ga0207753_1000292_pt1 | contig 20087 bp, 21 predicted proteins | sample PonA233FremontCA_2_FD_187273 | JGI IMG/M metagenome (GOLD analysis project Ga0207753, IMG submission 187273) | Salt pond sediment microbial community from Fremont, CA, USA - Pond A23 Sediment 3 (SPAdes) | ecosystem: Environmental > Aquatic > Non-marine Saline and Alkaline > Saline | place: USA... | reverse complement strand
TCGTTAACGCCTGTGGAGACTGCGCTCCCTGTGGATACACCTGTGTCTGCAAAGCGCGTCGTGGAAGCAGGAAGCCCTACCCTCAAGGAGCGAACGGCGCCAGCCGTGAGCGAGTAGGGTAGGGTAGGGTAGTTCACCGAGTCAGCCAACCGCCGTTGCGATTGATTTCTCCGGAGTACGCCGGGGGATTTAACCCTGCCCCGCTCCGATCGCCGGACGAAATGGGGTGGCGAAAGCGGGGTGGGCAGCTCCTTCAGGTGCTGTTGATCGTCGTCTTAGTGTCGCTGCTCGTTGGCGCATATCTCGGCCAGCCGATCCTGTTGAGCTTCGTCGAGACGGGAAGCATGGAGCCGACGCTCGACCCCGGCGACGGGTTTGTGGCGGTCCCCGCCGCGGCCTCCGGCGAGATCGAACAGGGTGATGTCGTCGTGTTCAACGCCCAACAGCTCAACGGCGGCGGGCTGACGACCCACCGCGTCGTCGGCGAGACCGAGGCGGGGTACGTCACCCAAGGCGACGCCAACCCCTTCACCGATCAGGACGGCGACGAACCGCCCGTCACCGAGGGCCAGATCGTCGCCACCGCGCTCCAGGTAAACGGTGAGGTGCTCGTCATTCCGGAGTTGGGAACTGCCTCCACCGCGATCGGGGGCGTCGTCGAGTCGGTCCAACGGCAACTCGCGAGTGTGTCCGGAACCCGGCTGTTCCTCGGTACGCAAGGGATCGCGTTGCTCATCGCCGGGTTGGGTGCGGCCGTCCTCCTCTACGGGATGCTCTTCGAGGACGACCGCCAGCGTTCGGGCCGCGAGCGCGATCGGGGGCGAAACCGCGAGGGGGTCTACGACCCGCGCCGGCTGGTGCTCGCGATGGCGCTTTTTATTACGCTCGTCTCCGGCGGGACGATGGTCGCGATGTCGAACACTCAAGAGTACGGGATGATAAGTGCCGAGTTCGACTCCGAGGACCCGACCACGGTCCCGGTCGGGGAATCGAGCAACGTGACCTACCCCGCATTGAACGCCGGACAACTCCCCGTTTACGCGTTCTACTCCTCGGCGAGCGCAAACGTCGAGGCCGACCGGGGGCCGATCCGCATGGATCGTGGCGCTCAGCACAACGTCACGGTGACGCTGCAGGCGCCCCCCGAGACGGGGTTTTACCCCCAGTACGTTCAGGAGTACCGGTACTTCGCGGTGCTTCCCGAGCCTGTCATCGCCGGGTTGTACAGTCTCCACCCCTGGCTGCCCATTTTCGCAGTTAGCGCCACGATGGGCGGGGGGATTCTTCTGCTCGGCTTCGTGATCGCCGGCACGAAACCCGTCCGAATCCGCGAATCCGACCGGGATTCATGGCTATGAGGGACTCACAACGCTTTTATTTCATCTCTCCGGAATCACTTACGAAATGGGCGGCCGATTTGAGTTGAAACTTCGGATGGTCGCCGACGAGTACGCCATCGCCGTCGTCGCGGTACTCGTCGCTCTCACGCTGGCCGGTGGCGGCCTGATCTACACGACCCACGTCGATCCGGGGACCGAAACTCGCGAGGAGGTCGTCGCCGAGTGGGAGACAACCGGGGAGTATACCCACAGCGCCACGATTACGAACGGGACCGCGGTGTTCCCCCTCGGCTCAACGCTTTCGGATCGCTCGGTGTACTACACGCGAATTGCGCCGATCCTCGACACTGACTTCGCATACGGCTTTAGCGGTGCTGACGGCGAGTTGGACGTTGAGGGTGAGACGACGCTCGTGATCAGATCCGTCGACGATGGCGGCGGGGACGGTGAGCGTACTGAGTTCTGGCGACAGGAGGAACGTCTCGACACGTTCTCCGGGACAGTCACCCCGGGCGAGACGGTGACGTCGACGACCTCGGTGAACGTCTCGGCGGTTGCCGCGGAGATCGAGACCATACAGTCGGAGCTTGGGGCCTCCCCCGGCACGACGGAAGTTCGGGTCCGAACCGCCGTCAGTGCGACGGGCGAAATCGCGGGCGGGAGCGAGTCGTACCAGTTGACCCACGCGCTCACGCTTGAGCCCGGCGGCGGAACGTATACCGTCGAGACGCCCGGCCCCGCGAGCGAAACCGGCCAGCGCACCCGATCGTTCACGACCGAGCAAACCTACGGGCTCCCGAGACGCGCCGGCGGCCCAGCACTCCTGCTCGTCGGCCTGCTCGGCCTCGCCGGCTTCGCCGCCGCCTCCTACCGCGATGTCTTCGAGGTCACGGACGCCGAGCGTCGCAGCCTCAACTTCGCGGACCGTCGCGAGGACCTCGACGACTGGATCTCCGGCGGTTCGGTCGGCGGGTTGACCGACGACCGCGCCCCCGTCCAGGTCGACACGCTCGATGGCCTCGTCGACATCGCGATCGACACCGACGAGCGCGTCCTCGAGGACGTCGAGCGCCGCGGGTACTACGTCCCGGACGGCGACATCTGCTACGTCTACGAGCCGGATCCGGAGATCGACATCACCCGATTTAGGCCCTGAGCCGACTCCAAAGCTGATTCTCTTGCCTGCTTCCCGCGGCGAGTACCCTGCTCCATGCCCCTGAGCCCGGTACCGAAACTGACAGTACCCGGGCGGGTATGATATGAGCTATGCCTTCACGTGACCCACCGGATTGGGAATTCAAGGAACGCGATGTATTGGTGTTACGCGAGCTCTCGAGGGATTCGCAGCTCTCCTCGCGGGAGCTCGCCGAGATACTCGAGGAGAAACACGACATCGATGTCTCCCACGTCACCGTCTCCGAGTCGATCCGGGCGATGCGTGAGGAGGGCGTCTTTCGGGAGGCGATTATTCCCAACGAGGAGTACTTCTATTTCGCACTCTTCGAATTCAAGTTCAACCCCGAACACTTCGAGTCGGGGTGGCGCGATGCGATGGAATTTGTCCGAGATTCGCACAACACACTGTTGTATTTCCTCTCGGACGGCGAGTACCAGTGGAAATCGGTGATGATGTTCACCGACCGGGAGGCCCAATCGCAGTGGATCCACGAGTTCTACAAGCGCTACGGCGCCGTCGTCGACAACATCCGCAACTCGCTAATGACGAACGTCCTGAAGTTCCGGACCGATCCTGAAATCCTCGAGAATCTTCACGAGTGCGGGCGAGAGTAAGCGCCCGTGGCGTCTCGCGTCGGACCGGGCGTCGGCCCTGGATCGGCGTTTTCATACCCTATCAGCGCCATCGGTCGGTATGACCCTCAGCGGGCTCTCATCGGCTCCCGTGGTGGCTCGCTTTCCGATCGGCCTCGTCGCCGCCGTCGCCGCCCTCGTCGTGATGGATCAAGCGATGGCGCGGCTTCCGGAGGGAGCGACTCCGCCGCGGGTCGCCGCTGGCGTGTTGACGCGGACCCACCCCGATGACGCGCCAGCCCGCCTCGCCGCTGTTGCCCACTATGCCGCCGGATTGGGCACCGGGCTCCTGTTCGTGTATTTCTCGCTGCTCGCCGAAACGCTTCTGGGCGGCGCCTCCGCGCTGTCGGTCGCGGCGACGACGCTCGTACTGTACGTTCTGATGGTCGCGTTCTTCGTCGTCGTCCCGCTACCGCGGGCGCCCGGTCTCGATCAGGCGCGTCGGCGCGGTACCGCTCGCGATTGGGCCGCCTCCGCCGCGGTCTATCTCACGGCCCTCGTCCCCGCGGTCATCGGCCTCACGCTCGCGACGGCGTGAACACCGTGGAGACAAGCCGAGCGCCACCCTGATAAGAGGCGGAACAGACAGACCGTCCGGCCACGGACGAATATACACGACGAAAGTACCCATCCGGAAGGGCGTTGAGAAAACTGGCTCGGAACCAATAAAGTCGTTCCAGAACACGGCTAGGCGAACGGAAAACATTCGTCTCAGTTTACGAGTAAAAATCTTTTCTTCGTGTGACAATTCGATATCGATCGAGCCGTTATTTAAGTAGGCTATGATCCATCAATCGGATGCAATCCACACAACACAGCTTCTATAATTCGGTCACGACCACACAGCTCCCTGAACGCGTAACTGAGCTATCGGCGGAGTACGACCGCCTCATCGGGGTCCGTGACGAATTTGTCTGGCGATGGATCTACTCGTTGCTCCCGTCGTTTCGGCTCCCCTGTGTCGCCGACTCCTACCACCCGGTCGTCAGAGAACAAAAGACGATCCTTACCCTGTTCATCACGTTGCTCGACGATGTCGCCGAACACGACGGCGACAAAGCCACCTTCGAACAGGCGCGAAACGTCCCGTTTCCACACCAGACGGTTGACACGAGCCGTTCCGACGTTGATACTGACACGGTCAAACTCGCCGAGCGACTGTGGACCGCCTTCGAGGCGCCGCTACACGACGCGCCACGGGGACCGGAGTTTCTCGACGTTCTCAGATACGACGTTCGGCAAGCGCTCAACGCGATGGATTACACGTGGCTCGTCGGGAACAACCCGAGCGCGGCGAACCTCGCGGAGTCGTATCGGTACGGAACGCACAACATGATTATGTACCCGTACGCCAATGTTGATCTAATGCATGCGCCTGAGTTCGATCGCGCTGACCTCGCGGCGCTCCGGGAGACGCTCGGCGAACTCCAACGGCTGGCCCGGATCGGCAACTGGGTGACGACGTGGGAACGAGAAATCAAAGAAGGGGACTACTCTTCCGGCGTTGTCGTCGCTGCGCTCGAAACGGGGCTTTTCGATCCAGCCGAGCTCCCCGAGACACCCTCCGAAGCGGAAGCCAAGCGGTACGTCGAAGCGATCGCCGACCACGACATGGAGTCACGGCTTGAGTCGGAGTGGCACGAACGCTTCGAGAAGCTCCGCGCCGAAACGCCGGACGCGGAGTCGGTCGACCTCGATGCACTCGTCGAAGGGATGTCGACGGTCTTCGAATACCATCAAGAGAGTCGAGGAATGAAATAAAATGAACGACCGAGCGTTTCGGGCGGAGCGATGTGCCCGTTGGAAACTGTCTCGGGCGACCCCACCACAGTGACGATGAGCTCCCGTGGAGACGTGGCATTGGGCAAGGAGGGGCCGATTCGTATTCTCCACGTTGACGACGATCCGGCACTGGCCGAAATGGCTGCTGAGTTTTTGTGTCGCGAACACGATCAGTTCGACTGTACCACCGAAGTAGCTCCGGAGCAGGCCATTGAACGGCTTCGGGAGGAATCGTTCGACTGTGTCGTCTCGGACTACGATATGCCGAGGATGGACGGGTTGGAGTTTCTGGAGGCCGTCCGGGATGAGAACCCTGAGCTGCCGTTCATCCTGTTTACGGGGAAAGGAAGCGAAGAGATCGCGAGCGAGGCGATCGCATCGGGGGTTACCGGCTACTTACAAAAAGAGGGAAACGTCGAACACTACACCGTACTCGCGAATCGTATCATAAACGCTGTGACGCAGTACCGAACCGAACAGAAGATAGAGCAGACGCAGCAGAAGTTCCGAAAACTCGCAAAACACTCGACCGACGTGGTCCAGATCGTCGACGAGACCGGGGAATGGCAGTATCTTTCGCCGTCCTCGGACCGGATTCTCGGCTACGAGCCGGCCGATCTTATCGGCGATATCGGGTTCGACTACATCCATCCGGAAGACCGACAGGAGGCCATCGAGCAGTTCAGCCGCGCGATAGAGGATCCCAACCGGATCTCCTCGGTCGAGTTCCGGTTCGACCACTCGCGGAAAGACTGGGTCTGGCTCGAAAACCACGCCCGGAACATGGTCGATGATCCGGTTATCGATGGCTTCATCGTCCATACTCGGGAGATCACCGATCGGAAACGGCACGCGCAGGAGCTACAACGACAGAACGAACGACTTGAGAAGTTCATGGGGTTCATCTCCCACGACCTCCGGAGCCCGCTGAGCGTCGTTGTGGCACGAAACGAACTCGCAAGAGCGGAGTGCGAGAGCGAACACCTCGAAGCGATCGAGACGGCTGCCGACCGGATGGAGGAGATAATCGACGGGACCCTGGCGTGGGCGCGTAGCGGGAAGGTCATCGACGAAGTCGAATCCGTCGAACTATCGGAGATCGCCGGCGACTCGTGGGCGAACGTCGCGACGGCGGACGCTGAGCTCCACGAAGAGGGGAGTACGGTAATCCGGGCCGATCCGGACCGCCTCAAAACGCTTTTCGAGAATCTCTTTCGGAACAGTCTCGAGCACGGCTCCACGGGCCGTCGAACAACCGGTGAGGATCACCATGCGGACGACGCGTCGCTGACGGTTCGTGTCGGGACGCTCGAGAACGGGTTCTACGTCGCCGACGACGGGCCGGGGATCCCGGCGTCGGATCGTGACGTGGCGTTCGAGTCCAACTACTCGAGCGGCGAGGGCGGCGTCGGGCTCGGGTTGACGATCTGCAGGGAGATCGCCGAGGCACACGGGTGGACGATATCGATAACGGATGGAGAAGACGGCGGGGCACGGATCGAGCTAACGGGAGTCGAAACGCGGACCGAGGAGAGAACATGAACGATATTGAGACCGAACTCAGAGAACAGTTCCATACAGCGGTAGAGTCAGCCGAATACCCAGTCGAAAGCCGCGGCGAGATCGTCGCCGCGCTGCCACGTGGCATGTTGACTCGGTTTGAAACCGGTGAGTTTTCGATGTCTGTCGCAACCATCGCGGCGAAGCTGTATCATCACCAAGATTTCCCGTACGTAACGCCGGAAGCCCTCGTTGACGACCTGATCGAGGGGTTGCGTGCGGAGGATCTGCTCTAGCGGTGCCCGGCCACCGGCACCGTCGCACATCGCGGGTGAAGCGGCGTAGCCGACTCAACATCCGCGACGGTGCCGCAGGCGATTTGAGAAAGCGGAGCCTCGCTATCCCGGTCTCTGGGCCGTCCCCGCCGATTTGTCTCTCTTGTCGTCACCGTCGACAACTGTATGATAGGCGTGACCGGCGAGCCACGACCCGATCGGCTCACTATCGATCAAGACTGATTCCGTATCGTCGGCTAGGCGTCCCCGGCACTTAGAACGCAGGGAAGCCGTCACACGGAGTCCGTTTCGCCGCATCGGGAGCGCCGAGTGAGCAACGACAGTACTTTGCCGCGGGCTTCGGACGATCAGGTCCCGCCAGGAGTGGAAACACCCGCGTCGATTAGCTCTTCCGCGGCTGTCTTGATCTCCTCGTAGACATCGCCGAGGATGTCCTCGGAGAACTCGGGCGTATCCTTCCCTGGGGTGGGATCATCGGTCCTGACCGACGGATCGTCGTTTTCCTCGGCGTCCTCGTCCCAGAGGATAATGAGCGTAGATGTAACGTATTCCATCCCGGGGCGGTCGAAGAAGTCGACGCGGGTCGCAGACCAATCGAAGTATCCCCCTTTCTCGTACAGGTTGACCTCTTCGCGGACCGTCGCTCGATACCGCCCCGGCGGAAGACCCGGCGGGGCCGATCCATCGGTTTCGAAGTTCGTCACCGCGCCGCGTGGCGTATATCGGCCGTCGCCTTCGTGATGCAGAACATACGGTTTGTGCGTGCCGAACGGAAGCTGGTAGTGGATCAATCGGCCGTCGCCGACGACCTCCGGGTTCGTCGTATCGAACTCCTGGCCGGGGTCGAAGTTCGCATCTGCGGGGTCATCAGCGAACCCCTCGAACGTCGTTCCAGTTCCACGGTAGTTCAACGCCGCAACGAGACTCGATGTCTCCTCAAGCGGTCGCTTACCTCCTTTGTTGCCGCCGTTTCCACGCTTCGCCGACGCGGTACCCGTTATGCCGGCGGCTCCGGTGGCCCCCGCCCCGATCGATCTAAGTACCGTTCGTCGACTTGCGTATTCGAATGGTGTATCGGTCATGATGTACCAGTACGAACGATCAAATGCGTGAAATTCACATAACTGTTCGATAGATTTCATCTGGTAAAACTGACTCGACGGCGTGACTCGTCTAAGTATAGCCACGGCGGCCGTTGAACCACTTGGGGTGACACTCACTGCTCTGGATAGCAAGCATGAATTTGTCAGGTCGAGAGTACCCCCGCGGTTGAGCAAAGAGATATCAAAACAGCCTAGTTGAGTGCCCGTTGTGGCGAGTGGTTCGGGACGCTCCGCGTCCCGTCATCACGGACTTCCCTAATTCTCCTACGACTCAAAGCCGCTCTCGTCGTTATGTGCAGACGTGCGGCTGTCTGCCTGCTGTTAGCTCTCGAACACCGCGGGATCGAAGGGGGCAGCCGTCTCCCAGTAGCGCTCGAACGTCTCTGTGGCCCACGTGCGGATGCCCTCGTCGTCGGTGTGCAACGAAGCCTGTAAGAGCCCCGCGTCGTCGCGCACGAGCAGGTACACCGTCCCGTCGGCGACCAGCACCGCCAAGGGTATTTTTTCCTCGCGAACGCGGATCTCGGCACCTTCGGCGTCGGCCAGCGTCCGCAGCCGGTCCCAGAGGCGCTCGTCGGCTGCAAGCGCGCGGATGGCGCTTTTCGAGAGAACGGCCTCGAACGCCTGTTCGCCCGCCTCCACGCGCGTCCGGACCGTCGACAGGCTCTGTTCGTTGAGGGTGTGTGAAAACGCCTGCAGGCTGTCGGCATCGTCCATCGCCTCGAGCACGCGCTGCAACGGCGCACTCGGGCGCGTCCGACTCGGAACAGTAACCGTCGCGTCGGCGAGCCGACGGAGGTCGAACCCCATCGCGTCCGTCGGGAGATACGCCACGACGTCGCGCAGTTTGGCCTCGGTTTCGAGGATCGACAACAGGTCGGCGACGCCGTCGGCGACCAACGCCCCGGTAGCCGTGGCGACGTACGCGCCGCCGTCGCGTTCGACCCACGATCGGTCGGCAAAGTCTTGGAGGATCCGCCCCAGCGTCGCCTGTGAGGCCCCGGTGGCCTCGGCGAGGCGCCGGCGGCTGTGTGGCTCGGCAGCCACCAACTGCAGCACCTCGACCCGGTTTTTCGAGCGGGCCAAGAACTCCATCTCCTCGAGCGGGGCCTCCATACGCGATACATCGGGCGGCAAGATAAACCGTCTTCGCTCCCCGAAATGATTTCACGCTGTGCATCGCTGTCGCTGCGGGCATCCGTTTCCCGTCATGGAATTTTTTACGATTTTCGTTATATGTGTTCGGCCCCTTCAAACTAGTATGTCGGATTCCTCCATACGTATCGAGCAATCGTTCGAAGCAGTAATCGAGGTGTTGCGATAGCGTGTTCTCGCGGCGAACCGGCGCGCTGTTTCTCGTCTCGGCCGTCCTCTTTGGCGGGACCTTCGTCGCGGCGAAGGCCGGGTTGGCGCACCTTCCGCCGCTGTTCTTTGTGGCGGTCCGCTTCGATATCGGCGCGGTCGTTCTCGCGGCGTACGCGGCGACCAGTCTCTCGCGGGCGGAGCTACGACCTCGGACCGTCGGCGATGTCGTCGGCATCCTCGCGACGGGGCTGCTCGTCATCGGGCTGACCAACGCGCTGTTGTTCGTCGGCCAACAATACACGACGAGTGGCGTGGCCGCGGTCGTGTTCAGCCTGAACCCGATCCTGACCCCGGTGTTCGCCGCCCTCCTGCTCTCGGAGGATCGGCTCTCCGTGCGCGGATCGGCCGGAATGGTCGTGGGCTTACTCGGCGTTGGGCTGGTCGCGGACCCCGACCCGTCGGCGCTACTCGGCGGCGGAATCGCCATCCCGCTTCTGTTTTGCGGCGCGGCGACGAGCGCGCTCGGCGCTGTGGTGATCCGCCGCGCTGAGGCGACGATGTCGAGTACCGCCCGGACGGTTTGGGGCGTGCCGCTGGCGGCCGTCCTCTCGCACGCGCTCAGCCTTTCCGCCGGGGAGTCCGTTCCTGGACTCTCCATGCCGCCGATCGCGCTCGCGGCGCTTTTGTACGTCGGCGTGTTCTCGGGGGCGATCGCCTACCTCACGTACTTCGCGCTCGTCGACGAGGCAGGCGCGACGCGGGCGAACCTGTTGTTCTACTTCGTCCCCGTGGTGTCAGCGATCGGCGGGTGGGCCGTACTCGGCGAGACGCTGCCGGTCGCCTCCCTCGTCGGTTTCGGCGTCATCTTCACCGGCTTTCTCATCGTCAGCGGCCCGCCGGTTGCCCTTCCAGCATCGATTCGACGCGCCCTCCGCGAACGAATCGCCCGCGGTCGTCTCTGACTGCGACGCCCTTCGGCGTGCCTGAGTCATATAGACTCCCGACGAGGGGTTATAAACCCTGAATGCACGACTGAGGTATACGTGGATCGGGTGCGTAGCGGCTTCCGGATCGCACCCCGTTTATATACGCCCGATGCACACCCTACTCAAGTACGCGTCCTGCTGTGGGCGTTGTCTACCGGAATACAACGAGAAAGCCTCGCGTTTCAGCGCGGGGCGGAACTCAACTGGACTCCGCACGGAGCTCGTACCCCTCCCCGCGCTCATATACCTCGTGGAACAGCGCCTCGAGGAAGTCGGCGGCGTGTTTCGCGTCTGTCACCGCCGAGACGTAACACACGCCCATGGTCGCTTTCCGCGTCTCGGGTTGTTTGATCTTGAACACGTGATACGTGGACAGCAACGAGTCGAGTCGGTCGCGCTCGTCCGCGTTGAGTTCGAGACGAAGGACCCGGTCGTCGTACTCCACCGACGCGTCCCCGGCACGGAAGATGGTCGCCTCGCCACGTCGGCGCGACTCGACGATCTGTCGCACGAGCAACTGTCGCCTCTCCCCGGGGCTGTCGGCGGCCATACCCCGACCTCGGTCGTCCGGCCACATCAACCCCGCGCTCCGCACGGTCACCCGCGCTTAGCCGGCGCTTGATCCTCGCGTCTTGAGACACTTCGCTCGCGTTCAGTCAAGACTTTTAGGGACCGTTGTGAATGAACAATCATGAGTCAACCGAAGATCCTGCTGCTTGGGGCGCCGGGCGCCGGTAAGGGAACGCAATCGAGCAACCTCGTCGAGCACTACGCTGTCGAGCACGTGACGACCGGCGATGCGCTGCGCGCCAACAAGGACATGGAAACCGAACACGGGACGCCTCGGGAGTACATGGAAGCGGGAGAGTTGGTCCCCGACCCCCTCGTCAACGAGATCGTCAAGGCCGCAGTTGAGGACGCCGGCGGGTTCGTCCTTGACGGCTATCCGCGGAACCTCTCACAGGCGGAGTACCTCTCGGACATCACTGACCTCGATCTTGTTGCGCTGCTTGACGTGAGCAAAGAGGAACTCGTCGACCGGCTCACCGGCCGCCGGATGGACCCCGAGACGGGCGACATCTATCACACGGAGTTCAATATGCCCGACGACGAGGCCGTCCGCGATCGCCTCGTCCAGCGCGACGACGACACCGAGGAGACGGTCCGCGAGCGCCTCCGCGTCTTCGAGGAGAACACCCAACCCGTGATTGATCACTACGAGGAGACGGGCGAACTCGTCCGGATCGACGGCGAGCAGGCCCCCGAGGAGGTCTGGAACGACCTCGACGCCGCGATCGAAGACGCGGCTTGAAGCGCGCGATCCGTTGTATCGGCTGTTCACCGACGGAGAAGCCACGGCCGCGGTTCGAACGCCGCCTCGGATGGCCTGTGCCCGGAGCGTTGCGGCCGAAAGAATCTAGTCTTGGGACCCGTACTCGAACCAATGAGACACCGATTCGCCGCGACCGCGTGCTGTCTGCTCGTCGTGCTCTCTGGGTGTGCGGGGGTCGGAGTTGGACCGGGAACCCCGACGGACGGGACACCGATGTCTCCGACAGCGACCGAGACTGCACCGCCACCCGACGGCACGCTTGAGGTTCACGCTATCGACGTCGGCCAGGCCGACGCGACGCTGCTCCGGACCGGCGAAGAGACGATGCTGATTGATTCGGGCGACTGGCGCGACGACGGAGAGACCGTCCTCGAGTATCTCGACGCCCACGACGTCGACCGGATCGACCACCTCGTTTCGACGCACAGCCATGCGGACCATATCGGCGGCCACGAGGCGATTATCGACCACTACGAGACCGAGCGCGGCGGGATCGGGGCGGTCTACGACTCGGGCGTTACGCACACCTCCCAGACCTATGAGCGATACTTAGATGCAGTTGAGCGTCACAACGTGACGCTCTTCGAGGTTCGCTCCGGCGACGAGATCCCCCTCGATGGGGCGGCGGCGACGGTCCTCTCCCCATCGCCCCCCGTCGGTGATGACCTCCATAGCAACGGCGTTTCGGTGTCGATCGCCGTCGGGGAGACCTCGTTCCTGTTCACCGGCGATGCCGAGCGCGAAACCGAATCGCGGCTGCTCGAGACTCACGGCGACCGTCTCGATGTCGACGTCTACCAGGCCGGCCACCACGGGTCGAACACCTCCTCCGGGCCGGCGTTTCTCGACACCGTCGACCCTGCGGTCGCGATCGTCTCCTCGGGTTATGACTCCCAGTTCGGCCATCCCCACGACGAACCGCTCGAACGCTTCGCCGATCGGGGAATCCGGACGGTCTGGACGGGGATTCACGGCTCGATCGTCCTCGAAAGCGACGGCGAGGAGATCGTTATCCGGACCCAGACAGCGGCGACGACCAGCCCACTCGAAATAAAAACCGCTCCCGAGGCCACCGCCGCTCCGGCCGATCCGACCGAGGAGCGCTTCGTGGTCGGGGCAGCGGCCGCGGCCACTGCCATCGGCGTGGAGGCCCTCGCCCCTGTTACCGCCGCTGGGGTGATCGCGTGACGCTCGACGGGACATACGGCGGAACGCTGGATCGGATTACCGAGGGAATCGCGGTCATCCTCGTTGAGGCCGACGACGAGACACTCGCCGAGCGTCGCGTTTCCGATGCAGGGCTCCCGGCCGAGGCGTCGGCCGGAGACGTCTGTTCGCTCACCTTTGAGGACGGGACGCTGGTCGACATCGAGGTGTTGCCGGAGCGGACGGCGGACCGGCGACAGCGGCTCCGGGAGCGTTTCGACGCCCTCTCCGAACGGCTCGATGAGGAGCGTGAGAAGGACGGCTAGCGCTCGATCGCTCCGGAGAGGTGACCGCGCTCGAAGGTAAAAGGTTGATTACCCACCATATCGTACATTCGATAATGGCACGCACAGCCTCGAAAGTACAGGAACTCGTCGCGGAGGACGCTGAGATGGAGGACGCGCTCGAGTACCTCCTCGACCGCGCCGACGAAGGAACCGTCTCATGGGGCGATGTCTCCGACGAACTCACGAGCGGCCAGTGGGGGCGGCTCATCGAAACCGGGGTACTCGTCGATTCGGACGGTGAGGGCTTCGACGTCGCGGACCCGGAGGGCGTCCGAGACACGCTTGAGGACGACGAACTCGAGTTGCCCGACGCGCCCGATGGTGACTCCTCGTGGTCGAAGTGGGACAAGATGGCCGCCGTCGGCTCGGTTGCGATGTTCGCAGGCTACACGTTCAGTGCGGTCCGGGAACCGCTTGCGGACACGCTGAACATCGCGCTCGGCCCGCTTCTTGACCTGCTCCCGTTCTTTGCCGTCGTGATGGTGCTCGCGCTGTTCACCGGGCTCTACTCGACGCTGTTGCAGTCGAACCTGATGAACATGGAGGTCATGGGCGCCTACCAGGGCCGGATGAAGGAGATCCAAGAGCGCCGCAAGGAGGCCAAAGAGCGTGGCGACGACGAGGCCCTCGAACAGATCCAAGACGAACAGATGGAGGCGATGACGGACAACCTCGGGATGTTCAAAGAGCAGTTCCGCCCGATGGTGTGGATCATGCTGTTGACCATCCCGGTCTTCCTTTGGATGTACGCCATCGTCGGCTTCCGCGGCGAGCCGCTGTATCCCGGGATCGATCTCGCGCCGATGGTGATGCCGATCGTCGGCGAGGTCGGCTGGAACGAGGGACTCGTGGGGCCGCTACAGGCGTGGATCGGCTGGTACTTCGTCTGCTCGATGTGCTTCACGCAGGTCATCCGCAAGTCGCTGAACATCCAGACGACGCCGACGTGATCTGCGTCGCACGGCTCCGTTTCGGGTAGTCGGCGGTTTCTTGATCCGCGAACGGTAACGCCTTTGACCCACAGCGGCGCAGTACTGATATGTTGATAACCATCTCCGGCCCCGCCGGCAGCGGCAAGAGCACGGTCGCCGCCGGGTTGGCCGAACGGCTGGGATCCGAACACATAAGCGGTGGTGACATCTTCCGGGAGGTCGCCGCCGAGCGCGATCTCACGCCGCTCGAATTGAACAAACTCGCCGAGGATGAAGACTCGATCGACCGGGATCTCGACCGGCGACAGCGCGAACTCGCCGCGGAGCGCGACGACCTCGTGCTTGAATCGCGGTTGGCGGGTTGGATGGCCGGCGACCACGCCGACTTCCGGATCTGGCTCGATGCTCCGCTCGACATCCGCGCCGAGCGGATCGCCGACCGCGAGGACAAGGCCGTCGGGACGGCCCGCGAGGAGACCGTCGAACGGGCCGACAGCGAGGCATTGCGCTACCAGGAGTACTACGACATCGACATCGATGAGCTCGATATCTACGACCTCGCACTCAACACTGCCCGCTTTTCGCCCGGTGCGGTTCTCGACGTCGTCATCACCGCCGTCGAGGCCTACGACATTGTTGACGACGAGGGCAAGACCCCGATTGACGGCGTCGAGTACGACTTTTGACCATGCGTGAGCGTGGCCCGCCAACCGAGCGCGACCCGGCGACGCTGCTGGAGTTCGGCGTCGTCAATCTCGACAAGCCGCCGGGGCCGTCGGCCCACCAGGTCGCCGCCTGGGTCCGGGATATGGCCGATGTCGACCGCGCCGCCCACGCGGGAACCCTCGACCCGAAGGTCACCGGCTGCCTGCCGATCCTGACGGGGACGGCCACCCGCGCGGCGCAGGTGTTCGACGACAGCCGAAAGGGGTACGTCGCCGTCCTCGAAGCTCACGGGCGGCTCCCCGACGACTTCGAATCGACGCTCTCGGAGTTCGAGGCTGCCCTCTATCAGAAACCTCCACGAAAATCCGCCGTCGTCCGTCGGCTCCGAACGCGCGAGATACACCGGCTTGAATCCCTCGAACGCGAGGAGCGCCGGGCGCTGCTCGATATCGAGTGTGCGAGCGGCACCTACGTCCGGAAGCTCTGTCACGACCTCGGACTCGCGTTGGGGACCGGCGCGCACATGGGCGACCTCCGGCGGACGAAGACCGCCGGGTTCAACCACGCGACGCTTTCGACGATGGAGGACCTCGCCGACGGCCTCGCGTTCTGGCGCGAGTCGGACGACGCTGATCTACTCCGGACGGTCGTTTCGCCGGCTGAACGCGCCCTCGAGGGGCTCCCGGAGCTGACCGTCGCGCACTCGGCCGCCCGCGAGATTGCCGAGGGGGCGCCGGTGTATGCCCCCGGTGTGGTCGACACGGAGTTGGCCGGCGCCGACGCGGGCGATCTCGTGGCCTGTTATACCCCCGACGACGCCGCGGTCTGTCTCGGTCACCTGGTCGGCGATCCCGGCTCGGAGTCGGGGACGGTCGTCGAGTTGGAACGCGTGCTGGTCTGAGTATCGACCCGAAACGAAGAGGTTAAACGTTGCTCAACCGTCCGTCGAGTTGCGAGGGACCGTGGGGTAGTGGTATCCTCTGCGCATGGGGTGCGTTGGACCCGTGTTCGAATCACGGCGGTCCCACTCACAAAAACACTTCTGCGAAGTCTACTGATTCGTTAACCTTTTCTAAGGCCGTAACCGGGTTCCCCCGGAGGGGGTCAGCGTGAGTCGCCGAGACCAGCGGTCAGGACTCGGTCGGTTCGGCGTCAAACCCTCTCCAGTTGTCCGCTCGCCAGCCCGGAATCCTGATGGATCTGTGATCTGCCCCGAGTGCGGGCAGGACGTCACAGCATCGAAGACGACCCCCCGCATCCGGGACCCCGACCTCGACGATCGCGAACTCCGCGAGCAAATCGACGAGCTCCTTACGCACGGCTGGCTCTGTACTCGCCACGAGTACGACGTCGTCATCCCTGTCGAGTGTCGAGATCGGGACGCTTCGAACCTTCAGGACGGCTGGACAGGCATCCGTCTCGTCTTCACTGACGAGATTGTTCGCTGGGTCCCGACTCCACGGAAGGAACTCCGGCGAAGGACCTCCGATGTCTGAGGACGTCGACGCGGAGTTCGCTGCCCTCGAGGCCGCCGACCCCGCCCGCCGCTTCGAGAGCGACGACGACGAGGGCGACGAGAAGGACATCGAGCCCTACGAGCCCGACGACGAGCACGACTCGACGATCCTCGTCGACGTGATCAAGCCGCAGATCCACGAGTTCAGCGGGAAGATCCTCTTCGCCCCCTTCGAGTCGGAGCCCGACGTCGACGGGATGCGGCCGTACTTCGCGATCGTCTCCGCGTTCGAACCCGACCTCGAGGCCGAGGTCGACGTCGACGACACGACGTGGGCCATCGATCACGGTCTTGAGGACGACGACGAGTACAAGAAGTCGACCATCCGCTACTGGGACGGCGCGATCGCGACTCGCGAGCAGGACAGCGGGGAGAACTTCCTCGAGTACCAGATCCCCGTCTTCGACACGAGTGATCCGAAGCGAAACCGTCGGATCAACTTCCAGTTCCGACCGTCGCTGCCGAACGCGACCCACGCCGAGACCGGCGAGCGGATCCAGTCGCTCCCCGAAACGCTGCCCGAGGGCGTCCGCGTCGAGGTCCAAGCGTCGAACGTCGAGCCCGACGAGATCGTCGACGTCCTGCAGGCCCTCGCCGGCGAGATCGGCGTCAACGCTCACTACTTCGATCGCGACGCGATCCATCCCTGGAGCCGGACGCTCGGCATGGGCGTCTACGTCCGCTGTCAGCGCGACGTCGTCAACGAGCAGGTGATCGGTTCCGGCGGGATCTTCGACCGGCTCGCACAGTTCGAGCGGCAGCGTGAGGGCCGCGGCGAACTGAAGTGGGACAACCAGGATGCGTTCGGAAAGCGCCACGCGGTCGCGCTCGATCCGACGCAGTTGAACCACCTGTATCGCGAGCACTCCGTCGGGAAGCTCCTGAAGAGCTACCTGACGAAGAACCCCTGCGAGGCCGGGAACACGTCGACGGCCACCGATCATCCGAAGATCGAGGTCCAGTACAACCGCGAGTACACGCCGTTCGGCGACCATCTCCCCTGGTTCGACGAGCACGCCGACGAGGCCGAGGGCGAGGCCATCCAGAAGTTCGGCTATGAGACCCTGCAGCGCCGTCTCGAGGAGTACCTGCTCAACGCACTCGAGTGGGCGGAGATGCCGCGGACGTCCGGCCACCCGGTTTTCGTCTCCGACGACCACTTCGACGCCGAGCAGCGGCTGAGCCAGGCCGCTGCTGACTCGATGGACTTCGTCCCCGATCCTGTCGAGGACATCGTCGACGCCGAGCGCGATACCGTGACGCGGGAGATCGTCGAGAAACAGCCCACCGATGGCGAGCGGGACGTCCTCGAGGCCGCGGCGGACGGCGGCGCCTTCGAGACGCTCCAGGAGCTCGCCGAGGACGCCGACGTCTCCTCGAGTACAGCGTCACGATGCGTCCGGAAGTTCGAGCGGTTGTTCTCGAAGTTCAGCGGGATCCAGGTGGCGGACGACATCGTTCGCGAGCGTCTCCAGGAGCTGCTCGGCGCGCTCGACGATCGCCTCGACCAGCTGCATCGCGGGATGGATCGACTTGCCTCCGGATCCACGACCGTCGACGAAGACTCAGCGCTCGGGCAGTGGGTACAGCGCTGGGGCGTGAAGATCTCCGAGTCGGGGTATCGACACTCTGACCAGCTCCAGGTCGCGATCGCTGGGGGGAACCTCACCCAACGGGAGCTGCTCGAGGTCCTCCGGGCCGGCTACAACGCTGCTGATCTGACCCAGAGCGTCGACGTCGGTCGCTTCGCGAGCGCCGAGGTTTCCTACTACGATCGCGATGGCGAGCGCGTCGACATCGGCGAGTGGGTCGGCGTCAACCAGGGCGGTCGCACGAAGCTGCTCGGGAAACTCGAGGTCGACGCCCTCCACTGACGCGGTCCTGGCGAGAGGCATCACTATCCTGCGACCTGTTTCTTTATAAGTGGCTCCGCGCGCCAGACGGGGCGTCGCGTCGATCGCTGGCTTCGAGCGCGCGATCGCGGTCGCGACCGCCGCTGGCTCGCCGCCCCGATTTCGCCTTCCGGGCAGGAGGGCCTACGGGAGTGTCCCTAACGGGACAAAGACCTGCTCAGGCCTCCGGCCTTCGCAGGAAAAACTACCGCACTTGTTCCACTCGAAACAGTCGAAACGGGGGTTGGAGACAGAACGAACCGCCCGGAATTTTAAGATCAAACGGATGCGGTATCGCGTATGCAACGCGAGGAGACCGCCCGCCAGGTTCGCGATCTCGTCGAAAAGTGGACGCCCTCAGAAGCCTACGACCACGAGCGTAAGTTTCAGTCTGAACTCACAGAGTACCTCGATGAGCAACTCAACAGTGGCGGCATGGGTATCGGCATGAACCAGGGTGAGTATGTCGTCTCAACTGAACACGGAACCTCGAAAGGCGATGTCGTCGTCAACGATCACGTCGGTATCGAGCTGAAACGTGACTTTACCAACAGCCAGAAGAAGAAACTCCAGGGCCAGATTGAGGACTATCGTGACGAGTACGACCACGTCATCGCCTGCGCTTGTGGAATCGAGGATATGGATGGCTGGCGACGCCTCAAGAATAAATACGAAGGCGACGGCTTCGACCCGCTTGAACCCCAGAAGGCAGCCGTCAGATTCGTTCACAAACCAAAAGCAGAGTGGCTCTTGGCTAACTGAGCGAAACAACGATCAAATAAACGATATTGTTACTGGTTGGCGTGCAAGATGGAAGGCGCGTATGCAGTACAGTGATGACTTCGAGAGGTCGAATCATCCGTACAAATATATTATTATTGAATATATGACATCGAAATCCTGAATCACTACATATAGGGATACGGCAGCAGCCAAAACTAATGTTTAGCGCGTTTTAACTATCAATATGTTTGTAGAATCATTTCAAATTTCGGAGAATCTTATTTCAGTGGCATCGCATATAGCTGCAGTGGTATTCGGAATAGTGGTTAAAACAATATTCGACTACTGGCGAGAAAGCCGATTGATACAGAAACGACGTGAATATGAAATGGAACGGGAAAGCACAAAGTGGAAAACAGAGGTCCAAAGAGCAATCAGTGACGTAAATGAAACGTATTTTGGAGTAAACCCGAAGGATGTGGATAGCAGAAGGGAATTTCATGACTATATAGAACAGCTTCGGAGTGATTTAACACAACTTTACGAGGAGCGTCCACCGCATATCAATCCAGGATTTTCTCAACAACTGGAAATCGTTATTGAAGAAGCAGAAGATTTTATCGAAATTGAGCCGAAAAGGAAACCTCGTAGAATCAGAAATGATCCGATTGGGGAAACGCCAAAGAGCAGGGAACATTATCAGGCAATATACGATAAATGGACAAGAGAATTACGAACCGAGATTAACAATCTCGATGATATGATTGACGACGATCTGTAATAGCTATTTGCTGTGGTAATTTGGTGGCACTCGGGACGGCAGTAAAGGTTGAAACGTCCGAGTAAATCGCTATTTACCAAGATCAATAGTTGTTGGATCCCCATCAAATTGGTTCCGTAAACCTACGGAGTAGCTGGTTCGCCTCGCTGTCCCGAACCTATTCACCCTGCTGAATACACGCTCTGTATGTTGCATAGCCGGATTTCTCAATTCTAGGAGAGATGCCGGTTGTTTCACTGTCTTCGGTAAGAGCCAGCAGAGTTTGGGACTGGCGGACGATCGGCCGGTTCTTCGGGATCAGCGTCCCTGTCGAGCGGTGTGGGTAGCTCGGATCCAGCAGGTGCCGAACTGGACAACGCGCTTGAAGAGCTTGAAGACGCCCCGATCGAGATACAGCTCTTCGTGCTGCTGGTTGCGCTCGCAGTAGCTGGCTACATCGTGCTCACAATTCTCTGAGTAGACAAGACGCTCCGCCAGATCTCTTAATCGCCGCTGTTCAACGGGGCAACTCACTCAACAACCGTAACTCGGAACTCAGAGTCGGAGTCGTCAACGCGCTCGACGCGAGCGTAGCTTTCGGCGAGTTCCCCGTCCTCGAAGAGCCCAAGGTCCCGAAGATCGTCCTTCGGG
>Ga0207753_1000291_pt1 | contig 20092 bp, 21 predicted proteins | sample PonA233FremontCA_2_FD_187273 | JGI IMG/M metagenome (GOLD analysis project Ga0207753, IMG submission 187273) | Salt pond sediment microbial community from Fremont, CA, USA - Pond A23 Sediment 3 (SPAdes) | ecosystem: Environmental > Aquatic > Non-marine Saline and Alkaline > Saline | place: USA... | reverse complement strand
GACGATCCGCTCTCGTGAGTTCGGGCGCCTACCTGACCCCGGTTTTCAATAGATATGGCAAGCACACCAGGAGACGATCAGAGCGAGCAACCCGAACAGAACACACAGCAAGGACTCCTCGACGCCGGACAATCGGTCGCCACAGCAGTGCAGACGACACTCGGTCCGAACGGACACGACAAGATGCTGGTCGGGGAAAAGGGGAAAGTCCTCGTCACGAACGACGGCGCGCGGATTCTCGATCGGATCGAGATCACCGATCCGGTCGGACAGGCCATCGCCCGCGCTGCGCGAAGCCAGCAGCAAGCAGTTGGTGATGGAACGACGACGACCGTGATTCTGACTGGGGCACTGCTTTCGAGTGCCCAGTCGTTGCTCGCGGACGGCTTTCACCCGACGACGATCGTCGACGGCTTTCACCGGGCCACAGACGTGGCTCGTGACCGCCTCCCGGAGTACGCGGTCAGTGTCGACCGGACTGACGAGGTACTGCTCGAAAACGTCGCGAAGACGACGGTGACGGGGCGGTGGGACGAGACGAATACAGCCCGGTTCGCCGAGTTGACCGTCTCGGCGCTGCAGGCAGTGGGTTTCGACCGATCGAAACTCGGGATCGAAGCCTATCCCGGCGGCCAGTTGCAGGAGTCCGAACTCGTCGACGGCATCTGCATCGACATGGAGTCGTCTCCCGCAACTGTCGACGACTGGGGGCGGAGTGATCGGCGGATACCGAACCCACGCATCGCGATGGTGAATTCGGAGATCACCATCGAGAAACCCGACGCGGTCGCGTCGGTGACACTCGAAAGCAGCGACCAGGCCGAGCAGTTTCGCGACCACGAACAGGCTGTCCGCTCCAAAATCGTGGCGACGATTACCGAACTGGATGTCGACGTGCTCTTCTGTCAGAAATCGATCGACGAACCGATCAGAAACAGTCTGTCCCGGGCGGGAATCCTGGCGGTCGAACGGACGCGACAGGACCAGTTCGACGCGACCTGCCGGGCGACCGGTGCAACCGCAGTGCAGTCGGTCGACCAGCTGACACCGGAAGCGGTAGGCCAGGCCGGCGGGGTTCGTCGACGGACGGTCGGCACGACGGAGACACTGCAGGTCGTGGACTGTCCCCTCGAAACCCGGTGCTCGGTACTGTTGCGCGGCGGGACACCACACGTCGCTGCCGAGACCGAGCGCATCGTCGCGGAGTGCAGTCGGAACGTCTGCCTCGCCGTGGGAGATGGCCGCGTCGTTGCCGGCGGCGGGGCGACCGCGTTAGCACTCGCAACAGAGCTTCGGAGCGCGGCCAGAAGCGTGGCGAACCGGGAACAGATCGTGATCGACGCGTTCGGTGAAGCACTCGAAGAGATCCCGCGCGTACTTGCGATCAACGCGGGACGGGACCCGATCGATGCCCTTAGCACACTCCGAACCCGACAGGCCGGTAATGAACCGACGGCCGGGATCGGCAGTTCGGGCGAGGGTCGCGAGATGATCGACGCGGGCGTCGTCGAACCGTATCCGGTGTTCGATCGGTCACTGGCGATTGCGCTGGATGCGGCATCGATGATTCTCCGGATCGACGACGTGATTGAAACGACGGCGACCGAACGGGGAGACGCGGCCGACACGACACACGCGAACGACCACGCCGGGCCGGACACTGGAGGTTATCCGTGGGCGATCAGTCACTGAGATACCACGCCGCTGCGGTCGGGATCATTTCGGGTGGCGCTGTCTTCGGTGCGACGCTCAGATACGGGGTCGAACTCGTGATCGCACACTCACTGCTGGCGACGCTCGGGACGAATCTCGTCGGCTGCTTTCTGCTCGGCCTGCTCATCTTCGACTCCCGTGGCGACGACATCCTCCCGCGGCGGCTCCGACTCGCCTTCGGGACCGGGTTCTGCTCGTCGTTTACGACCTACAGCACGTTCGTCATCGACGCGGTGACGGTGGCCCCGGCCACCGCCGCGGGCTACGTCGTGGTGAGCTACGCCGGCGGGTTCGCCGCTGTGGGACTTAGCTACCTCGTCGTGGACTCCGTCGGGACGACGACACCCCAACAGCCCGCGTGGGGTGACGACTGAATGGAGGCCGCACTGCTCGTCGGCATCGGCGGCGCAGTCGGGGCGAGTGGGCGCTATCTCACGGGCGTCGTACTCGACACGTACCCGTCGTCGGTATCGACACTGACAGTCAACGTGATCGGAAGCTTCGTCCTCGGGTTGCTGACGTTCACTGCGGTCGGGAGTGACTTCGCACTGTTTGTCGGCGTCGGTGTCTGCGGTGCGTACACGACGTTTTCTTCCTTCAGCTTCCAGACGGTCGATCTCTGGCGACGCGGCCGCACCGGATACGCCGTGCTCTTCGCTATCGGAAATTTCGGGCTCGCCGTCGGGGCCGTCGGGGTCGCCTATTTACTCGTAGGCTGATACTGATTATTGCGGTGATTTTCACCCGGGACAGCGAAAACGAGGTCGCTTCGGCCCTACAACACCGATTCTATCGATAGCCGGTGGCACAGACTCGAAATATTCAGTATGAAGCGTTACTAGCCGAGATTCCCCTGAGCTACTGATCGAGATGTGTGGTATCGCCGGAGAAATCGAGCACCCAGTCGTCGCCCTCCCGGTGGAGTCGCGTGAGCCCACACAGCGGCGCGTCGGCCTCCTCGGCGGAGCCGGTCAGTCCGTGGACGATTGCGCCGATCGTGAGCCCGTGGCCGACGAGTAACACGGTGCCCTCGACCTCGTTTGCGACGATCCTGGTCGTCTCGCCGGCCCGCTCCATCGCCTCGGCGTGACTCTCGGGGAACTCGGGGATGACGTAGGGATCGTGTCGCAGTCGGACTGGGTCGAACCAGTTTGCGAGTTGTTCCTGCGGGACTACCTCGGGTTCGCCGTCGAACCACTCCGCGTTGCGGTGCTCGCCCAGGCCCGGTTCGAGCAGGACCTCGTTGCCGGTCTCCCGACAGATCTCCTCGGCCGTCTCGACAGCACGGAGAAAGGGCGAGGCGTAGACGGCGTCCAGCGTCGTCCCGGAGTCGACGAAGTGGCGGCCGACCCGCCAGGCCGCCCACCGGCCGAGTTCCGTCAGCGGCGGGTCGTGAACCCGGTCGGCGTTGTCTTCCCAGTTCGGATCGACACTGTCCTGCCGCTGCCCGTGTCGGACAGCCCAGACCACGTCTGCCATAGCTACACGTATTTCGTTACGGGATATTAAGTATCCCGCCCGGGTGCAGCAAAGAAGACGGGCTCCTTTGACCAGTCGAACGAGAAGACGGGCTTACTTGATCCAGTCGAATACCCTGTCGATACCCGAGCGAGACGATGACTCGTACTCCTCGATGGCCTGCCCGTCCATCTGCTGGTCGTGTTTGTGATCGATAACAGTCTCGTAATTCGCAATCACCTGGTGTAATTGTTCGTCTTTCTGTTCGATGATGCCTTCCAGGGTGTCGATCTCGTCTTCGAGGCGTTCGAGTTCCGCTTCGAGTTCTTCGACCTGTCTGGCAAACTTGTCGCGTTCCTCTTCTAGTGTCTCCATTTCTTTTTCGAGTGTCGCAATATGGATCCGTTCCCTGAGGTAGTGGATCGAGTCATACTGGTGGCTATAAATTCGCAAAGATATTCGACCCCGCGCGGGGTCGAAATTCTTCAGTTTAGTATAGCCACCAGTATCAGTCGAACCCAGGCTGACGGGGAGCGTTTCGTCACTGCTGTGGGACTCGTCTGCAGATCCAGACTCACCGCAGTCGGGCGAGTTGGAGGTATGTTGCATTGGGTAAACCCCGGGAATTCATGTAGGACCTTCACACGGAAAAATGGTCGTCAGTCAGTTGTCAGACACCGCTAGATGGGCGGAAAACACAGACGCAGAAACGGAGTTAGTCGTCGGCGATGACCCGGTCTTCGTCCGAGGCGATCAGCCGGTCCATCGCTTCGACCATCGCGGTGACCGACGCGTGGGTGATGTCGGAGTCGCTCTGTGAGACGGCGACAGTGTCGTCGCCGCGTGACATCTCGACTTCGACGGTCACGACGGCGTCGGTGCCGCCCGTGATCGCGTCGACGTGGTAGGATTCCAGCGCCGCGTCGAGTTCGTGGCTCAACGCCTCGACGGCGGCGTTCATCGCGGCATCGACCGGCCCGGAGCCAGTCGCGGCGTTCTCGCGCTGTTCCCCGTCGACATCGAGCCGGATGCTCGCAGTCGGCGGGTTGACCCCGCTGACCGCCGTCAGATCGAGCAGTTCGACCCGGCGGTCGCGGTCGGTACCGCTTACCTCCTCGGCGATCCGCAGCAGGTCGGCGTCGGTGACGCGTTTGCCGCGGTCGCCGATCTCTTTGACCCGGCTGACCACGTCGGCGAGTTGCTCGTCGGTGACCTCGACGTCGTGTTCGGCGAGTGCTGCTGCGACGCCGGCGCGGCCAGCGTGTTTTCCGAGTGCGAGTCGGCGCTGGCGGCCCACCTTCTCCGGTGGGTACGGCTCGTACATCGCGTCGTCTTTCAGCGTCCCGTCGGTGTGGATGCCCGACTCGTGGGTGAAGGCGTTCTGGCCCACGACTGCCTTGTTCGGCGGCAGCGGGACGCCGGTCTTGTTGGCGACAAGCTGTGCGAGCTCGTACACCTTCTCCAGGTCCATCGTCTCGATCCCGTAGCCGTGGTCGAGTGCGATCGCGACCTCCTCCAGCGCGACGTTACCGGCTCGTTCGCCGATGCCGTTGATCGTCCCGTGGACGAGATCCGCACCCGCGGCGACCGAGACCAGCACGTTCGTCATCGCCAGCCCCAGATCGTCGTGCGTGTGCGTACTCACCGGACCGAGATCTGCGAGTCTGGAAACCACGGCGAGTGTCCGATCGGGCGTCGCGTGGCCGACGGTGTCGGCGTAGCACACCCGGTCGGCACCGGCATCGAGCGATGCGCCCATCAGCTGTTCGAGGTAGTTCAGATCGGCGCGGGAGCCGTCTTCGCCGATGACCTCGACCCAGAGGCCGTGGTCTTTCGCGTAGTCGACCAGCTCTGCGGTGCTGGTGACGTTTTCCTGTGGCGTGATGCCGACCTTGTCTCTGACGTGTTTGTCACTGGCCGGCACGACGAGGTTGATCCCGTCGACGTCACACTCTATCGCGAGGTCGATGTCGTTTTTGATCCCGCGGCAGAAACTCGTCACTGTCGCCGAGATATCGAGGTCGGTGACGCGCTGGATCGTCTGGCGCTCGCCAGCGCCGGTGCAGGCGCTCCCGGCCTCGATCACGTCGATCCCGGCCCCGTCGAGTTTGCGTGCGATGTGCGCTTTCTCTTCGGGGGTCAGCGAGATACCCGGTGCTTGTTCGCCGTCCCGGAGCGTCGTGTCGAGAAGCTGTACGTCGTCAACGTCGTCAAGCGAGGTGGTGTCGGGGTGGCCCCCGAATAAATCGATCACGGGTCATGTTACCCTGTTCGTCCCTGGGGAGGCCCACCCCTATAAACTTGCCTTTTGCGATCAGGGCGACCGATCGACCAGCCGAACAGTGTCGCCAGCAGCGACCCCCTCGGCGGCCCCTGCCGGGAGTTCGATGATCCGGTCGGCACGGGCCATCCCCACGCTGCGCCAGGGCTGCATCCGTTCGGCTTTGACCACTTCGTCGCCATCGAGCCAGAGCACATCCAGCGAGTGGCGGACGAAAAGCATGTGGACGAACTGTCGTGGCGGGCCGCTGGTAAAGGGCATCCCACCGTTACTGCCGACCTCCATCACGAGTGCGAAGTTCTCGGGCACCGCCGACCGGAACATGAGTCCGCGCATCTGTGCGAGCGCCGAGTCGGCGACCTCGACCTCGGTCGCGAGTGTGCGTGACTCGGCCGCGTCCCCACCGACTGTGTCGTCTCGCTCGTGAACGACGTGCACTGCCATACCGGCTTCTCACGGCCTCGGGAAAAAAGTCTGTCTGCCGTTTCGTCGAACGGTTCGACTGGACCCGCACAAAGACTCAAGCGGATCGCGGACGGAGCAAAGCTATGGAGAAAACGGACGCCGGGACCTCCGTCGGGGTGGACGACCCCTACAAGTTCGTCGACCGCTGTGATTTCCTGACCGACGAGGGCAAGTGTCGGTTCGCAGTCGAGTACGGCGACCGCGACCCGCAGTTTGCCACGCAGTTGCGCGAAGACGACTACCAGTGTCCCGTCGCCGGCGAGGCTGACGAGGAGGGGCTCACTGGCCCCTGGGAGTGGGCGGACTGCCCTCACTTCCGGGCGCGCAGCGCCGGCGACGAGTGCCAGCGCTGTGGCCTCGACGAGCAGCGGATGGCCCACGACGACGACCGTCCGCTACTCGAAGAACACCACCTCTCCTACGCGAGCGGGTCGACCCACGGCAGCGGCGAGACGAGCGACGAGATTACGGTCACGCTCTGCCGGTGGTGTCACGCCAAGGTTCACGACTCCTGGGCCAGGATCGACGACGACGCCAGTCCCGATCCGGAAGCGATCGCACAGCAGGAGAGTCGACGCGCGAAACAGCAGGCGGAACTCTCCTTCGAGACGGCGGCCGAACGGTACGATCCAGGCGAACAGGACCGAGAAGAGGAGTGAGCTATCGGAGTCGGCCGAGCAATTTGTACTCCTGATCCGGCTTGTACCGCCGGAAGAAGAGACTGTTGGCCAGCACAGAGACGCTGGAGAACGCCATCGCCGCAGCGGCGAGCACTGGCTGTAACAGCCCCAGGGAGGCCAGCGGGATCATCGACGTGTTGTAGCCGAGCGCCCAGAAGAGATTCTGCTTGATCTTCTGGAGGGTCGCGTCCGAGATGCGGATCGCCTTGACCACGTCCCGTGGGTCGTCGCGCATCAGGGTCACGTCCGCGGCCTCGATGGCCACGTCGGTGCCGGAGCCGATCGCCGTCCCGACGTAGGCGACAGCCAGCGCGGGCGCGTCGTTGACGCCGTCGCCGACCATCATCGCCTGGCGACCCTCGCGCTGGATCTGCTCGACGGTATCCGATTTGTCTTCGGGGAGGACCTCCGCACGGACGTTCTCGGGGTCGATACCGACCTGTTCGGCGACGGCGCGGGCAGTCCGCTCGTTGTCGCCGGTCAGCATCATCACGTCGAGCCCGCGCTCGCGCAGGTCGGCCACGGCGTGCTTTGCGCTTTCCTTGACTGTGTCGGCGTCGGCGACCACACCGAGGAGTTCGCCCGTCCCATCGCCCGAGAGGCGGGCGACGAGCATCGCCGTCTTGCCCTCGCTTTCGAGTCGCGCCATCGTTTCGGCAGCGGGTTCGGGATCGATCCCGTTATCGCGCAGCAGTTTCCGGTTGCCGACCAGCAGTTCGGTGCCGTCGACCGTCGCCCGAACGCCGTGGCCGGGGACGTTCTCGAAGGAGTCCGGATCGCTCACCTCGATACCGCGTTCCTCCGCACCGGCGACGATCGCCTGTGCGAGTGGGTGTTCACTGCCGCTCTCGGCCGACGCCGCCAGCCGGAGTAGTTCGTCTTCGGACACCTGCTCGCGGGCGAGCCGGCCGCCGTCGGCTGCTGGTCCTGCATCGGTGTCCGGCCCGCCGTCGGTCGCTGGCTCACCCCCGTCGGGGAGCGGATTCCCCTGCCGGTCGAAGACGACCACGTCGGTCAGTTCCATCTCGCCTTCGGTGAGCGTCCCGGTCTTGTCGAAGACCACGGTGTCGACATCTTTCGCGCGTTCGAGGATGTCGCCACCTTTGAACAGGACGCCGTTCTGGGCACCGATCGTCGTCCCGACCATCGTCGCGGCGGGCGTCGCCAGCCCCAGCGCACAGGGACAGGCGATCAACACCGCGGAGGCGAAGACGATGACCGCGAACTCGAAGACCGAGACGCTCCCACCGACGACGGCTGGCCCGCCGGCGACCTGTCCCCACAGCGGGAGCGCGTCGACGAAGCCGGCGAGTGTCCCGGGGAAGAGAAACCAGACCGTCCCCCAGAACAGGGCGTTGACGATGACGATCGGGACGAAGTACGCGGAGATGCGATCCGCGACGTTCTGGATCTCGGGCTGGCGTGACTGGGCTTCCTTGACCGTCTGGACGATCTGCTGGAGGGCCGTATCCTCGCCGACTCTGGTCGCCTCGACGACGAGGACGCCGTTCTCGTTGATCGTCGAGCCGACCACCTCGTCACCTTCGCTTTTTTCGACGGGGACGGATTCGCCGGTGACCATCGACTCGTCGACGGCAGACTGTCCGTCGAGGACGACGCCGTCGGTCGGAATCTGCTCGCCGGGGCGGATCTTCATCCGGTCGCCGACCGCGACGTCTTCGAGGGGGACCTCCCGTTCGGTGCCATCCTCGTCGACGAGCGTGGCCGTCTCGGCCTCCATTTCCAGCAGTTTCCGGAGCGCTTCGCCGGCCTGGCCCTTCGAGCGGGCTTCGAGGTAGTTCCCGAGCGTGATGAACACTAGGATCAGCGCCGCCGTATCGAAGTAGACGTCGCCGGCGATCACTCCCGACAGGACGGCCACAGAGTAGAGATAGGCCGTCGACGACCCCAGCGCGATCAGCACGTCCATGTTGGCGCGGCCGTTCTTGACGATCGCTTTGTAGGAGTTCCGATAAAAGGGCCAGCCGAGAATCGCCTGGACTGGCGTCGCCAGCAGGAACTCGACCCAGCCCATCTTCAGGCCGAAGATCGTCTCCGGAACGACCGTCCCGCCGAGGAGGAACTTGTCGACGAGGAAAAACAGCATCGGAGCCGAGAGCGCAGCCCCGAACAGCGTCAGTCGGAGCTGTTTTCTGGTCTCCGCTTCCCGGGCCGTGTCACGCGCGCTCTGGCCCGAATCGTCGGCTCCGTCCTCGCGCACGGGCGAGTAGCCAGCGTCCTCGATGGCGTCGTAGAGGTCGTCGAGAGAGATATCAGCAGGGTTGTATCTGACCTGTGCCTCGTCGGTCGCGTAGTTGACGTCGGCCTCGATGACACCCGGCGTGTTCGCCAGCGCACTCTCGTTGGTCTCGGCGCAGTTCGCACACGTCATATCGGAGATGGCAATCGTCACCGTCTCCGAGACGGCACCGTAGCCGGCGTCCTCGATCGCCTCGAAGATCTCCTGCAACGTTACCTCCTCGGGGTCGTACTCGACTGCGCCCTCGTCGGTGGCGAAGTTGGCGTCCGCCTCCGTGACGCCGTCGAGCGCTTCCACGGTGTCCTGGATCGTCGCCGAACAGTTGGCGCAGGACATCCCCGTGATATCGAGCTGAGTCCGTCGAGTTGCCATGGTATGTTACTCTACGGGATCCAGCTTTAGGCAGTTTGTTACTTGCAGATGCGTGCTGCAAGCACCCAGCGAGTTTCGATTCCAAAGGAGAGTTCGATTCCAGAGCCGGTCAGGCGCCTTCTTCGAGGCGCTGGTATCGCTCCTCGAACCGTGAGAGACAGGAAGAACAGCAGAAGTGGTAGACGTCGCCGTCGATCCTGGCCGTCTCGCCCTCGCTGTCGACGGTGTTGGAACACTCGGCACAGGTGAGCGCGAACTCGACACCGTCGACCGAGGGCGTCCACTCGACGGTGTCGACCAGCGTGATCGAATAGTCGGCGATCGAGACGTCCGCAAACTGATTCTCGATCCAGGAGCGGACATTCTGTGCCTCGATCCGGGCGTAGAACCAGAGTTCGCCCTCGGAGGTGACGAACAGATGTTCGACGCCATCGGCGTCACGGAGGCGGTCACGTGCCTTGTCGACCGATTCGGCGGGGAGTTCGACCCGGATCAACACCGGGACGCCGGCGCGGAGCTGGGCCCGGTCGATATCGATCGTGAAGTGGTTGATGACGCCGACCTCCTGGAGTCGCTCGACGCGGTCGGAGACCGCAGGCCCGGAGAGCCCGACTTCCTCGCCGATTTCGCTGAACGGACGACGCGCGTTCTCGGCCAACAGCGAGAGAATCTCCATGTCGGTTTCGTCAAGTTCGCGCATACACGCCCTATCCACTCCGGATACAATACTGTTTCCCGAGAGAGACATTGTAAAGAGAAGTCGAGAGCCGGATTTGCTTTGGAATCCAAGCACAAATATACAAAGCTGGTACCCCCCTACGTGGACATACAGATGAGTCAGACACTCACCGTCGAGGGGATGAGCTGTAGTCACTGCGAACAGACTGTCGAAGAGGCGCTCGAAGGAGTCGAGGGCGTCACGGGAGCGACTGCCGATCACGAGCGTGACTCCGTCACGGTCGATGGTTCGGCAGATCCGGACTCGCTGGTCCGGGCTGCCGAAGACGCGGGCTACGACGCGACAGCGTAACTGGGGCTGTTTCGGGGCCAGGCCGTCGTCGAGTCGCCGACAGCCGGCCTATCGCTGGAGACTGTACTGATCTGGACGCTGGGTGGAGCCGCCGCTGACCCGTCGGACGACTTTGATGTAGGTCCATCCAAGTGCGCCGCCGGCGATCGCAAATCCGACCAGCGTGAACGCATCGACGTGTGCCAGCGACAGATCGGTCCCGAAAAAGCGGAGCAGGAAGATCGGCAAAGCCATCACGACGCCGAACAGCCAGACTATCACGCCGAGAAGCGACCCGATCATTCCGGCCCACCCGGGTGAGAGCGCGTCGGAGCCAGGTCCGAGTTCGACGAGCAGACTGAATCCGATAGCTGCGACGGTCGTCGCACCAGCCAGGAGCAGCCAGCCGATGGGTGCGGTGGCGCCAGAGAGCATGCCGATCTCGTCGAAGTACCCACCCGACAGAAACACCGTCCCCAGGATGATCATCGAGACGAACGCAGCGGCGAGGATCGCAGTTATGGAGCCGTTGTCGACAGTTACCCGCCGATCCTCGTACCGACTCCCTATCCGACAGGTAGCTGTAAAGACAGTCGCAGAGAGAGAGAACAGGACCAGTGAGACGAAAATCGCCAGCCGCGGCTGATCCCGTACTGGATCCAGATCCAGCATGTAGTGGAATGCGAATACGTCGACGAACGGAGTCCCGTGGATGGCGTAGAGTCGCTCCTGAAAGAACGGGGACAGGTGGTGAAAATCGGGGACGAGTCCCCAGATGCCACCCGCTGTCACGAGTACCAGTGCCAAGTCCCGGACACGCTGGGATCGCAGCGCTAGCGGTGTCGCCAGAAGGAGGAAAAGCGACGCACCGACGAGGAAATGGACGATTGCATATGCCATCTACTGGTGTTTGACACCGGGGAGTCGTAGTTACAGTGATTCTAATAACCCGAGTGAACGAAAATATGTCAACTGTTCACACGGTGGGTGACCAGCGGCCACCCACAAGATCGTATGAGTCGCCCCTCGGAGGGCCGGTATGGAACCGGATCTGGATCGGTCCACGTCACGCCGATGGACAGCGTACACCCCACACGGTGTCGTCGCGACCAGCCAGCCACTCGCTGCCGAGGCAGGTGTTTTCGGTTCTCCGCGGCGGCGGGAACGCCTTCGACGCGGCAGTTGCGACGGCCGCGGCACTGACCGTCGGCGAACCGACGAGTGCCTTCGGCGGGGGTGAAATCGCCAGAAGTGACGGCGATATCCGGTCGGGCACAGCCGAGCCACGGAAAGACGGACAGGTGTCGGGATATTGAACGAATACCGGAAGTAAATTGTAGATACTACCATCGTACTGAGATTTTGCTGGACGCATGATCATCAAAGCTGTGAGATAGCTAACAGGCTAGCCACACAATTAATAGGTACTCGGACCGAAGTGTAGGCAATGTCAGCCAGAACGCAGAATCAACATATCTCGATCTACGAGTGGCTGAGCTGTCCGGAGTGCGGGTCGCGGGATATCGTCCGCGGGCCGCGGTTCGAAGACGGCTCTGTCGAACTTCGCTGCGACGAGTGCGAGGTCGTGAGTCGAGTCGGGCTATAACGGACAACATTTATTCCCCGCTCTGTTACGGAGGAGCAATGACACGGATCGACGTAATCGACAATCACGGGCAGTTCACGCATCTCGAACAGCGTGCGCTCCGTGACATGGGCGTCGACGTCGACATCGTCGACAACGACACGCCCCCCGAAGCAATCGACGCCGACGGACTCGTCCTCTCTGGCGGCCCGGATATCGACCGCATCGGCAACTGTGCCGACTATCTGGAACTCGATATCCCCGTCTTCGGCATCTGTCTCGGCATGCAGGTCATCGCGGCGGAACTCGGCGGCACTGTCGGTGCCGGCGAGTACGGCGGCTACGCAGACGTGACCGTCGAGATAACCGACGCTGACGATCCACTCGTCGGCTCGCTTGCACCAGAAACGCGGGTCTGGGCGAGCCACGCCGACGAAGTGAAGCAGGTCCCCGACGGGTTCGAGCGCACAGCCAAAAGTGACGTCTGTGGCGTCGAAGCGATGAGCGACACCGGCCGGGAACTGTTCGGCGTCCAGTGGCACCCCGAGGTGGCACACACCGAAGAGGGCGAGGCCGTCTTCGAGAACTTCCTCACGATCTGCGAGTGAGGTCTGTCCCCGGGAGTAGTTCTTTAGGCGACTGGTTCGAATGACGACACGATGGAGGAACCCGCCTACGCAGTCGCTTCCGAGCGTGTCCTCGACGCACTCGAAACGCGAGAAGAAGGGTTGACCGCTGATGCGGTCCGGCGCCGACTCGACGAGTACGGGGAAAACGAGATCGTCGGACGGGGTGGCCGGTCGCCGGTGAAGATCTTTCTCGCACAGTTCGACAGCGTCCTGATCTGGGTGCTCGTCGCCGCCGCTATCCTGTCGGTACTGGCGGGCCACGCGGTCGATGCAGTCCTGATCACGATCATCGTCGTCGCCAACGGGATCTTCGGCTTCGTCCAGGACTACCGCGCCGAACAGAGCCTCGAATCGCTCAGGGAGCTTGCTGCCCCGACGGCGACGGTCCGACGGGACGGCGAGAGCCAGGAGCTGGAGGCGACGAAACTCGTCCCCGGCGACGTAATCGAACTGTCAGACGGCGACGTAGTGCCCGCCGACAGTCGGCTGTTCGACGTGAGCGACCTCGAAGTCGACGAGGCCGCGCTGACCGGCGAGTCCGTCCCGGTCGGGAAATCGTCCGATCCGGTCGAGTCTGGCGCGCCCCTCGCCGACCGTCACAGCATGGTCTACAAGGGGACGAACGTCACCCGCGGCAGGGCAGTCGCCGTCGTCACCGAGACAGGGATGGCGACGGAGGTCGGCGATATCGCGGGGGAACTCGCAGCGACCGAGGAGACCGAGACACCGCTGCAGGGCGAACTCGACGAACTGGGGCGCAACCTCGGCATCGGCGTGCTCGTGCTCTCGGCGCTGGTCGGCCCCTTTCTGATCTTTCGCGGGACAGAGGCCATCCAGGCAGCACTCACCGCGGTGTCGCTGGCCGTCGCCGCAGTGCCGGAAGGGTTACCCGCCGTGGTGACGCTGACGCTCGCACTCGGCGTGCGTGCGATGGCCGACGAGCAGGCGCTCGTCCGCCGGCTGCCGGCAGTCGAGGCCCTGGGTGCTGTCGACGTGATCTGTACGGACAAGACCGGGACGCTGACGAAAGGCGAGATGACCGTCAGCCGACTCTGGATTAACGATAGCGTCATCGAGGACGAAACGGACGATCCCTCGGGCCGGGAGCGACTACTGCTCGAAATCGGCGCACTCTGTAACGATTCGACGCTGGAATCGGGCAATCCGACCGAGCAGGCACTGCTCGAAGCGGCCGACACTCGCGGGATCGATCTCGCACAGTTGCGCGAGCAGAATCCCCGGAGAGACGAGGTGGCATTCTCCTCGGAACGGAAGTGGATGGGGACAATCCACGACGACGCGGGCTACGTGAAAGGAGCACCCTCGGTCGTTCTGGCGAACTGCGATCGACTCCTGACCGAGGAGGGACCGATCGAACTGACCGACGACCACCGCAGACGGATCGAGACGAAAGTCGAGAACTTCGGTGACGACGCGCTTCGCGTGCTCGCGATGGCCTACACGGAGGAGTCGACCAGCGAACTCGACGAGGGCCTGATCTTCGTCGGCCTGACCGGGATGATCGATCCGGCGCGGCCGGAGGTCGCCGACGCCATCGCGGCGACGACACGGGCCGGCATCGAGGTGAAGATGATCACCGGCGACAACGTGCGGACCGCGCGCGCGATCGCGAAGTCGCTCGGACTCGGCACCGAACTGATGGAGGGCAGAGAGATAGAGGAGATGACAGACGAGCAACTCCGCGAGCGCGTCGAATCGGTCGATCTGTTCGCACGCACCTCGCCGGAACACAAGGTCCGGATTCTGCGTGCGCTCCAGGATCGGGGTCACCAGGTCGCGATGACCGGCGACGGTGTCAACGACGCGCCGGCGCTGAAAAACGCCGACGTCGGCGTGGCGATGGGGATCCGCGGGACCGACGTTGCGAGGCAGGCGTCGGATATCGTCCTCCTCGACGACAACTACGCGACGATCGAGCGCGCCGTCGAGCGCGGGCGCGGGATCTTCGACAACATCTGGAAGTTCGTCGCCTACCTCCTGAGCGCGAACGTCGCGGAGGTCGCACTCGTCTTTCTGGCCTCGCTTGCGGGCTATCTCATCCTCCCCGCAGTGCAGTTGCTGTGGATCAACCTGCTGACAGACGGACTGCCGGCGCTCGCGCTCGGAGCCGATCCGAAGAGCGGGGACGTGATGGAACGGCCGCCCCGCGAGCAGGAGTCGGGGATCATCGGGGGCCAGATGCTCGGGCTGATCGGCGGCACTGGGCTCGTCACGACGGTCGTCATGCTCGGGCTGATGTTCGTGACACTCGACGGTGCCGCGAACGCGACGGCCTACGCCGTGACGATGGTGTTCACCGGCTTCGTCTTCCTGGAATTCGAGAAACTGTACGTCATCCGCTGGCTGCGCGAGACGCCCACGCTGTCGAATCTGTGGCTCGCGGTCGCAGTCGGGGTCTCCATCACCCTCCAGCTCGCGGTCCTGTACACGCCGCTGAACCAGTACTTCGGGACAGTCCCGCTTACCGTGACCGACTGGGGGATCATCGCGGCGACCCTGGTGATCTGTCTGCCCGCCTACCTCGCCGTGGCTGTCCTCCTCCGGCGGGCCCGTGATCGGGCTCCCGCCCCGGACAGTTCGACGATCACCGGCGAGCGAGTAAAGTCGAACTGATAAGTCAATCGAGTGCCACGAAGCAAGTATGAGTCCTGCAACACGGCGGATCGTACTGGACGTGCTGAAACCACACGAACCGGAGATGGTTGCCGTCGCCGACGCAGTCGCCGACTGTTCGGGTGTCGACAGTGTCAACGTCGTCCTCGTCGAGACGGACCGGGAGGTACAGAGCCTCAAACTCACGGTCGAGGGCTCCGCGATCGATGTCGATACCGTCGAGGAGACCATCAGGAGCATCGGAGCGTCGATCCACTCGATCGATCAGGTCGTCTGCGGTGACAGTATCGTCGAACAGGTCGACACGCCGCAGGACCGCTGATGAGTTCGCTCGAATCGCTGCTCGAAGACGAGGAAGTGCGGTCGATCTCGCGTCGGTATTTCATCTCCAACGGGTTCGACGGCACGCTGACGGCCATCGGCGTCGTCGTCGGCGCCTATCTGTCGGGTGTGTCAGATGGGATCACTGTCGTTATGATCGGCCTCGGGGCAGCGATCGGGCTGGGCACCTCTGGTGTCTGGAGCGTCTGGGAGATCGAGCGGGCCGAAAAGCAGGCCGACCTGCTCCGCATCGAGGAGGCGATGTTGACCGATCTCGGGGAGACCGAACTCAAAGAACGCCAGCGCAGCGCCCGGGTAGTCAACGCGGTCGCGAGCGGGATCGGCCCGATCATCGGCATCCTCCTGCCGCTGGGACCGTTTCTGGCCCACGACGTGCTCTTTACACTGCTCGAAGCGACGATCGTCGCCGTCGGGATCGGCGTCACCGTCCTCTTCGTGTTCGGTGCGTATCTCGGCTCGATCTCGAAACAGAACTGGATCGTCGCCGGCATCCGGATGGGGCTTGCGGGGCTGGTCGTCGCGGTGCTCAACATCTTTCTGCCGGGGTGAGACAGCGCCAGGCCGGTATCCCGTCGCGACTCGATGTCCGGCTGGCTGCGCCGGAACACGCCCCGACTCGTCAGTTACGATTCCAGACAGAAATCAACGTCTGTATATTCCCCCCTCTGTTTGTGACAGCTAGAGACGAGATAGTATGGCAGAGGTAACAATCATCGGCTGTGGGAATCTAGGAAGCGCCCTGATTACAGGGCTCTCGAAGAGCGGCAATCACACGATTACTGCGTACGATATCGATCCGGACGCTCTCGAGAGGGTGGCACCACTCTGTGAGACGACGACGGCGGATCTCGACGAGGCGACTGACTCGGAAGTTGTCATTGTCGCGGTCAAACCGAATAATATCGAGACGGTGCTCGGGGAACTCGATCTGTCGCCGGACCAGACGCTCGTGACCGTCGCTGCGGGGGTTCCGAAGGCGTTCGTGGAGGCACGGACCGAGGCGACTGTCGTGCGGATCATGCCGAATCTGGCGGCCGAAACGAGGAATATGGCGACCGCCGTCACGTGGGACGAGGTCGACGAGGACGTCGCAGAACTGCTCGACGAGCTCGGGGAGTTCGCCGAGATCGACGAGGCTCAGATGGACGTCGCGACGGCACTCAACGGCAGCGGCCCGGCCTTCGTCTTCTACTTCCTCCAGGCGATGAAGGAGGCAGGCATCGAGGAGGGGCTGACAGAGGAGGAAGCAGAGACGCTCGCGGCAGAGACGTTCAAGGGGGCCGCCGAGACGGTCCACCACTCCGAGAAGAGCGTGGACGAACTCATCGACGCCGTCTGTTCACCGAACGGGACGACAATCGAGGGGATGCACGTCCTCTGGGACAGCGACGTCGAACCGGTGATCGGGGAGGCACTGGCTGCGGCGACGGAACGATCCAGAGAACTGGCCGACGACTTCGACGATGAGTGAGACAGTCGAAGCAAAGCGAGTGAGTCGGGCGCGCCAGCTGGCCGCGGATGCAGACCGGGTCGTCGTCAAGGCCGGGACGAACTCGTTGACGGACGAGGAGTCGAATCTCGACGACGAGAAACTCGACAAACTGGTCGACGATATCGCCGACCTCCGCGAGCAGGGCAAAGAGGTGATCCTGGTCTCCTCGGGGGCAGTCGGTGCCGGAAACGGGCGGATCGGACTCGACGGCGACACGCTGGAGGAGTCACAGGCGCTGTCGACGATCGGCCAGAGCAGCCTGATGCGCCGGTACACCGAGAGCTTCGAGCGGTACGGCGCGACGACCGCCCAGATCCTGCTGACGGAACTGGATCTGCAAAACACCGAGCGCTTTACGAACTTCCGGAACACGATCGAGACGTTACTCGACTGGGACGTCGTCCCCATCATCAACGAGAACGACGCGGTCGCGATCGAGGAGATCCACATCGGCGACAACGACATGCTCTCGGCGTCGGTGACGATCGGTGTCGACGGCGATCTGCTGGTGACGCTGACCGACGTCGGCGGCGTCTACACCGGGAACCCCAAAGAGGACCCCGACGCCGAGTTGATCGAGGCGGTCGGGGACAACTACGACCAGGTAGAGGAGATCATCGAGGAGACAGCCTCGACCGAGTTCGGCGGGATCCGGACGAAGATCCAGGGTGCCCGCGAGGTCAGCGAGTACGGCTCCCCCGCGATCATCGCACGGTCGACCGAGCAAAGTATCCTCGCGAAGATCGCTGCGGGCGAAGCAGTCGGAACGATATTCACCCCAATCAACGGCAAACAATGAGCGAACACACGACCGAGAAACGGACAGAGGCAAAGGTCACAGAGGCAAACTCGGCAGCACTCGAACTGGCGAAGCTCACGGAACAGGAGCGCAACGAGGGCCTGCATAGAATCGCGGACGCGATCGACGACAGCCACGAGGAGATCCTCGCGGCCAACGAGGAGGACGTCGAAGAGGCAGAGCAGTTGCTCGAAGACGGCGAGTACACCCAGGCACTGGTCGACAGACTCGAACTCTCGCCGTCGAAACTCGACAGCATCACCGAGATGGTCCGGAGCGTCGCCGAACAGGAGGACCCACTCGGGAAGACACTCGCCGCACGTCGTCTCGACGAGGGACTCGAACTGTACAAGCAGTCGGTCCCGATCGGCGTGCTCGGGACGGTCTTCGAGTCACGGCCGGACGCACTGGTCCAGATCGCCGCCCTCAGTCTCAAATCGGGCAACGCGGTGATCTTGAAAGGCGGCAGCGAGGCCGCCAGCTCGAACCGCGTGCTCTACGAGATCATCCGGGAGTCGACCGCCGACCTGCCAGAGGGGTGGGCACAGCTCATCGAGGCCCGAGAGGACGTCAACACGCTGCTGGAGATGGACGGCTCGGTCGATCTCCTGATGCCACGCGGGAGTTCGGAGTTTGTCAGCTACATCCAGGACAACACCTCGATCCCTGTGCTCGGCCACACCGAGGGGATCTGTCACGTCTTCGTCGACACGGAAGCCGATCTCTCGATGGCCTCGGATATCGCATTCGACGCGAAAGTGCAGTACCCCGCAGTCTGCAACGCTGTCGAGACACTGCTCGTCCACGAGGACGTCGCCGAGGAGTTCCTGCCGGAGATCGCCAGCCGGTACCGGGAGGCGGACGTGGAACTGCGCGGCGACGCGGCCGCTCGCGAACTCGTCGAGATGAACGAGGCGACCGACGAGGACTGGTCGAGCGAGTACGGCGACCTCATCCTCGCGGTCAAGATCGTCGACTCGCTGGATTCGGCCATCGATCACGTCAACACGTACGGCTCGAAACACACCGACTCGATCGTGACCGACGACGCCGAGCGTGCGAGCATCTTCATGCGCAGCATCGACTCGGCGAGTGTGTTCCACAACGCGTCGACGCGCTTTAGCGACGGCTACCGGTTCGGTCTCGGTGCCGAAGTCGGCATCAGTACGGGCAAAACACACGCACGTGGCCCGGTCGGGCTGGAAGGATTGACGACCTACAAATACCACCTCGAAGGCAGCGGCCAGCAGGTCGCCAGCTACGCCGGCGACGATGCGAAACCGTTCCTCCACGAGGAGTTCGACGGCGAGTGGATCCCGGGACAGCTCTCGGAGTAGCCAGACGACGTTTTCCTGGTAGAAAGTTCTTAGCGACTCCCGGCCGTAGCTGTCGGTATGTACGAGAATATTCTGCTGCCGTTCGACGGTAGCGACGGTGCAGCTGCGGTGTTACACCACGCGAGCGAGATCGCACACCGGACCGATGCCACCATCCACCTATTGTTCGTCGCCGACACAGCCCGTGACAGTGTCACCGTTGTCGAAACCGATGTCGTCGATACGCTCGTTCAGGAGGGCGAGGATATCGTCGCGGAAGCGGCGAAGACACTCGACACGCTCGGCGTGGACTACGAGACAGATGTCGTCCAGGGGAACCCGGCCCCGACCATCGTCGACTACGCCGACAGCTACGATTTCGATCTGATCGTCATGCCAACACACGGCCGGAAGGGACTCTCCCGGTATCTCATCGGTAGTGTTGCCGAAAAGGTGGTTCGACTCGCGTCGGGTCCCGTCCTCACAGTCCGGATGCTCGACGACGAGCGGTTGCAGTTCCCCTACGAGGATATCCTGATCCCGACCGACGGCAGCGCCGGGGCGGTCCACGCCGCGGAACACGGACTCGAACTCGCGGCTACACTCGATGCGACGGTACACATCCTCTCGGTCGTCGACACCAGGCTCTCGATCGGATCGGAGATGGCGAGATCGGACACCGAACAGGCCGCGACCGATGCTGTCGAGGAACTCGCGGAAACTGCCGAGAGCCACGGACTCGCCGACGTCAGGACAGAGGTCGACCGTGGCAGACCGGTCGAGGAGATCCTGGAGCGTATCGAATCGGACGGGATCGACGCCGTCGTGATGGGGACGGACGGACGACGCGGGACCGAGCGGATACTGCTCGGCAGCGTCGCAGAGAAGACGGTTCGGAGCGCGCCGGTTCCAGTGCTGACGGTGAGAAAGTCGGAGTAGACTTTCTGCCAGCGCAGGCGTGGCGCTGCGAATGACAGAATCCGTGCACGGGATTTTGATATCGGTGAAGTGACCGGTGGGGGACGAGTCGTCCCCCGATGTGACAAACAACCGGTCA
>Ga0207753_1000290_pt1 | contig 20114 bp, 28 predicted proteins | sample PonA233FremontCA_2_FD_187273 | JGI IMG/M metagenome (GOLD analysis project Ga0207753, IMG submission 187273) | Salt pond sediment microbial community from Fremont, CA, USA - Pond A23 Sediment 3 (SPAdes) | ecosystem: Environmental > Aquatic > Non-marine Saline and Alkaline > Saline | place: USA... | reverse complement strand
GGTGGCGTTTTTCAGCTGTTGGAGGGTCTTGTCGTCGCCGATCTGTTCGAGCAGGTCCTCGCTGGCGAGAACGCGCGCGGGAACACGCATCTCGCCGGACTGGGGAATCTCCCAGACGTGTTCGCGGATGCGTTCCAGCGTGATGCCCTGGAACTCGCGTGTCGTGGTCATACCTAGGCTCCACGGTCGAGGTGAAAGAGGGTTGCGTCCGGCTTTCTGGTTTTATTTACCTTCAACTCCACAGGAAGAGTCTGAAACAAACTTTTCACATCGGCGGTCTGTTTTTTAGATATGAAACACGATGATACCGACAGCCAGTCGTCAGTATTAGGACGTTCAGTGGCCACTAGAGGCCTCAGGCTTGTCTCAAAAATTGTTAGCTACGCGCTGGTTGTGGTCTCTCTCGGTGCGTTTTATTCGTTTTTCGCACCACATCTCGGCACGCCCTCGATTGGTATATATGCTATCCTGCCAGAGATCACCGCCCGAACCGAAAGCGAAGCAGTCGTCGACGCAGCGCCGTTGATGCTGGGGGTGGTTTCAGCAGCCGTGGCAGTCTATCTACGCTAATCTCGCGCTTCGGACTTCTTAGCCTGCGTTAGCGTATTGTCCCGAAAAACCGACAGTGACACTGACGCGAACGTAAGTAGTTCAAATCCACGAGGGTTCGTCTGTAACACATACCCAATCTACCGGGCATAGATGCTCTAACGGGGTGAGGGCTATTACAACGACGCTCCGTCGACCCACAGTACGTTTCTCACCCATGGGGGTCGACGGACAGAAAAGAACGCCGAAGATAGAACAGTTAGTCGTCGGTGACCGTCTCTTCGACCGACTCCGACCCCGATCCGGGTGGGCCGACCGTTCGCTTCGCCACTTCGCTGGCGGTTCGAATCCGCTCGGCGAGCCACGCGTCGACCGAGTACGGCCCGCCGCCCGTAATCAGCAGCGCCGAGACCAGCCCGAAAAGCGAGATGTGGGCGACGACCGGGTCGTCCGGCAGCCCGAACAGCGTGGTCGTAAAGAGGCCGAACGCGACCAGCGAGAAGCCGCGCGTGAACGCGCCGAAGATGAACATCACGCCCACGAGCGCTTCGGTCAGTCCCGCACCGATCACCCACAGCGCGGGGTCGACGGGGACGATCGCAGTCAGATCGTATTTGGCGACGACTGCCAGTGCCTCGCCGGGGCGCATCAGCTTCTGGGTGATGCCGAGGTAGATGAAGGCGATGCCGATGCCGACCCGGAGGACGACCGGGGCCAACTCCTTGTAGGGTTTGATTCGCTCGGCGAAGGGGACCGCGACCCGGCGGTAGAAGGGGTCGAACTGCGAGTAGACGGTCTTGTCGTCGTCGGCTATCCGGGCGATGACGGCGTCGGCGCTGGGTCGACCGCCGCCGACGAGTGCGACCGCCAGCAGGCCGGGGACGTACTCGAAGGCCAACAATATCTGGGGATGCGACGGCAGCATAACCAGATAGACGAACAGCGCCCAGACGGCGGTCACTCGCGTGGCGAGGCCGAACAGCAGGAAGAAGCCGACCGAGATCCCGAACAGCCGGAGGGCCGTCGGGTACGGCAGCGTGACCGAGGGGCTAAACAGGTAGCCCTCGAACCCGGCGGCGATCAGCGGCATTCCCATGCTGAGCCGGAGGAGCCAGCCCAGCAGGTCACGGTAGTCGTCCATCGCCGCCCGGAACGCCGCGATGTCGGCGGGGAACGGGCGAAGATACAGATAGCCGCCGATGCCCGCGAGGACGGCGACGAACCCACCCACCAAGACCCCGACGATGAGGGGCGTGGTAAACGCCGCGACGAGGAAGTCGACGACGTTTGCTGGCTGGGTTCCGGGCGGCGTGACGTACTCGACGTGGGCGCTCGCCGAGCCAACGAAGGCGGCGAGGGCGGCCACCACGGCGATACAGACACCGAGGCTGTGAGTGAAACGGTTGTGCATACAGTATGTAGAAGTTACTGGGTGGTAACTGCAACGGTCTCACAGTTTCGCCGTGAGAGACAGGTCCTGAATATTTACCAATCACTACACGGACAGGTGTGTGTATGTCCTCGCCGTCGACGCTCGGGCTGTTCGGCGTGATCCACATGGATCGATTGGGGAAGGTAACCGACGAACTCGACCGGTTCGTCGGCGAGGCCGATGCTGTCTTCATCGAGTACCCGGCCGATCCGGTGTCGGTCGCCGAGTACGCGCGCCTCGTCGCCCGCGTCCCGGCTTACGCCCTCGGCGCACTGCTGTTTCAGCTTCTGATCTACGCGCCACTGTTCGTGCTCTGTAATCGGGACCTGTACCCGACTGAGATGGTCGCCGTCCGGCGTGTGGCCGACAAGCTCCCGGTTCACGCAGTCGACGAACATCCCAACGAGAAACTGCGCCGGGCCGGAGCCGGGCTCGTCGTCGCCAACTGGCTGGTGATCGCTACGGTGGGCTGGCTCGCGCCGGTCGCGTCGGCTGCGACCGCCGGAGTTGCGCTGGCTGGCGGCCTGCTACCACGCCGTCCTGGAGTGGCGGTTCGGAACGACGGTCGGGAAACGACTGTTCGGGCTCGTGGTCGTCGACCGCGCGGGCAACGATCTCTCGGCCCGCGGCGCGCTGGCTCGGAACCTCCTGCGGCCGGTCAGCCTGCTGGCTGGCTATCTCGTCGCTGGTCTGCTGGTGGCTGTGGCGGGGCGACACCAACATCTCGGCGACCGGCTCGCCGGGACCGTCGTCGTCTCGGCTGAGCGGTCGACCGGTGATTCCGCAGAACCGGACGCCAACGCGAACGCCGAAACGACACCGTCGACCCAGCCACCAGCCGCCAGCAGCGACTGATCCGTTTATACGTCGAAGACGACGTAGCCGTACCACTCGTCGTCGCGCCGGTCGACGTCCATCTCGGAGTAGGTGACGGCCTTGATTTCACGGGCCGTGACCTCGGCCAGCGGGACGCCGCGGGCACTGGCGTCGACGACCCATTCGTCTCGGTTCAATTCGTGTATTTCGGCCTCGTTGTCGACTGGCAACACCAGCCGGACATCCCGCTCGTAGATGAGCTGGTCGAGGTACTCGTAGAGGAGGGCCTCGGTCGACTCGGCGTGACACTCGATTTCGAAGCGGTCGCCGCCGCCTTCGGGGATCGACTCGCACATCGCCGCCGCAAGGCCGTCGGCGATTGCTCCAAAGAGACCGCCGAGGGTCGGCGCGGTCGCTTCGACGGCGATGTCGGCGGTGTGCTCCCGGAGCGTGTAGCTCATTGATTTGTCGTGGGTCGCCGTCGACATGACGGCTTCGACTCGCTACTGTTCGGCACCTTCGACTCGCTACTGTTCGGCACCTTCGACTCGCTACTGTTCGGCACCTTCGACTCGTCACCGACCGAGGGCGACGGCACGGCTGGCCCGGTGGAGTTAATACACTTGTAACCACAATACACACGGTAGTGAGCGTCACTGTCGAGAAGCGAGTCGACGCGCCGGGCGAGACCGACTACGTCGAGGCCGCCTGGCATTTAAAAGAACGCATCCACCGGGCGGAGGGTGTGCTCAAACAGCGCCGTGGCTTCTTCATCGACGCCTACCGCCGGTCGACGACCCACCTGTTCTTCCAGGACGAGGAGCTCGTCGCCTTCGCCTCGGTCCGCAGTGACGGCTATATCCTCTTTCTCGCGGTGCGGCCGGACGCCCGCGGCCGCGGTTACGGTCAGCGCCTGATCGCCGAGATCGCCGACGATCACCGGACGGTGACCTGCCACGCCCGCACGACAAACGAGGAGGCGCTGGGATTTTACGAACACCTCGGCTTCCGGATCAACCGCCGGATCGACAACTACTACGAGGACAACGGGGCCGCGTTCTATCTCAAACTCGGCGACGACAGCTCGATCCGGGAGAAAGTCTCGGAGTTTTTTAGCCGCTAACTGGGCCCTGTGGGGACCAGTACCGTGGCAGCCGCGGAACGCACGTTTTATAAACAGACCGGGACAATGCGAAGCTACGACTATGCCGAGTTCCAATGGGCCCATGAAGGGAACGCGAGGAAAGCTTTCGAACCACCCGCGCGAGCGCGGCACCTCGCCGCCGCAGCGCGCAATTCAGGAGTTCGAGGCGGGCCAGAAGGTCCACCTCAAACTCGACCCCAGCGTCCGCGAGGGGCGGTTCCACCCGCGGTTCAACGGTCTGACCGGTGAGGTTACCGGCAAGCAGGGCAGTGCCTTCACCGTCGAAATCAACGACGGCGGCAAAGCAAAAACGGTCATCGCCCGCGCCGCCCACCTCCGCGAACAGCAGGAATGACCATCTTCAAGGAGAAAGTCGACGAGGAGTATATCACCATCTCGGAGGTCAAGCCGCTCCTCGGCGAGGTCGAAGCCGAGCGCGCCGTCGACGAGGAGCGTGAGCTGCGCTACGAGCTCGCCCGCGCGATCGAACACGTCAACCGGTATGCGTTCCTCGACCCCGAGGAGGCCCGCGAACTCGTCGACAAGCTGACCGAACTGGAGAAGGTCAACGAGAAGACCGCCCACAAGATCGTCGACACCCTCCCCGAAGACCGCACGGAACTGCGGTCGATCTACGCCAAAGAGCGGTTCGCCCTCGACGGCGAGGAACTCGACGAGATCCTGAACCTCGTCGCCCAGTACGCCTGAGCTGTTGTCGTCCGTTTCTGTTTCGTGCCAACCCCCGCGACAGGATTGTGTCAGCCGCAGGCGATTTTTTAAGTGTATCGTCCCCGTAGCGTGGGTATGTCCAACCCCGAAGACGGTCCCGGTGACGACGAAGCCACCCACGCCGTTGTTCTCGACTATCTCCCTCACGGCCGGTCCGACGACAACCGCCCCCAGTACCAGAAGGAGGCGGTCGCCTACGCTCTCACCGAGGACTCCTTCGATCTCCTCGAACTCACGCTGACCGACGAGGCCGACATCAACATCGTCGACCGAGTCGCTGTCGAGCCGCCGGATGACGCACAGATCGACACCCTGCGCGAGGTCGACTACGACGAACTCACCAGCTCGGCGGTCTCGGAACTGGAGTACGCCATCGAGGCGATCATCGACGCCGACGAACGACGCTTCGTCGACTTCTACAACGAGGCCCAGCCGATCACCCTCCGGCTCCACCAGCTGAATCTGCTGCCGGGGATCGGCAAGAAGCTCCGCAACAAGATCATCGACACCCGGAAGCGCGGCCCCTTCGAGAGCTTCGAGGAGCTTTCGGATCGTGTGGGCGGCCTCCATCGACCGAAAGAGGTCCTCATCGAGCGGATTCAAGAGGAGTTGCGGGACGACGATCTGAAGTACAAGATCTTCGTGCGGCCCGAATAGGCGGTCAGTACGTTTCGACCGCAAGCCCCTCGACGCGGTCGAAGTGGCTGTCACGGGTGAGGATTGTCGCCCCGTGGTGTCGACAGACGCCAGCGATGAGCGTGTCGCCCAGATTGATGCGGTCGCCGGAGTCCAGCAGTTCGGCCTCGACAAGTGCGGCCTCGCGGGCAGCGGACTCGTCCAACGGTAGGGGATCGAGCCAGTCAAGCCCGTCGGTGAGACGGTCGACCGCCTCACGGCCACCGGTTCGAGCAGCGCCACGATAGACCTCGAACAGCACCAGCGACGGTACGAAAAACGGGGTGTCCTCGTTGGCCTGCAGATACTCCGCGGTCGCGTCGACACCGTCGAGGTAATCCAAGAGAAAGCTCGTGTCGACGACGATCATCGATCCGCTCGCGTTCGCAAGTCGGCATCGAGGTCGTCCTGCGTTGCCGCAACAGCCTCACGGAAGCCCGTCACGTCGCTCATCGCGCCGAACCCCGCCATCACGTCCCGGTCGTCGCCCGTGAGACGCAGCACCGTCTCGGTGAAACTCTCGTCGTCGCGTTTGTGCGTTTTCAGCCGCTCGTAGGCCTCCTCAGTGATCGTGATGCTCTTGGTCGCCATACGGCACAGTTAGACGTACACGTACATATACATTGTCACGGGTCGACAGGGAACGTCGAGAGCCGTATCGAAGCGAGGTGTTTAGGCCGACAGAAGCGAAATCCCAGTCAATGACCCTTTCGGACCGACCAACTGTCGGGAGCCGCGACCCCGACGCGCTCATCCGGCGGGCCGGCGAACGCGGCAACCCGGATTTCGACCAGCACTTCCTCGTCGACGACCGCGTCGTCGACCGTATTCCCACGTTTCTCCCGGACGAGGCCGACACGAGCCACGTCCTCGAAATCGGCGGCGGGCCGGGCGTCCTGACCGACCGCCTGCTGGCGGTCGCCGACCACGTCACCGTCATCGAGCGCGATCCGACCTTCGCCGACCACCTCCGGGCGGAGTTCGCGGCAGCCTGCGAGGACGGTCGACTCACCGTCATCGAAGGCGACGCGTTGGAGGTCGACCTGCCGGAGTTCACGGCCTGTGTCTCGAACCTCCCCTACAGCGCCTCCAGCGAGATCGCGTTCCGGCTCCTGCCGTTGGGTAACCCCCTCGTCTTGATGTTTCAAAAGGAGTTCGCCGACCGGATGGCCGCCGCAAGCGGCAGCGACGAGTACGGTCGGCTCTCGGTGAGTAGCCAACACTACGCCGATGTCGACGTCGTCGAATACGTCCCCAACACGGCGTTCGACCCCCAGCCAGCCGTCCAGAGCGCGGTCGTTCGACTGACGCCACGGGAGCCCGATTACGCGGTCGACGACGAGACGTTCTTCCTCGATTTCGTGAAGGCCATCTTCACCCAGCGCCGGAAGACGATCAGGAATGGAATTCGGAACACGGCCCACATCTCGGGACTCGACGACCCGGCGGCGGTCGTCGAGGCCGCCGACGAAGACCTCCTGAGTCGGCGGGCGGGCAACGTTGCGCCCGCCGAGTTCGCCGCTCTCGCCGCGATCGCCGCGGAACACGGGATCGTCGACGGTGGTGATGTCGACGCCAATGGTGACTGATCTGCTCGGCGGGGTGGGCGGCTTGCTGGTCGACAACGCCCAGAAGCTGCTGGTCACGCTCGTTATTATCGGCGGGCTGATCGGTGCCAAACAGCTCGTCAATCGGTGGCGGCGGGACCGCGATATCAGCTCGCGGCTCGCGCTCGTGATCTCGGCGGTTCTGGCAGTCCTCATCGCGGGCGGCCTCTCGTCGCTGGTGGTCGTCTGGGAACTCACTGGGGCGCTGTCCAGCGCTTACGACGGCGTCGACCTCGGTCGACAGATCGCCAACGTCGTGCTGTCGGTGGTGATCCTCGGCGGGGCCTACGCGCTGTCGGACTTCCTCGGTCACCTGATCAAGGACCTCGCGGCCGACCAGCAGGCGATCTCCGAACACGAACGCGAGATCATCCACCGGACCACTCAGATCACGATCTACGCCTTCGCGCTGCTGGTCGTCATCGGGCTGTTCACCGACAACATCGGCAGCCTGCTGGTCGGTGCTGGCTTCCTCGGGGTCGTCGTCGGGATGGCCGCCAGACAGACGCTCGGAGCCGTGCTGGCGGGGTTCGTCATCATGTTCTCCAAACCGTTCGAGATCGGCGACTGGATCGTCATCGGCGACGACGAGGGCACCGTCACTGAGATCACCATCGCCAACACGCGAATCCAGTCGTTCGACGGCGAGGTCGTGATCGTCCCCAACGACGTCGTGACGAGCAACCCACTCGTCAACCGCACGCGGCGAGGCCGACTCCGCATCGAGGTCGACGTCGGCATCGACTACGACGCCGACCCCGACCGGGCAGGCGAGGTCGCTGCCGATGCGGTCGCCGAAGTCGACCGGATTCTCAATGTGCCAACTCCCCAGATCGTCGGCAAGGAGTTCGGCGAATCGGGGATCGTCCTCGGCGTTCGGGGCTGGATCGACAAGCCGAGTGCCCGGCGGCGGTGGCAGGCCCGAACCGCGATGATGTCGGCGATCAAGCGGGCGTTCGCCGACAACGACATCAAGATCCCGTTCCCGCAGCGCGAACTGTCGGGCCGCGCCGAGACGGGTGGGTTCCGACTTGCCGACGGTGAGCAGCCGTCGCCGGAGAGTCCAGACCAGAGCGGCGAGTCGACTCGAAAGCCTCAGGCCGAGCCACGCGAGAACGGGGACAATGACTGATTCGCAGCGCGACCGGTCGGTCGACAGTGAGGAGTCGAACCGAGCAGTCGACGACGGATCGGACTCCCGCTCGCAGTTGGCCGAGCGTCGAGGCCTCGAACCGGAGGTCTACCAGCCCGCCGAGGACTCGGGGCTACTTGCGGAGGCCGCCGTCGACTCGCTGGTCGATCCAGCGGTCGTCTTGGAGGTCGGTACCGGCTCGGGATGGGTCGCCCAACAGGTCGCCGCCGAAACCGGCGCGCGAGTGATCGGCAGCGACCTGAACCCACATGCCTGTCGACAGGCCCGCGAGCGCGGCGTCGAAGCTGTCCGGGCCGACCTGCTTGGACCCTTTGTCGATGACGCCTTCGACGCCGTCGTCTTTAATCCGCCCTACCTCCCGACCGAGCCGGACAACGAGTGGGATGACTGGATGGAACACGCGCTGTCGGGCGGTGAGGACGGTCGACGGCTTATCGTCCCGTTTTTACATGAGGTGGAGCGCGTGCTGGCTCCCGGCGGCGAGGTCTACCTGCTCGTGAGCAGTTTGACTGGGTACGACATCGTCGTCGACCTCGCTGAGGAGGCCGGGTTTTCGGTCGACGAAGTCCGACAGGAGTCCTACCCCTTCGAGGTGCTGTCGATTCTCGAACTCACGCCACGGTGACTGTCGGCGGCGTGAGTCTCACCGAGACGCGGCGTGAATTTCACCGACCGGCGCCCCGAATCTCACCGACCGGCGCCCCGAGTCTCACCGACCGGCGCCCCGAACGGTCTTGACTGTCGACCGAATCTGCTGGGCGAGGTCGTCGAACTGGTCGGGGTTCTCGGATTTCACGATGTAGCCCGTGACGCCGTGTTCGACGGCCTCGCTGGCGACCGCCTCGCTTCCGTGGCCCGTAAACAGCAGGAAGGGGAGCGTGGGATCGTTGTCGCGGACGACTTTGAGGAAATCCAGACCGCTGATGACTGGCATCCGCAGGTCGCTGACGATACAGTCGAACCGGTTGGTCTGTAGCCACTCGGTGGCCGACTCGACGTTGTTCGTGGTGGTCACAGACAGCTCGTCGTAGTTCGACTCCAGATACACCGCTAGAACCTCGGTGATTGCCGGATCGTCGTCGACCACGAGCACGCGAATCTCGTCCCGTTCCGTCTCGGTCGGATCTTCCACGAGCTGACGACCGCCGATATCGGTGCGCACCGCGAGATCGAGCCACTCGTCGAGGAGATCCGGTTTGGCGAGGAGCCGCACCGTTCCGGAGATCACGTCGACCGCTACCAACCCCAACTCCTCGAGTTTCGGCAGGTCACAGTGGTAGAGCGTAGCCCGGGTGCGCCGGATACCCGGTGCAGTGGGGCTGGTCTCGGTACCGATCCCCATCACGTCTAAGAGTTCGTCCAGCGTCGCCGAGCCGTGCTGCCGGAGGTGGAACAGCAGTCGTCGCCGCCGGTCGTTGCGCAGTGCTTCGAGAACCGTCAGGAGGTCGAGAGAGCCGCCATCCGACTGCGTCGTGCCGAGAGGCTGCGTCATCGTTGATCGACTGACACTCGGACAGCACCGTAGTTAACCGTGTAGACTGGATAGATGACCGATCGTATCGGTATCGTAACCGAAGGCGGCAGATCGTGTCGCCCTTGTGACCGTCGCGTGCATCTGGTAGTTCGGTGGCTACCAGTTGCGCTCCTCGGTCAGGACCCTCATACGTCGTCGCGCCGTCGACTGTCTAATGTATCGCTTGCCACGTGTTTTCAGTATCGTCAGTGGCTGCTACCTGCTGGCTGTCGTGGCCTGGTTTCTCTCGATGGTCCCAGCGGGAGAACTGCGAGCCGAGACCGTGTTTGATGTCGTCTTGATTCTCATTCCCGGACTCACCTTTTTGTATGTCGGGCTGCGGCTGCCGGTCTTCGATATCGAGCCACGCAACTATCCGATGCTGATTGGATGGGTACTGGCTGGCGTCGGTGCGATGGTCGTCTTCCTCCTGTTGCGCGTGCTGCATCCGGGCGTCGACGCCGATTGGACCGTCGGGACACAGGCGATCGCCTTTACGATCGGCTCGGTCGGTGGGCTCCTCATCGGCCTCCAGCAGACCCGAGCAGTCACCCGGGCCCAACAGCTCGAACGCCGAAACGAGGACCTCGCGGCCCGCAAACGAGAACTCGCCCACCAGAACCGTCGGCTGGACCGCTTTACAGGGGTCGTCTCTCACGACCTCCGGAGTCCGCTGGCCGCAACGGTCGGCTGGATCGAGATGGCGAAGTCCGACTGCGAGGCCGACTACCTGACTGAGGCAACAGCAGGCCTCGACCGCATGGGCACGATCATCGACCACACGCTGGAACTCGCCAAACAGGGCCGGACAGTCGCCTCCTTCGAGCCCGTCGACTTCGCTGAGCTCGTGACCGACTGTTGGCGGATGACAACGACCGACGACGAGGGGCTGACGATCCACGGCACGGCCACGATATCCGGAGATCCCGACCGACTCAGACACCTCTTCGAGAACCTCTTCAGAAACGCGCTCGACCATGCGGGGCCTCACGTGTCGGTCACCACAGGACTGTTCGGCGACGACGGGATCTACGTCGCCGACGACGGCCCCGGCATCCCGGCGGCCTACCGAGAGGTGCTGTTCGAGCCGGGGTACACTACGAGCGACGACGGCACCGGGTTCGGGCTGGCAATCGTCGCCGAAATCGTCGACGCCCACGGCTGGACGATCCGCATTACCGACAGCGACGGCGGCGGGGCTCGGTTCGAACTTACTGGCCTCACGCTGTCTTCCAAATAGCGAGTCGATCTACCGGCAAACACGGCTTGTCACTCGCTTTAGGATAACTGACAAGCATAGATTGCATTAGTAAATATTAAGCGGCGTCATCGCAAAACGCGAGTATATGACACAGCGAGTTGCGACGACACCGGGACTGTTCCCGCTGCCCGACGCGGCGAAACAACAGCTCTCCGATCTCAAAGGCCACCAGAAGCACGATCTAATCTCCGGCGGCGAGAGCCAGCAGATCGCGGCGGCCTACGAGGAGTATCGCGGCGAAGTGATCGGCCAACAGCAGTCGACCGGGCTCGACCGGATCGTCGAGGGCCAACTCCGGTGGGACGACATGCTCGCTCACCCGCTGACGACCCACGACAACGTCGACCCGAAGGGGATCGTCCGCTACTACGACAACAACAACTTCTACCGCGACCCCGTCGTCGAAGGCGAACTCACCTTCTCCGGCGATGTCGCCGGCGAACTGGAGGCCGCGACTGACCTCCTGAACGACGGCGACGCCCTCCAGGCAACCCTCCCCGGTCCCTACTCGCTGTTCGATCTCGCCACCGACGACTACTACGGCGACGACGGCGAGTTCTTCGAGGCGGTCGCCGAGTTCCTCGGTGGCGAAGTAGAGGCCTTCCCGGACCACGAGACGCTGTTCCTGCTCGAACCCTCCCTCGTGGAGAACGCACCCAATGAGGATCAACAGGAGCAGCTGGCCGAGGCCGTCGACACCGTCGCCAGCGGGACCGACGCCGACGTGGTCGTCCACACCTACTTCGGCGCGCTCGACGAGAAGACCTACGCCCACCTGATGGACGCCGACGTGGAGGCACTCGGCTTCGACCTCGTCGCGGGCGACCGCCAAGAGACGCTCTCGAACATCACCGAGTTCGGCACGAAGGACGCCGCCGCTCTCGGCATCGCCGACGGCCAGAACACCCTCGTGGAGAGCGCCGAGACGCTCACCGAGCGCGTCGACTGGTTCGAAGACCAGATCCCGGTCCAGGAGTTCGACCGGCTCTACCTGTCGACCAACACCGAACCGTTCTATCTGCCCGTGAACAAACACCGCGAGAAACTCGCCGCCATCGCCGCCGCGGCAAACAACACCGACGCCGAAGAGGAGGTAACCGCATGAGCCGACCAGCCGACAACCGCGAACAGTTCCGCCCGGAGGATCACCCCCACGACCACTTCCTGCTGACGACCGTCGTCGGCTCCTACCCCAAGCCCAAGTGGCTCAACCGCGCCGACGAACTGGTCGACGACGCCGACTCGAAGTTCAACGTCGAGAACCTCAAGGAGGCCCACGACGACGCCGCCCGCGTCATCACTCACGAACACGAGCGCTGTGGGTTGGATACTGTTGTCGACGGCGAGGTTCGCCGAAACGAGATGGTCGAGTTCTTCGCCGACCGGATCGACGGCTACGAGTTCAATGGGCCAGTCAAGGTCTGGGGTCACAACTACTTCGACAAACCCTCGGTCTCCTCCGAAGTGAGCTACGACGAACCGTGGCTCGTAGAGGAGTTCGAGTTCACCGACGGGGTCGCCAGCAAGCCCGTCAAGGTCCCGATTACGGGCCCCTACACGCTGGGCAACTGGGCGTTCAACGAAGCCTACGAGACCGAGGAGGAACTCGTCTACGATCTGGCGGATCTCGTCAACATCGAGATCGAGCGGCTCGTCGAGGCCGGAGCCAAATACATCCAGATCGACGAACCCGCCCTCGCGACGACGCCGGACGACCACGCCATCGTCGGTGAGGCCCTCGAACGGATCGTCAGCGGGATTCCCGAGGACGTCCGGATCGGCCTCCACGTCTGCTATGGGGATTATTCGCGGATCTACCCCGAGATGAACGACTACCCCGTCGACGAGGTCGACCTCGAACTCTGTAACGGCGGCTACGAGCAGATCGACGTCTTCACCGAGCCGGAGTTCGTCCCGGATCTCGCACTCGGCGTCGTGGATGTCCACACCGCGGAGGTCGAATCGGTCGAAGAGATCAAGGAGAACATTTTGCAGGGCCTGAAGGTCGTGCCGCCGGAGAAACTCACCGTCAGCCCCGACTGTGGCGTCAAGCTGCTGCCGCGAGAGATCGCCTACGGCAAGATGGTGAACCTCGTGAAAGCGACACGGGAAGTCGAGGCCGAACTCGATGCTGGCGAGATCGATCTCGATGAGCCGGTCCCGCTGGCCGACTAACACCTCACCTCAACTGCCGAACCGAGTAGCGGTTATCCGCCAACCGCCTCGCCGGTGAGGACCGCATCCATGAGTTTTCCCTCGCCGAGCCGCAGGTGTTGATGGAACGTCGGCGCGGAGATCCCCAGCGTCGCGGCGGTCTCCTCGCCGGAGGCCTCCCGTGGCCACTCGAAGTAGCCCGCCGCATGGGCCGTTTTGAGCACTGTCCGCTGCCGGTCGGTGAGCTCGGCGACCGCCGCCGTCTCGTGCTCGGCGTCGACCGGCTCGGCGTGGATCTGTCGACGAGCGAGTAGCTCGACATCCGGAGCTGTCTCGCGGACGGTGTCCATCAGTTCACGAACGCTATCGGTCGTCGGGAGGTGGACCGTCAGGAACCACTCGCCGCTGTCGATCACAGCGGCGTCGGTCGACCAGCCGCTGGCTGCGAGCAGGCTGATTACACACTCGCCAGCCAGCCGGATCGCGACGCGGATCGACTCGGGCGGCCCGCCGATGACCGTGAGCTCGGCGTCGGCGTGGTCGACGGCGGTCCTGAGTTCCTCGATTTCGGTCTCTGTCGTCGTGCCGTAGACGACGTATTCGCCGTCGGCAGCAGCAACCGTCTGGGTGATCTCGACCTGCCAGTCGGCGGCCGACCGTGGCTGCTCGAAGCGGGTCGGAACCCGGAGGTCGACCTCGATCAGCTCGTCGCTCATCAGGGCCTGGGTTCGCTCGCTGGCGGCGATCGCGTGGCCGACGACCGCCCCGAGCTGGGCGAGGATCGCCCGCTCGTCGGGGCCGAAGGCGGTCGACCGGTCGGTGTAGACGGCACAGACACCGTACAGCGTTCCCCGATGGGTTATCGGGACGGCCGCGACCGCCTGCGTGGTGTAGGCCTCGCCGGATTCGCCCCGCCAGTCGAAGGCCGGATCCTCGTGGATCTCGCTTGTCGTCTGTACCTCACGGGTCCAGATCGCCTGCCGGACAGCGGTCTCTCCGAACAGGTCCTCGAAGGTGCTGTCGGCGTCGAGATCGGCGGGGCAGTCGCCCGCCGTGGCCCGGACTGTCAGGCTGCCGCCCCGGTCGACGACTTCGCCGACCCACGCGCAGTCATAGCCCGTCGTCTCGACGAGCGACCCACAGACGGTCGCTTCGATCTCCGACCGCGAGGACTGGTCGATGACGGCGTGGGTAACCTCCCGGATCGCCGCACTGAGATCGCTGAGGGATTCGAGGTGTGCTAACTCCTGTTCGCGCCGACGCGCGGCGAGTTTGTACTCGGTGACGTTGATGTGGGCGACGACGGCGTGTCGACGCCCATCGATGGTGACCGGGACCGCGACGAGCAGAAACCACCGCTGTTCGACCGGCGAGTGGCAGGGGTACTCCAACTGAAACTCTTCGCGCCCGCCCGCAAGAAGCTCCGCGAGCCCACGACTGGTCGCTCTCGCCGACTCGGTCGACGACTGCTCGCAGACCGTGAGATAGTTGGTCCCGATGGTGTCGGCCTCGGTCGCAATATCGTTTCGCACCCCGAACTCCCGCCACGCTTGGTTGGTCTGGAGGATCGTCCCCTCGGGGTCCAGCACGGAGACGTTCACCGGCAGGGCGTCCAGTGATTCGCCCAGAAGCTGCAGACGGTTATCCATACGATCTGTTGGAGTGTGAGGCGAATAACCGATGCGACGCGATAGTGCCGATTGGTGTCGACTTGCCGACAACCGGATTCGAATACTGGCTGAAACCCACCGGCCCGATAGCACGCCACTCGCCGACTCGAAACTGCCACCGGGCAGTTCATGACCGGATTGGTAGCGATACAGTCGACGTAGCCAACCCGAGCCGAACGGTTATTGCGTTGCTACAACTAGGTCGAAATACGGATCACGATGTGCCGCAATGACACCGACCGGAAACACTCGCCGCAGGACGACGGTTCATCACGACCCACCGACGACCAGCGACGCGAGTGGCGGCGCTGGATCGTCGAGGCGGTTCGAAGCGCTGACTACGGCGTCGTCCCACTCGACCACCTCGTCGACCTGATCTGCGAGCGCGAACCCGACAACATCGACCGCTCTGCGGTCCGGGCAGCGCTCACCGAAACGGTGTTGCCGCGAGTGGATCGGGAGACCGCCCTCGACTACGATGCCGACCGGGAACTCCTGATCGACTACGGCAATTAATCCTGATAGATCCCGCAAACTCTTGTAGGCCCGCGTGCTACGGGAGGGGAATGGCAGATCCACAGCTCCATCCGACAGTCGAGTCGACTGCGACGGAGATCGCTGCGATGGAGATCCGGGGGGCGGCGACGATCGCGGTCGCCGCGGCCACCGCCCTCCGCTATGTCCTCCAGCGAATGGACGGCGAGACCGTCAGCGGGCTTCGGGCCTCGGTGATCGAGGCGGCCGACGAGTTCGTCGACCGACTCGACGGGGCCCAGACCGATCTCGGCGCGGTGGGAGCCAACCGTCCCCGGAACCAGGGCCATATTACGGCCCGCGAACTCCGCGAGATGGGCGTCGACGTGACGCCGATCGTCGACGAGCTGTGGGAGGAGCTCGGGAGGACAGTCAAATGACCGTCCTCTGTGCGGGTCACATCAACTGGGACGTGACGATGCACGTCGACAGCCTCCCCGACCCGGATGGCGAGGTCGGAATCGAGCGCCTCGTGCAGTCGGGTGGCGGCTCGGCGGCCAACGTCGCTGCCGGATTGGTCGGCCTCGGAGATCCGGCGGCGCTGTACGGCAGCGTCGGCGGCGACGATACCGGTGCCTTGGCTCTCCGGGAACTCGACCGGGCGGGCGTCGACTGCGGCCACGTGTTTATCGACTCCGAGGGGACGACTTCGGTCAAATACCTCGTGGTCGACGCCACCGGTGAGGTGATGGTGTTCTCGAAGGCGGGGGCCAACGAGTCGTTCTGTAGCGAGGACATCTCGGCCGACCTGCTTGCGGGCGTCGACCACCTCCATCTGACGAGCCAGTCGCCAGTATTGGCTTCGCGGCTGTCGACGCTGGCGAGCGATCTCGGGCTGTCGGTGAGTTTCGATCCCGGTCGCCGGGTCGCCGACCGCGCCTACGACGACACGCTGGCGTCGACCGGTCTGCTCTTTTTGAATCAGCGGGAGGCCGACCTCGTGGCTGAGGCTGGCGTGCTGTCGCCGACCGACCCCGCCGGGATGACCGTCGTCGTCAAACACGGCGGCGACGGGGCGACCGTCTACACCCCCGAGGGTGAGACGAGCCACGCGGGGTTCGTCGTCGACCCGGTCGACCTGACGGGGGCGGGCGACGCGTTTGCAGCGGGGTTTCTGGCGACGCTGGTCGACGGCGAGAGGTCGCTGGGGGCGAACGAGTCGACAGCCTACGTCGACGCGCTGACGATCGGCAACGCTTGTGGCGCACTCGCGGCCCAAGATGTGACTGCCAGAACGGAGTTGTCGTGGGAGGCGGTCGACGAGCTACTGGGGAGCGACACCTGACAGACGACGGACAGCAGCCTCAGAACGCGCGTTCGTACTGCGGCGGCACCGAGACCGCCTCGGCCCGCCCCAACTGCCGGGCGGCGTGGATCGTGAAGTAGGGATCGCGGAGGTGTTCGCGGCCAACGATTGCCAGATCCGCTCGCCCGTTGCTGATTAGCGCGTCGGCCTGTTCTGGCGTCGTGATCCCGCCGACCGCACCGACCGCGACCGCCGAGTCGGTCTCACTCTTGATCCGCTCGGCGTAGGGGACTTGATAGCCCGGCCCCGTCGACGGGATCTCTTGATCGGGATGAATCCCACCCGCACTCACGTCGACGAGGTCGACACCGGCCTCGGCAGCGTGGTCGGCAAAGCGAATCGACTGCGCTACGTCCCACGACTCCCGGTCGTCGAGCCAGTCAGTTGCCGAGATGCGGACGAACAGCGGCTTGTCGTCGGGCCACACCTCGCGGACCGCCGAGACGACTTCCAGCGGGAACCGGATTCGGTTCTCGAAGCTGCCGCCGTACTCGTCGTCGCGGCTGTTCGTGACCGGCGAGAGGAACTCGTGCAGGAGGTAGCCGTGGGCGGCGTGGACCTCGGCGATCTCGAAGCCCGCCCGGTCGGCGCGCTCGGCAGCGTCGACGAACGACTGGGTCACGGCCTCGATATCCGCCTGCGACATCCGGTTGGTCTCCGGCGCATCCTGCTCGCCGTAGGGATACGGTTCGTTGGTCGGCCCGAGGACGTCCCAGCCGCCCTCGGCCGGTTGGAGCGGGTCGTGGCCCTCCCACGGTCGACTGGTCGAGGCCTTCCGCCCGGCGTGTGCGAGTTGGGTTCCCGGCACGCTCCCCTGTTGTCTTATAAAGGATGTAATGTCGGCCAGCGGGTCGACGTGGTCGTCGCTCCAGATCCCGAGGTCTTCGGGCGAGATACGACCCTGTGGGTCGACGGCGGTCGCCTCGGTCATGACGACGCCCGCGCCGCCGACCGCCCGGCTCATCAGGTGTTGGGCGTGCCAGTCGGTGGCCCGGCCGTCCCGGTCCTCACAGGAGTACTGGCACATCGGCGAGACCATCACCCGGTTCGGTACGGTCGTTGCCCCCAGCGAGAGTGGGGTAAACAGATCGGCACTCATTGCTTGAGAGAGTCGACTCGGAGCCAAGAGTGCACGGATTGTGCGGCGAAGACACACAGTGGCTGTGTATCACACGCGGGGTACGGTCGTCTCGGAGCACTCAAGGGACGAGTAGGCGTAGCTGCGAACAGATGGGCCAGAACCTGCTGGCGGCGTTGTTCGGCGATCCGTTTGCAGTCATGAACACGATCGGGTTGGTGGCGTTTGCGCTGGTCGGCTCCTCGAAGGCGATGCGCGAGGAGTTCGATCTGCTTGGCATCACGATCGTCGGGTTGGCGATGGCGTTCGCAGGCGGCGCGACACGCGACCTGCTGGTGGTCCGGCCCCCGCTGGCGCTGCAGTCGCCGGTCGAAATCAGTCTCGGGCTGCTCGGCGTCGGACTGGCGATCACCCTGCGTGCGGTGCTCACGTCGCCGGATACCCACCCGGTCACGCTCGTCTCGGATGCGATCGGGCTGGCTGCGTTCACCACGACCGGCGCGATCGTCGCCAGCGAGGCGGGCGTCTCGGCGTTCGGGGTCGTGGCGATCGCCACGATCAACGCCGTCGGCGGCGGTGCGTTCGCCGACATCCTGCTCGACCGCTCCCCGTTCATCCTGTTCAAGGACTTCTACGCCAGTTGCGCCGTGTTGGGAGGGACTGCCTACTGGCTGCTGGGAACGGTCGGCGTCGACGGCGGGACCGCAGCCGTGGTGTGTGCAGCCGTGACCATCGCCACTCGGCTGGCTGCGGTCACCTACGGCTGGAACCTCCCGACTGCACAGGAGTTGGGCTTTTCGGGAACCTGACCGTCACCGGTCGACTCCGCAACGCCATCGTCGGCCGACGCGTGATCGACCAGCGGCGACTCGGCGTTTGCACAGCCGGGGATTCCGCAGACGCCCGCATCGGCTCCTGCCTGTTCGACCCCTGCCTCGACGCGATTGATTTGCCAGTCGACGTCGTGGCCCAGTTCCGATTCGTGAGCCGCAAGTGCGACGCGAGCGCGACCGAGATTTGGAAACGACTCCCGAAGGTCACAGTCACGGCACGCGATCACGACGTTGTGGTCAGTCATACGAGTGGCTCCGCCCGGAACGCCGAAAGTCCGCTGCATTCTTGCGGCGAGACAGTCCCATCGTCTCCGGGTTCATTCGTCCTCGGCGTCCGATGCGGCTCGATCCATGAGGAGGGTCGCAACTCCGGCGGCAGCGAGTCCGACGCCGAGGGCCCGGAGTTGACGCAGGTACGCGGGCTTCGCTTCGAGATCACTGGCGTTCTCGAACCTCTTGCCGATCATCCATTTGTATACCTTCACACTGAGTTTCGGCACGAGCGCGGTGAGCATGCCCTGTCCGATCGCCCATAGCGCACCGAGCTTCCGACATTTTGCACTGTTCATACAGTCGTGGCTACGGTCGCTGGCCGCATTATTATTGTGGAGTTTGTACAATCGTGAGAACGCCGTTCGTCGACGGTTATAACGGCCAACCGGGAAGCCGACAGTTCGCACTCGTGTCGGGTTTGAAAATCGAAAGGGGGGTCGACGCCGCTATTCGTAGCGCCACTCGGCGGTGACCTGCTCGTAGTCGAGCAGTTCCTCGTCGTCGAAAAACAGGTCGATCTCCCGTTCGTTCGAGCCGGGGTCCTCGTGGTCCGAGGCGTGGATCAGGTTCCGACCGAGATCCAGCCCGTAGTCGCCGCGGATCGTTCCCGGCGGCGATTCGGCGGGGTCGGTCTCGCCGACCATCCGGCGGACCTGTCGGGTGGCGTCCTTGCCCTCCCAGACCATCGCGAAGACGGGGGCCGACGTGATGAAGTCGACCAGTCCCTCAAAGAAGGGTTTGTCCTCGTGTTCGGCGTAATGCTGTTCGGCCAGCTGCTGGTCGATCTGCATGGCTTTTGCGCCGACCAGTTTGAGACCGCGTTGTTCGAACCGCGAGATGATCTCGCCGATGAGACCGCGCTGGACACCGTCCGGTTTGACCATTACAAAGGTCCGTTCGTCGTTACTCATAGATACTATTGATAGGGAATCATGTTACCGCTTGTGGCGGTCTGGTTGTCGCTCGGTTCGGGTTAGTTACCGCTTTCGCGGCCCGCTTCGGTCCACTCCAGATCGCGGGCTTCGCGGCCGAGCAGATAGTTCTTCTCGGCTTTGGAGTCCTTGAAGTGGAGGACGGTGCCGTCTTTCCTGACGAACATCGTGCCCGTGCCGGGCTCGATCTCGTCGCCTGAGTAGTCACACGTTCGAGTTTCTACCATTATTGGCCTCCAATGGAGTCCGCATCACGCTGGGTTTCTCGGAGCTGGAGGATGTCTCCCTCCCGGATCGGACCCAGGACGTTGCGGGTGATGATACGGCCCTTGTTCGAGCCTTCTTGGATGCGGCATTTGACCTGCATGGCCTCGCCGTGCATCCCGGTCTTGCCGACGACCTCGATGACCTCTGCGGCCGTCGAGTCGGTGGCGTTCTCCTCTGCGCTCATGGTG
>Ga0207753_1000288_pt1 | contig 20148 bp, 17 predicted proteins | sample PonA233FremontCA_2_FD_187273 | JGI IMG/M metagenome (GOLD analysis project Ga0207753, IMG submission 187273) | Salt pond sediment microbial community from Fremont, CA, USA - Pond A23 Sediment 3 (SPAdes) | ecosystem: Environmental > Aquatic > Non-marine Saline and Alkaline > Saline | place: USA... | reverse complement strand
CCGGGACGCGGGCCGCCGACTCGATAAGGTACTCCCCCACGAGGCCCGCGTGCCAGGAGGTCCCACACGCCGCAATGACGATCCGATCGGCCTCTCGCAGCTGATCCCAGTGGCCATGGAGGCCCCCAAGGTGAATCTGGTTGTCCTCCGGCCGCACCCGACCCCGCATCGCGTCCTCCAGGGCATCGGGCTGTTCCATAATCTCCTTCAGCATGAAGTGGTCGTATCCTCCCTTCTCAATCTCGCCAAGCGACCATTCCAGTTCGTGGATCTCTTTTTTCAGCGGTTCATTGTCGATGGTCGTCACTTCGTACCCGGAGCGGCGCAGGGTCGCCATCTCTCCATCCTCCAGGTAGACGACCTGTCGGGTGTGCTCAACCAGGGGGGCGGCGTCGGATCCCAGAAAGTACTCGCCGTCGCCCACCCCCAGGAGGAGTGGGCTTCCGTTGCGGGCCGCAATGAGAAGGTCTGGATCCTCTCCCGACACGATGGCGATGCCGTACGCCCCGACCACCTGCGTGAGGGCCTGCCGCACTGCTTCCGAAAGGGACAGGTCCGTGGCCCGCTTCACCTCTTCAATGAGCTTTACGAGCACCTCCGTATCGGTCTCGCTCTGGAACGTGTAGCCCTTCTCTTCGAGTTGCTCCTTCAGGGTCCCATGATTTTCAATGATGCCGTTGTGCACCAGGGCGAAGGCCCCGTCGGAGCTGACGTGAGGGTGCGCATTGACGTCATTCGGGGCCCCGTGCGTTGCCCAGCGCGTGTGCCCGATCCCCACGCTTCCCGCCATGGGCGCGCCGTCAAGGCTATTTCGGAGATCGTCGACCTTTCCCTCCTGCTTGTGAACATGAAGATCAGCGTCGTCGACCGTCGCGAGGCCGGCCGAGTCGTATCCGCGATATTCGAGGCGCTTCAGTCCCGTGAGCAACAGGTCTTCGGCTTCTCGATCTCCGATGTATCCGACAATTCCGCACATGAGCGTCCAGATGGAATGGGTTGAGGAAAGAGATGGAAGAACAGGACGTCCCGGCAGGGACGGTCCCGCACCTACAACGAAACTCCAGAAGGTCGAGGAAATGCCCCGCAAAAAACCTACCAGGGGACGCGGGATCGATTAGTACCGGTCAAGCGAAAATTTCTCGCCCAGGTACCGCTTCCGCACTTCGGGGTCGGCCGCAAGCTCTTCCGCGGTGCCATGCTTTAAGATTTGCCCTTCGTATAGTAAGTAGGCACGATCCGTGATTGCAAGGGTCTCGTGCACGTTGTGATCTGTAATTAACACCCCGATGCCGCGCTCCTGGAGGCCCGCAACGATGCCCTGGATGTCTTCGACGGCAATGGGATCCACCCCGGCGAATGGCTCATCAAGCAACAGGAACCGGGGACGGGTGGACAGGGCCCGGGCAATTTCGGTGCGGCGGCGCTCCCCCCCGGACAGCTCGTATCCTTTCGACTCTCGCACCCGCTCCAATCCAAATTCCTGGATGAGCGACTCCACCCGGGCCGTACGGTCCTCGTCGTCCATCGACTGAAATTCGAGAACAGCGTGCAAGTTGCTCTCTACCGTAAGCTCCCGGAAGACGGAGGTCTCCTGGGCCAAATACCCCACCCCCCGGCGTGCCCGCTTGTACATCGGAAGCTGCGTGATCTCGTCGCCCTCCAGGTGGATCGCCCCGTCATTCGGACGAATCATGCCCACGATCATGTGGAAGGTTGTCGTCTTGCCCGCCCCATTCGGCCCGAGGAGGCCCACGATTTCCCCCTGCTTCACCTCCAGGCTGACGTCGTCAACCACGGCCCGCTTGTCGTACCGCTTCGTGAGGTGCCGGGCGGCAAGCGTCGCCGGCTCTCCGGACACCTCTCGGTCCGTAAAAGACCCGTTGGGAGACGAGGCGTTCATGAGTCGGGGGTGGGGGGCGTATCGGTGGTATCAGCCGGTTCAGTTACGTGCGGGAGCGTTCGGAGGGAGTCGGGCACCGTCCCGGGGCGTGCTGTAGAATCCGGGGGAAGACGTCCCGACACCGGGTCCTGCCAGAAAAGAAGCGGCGTGGACTCGGTGGAGAACGGTCCACCGGGCACAGCCCGGGTGCTTGAGTCGGGCTGGGCGCTCCAGTCTCTCCCAACACCGGGTCGTGCGATTGGTCCCGCCCCGGGACGGCGGGGCTCGGGCGAGTTCCCAACAAGCCGTCGGCGGACCCGCGCATCACGAAGCAATTCTTTGGGGGTCGGGCGCCGGTCTGGGGTCCATTGAAAGCCCTCCAGTTCAAAAGGGTCCGGAATGGTCTCATTGTTCCGGTAGTACGTGGTCTGTGTGCCCCCGATGACGCTCACGCGCTCGACGCTCTCGTCGACGAAGCGAAGCGCAATGCGATCGCCGGAGGTACGGGCCGCCCCGTTCAACGAATCATTTTCGGCCGCCAGGAACCGGATGGCTCGGGCATTCGGGCGTGCACGAATGCGGCGGAGGGCCCCACCCCCAAAGAAGGCGGTGATGGTTTCGGCCTTCAGCTGCTGAATTCGATCCAGGACCGAATCCCGCTGGGCCGCAAATCCAGAGCCCCGCACGAACACCGTATCAGGGCTGCGGTCGCGGGCCCGCACCCGGATCGAGTCTCCCCACACCTGGCTGTCTTCGAACCACGTCATGGGCGACTGAAACAAGCGGGTCTCTTCGATCGGCAACGAGCTATCAGCCTGCGCCGTGGGGGTGGCCCACGCTCCTGGCGGCGCCTCGGAGGCGCGGCTGTCTCCCTGCTGCGCTGCAGTGCCGGGGCGGCGGGCCGTGTCCGCCGCGGCCGCACGAGCGGACGTGTCGGGCACCGGCTGGGCCCGACCTCGAGCCGGACCGGGGGAGGGGTCGGACTCCTCCTGCAATGTGTCCGGAGGCGGGCCCGAGGGCAGGTCTGGGCCACGCGACCCCGGCTGGACCCGCGCCGTCAGCGAGTCTCGGGAGGGACGGGTGGTATCAATGGACACGTCGCGTCCGGCCAGGCTGTCAGGACTGGTGGCCACGACGCGGTCGTACACCGCCGAGTCCGCCACAGCGGACAGGTCGCGCTGCCAGATGCGCACCGAATCCACCGCCACCAGCCGACGATGCGTGTCTGTGCGGAAGGCCTCCAGCCGGCGTGCCCGGACCACCAACGTATCGCTCGGGGCCCCCGTCGAATCCATCCGAACGCGCACCAGAAGCGCGTCCCCCTCTACCCGACTGTAACGACGAGCCTCCCGGTTGTCCGCTCGGTCGCCGAACAGATACGTCCGCGCCGTGGTGTCGGCGTCCGCCTCGCCGTCTCCTTGTCGGTCAATGAAGACATTTCCGTAGGCAATGGACCGGTCGCGATCGCGATAGTACGTAAGCGAATCAGCGAGAAGCGTCACCCCCGGCTCGGTGAGGCGTACTCGCCCCCCGAACTCTGCACGCCCCTCGTCGGACCAGTAGGTCCCACGCTGGGCCTGTAGCTCGCGGTCGTCATCGACAAGGACGACACTGTCGGGAAAGACCGAGCGTTTCTCCGAGGCGTAGTACCGCGCACTGTCGGCCCGCACGTCCACATCCCCGTTCGTCAACCGCACCGCCCCTCGGGCATCTCCAACCTCCGTGGCACGGTCGTACCGCACGGTATCGGCGCGCAGGGTGTCGCCCCGCTCGTAAATAACCACGTCGCGGATAAACAAAAGATCGCTCCGCCTGAGGTAGCGCCGACCGTAGGCCGACTGCAACCGTGTGGTGTCCTGCCGGACGAAGACGTTCCCAAACATCTCCTGCACGCGCTCTCCGTTCAGCGAGTGTGTGCTCAGGGAGTCGGCGTTGACGAGCACACGCGAGGATTCACCTGTGTCGGACGGAGACGAAACGGGCCTGGGCGGAGCCCCCTCCTCACCAGTCGGCAACGAGTCCAGGCCTGCCGGCTCCACGCCGGTCGGGGCCACGCGGGACGTATCGTCTGTAGACTGCGCTCGAACGTCTCCCGTCGCCAACAGAACGCCTCCGAGGACCGCTCCAAGCACGGCGCGGCTCAGAAGGCACCACGTCCAATGGCCCAGTGACCCGGTCATACAAACCGTGCGGCGGGGAAACCTTGAAGACAGACAATTTGCTCGGCGGGGTTTCTACACCAAAGCCCCCAGACAGGGGTTCCTCTCAGGGCGGGTTGTGTTGTAGTGCAAGGTATGTGCAGCACACCGAAAGAGGACGTCATTGCTCAAGAGCACCTTCGTGGCTCTGAACTCGATTCAGAGCCCATCAACCGAACGGACCAGTTACAATTGTCGGATGGATGGGCTCCAAGTCTAGCTTGGAGCGACGGCGAAGAAGTGCTTTCAGAGTGCTACCGGTCGAGCGAAGAGGCGATTTGTAGCCCGTCAGGGCGCACGGCTACGGCTGAGCGTCGCCGTTGTCGTCTTCGTTCTCCACCTCCACCTCCGCCGAGAACCGCCCAAGCTGGTAGGTATCAAGGGTTTCATCTGCCACAAGCCCATCTCCTTGCACCACCTCCGACGGCGTTCGGATGCGCACGAACCGGCGGGTGCGGATCGTCCGGTCGGCCTGATGCCAGGTGAGTTTCTCACTTTTGAGTCGTTTGTTGTCGTCCGTGGTGACGACCACGTCCCGGTACGCATCCAGGATGCCTTTCTGGTCCTGAAACACCAGGCTGTCGGCCCTGACCGTCGCCGACGAGTCGCCCTCCTCATTGAACAGAACGACGCGTACCCGGGCGGAATCGCTCATGGAACGCCAGACGGAATAGGTGCTGTCCCCGTCCTCATACTGCTCCATGCGGCGGGCACGGAGGACCGCTCGGGGACGCCCCTTCTCTGACATCGCAAACTCAGCGTTCCAGCTCACGTGGGTCGGTGCCAGCCCCCGGGCCGAAGCGTCCCGGGCCGAAGCGTCCGACTCGGTCCGGTGCTGGCATCCTGCACCGAGACTTCCCCCTGCCATCGCCCCGGCCAGGACCATCCCGAGAACAAGGTGCCGACCACGAGTGAAAGGGGCCACCATTTTCTGTGTACGGGTTGTGCTGTGTGAGGGGCGCGTCTCTTAAGCCAAGACCGACCCGTGCGTCTCTGCTTGTCAAAACGAGCGTGCGGTCCCTACTGCCAGGGCCCGTGTGTCCAGACGGGAGCCGCGAGGTGAGCTTCACCGGCGAAGCGGGCGCCGTGGGCCAAGCTCACGCGGTGCTGACGGCAACCGTTGCCTCTGGGGCGGCAGACGTGACGCATCTTTTCGAAGCCAGTCAGGCAAGACACCCGCTGGGGTGGACTCTTCACTGATCTCGGCCCTCGGCCCGCACATGAATCAGGGCGACGATCACAGCGCTTTGCCGAAGTGCGCGGACTTCGAAAGAATGCACACCTGGCGCACAACAGCGCGAGTCACTTAGAGGACTTCTCACGTGGCATCCGTAACAGTTTGCACTGATATTGCTTCGAGGAGGATCCCACGATTGCTTGTTCTCCGTTCCTTTTTTCAATCGAGGAGCAAGAGGGTTTGCCGTCACGCCATTTCACAGTCTGGATCCTGTCTCTTACATTGGCACTGAATTTGCTCCGATTAGGTGTTGAATTTCTTCACGGGTCAAGAAGATGAACGCTCCACCCCAAATTCAGATTCACCCTTGGGTTCAACCCCGTCGTCCTGAGCAAGCGTGAAACGCCTTGCCCAGGGCCGGTCGTGCTTCCGAAGCTGCTCCCCCGAACCGAGCACGGGTATTTTTACACGGCATTTCTGTTGGCCGCGCCTCCGCCAGATTCAGGGCGGTTCCCCCCGCCGACACGTGCCCCGGAACGCTACGCTGCTTACGTCCCAAACTGACGATTTTCCGTTCGCTCGATGATGCACCCGCGGTTCATTGTGTACAGTGTTGCGGGCCCAAACAGTCCGTGCTCGCTTTCCCCGGCAACCGGAACCTCTGAGGCCTCTGCGTAGCAGTCCTCGGGCACACATTTTCTTCACCACTTTCCGTCCAGACGATCTGCTTTATCATCATGAGCTTCGACGCTGAGACTGCTTCTTCCGAGACCGTCATCATTCACGTCGGGGAAGCCCTTGACTTTCGGAACGCGGACGACTTTAAGGCGACGTTTCAGGAACACGTGGATGAAGGAATTCGGCAGTTCATCCTCGACTTTTCCGACACGGAGGTGCTCGACTCTACCGGTCTCGGATCGATCTTCTCGTTGTACCGGGCTGTCTCACCGGACGACGGGAAGGTCGCCTTCGCGGACGTCTCTGAGCCGGTTCAGGTGGTCGTGCAACTCACCCGCACGTACAAAGTCTTTCGTCAGTTTCCGTCGGTAGAGGCGGCACGAGAGGCCTTTGCGGGGTAGTTGTCCAGCCGCACCCGGGCTTTTGCATCGACGGCGGCCTCTCCTGTTGGATTCAGATTCGGCTCTATGGAGTCCCTCACGAAGACGTACACGGACCTCGACCGTGCAATCAACGAGGTGCGATCCCTTTCCGAGGAATGGCCAGCCTCCTCGGAAATCGTCACACTCGACGACGAGACCCTGCACTGCACATGTCTTGTGCTCCACGAGTGGATCGCCAACCTGCACCAACACGCTCGGTTTCAGAAAAACACCCCCATGGTCAAAATCCAGTTGACCTGCGAGGCCGGCCGGGTTGCGTGTTTCGTGCTCGACAATTCGGACGGCTTTGACCTCACGTCTTATCTCCCCGCCGACGATGAGGATTTAGAGCCCTTCCCTGAACGGGGCATGGGGCTCCGAATCATCGAGACCTGTACCGACGAACTGTCCTACACGCCGACGGAGGACGGTCTTCACTGCTTCGAATTTATCATCCCCGCCGACCACGATCCATGGATGAACACACTATTCTAATTGTCGAGGATGACAGCACGGTTCGGGAGCTTCTGAAGTACCGCCTCGGCAAGCACTACGAGGTCTACACCGCCGTGAACGGCGAAGAGGCCCTGGATCAGATCGAGGAGGCCGTCCCCGATCTCATCATCTCGGACATTATGATGCCGAAGATGGACGGCTTCGCGCTACAGTCGGCCCTGCAAACCGACAAGAACACACGCGTCATCCCCTTTATCTTCCTTACGGCCCGCGCCGACGAGGAGGCGCGCCAGCAGGGCGAACGGAAGGGCGTCGACGACTACATCACGAAGCCCTTCGACATGGAAACCCTGCTCTCTCGCGTAGAGCGCCTCCTGGAACGCATCGATATGTTCCAGACCCAGCTCGACGCAGAAATTGGGCGGGACTTTTCCAATCGCCTGCTCCCGGACGAGACGCCCGAGGTGGACGGCTACACGCTGGATGTCCACAGCGAGTCGCGAGAGCAGGGAGGCGGCGATCTTTTCGACTGGACCGAGACAGACGAGGGCACCTACTTTCTGACGATCGGGGATGTGATGGGCAAGGGCCTTCGGGCGAAGTTTTACGCCTTCAGCTTCCTGAGCTACGTGCGTGGCACCCTCCACACCTTGCTGGAGGAGTCGACCTCCCCGGCTGCGTTGATGAGCGAGCTGAACGACATGCTTCTCAACGACGACGTGCTGGAGGACACGTTTGCCACGTTCCTCCTCCTCCACTGGGACCCCGACGCTGGCACGGTCACGTACGCGAACGCTGGCCACTGCCGGCCTGTGCTCGTCACCCCGGAGGGGGCCGAAATTCCCGAACATGGCGATCTCATCCTGGGGCTGGAGGAGGACGTGTCGTTCTCGGAAATGACGCTCGACCTCGCCCCCGGCTCCGCGCTCGTGTGCTACACCGACGGCCTCACCGAACAGCGCACCGAGGATGGCGGGATGCTGGGCGAAGATGGAGTCCGGGAGCTTGTCCTGGAGGCGTACGACCAGGAGGCCCCCATCGAGGCCCTCCTGGACGGCGTTCTCTCCCAGAGCGCCTCCGACAGTTTTGAGGACGACCTTCTCGTCGTCTGGCTGCGGCACTTGGCTGAATAACCCTTCCTTCGGCGGCTCGCTGGACGTTCAGCCACAGCTCAGCCCGGCAGTTCAGGCCGCCTCCAGCGACGCTGTCTGGTCTGCTGTCTTGGCCCGACGGGCTTGGTAGTCCGTCTTCAGAAGGGCATACAGGCCCTTGTTCCAGTAGCGTCCGTCGCGGCGCAGATAGTCCCGGGCCGTTCCCTCCTTTGCAAACCCCATCCCCTCGACCAGGTCCCGCCACGCCGTGTGATACTCGAACGTCTCTGCACTCACACGGTGCAGGCCCAGTTGGTCGAAGCAGTACGAAAGCAACAGCTCGAACGAGTCGCGGCCGTAACCACGCCCCCAGTAGTCCCGGTCGCCAATCGTGATGCCAACCTTTGCGCGTCGGCTATGGGGACTGATGTGCGTCGCATACGCCACCCCGATAAGCGTTCGCTCATCCAGGGTGTGGACTTCAAACGTCCGGTGCGACGGGGCCGGGTCCTCACACATGCGTTCAAACCGAGCCTTGAACGCCCCGAACGACTCCTCCTCATACGGAACTTCGCTGTCGAGGCGATTCAGTTCTGGGTCGTTGTTCCAGCGGAAGTGGGTGTGGATGTTCTCCATCTGGAGCGGGGTAAATTCGACCTGCGTTCCGCGCAACGGTGTGACTTCGTGAACCGGAGAAGAGACATTCATTTTGGAAGCGCTTCCAAGTTTGCGAGTGAACGATAGGCGTCAGGACCAAAGTGCACTGTCGATATCCAAAGAAACGCGTGCGTCCGCCGAATGCAAAAATTTGGGGCAGGGGGTACAGGCGGCTGCACCAACTCAATCCAGATCTCCCGGGCGTTCAGCGCCGGTTCTTCCTCTCCTCCCGGGCCCATTGGCGCAGGACCTCGTAGTTTACTTTTAGTTGCCCTTCCACCGCCCGTTCGGGCATCTCGTAAAACGCGTCGGGGAGCTTAAATCGAGGAAGCGAACCTGACAGGACCCGTCGCCAGGTCTCCGGTCGCAGGGGGCCCTGAGCCTGGATGAAGCCCACCGGACGCCGTCCGTACTCTGCGTCGGGAACCGCCACGACCGCCGCCCGCTCGACCGCCTCGAGTTGTTCGAGGGCCGCCTCAATCTCTTCTGGCTGGATGTTCTCCCCCCCGGAGACGAACTGTCGGTCGATGCGCCCTTCCACGTGAAGGCGTCCCTGAGCGTCGAAGCGCCCCACATCTCCGGTTGGGTACCACCCATCTACACGCGGGTCGCGGAGGGTGCCTTCTTCGAGTCGTCCAATGCACAGGGGGGCTCCGGCGACCAAGACGTGTCCGTCCTCCGCAATCCGGACGCGGCGGTGCGGAAGGCGACGCCCAGCGGTCTGCAGGTCCGCGAGGGCCCCTCCCGGGGGGGTGGTGGTCACCTGCGAGGCCATCTCGGTAGAGCCGTAGCTGGTGTGGAGCGGCCACGACCGGGCGTGTCCTCGACGCAGGAGCCCTTCCGGGATCGGGCCGCCCCCCACGAGCACTGCGCGCACCCACTCCGGCGCCTGTCCGTCTCGGGCCTCCAGGAGGCGACGCAGCTGGGTCGCGACGAGAGACAGGTGCGTCGCCCCCGTTCTGGCCAGCGCCCCCGACACGGACGCGTCTTGATCCGGGACCGCGACGGCCGCCCCGGCGAGCGCACACCGGACGAGGATGGCCAGGCCCCCAACATGATACAGCGGAAGGGAAAGCAACCACCGATCCCCGGCCCGAAGCGGCACGTTGGCGTTGGCCCCCTTCGCACTGTACAGATGGTTCGCCCACGAATGAAGGATGGCGGTCGGGCGGCCCGTGCTGCCGGACGTAAAGAGGATGGTGGCTCGACGATGAATGGGCCGGCCCGTCGCGACTGAACGGCCCGAGGCGTTCCGGACCACCAGCGATTCAGGGGACTCCGCCTCAGTCCCACCATCGGCCAGCACATCAGGGTCCCGGGTAATGAGTCCCCGAACACGGAGCCGTTTCGCAGCGCGCCGGACTTCTGCGGCCGGAAGCCGGGTACTGATGGGAGTCGCCACGGCCCCCTCCCGCCACAGCGCCCACAGGAGCACCACGAACGCCGGGCCTCGGGGAAGACGAAGCGCCACCCGCGTGCCGCCGGCATAGCCGTGCTCACGCAGACGCGCCCCGGTCGCCGCGACCGCCGCATCGAGCTCCGCGTACGTCCACCGCCGGGAGGGCGCCCAGAGTGCCAGGGCGTCGGGACGCGCCTGGGCGTGACGACGAAGTGGACATGGAGCACGCGGGCCGAAAGCCATAAGGCAGGATCAGGCTGAAAATTGTTCGACGAGGTTGAGCCGATCCCACGCGATGCGGGAGGTCGAGGGCGCTGCGACGGAGGCCACGTCCACGTTCGGCCCCCCGAGCGGAAGCGGTGGGGTGTACACGTCGGCCGCGAGGCGATCGTAGGTAGACAGGCCGACCGGGACCTCCGGGCCAGTGGCCGCCAGGGCCACGAGCATTCGGAGCCCAACCCCAGACTCGTACGCAGCACTGAGGACCGGGGTCGCATCCGTCTCCTGCGCAGCCCGGCACCAGGATTTCGTCTTTACGAGTCCGCCGAGAAGGGTCGGCTTGAGAACAACGGCTGACACATTCGGGCCGTCGAAAAGGACCTTGGGCGTCGTTTCCCGAGTGGTTTCGTCGAGCGCGACGGAAAGGCTCGTCTTCTCGATCAGATCGTTCAGGCGAGTCGGATCGGCGAGCGGCTCTTCAACATAGGAAATCCTAAGATCCTCGGTGGCTCTCCCAAACGTCAAGGCCTCGTCGAACGACCAGGTGCGATTGGCGTCTGCACGAAGGGCAACGGAATCGTCAAGGGCGTTCCGGATTGCCCGCACTCGGTCGATGTCGTCCTCGACGCCCCCCTGCCCCACCTTCACTTTGAGGGCCCGGTAGCCCTCTTCCTGCCGCCGAACGGCCTGTGCGGGACCGTTCGCCACGGAGCGTGGAAGAAGAGCATTCAGCGTCACGGTGCGCCGCGGCGTCCCGAGCACCTCAGCCACAGAGCCCGGACGGGCCGCAGCGGCCAGATCCACCATGGCACTTTCCATCGCAAACCGGAGGGACGGGGGGGCGCTGGCATCGAGGGGACGCGCTCGCAGCGCCTCTTCGAGCGGCTTTCGTTGAACATCCGGGAGGCCCTTGCCCATCCACTGCGGAAGCACAGTGCGGGCGTGCTCTTCAACCTCCGCCAGCGTCTCGGGACTGAAGCCGGGCAACGGCGCGGCGTCGCCCCACCCCACATGTCCCTCCGTTGTTTCGACGCGTACGAGCCCACCTCGGCGCCGGGTCACCTCGTCGTCCCCGAGTTGGAGCGGCGCCGTCAGGGGGAGTTCGTACCGGTAGAAGGCCCCTTCCGAAATAACCACAGGCACGGGAGGCATCAGAGATTCCAGCCAACGACGAACAGAAGGGCCCAGAGCATGAGAATCCGCCCTGTCGCCCCGAGCAATGGGTTCAGCTTCTTGGGGGCCCGCGTCCCGACCATCGTCCGAATCGGCCGGATCGTGAGCGGAAGCAACACGAGGGGCAGCGCCGCCCACGGGTGGGGAGCCCCCGCCATGCCCGCCGCGAGCCCCCCCGCAAGCAGCAGGGCAGCCACCAGACAGCCCCCGTACGCGACCCTCCCAAAACGGCGGCCGAAGCGCACGACGAGGGTTCGCTTGCCCGCCTCGCGGTCCTCGGCCAGGTCGCGTACATTGTTCACCAGCAAGATGCCAATCGAAAGCAGCCCAGGCCCTGCCCCCGCCAGGAGCACGTCCACGGGCAGGGAGAGCGCCTGCACGTAGTAGGTCCCCCCCACCGCCACCGGCCCAAAGAAGACGAACACGAACAGATCGGCGAGTCCCAGAGCGGCCAGCGAGTAGCGGCCCGCGGTGTACCACACGGCTGCGCCAATGGACGCGAGGCCCACGACGAGGATGGGCCACCCACCTCGCACGATGAGGTAAAACCCCGCCAGCACAGCGAGGCCAAAGACAAGGATCGTGGCCCGCCGCATCGTCTCCGGCGCCACCAGGCCGGCCTGCGTGACCCGAAGCGGCCCCACCCGATCCTGGGTGTCTGCCCCCTGCACGAAGTCGGCGTAGTCGTTGTGGTAGTTGACCCCCACCTGGATGAGAATGGCGCCCACAAGCGCCAGGGCCGCTGAAGGAAGGTGCCACACGCCCGCTTCAACGGCCATGCCCGTCCCTACGAGGACGGGAGCGACGGCCGCCCCGAGCGTCTTGGGACGGGCCGCCCAGAGCCAGACGCGGGCCTGGCGGATGTCTTGGGCGTTTGTCGAGTCGTCCATGAGCAATCCAAACAACCAGAAAAGAAGTGTCCAATTCCATCGCGTGTCACAACGCTGGACGGAACGAGGTCGATCCCTGTCCAGCCCCCACCCAGGAACCTCAGTGCGGTCGAAAAATGTTGTGTTCTTGCGGTCTTCGCTGCTGACGTTCGTCCCCCGCGGAGCCCATATTTCAGAACGCTCTTCAGTTCACCACTCTCCACGCCCCCATGCCGTCTCGCCGAACATTTCTCCGTCAGTGCGGCCTTGCACTCGCCGCCTCCCCCGTCTTGTCTTCCCTTCCATCCTGGCTCTCCTCCGCAGACGGCTTCGAGTCGCTCCGGGGAGGGGTCGGGACCTTCACCCAGCGCGGCGGCACCATTGGGTGGCTCGCCACCCCCAACGGGCTCGCGGTCGTGGACACCCAATCCCCCGACTCGGCGCCCGACTGCTGGACGGGCCTCCAGAATCGGTCCCAGGGCCCCCTCTCCCTCGTGATCAACACGCACCACCACGGCGATCATGTCGGCGGCAATGGGGTGTTTGCACAACACACCGACCGCCTTGTGGCCCACGCGAACGTGCCTGACCTGATGCGGGCGAGTGCCGAGGACGGAGCGGCCGACGACATGACCTATCCCACCGACACGTTCGAGGAGACGTGGTCCGAGACGGTCGGCAACGAGACGCTTCGGCTTCGTCACCGCGGCCCGGCGCACACGGGCGGCGACGCGATCGTCGTCTTCGAAAACGCAAACATCATCCACGTCGGCGACCTTGTCTTCAACCGGGCGTACCCGTTCATCGACGTGGCGGGCGGGGCCGACTCGAAGAACTGGATTTCGAGTCTCGAAACGATTCACGATGCGCTTGATGACGATACGATCGTCATCCACGGCCACGGCAACCCCGAGTTCGGCGTGACCGGCGGGCGGGAGGACCTGCTCGTGATGCGCGACTTCCTCACGGCGCTCAACGAGTACGTCACCCAGCAGCGCCAGGCGGGCGCCTCTCTTGAGGAGATGAAACAGACGGAGGTGCTGGAGGGCTTCGAGGCCTTCAACTTCGACTGGGCCCTTTCGCTGGCCGACTGCATTGAGGCCGTCTACCGGGAGCAAACGACGGGATGAGACGCAGGACGCAGCGGAAGCCCCGGGCGCCTGCGGAGTTCTCCGTGATCACCGCTCCTCCACGGCGCTCTCGACCGCCGCTTCCAGGCGGTCGTGCACTTGCCGATTGGCTGCACGGTCGGTTTGAATTTCGATGAGCGCCGACTGCTCGGACCGACAGGCACGAGCGTAAACGCGTCGCAGTCCCGATGGCGACTCGGGGTGGTGGTACGGCAGATCGAAGGTCGCCGCCGCGTCCTCGAAGTCCCGGCCGTGGGGCGTCGTGAAGTATGGATCGAACTCGTCGTGCTCGCGGATGGGCAGGAAGTGGAAGATGCCCCCGCCGTCGTTGTTGACCACGACCACGACGACCTGGCGGTCCTGGAGGAGGGCGAGGCCATTCAGGTCGTGCCACAGGGCAAGGTCACCAATGAGGAGCGTCACGGGGCCGTCGCGGCCCGTCGCCACGCCCGCCGCCGTCGCCACCGTGCCGTCGATGCCACTCGCCCCCCGATTTGCGTAGGCCGGCCCTCCCGGCCCGGTGGGGCTGGCGTGTCGGTTGAGGTCCCGGACCGGCATGCTGCTGGCCGCCACGAGGGCGTGATCCGACGGCATGTCTTCGCTCAGGACCGTCGCCACGAGCGGCTCGGTGAGCGCATCCGTCTCATCCGCGTGCGTCCGCACAACGGCTTCGGCCCGATCGCTCGCCGTCGTCCAGGCAGTTCGCCAGTCGGTCGCGCTCGGCCTGTCGTCGAGCCGTGCAATAAGCGCGCCGGTGAATGCGGGCACGTCGGCCTCGACGTGATGGGTGACGCGGTGGTCCGGGTCGATACGGGACGGGTCGGGGCGCACCACGGCCCACACCTCCGGGGCGCTGTCGCGGAGAAAGAGGCGCAGCCGCTTCGACGCGAACCGCCCCCCCACCTGCAGCACGGCCTCCGGCCCGTGGGCCTCGCGGAAGGTGTCGGAGGTGAGCACCAGGTCGCCGTACGGCACCTGTCCAGCGCCCTGTCCCGTCCCCAGCCGGAGCCGCGAGGTGAGGTCGGGCACGAGCGGCCACCCCAGGTGGGTCGCGAGACGTTGCACAGCGTCCGCCGCGGCGGCGGTGTCGAGCCGCCCCGCCACGACGAGTCCCTTCTCGGTGCCGCCGAGCTTTCCGGCCAGGGCCTCCACCTCCGGGCCCGAGGGCGTAGGGACGGGCGTGGGGTACTGCGTGTACGGCTTCGCGCCCACGGCCCACTCTTCCACCGCGGCGGGGACCGAAATAGAGGACTCCGACTCGACCGGGTCCAGGGGCTTCCGAAACATGCAGTTCAAGTGCACCGGGCCCGCGGGGGGGCGCCGGGTCTGATGCAGGGCCTGGTCGGCCGTCGTCAGGACGTACGCGGGATCGATCTCGCCGGACGGCGGGGGGACGTCGGCCTGCCACCGAACGTAGTTCCCGAAGATCTTGACCTGATCGATCGTCTGGTTGGCCCCGGTGTCCCGCAGTTCCGGGGGCCGGTCGGCCGTCAGGAGGAGCATCGGGACACCGTCGACGGAGGCCTCCACCACGGCGGGCAGTCCGTTGGCGACGGCGGTGCCGGAGGTGGTGACCCAGGCGGCGGGCCCCTGCCCCGCCCGCGCTGCCCCCAACGCCGCAAACGCGGCCCCCCGCTCGTCCACGTGCAGGACGGAGTTCGCCCCCGGGTGGCGCGCGATGGCAACGGTAAGCGGGGTGGAACGAGATCCCGGCGCGACGAAGAAGGTCTCGACGCCGTTCCGCACGAGCTCCTCGACGAACAGCTGCGTCCAGCGGTAGGTAAGATTGGGCGCGTCGAGGACGGACCAGGAAGGATCGGCCACGGGGAAGCGCAGTTGGTGAGGGGAATCTACCGGGAGGGCGTCCGGGGATCGGCCACGCCCATGATGGCAGCGAAGTCGCCGATCTTCTGCTCGATCTCCTCCCACTCCCGATCCGGCACCGACCCCTCGACGATGCCCGCCCCTGAAAACAGGTTGATCTGCGTCTCTTCCACGAGGCCCGCCCGAAGGCCCACCGCAAACTCTGCGGCGTCTCGCCCCACCCATCCCACCGGGCCGGCGTACCACCCCCGATCGAACGGCTCCTGGGCACGGATCGCCGCCACCGCGTCGTCGGTGGGCACCCCGCCCACCGCGGGTGTGGGATGCAGCGCCCTCAACACATCTGTCGTCGTCGCGTCGGAGTGCAGTGTGCCGGCAATCCGTGCATGAAGGTGTCGTCCACGGGCCAACGCGAGCTCCCCCGTTTTCTTCGGCACGCGGACGGTGCTACAGACTGCGGCGAGGTCGTCCCGGATGGCATCTCGGACGAACGCATGTTCTCGCCGCTCCTTCGGGCTCTCCAGGAGTTCCTTTCGGAGGGCCACATCCTCTACCTCCGTCTCCCCCCGGGGCCGCGTGCCGGCCACCGCCTCACTGACGACGGCCCGTCCCTCCCGACGAAACAGGCGCTCCGGGGAGGCTCCGACGAACGCCGCCCCGCCCGCCGGGCGCACCGCAAAGTGATAGCACTCCGGCGTCGCGGGCTCCAGGTGGCTCAGCACGAGGAGTGGGTCCATCGACGCGCCGAGCGAAAGGGCCACACGCCGGGCCAAGACCACCTTGTCGAGGGCCCCTCCGTCGATTGCGTCGAGTGCCCAGCGCACCATTCGGGTCCACTCTTGGTGGCCCGGCACGTCCTGTCGCTGCCGGGGCCGGGGCAGGGCCGTGTGCTCATCGGGCACGGGCAGGGCCACCGCGTCCAGGGTGCTCAGAATCTCATCGACGCGGTCGGCGTCCCGAGGCAGCACCAGGGTGCACGCGAGACGCAGGGCATCGCCCACCTCTACGAGCTCGAACCGAGGCAGAACGAAGCGGTACGTGCCGAACGGTGCCCACCGCTCATCGGGACGCTCCTGCGCCGAGGGCTGCCCGGCATCGAACCGGAGCCCTCCGTAGTACCGAACCTGCGGCCCCGCCTCCGCAAGGCGCTCATCCAGGGCGCGCCCCAGGGCCTCGTACTCGATGGGGGCCGTGTGGCTCACCACGACGTCCGCGGCCCCACAGGCCGCCACCGTGCGGTCCTCGTTTCGTCCCGACCAGTAGACCGCCTCGGGGACCGGTCGGGCCCGAACCCAATCAATCGGCCGCACGGCTCCCGGGACCGGCACGCTCACGCGGACCGTGTGGGGGGACACCGACGATTGAACCGCGGCACGGATGCGGTCCGCAAGGGCCGCCCGGACGTCGCCGGCCCTGTCGATGTCACGAAGGACGGTGGGATCGAGATCGAGCATGGAGGTGCACGCAAGAAAACGGAGTGCGGATGAACGAGGACGGACGGCGCGCCCCACACGCCGTCCCCCACAGGTCGCGGGGGGGACCCGCTAGGAGGCCTCAACCGACGCGCCGTCGCTCGAGAGATGGGCCGTGCAATTGAGCTTCCGGGCCCGCACGCGTCCCTCTTCGCAGATCACGTGGTTGACGCATGTATTAGCGTGGTCGAGGTCGGGCATGTGCTCCAGCCCATACCCGTCGAGAAGGGTTGCGAGCAGCACGCGCAGGTACCGGCCGTGCGTCACGACGAGGGCCGCCCCCCCGGCCTCTCGCGCAAGGATGTGCCGAAGCGCGTGCCGGGCCCGCCCCTGCACATCCCGAATAGACTCGCCTCCCGTCGGACCACGCTCGTACGCACCGTCCCGCCAGGCCGACTTGAGGGCCTCAACCGACGCATCCCGCTCTGAAGACGGCGCCTCGCCCTCAAAAACCCCCCAGTCCATTTCGCTCAGGTCTCGCAGGTACGTGCGGGAAAGCGGCGCGTGGTCCGCCGCCAGGATGTCGGCGGTCTGTATTGCCCGCCGAAGCGTACTGGCGTAGAGCGCATCGATGTCCGCCGACGCAAAGCGACGGGCCAGCGCCTGGGCTTGCTCGCGACCGGTTGCATTCAATGTGCTGTCAATGCCGCCCCCCTGCATGATGCCACGCCGATTGTACTCGGTCTCGCCGTGCCGCACCAGGTACAGGGTGGTGTGCGAGCTCGGGAGGACTGATCGCAGACCGTCACGCATAAAGGTATTGTGGGGAGGCGTAGGGAAAACTGATGCCGCTCAGCCGGACTGTGCTTTTATGTATCGTCCGTGCCCGACTTCTGATGGCTGTGCAGGTTGTTGAGAATGTCTTCGGTAATGTCGTCCACCTGCGGCAGGGAAAGGCGGTGCTTGAGCGCCACCCGCACGATGAGCCCCCGCAGCACCTGGTCGGCCACCGGCAGTGGATAAAGCACTCGCCGCAAAGGGCGCACGATGTACCCGATCGCCCCTCCCAGCACCCCCCATCGAAGGAGCACAAACCCCAAAAGCCCCACTCCGAGGGCCGCGTACATCTCCGCGGCCGCAAGGGCACTCATCGTCGCCACGTAGTAGAGCGCCTGCGCGAGCACATGGTCGAGCATCGACACAAGCCGAACCGCTAGGAGGCTCGGGAGGGCTGGACTCAGCAGGGCCCAGGCGACAAACAACAGGACCGCGCCCCCTCCTGCCCACTCTACGGGAAGACTCCATAGCATCCCCGGCAGCGCCCACGCCACGACAGTTCGGGCGGACTCGATCCAGGTGTCGGCCCAGCGCAGCAACTGGCCCAGCGGCACGTGATGGAGCACCGTCCCGGCGTACTCCTTCACATCCTGCTCCCTCACGTGGTACCACCGTCCGCCTTCCGTGAGGAGGCCATACGGCGTGTCGATGTACGGGGTCGAAGAGCCCTCCATCTGGGCCGGGGCGTAATGATCATTCCGCGACGCAGCTGACAGTCCCTTTGCGGACGTTGCAGCGGACCAGAACGTACAGGGGTCCGGGGGTGCGGTTTCAACGTAGACTGAAAGTTGACGACTTCCCCTTCCGGGCCGTCGCACCCGTCCCGCCACTCGGGAAAACCCTCTACACAAGAGCTTCCGGTTAGCCGTCCGGTTGCAGAACCAGCTCGTCGCCCACCCGAATCCGAAACTGGGGGGCTTCCATTCCGGCGGCCTCCAGGGCCGGCCGGAGCATGGCTTGCAGGGCCCGTGCGGTATTTACGCGCGGCTGGGTGGCAGAGTCGAGACGTCGTTCCACCTGCTCTCGAAAGGCTCCCTTCACGGCCCCCAGTGCCCGCGTGCGAACGGCCTCGGGCATGTCCGACGGAAGCACTCGGATCCACCCGCTCGCCTGCGAGCGCACCTCCAGCCGGGCGAGGTCTGGCTCCACGCTGTGGACGGACAGTGACGGGAGGGTGACGCCCACCCGCCCATTCTCCTCCACCGCGATCATGGACGGATCGAGCGCCCGCACATCAAAGCCGTAGGAAACCGTGCCGGGGACCCGGACCTGGGTTTGGGATCCCCCCTGCAGGAGCGGAAGGGCGCTCGGTTGGGTCTGCCGCAACAGGTACGTGATCCATGAGGGCGTGAGGTACTGCGCCGAGTCGATCCGCACCGTGACCCTTACGTCCAGCGTGCCCGTCACGAGGAACGAGGCCGGGGCCTCCTCCTGAATCGTCGTGAGGACGGTTTTTTGCACCCTCGTGTCCGATGGGCCCTGTTCCCACAGCAGGAGCCCCACCGACAAGAGGACCCCCACAATTACGCCGCCCCCGACGGCAGCACGCACATTTGAGGTCATGGTCGACGACAACGAAAAATGCCGGCGAGATGTCGAGCGGGCGTCGGGTTACAGCCCGAGCAGCACGAGGGCAAGACAGGCCAAGGCCAGCCCGATGCGGTTGGGGCGCGAGAGCCGCTCCCCCCAGACGGTGACCCCGAGCAGGGCCGCGAAGACCATGATGGCAATGTTGTTTGCCGGAAAGACGAGCGGCCCCGGCAGCACCTCGATGGCACGAAGCAGAAATTCGAGGGACCCGTAGTTCACAATCCCCAGCAGGACGCCCCAGCCGAGGGCTCTTGGGGTCGGCCAGTGGCCCCCCTGAAGCCCTCGCCGCACCACAATCACTGCCCCCACGAGGAAGGCCACCCCGAAGGCCAGGAGCAGAAACAAGACCCGGCTGTTTCCGGCCCCAAAGCCCTCCTCGAACGCTTTCATCGACACGTCCACCGCGCCCCCGGAGCAGAACGTGAGGGCCAGCACCCCTGCGGCGTGCCAGTCAACTCCCGACAGCACCGACCGGGGCTCCACTGGGCCCTCGGGGTTGGAGGCAGGGGAAACGCCGGCCGGCACAGGCTTGGGCGCTGAGTGCTGATGGGCCAGCAGAAAGAATGCCCCCATTGCCAGAATCATTCCGAGGCCCTGTGCAAGGGTCGGCACCTCGCCCCATACCCCCCACGACGCCAGAAAGGGCACGACGACAGAGACCCGCATCACCCCAATCGCCAGTGACATCCCCGCCACCTCGGTGGCCCACGCCAACACAAAAAACCCCGCAATCAGCACGCCCCCCGTTCCCGCCCCCAGAGCAAGCAGCTCGCCAGACAGGGTGAGGCCCTGATCCACCTCTCGTCCCCCCAGGCCCAGAAGGCCCAACGCAACGGCGACGGCGGCGGCGTAATTCACCGTCAGGAGGGCCGTCCGGTCCAGCTGCTGCCGCCCGGCCTGCTTGAAGATCATGCCGATGGCCACGCTGCACGCAACGGCAAAGACCAGAAAGATCATCGGTTGGGGTCGGGGGTACGTTCTGGATCGACGGTCGTCTCCCAAGAGGCGTGCCGGGGCGACCTCTTCCACTCTGCTACGCTATGTAAGCACGCAGAAATACGTTTATTCGAGAGTCATTCTGAGCGACCGACGACCGGAGGGAGGAGCGAGTCGAAGAATCTTACTGGGTCCAGCGCG
>Ga0207753_1000287_pt1 | contig 20250 bp, 23 predicted proteins | sample PonA233FremontCA_2_FD_187273 | JGI IMG/M metagenome (GOLD analysis project Ga0207753, IMG submission 187273) | Salt pond sediment microbial community from Fremont, CA, USA - Pond A23 Sediment 3 (SPAdes) | ecosystem: Environmental > Aquatic > Non-marine Saline and Alkaline > Saline | place: USA... | reverse complement strand
GCCGCCGACAGCGACTAAATGAAGGTAGAACCCCCAGCCACCGTCTTGCTGGAGGCTAGCCAGCCACCGCAGACACAGATTTAGCACCTACTGGAGGAGGTCGTGAGGTTCTCGATGTGATCGACTGATATTAACAGTCCGATACACTGGCTCCCGTTCTTCACTTAGTTCACCGCTATCGTCCCGCGTTCGCCGTAATGCGTGTAGAATCGGGATCTCGTTCTCAGGATCATCTGTGACTTTTGCAAGTGCATCTCTGGACATGTATTGAAGTGCGGAAGCAGAAACCCCGACACCAGATAACAGTTTGAGGAACCGTCTCCGACTACCAGTCCGCAGTATGTTGGATCGCACCATATTCAGAACATATTACTTATAGAATATAAATGTTTTCAAATCTATATTTATTATCCTCTATGTATATTGTGTAAGATTTATTTAGTGTTTTGATGTTATGCTCCCCGAATCAACCGATACATCCGCGCTCTAGTAACAGAAACACAATCACAAGCAACCCTTTTTGCACGCCGAGTCCCTTCGAACAACACCGATGAATATGCTCGTCAACGGCGAGTGGCGAACCGATTCCTTTCAGGCGACCAGATTATTTTGCTATCTTCGGAAAGAGCCATAGATATTTTTATGCATTTATAAAAATAGCCGCTCTTCAAACATCACACCAACTGTCCCGAAATCGTTGTTCTGGAGGATACGCGTTCGCAGTATAGCACACATTAAAAGCGGATATCTTAGGCGATTTGATATAGTATCTGATTGGACCCATCCCCTAGGCACACTGGCAAACTGCGTTCCTTCCTTCAGCGAAGGTTTTTATTACATAATGCTAAAAGTAGACTAACTGATGTCTTCTGTAGAACAACACTCTCCAAATGCCTATTCTGGCTGGCTAGACTGGTCTCAGACGATCCATCTTGAGGATGGTGAAATCACAGTATCACTTGACAAGCAGTATCTGAGTATGGAGCCACCAAGAGTCGGTTATATGATTATTTTTCTCTCATTTGATCCAGAGTTGCCAGATGATCGCGCAAAGTGGCACCACAACTATATCCCAATCGAGTACTGGTTCAGAGCTCACATCTTCCGTGAAGCACGGGGATACAACCACAGTGAACTTATTTCATTTTTTGAATCCCACCCCGAGTTCGCGGCCTGTCTCGGATTTACGGACGACGATGCAGATACTCAATTCGCAGTAGAAAAGCCTGAAACGCCTGGATACACGCAGTTTAGAAATATTTGGAAAGAACATTTCACTCCTCGGATGCGCGGCGCGTGCAGAGTGATTGCTGAGGGGTTAGTTACACACTGCCGAGATCAGGGCTTCCCAGCTCCCGAAAAGGTGTTTCTCCCAAAAGATGTCGAGGTCGAGAAACCGAGCGAAGACGACCCGACAGTTCGAGAGTTGACCATTGAAAAAACTGCTGACATTTGGGAACATGCACGACCAATGGTGCTAAACCACTGGAAGTTAAAACGACATCACAACTGGCAGATTCCAGAAGCGACTTTCTTTGACGCCCATGCCTACCTTGCAACAGCCAGTGACGACGAATTTCCCGAAAGCGGCCTCGGGAACATGATGACAAAATCGGGGCATGATCGGGTTCATTACCCCAGTACACATCGACGAGAATTGCAGAAATTCAACGTAAGCGAGATTCGGAACCTGCACCGTTCGGTCACTGAAGACCTCATTCGGGAAGCACGGCGTAAGGGCGAACTCGTTGGGAAAATAGAGGTCGCTATCGATCAGACAAAAGGTCATCCATGGACTGGTGAAGTCGAACGAAACCCAGACGGCAGTAATGCTGAAGACTGGATTCTCGGCTACAAGAACGACAATGATCGACGCACACAGTACTACTTCCAGTGGGCGTCAGTCCAAATCGTCGGTCTCGACATCCCACTGGTGTTGGACGCTGTTCCAGTCCACCGAGGATATGCTCGCGGTGATATCGTAGACGATCTGCTCAGCACTGCGACCCAGATGGTCGACGGTATCGAGCGTGTCTACATGGACGCTGGTTACGATTCTGAAGCAGTAAAAAATACTGCCGAGAAACACGGCGTAACGTACATGAACCGAAAAAGTCGAGATACAGATGACAAGCGTAGGATGCGCCAGATGTGGCGCAATGACGAGGCTGTGCGTATTGTCGAAGGGGAAGATCGGCAGGGTATGCCAACTCGGAAGAAGGTCTATGTTCCCCACATCGCTTTCGACGATGAAGACAAAGACGAAGACGAGACAGACGATAGCCACCGCCAACAATTGCTGTCGGATTTTGAGGATGCTACCGGCACAAAGATGCCCGCTGAGTCGCCATTTGAGTCGTTACTTGATGAGATCCACGATGAGGAGACAGAAAACGAGGAAGACGTCGACGGCTCTCAGAAGTATACAGTCTTCGAGACAAACGATGCGCTGGCAGACAACCGTGGTGCAGCTGGGCGTGATGCAATCTCGGAACGGGAGCAATGCCACGGCGCTGCCCGGATGGTTCGGAAGTATGGTCGACGGTGGGGGATCGAGAACGGCTACAAAAAGGTCGGCCATTTTCTCCCTCGCTCGGGTAGCAAGAATCACGCTATGCGGTTTTTCGGTTTCGCGTTCGCTGCCACGCTCTACAACTGCTGGCGGCTAGTCGACCTCCTTGTGAAACTCTCTGTTGAGGACGATCCTGAATATACGCCAATTGTTACTGCAAGCCGATTCCTTGCGGTCGCTGAGGGTATGTTCGGTCTCGAAGAGAAGCCACCGCCGGACTAATAACCCACTACTGGTCGGTTTGCAGATCTTGAGCTACTGCTATCGCCTGTATGTCTTTGAGCCGTTAGTTTGTGTCTAGCTTCTGGTAGTGTATGAATTGTATTAGGTGTCTCTGGGCAATTACTGCGCAGATCTATCTAAAAGAAGGGTCGACCAACCGTGATTAAGCGCACTTCGTTGGAATCAGCGATTATGAATAGTATAGCAACATAGAATATACGGCCGAGAAAACCTCTGAGGACAACACGGAAGTTGGAACGCGACGTGTATGGATAGGCATTGGTCTTGCGTCGATAGTGAGAAGGATGTAGAACCAACCAGTTTGACCCTCATTCAGGCATCCTCCGCAAACAGTCATGTGTCCACGTTGGGTACACAACGTGGTCGTATCCACTATGGTTATACGTATAGAGCAAGTACCGTTAGTTATGAGCCGAGAACGAACTGATTCCGGGCAGTACGCTGAAACGGTCACAATCGACCGAGTACGACAGGTTTTCAGTACTGTCGCTGGCCCAGCTGTGACCAGTGCTGATATTGCATCAGAGCTCGGCGTGACGGCAGAAGCTGCTCGCCGGAAACTGAATGAGTTTCATGGTCGGGGGCTGCTCGGTAAACGGAAGACAGCTGGACGGAATATCTACTGGCTTCAGCCAGCGGGCGATGTCACAGATATCAATCCAGAAGATCCCGTCTGGGGAACAGAGCCAATAGCCGGTGATGAGACAGTGAGTGAAGCCGATATCGACGACGTGCTGTATGGCGAAATCAATGGGTAGTGCTGTCCAGAGATCTCCAGCTATCGTGGATACGGGGATGTTCTTCGCGTATTATTACGAGCCTGCAGAGCAGCACACGCGTGCGCGTGAAACACTTGATAGCATTGTAGATGGAGATCTTCCGTTTGGTCCACTGTTCACTACGCAGGCGGTGCTTTCGGAACTCGCAACGTTACTACTCCGGAAGAGTACTCACAACGAAGCGGTTCGGGCGGTCACTGAAATCCGTAACAGCGAGAGCTTCAACCATCTCGTGGTTGATCGAATTACCTTTGATACGGCATTGGAGCAATTCGAGCAGTACGACGATCAAACAATCTCGTTCGTCGATCACACGACAGCTGTGCTAGCTACAGAGCGCGATATTGACCACGTATTGGGGTTCGATAAAGACTTCCAGACGCTGGGTTTCACACGTGTACCAGTCGACACTGGGTTGAACGTCTAACACACATCACTGCAGTGCAGTTCGCATCGATTCGATGATGTTCTGTTCAGTTGGAGCAGCGAGATAGGGCTCAATAGCATCATAAGAACTCCAGCCTCCAAGAGCCATGACAATCCGGGGACTGACGTTCTCTTCGACAAGGAGATGATTGGCCCAACAGCGGCGAAGATCATGGGTAGAGATGCGTCGATAGTCATCGTCTCCCGTCTCTTCGGCTGCTTTCTCGGCTGTCTGTTCTACCCAGTACTGGACGGTTCGTTTGGCTTTCGGCACCAAGCGTTCCTCATCGTCGATCCCCGTCTGCTGGATGTAGCGGTTGATCGTTGCCTCAACATCCCGTGGAAGCCATGTCTCGCGGTACTTACCCCCGGTGTACTCGCCGGTAGTGTCCTTTCCGCCAACGACTTTCAGTTCGAAGTGCTTACCATCGCTCATTCTGGAGACGTGCTTGGGCTTGACATCGAGGACCTCCTGGACACGGAGTCCGCAATCGCCCATTAGCCGGATGGCCACTTCCTGTTCAAACGTCTCGGCTTCTCGAGGGAGCACTTCGTATTCGCTCCGTGAGAGCCAGACATTCCAGGAGCTATCTTTGTTCCGTTCAGTTCGCATTGCGTGTTACTCATGAGTATCATGCACTTATTGCTGTTGATAGAGGCCCTCAACAGGGGCTATTCTATCCTCAGAGCCAAATTTTTGCACGTTATCGTAGAAGCGTGCAATTAGCTCGCTCATATTGGTCCGGAAGAATCGATGAGGAAATTAGCGAAGTAATCACTCATCTAGTAGGTAAGCCAGTGCAAGATACAGAGTATCAACACATCGTTTCCCCTTGGATTTATCAATCAGATCACTGATTGACAGGATATGCATGATGAGACAGCGTTGAGTTACCCAAAAATAAACCGACGGCATGTTCTCAGGAAAATAAGTGGTCTCACTGCACTCGGTGTCAGCAGTGTTGTCACCTCAAGTTCGGTTGCTGCCGATCCCGGCGACCAGGAGTGGGCCTTCGAAACCGACGAGCCAGTACTCTCGTCGCCGACCGTTGTAGGTGGCACGGTCTTCGTTGGCAGTGGAGACCCCAACCTGTACGCGGTGGATGCGGAGACAGGCAGTGAGAAGTGGGCCTTCGAAACCGGTGATTCGGTTTACTCGTCGCCGACAGAGGTGGATGGGACTGTCTTCGTCAGCAGCCACGACAACAACCTGTACGCGGTAGATGCGGAGACAGGCAGTGAGAAGTGGGCCTTCGAAACCGGTGATTCGGTTTACTCGTCGCCGACGGTGTTTGACCCGTCACCGACAGTTGTGGATGGGACTGTCTTCGTCGGCAGTGACGACAGCAACCTGTATGCGGTGGATGCGGAGACAGGCAGTGAGGAGTGGGCCTTCAAAACCGGTAATCTTGTTAACTCATCGCCGACAGTGGTAGATGGGACGATCTTCGTCGGCAGTAACGACACCAGCCTGTATGCGGTAGATGCGGAGACAGGCAGTAAGGAGTGGGCCTTCGAAACCGGCGATTTGGTTCAGTCGTCACCGACAGTGGTAGATGGGACTGCCTTCGTCGGCAGCTGGGACAACAACCTGTATGCGGTAGATGCAGAAACAGGCAGTGAGGAGTGGGCCTTCGAAACCGGTGATCTTGTTGACTCGTCACCGACAGTGGTGGATGGGACTGCCTTTGTCGGCAGTGGAGATACCAGCCTGTATGCGGTAGATGCGGAGACAGGCAGTGAGGAGTGGGCCTTCGAAACCGGTGATTCGGTTTACTCGTCGCCGACAGTGGTGGATGGGACTGTCTTCGTCGGCAGTGACGACAGCAACCTGTATGCGGTAGATGCGGAGACAGGCAGTGAGGAGTGGGCCTTCGAAACCGGTGGTTCGGTTTACTCGTCGCCGACAGTGGTGGGTGGGACTGTCTTCGTCGGCAGCCACGACAACAACCTGTATGCGGTAGACGCAGAATTTACTGGCTCTATGGGGGAGTCAGAGAGCAGTGGGTCTGAGGATGACCAGTCAGAGAGCAATGAGTCAACCCCCGGCTTTGGCATCGGCAGCGGGATTACCGCTATAGGGGCCACTGGCTATATGCTGAAACGACGGTTTGTAGACGATTCTGAGTGACAGATACGCGCGCTGTATTCATTACTTGACAGTCTACGAGGTTCAGGCATCTCACTTCACCAATTGTTGGATATAGAGCATCAAGTCAGCACAGCGACTTCGTTTCTTTCGACCTCACTACGCTGGAACGCCTTCTCAGTGTGGCTGCCTACTATACAGGAAGTGGCAATATGGTTGAATTTTTCTCGGCTGTCAAACTCACGTGGTTCCGAATGTCAGTGGAAATGAAAATGTGGTTGAACGCTTATGATTGTGGAGCAGTTGTCTCGACATATGACAGTGGTTCCAACGGAGTGGAGTGAGCCGGATTCTCGGCTAGGTGCCTACTATGACCTCCTCTGGACAGGGCTGGCGATTGTCGCTCTCGGTGTGCTTGTCTACTGGGAGCCGGTCTCAATCACTGTCTCGATCACGCCACAACGACTTGCTGGCGCGACAATCCTCGGAGTGACTATCGGAATTGCTGTGATGTACGGCTCGTTCGTGAGCGAGCGACGACTCTGGGAAAATTCCAGCATTCGGTTCGCTGGCCTCTTCATATTCATCATGGGTGTACAACTCGGACTCGATGCTGCCCCCACGTGGACGGTACTTACGATGTTAGCGTTCCTTCTCACACTCATACCGCTTCGCGTCGTCATCTACTTTCGTACGCGGTAAGCACTACAGTCAATCGGCAAGTGGTTCGTTTGTACTGACCGAATCAGACGACTCAGATCCTTAGTTTGCGACGTGCAAGACTCGCGCTTTGTATTCAGCAGCCACGTTGAGAAATGATAGATATACGACTGACGTTATCGGTGGTGAACCTGCCGAAGAGCGTCGGCTGTCGCCTTGCCTGAGATGCGGATGTACTTCTGTGCCGTTGCCAAATCGTTCCAGCCCCTCAGTGCTTGGAGGGGAACCGGTGCGACCCCCTGATATGCATGATAGCTGGCTGCAGTTGCTCGGAGAGCGTGCGGATACACTCGGCCTTCGATGTCTGCTGCCTCGGCGGCGGCCGTCACTCGTCTGTTTACAGCACTCCGTGACCGTGGAAATGCTTCGTACTGGTCGGTGAACCGTTCCAGACACAGTTCCAACCGAAGCGAGAGATCGATTGGGATGGATCGCGCGGAGGCGACTGTCTTGGGATGCCACCTCGCTTCCATCGCTTCCTCGTGTGTGAGATCCTCATTATGTGTCGTCTCTTGTGTTGCCTGCCGCCGACAGTACCCACACTCGCAGGGTTCGTGTTGTGGAATCCGGAGGAGCATCCGATCCCAATCAAGCCACTCTGCGTGGAAGTGAGCGATCTCACCGGCACGAAGTCCAAGCCGACCAGCTGCCAGACACACGAACCGTGTTTGGAGATCCTGCGGCTCCGGCAGCGAACTGCATGCCTCTAACAGTAATTCGAACTCTCTATCTGTGAGGACATCCTCGTGGGTATGTCGCGTAGTCAATGACTCTCGATGCTGTTGGGCCCATTCGCTCGATTGCTGATAATCGTCTGTCATCCACAGTCATAACGGTAATCCAGCGAAGTGAAAGGCTGCATATCCCTGACCAATCAAATCAGCGACTGCTGAATGTAGAGGGTCAGTTCAGCAACCTTCTGCTCTTGTATTCACATTGGTTGGCTTACTCACCCGAGATTGAAGGTGCGAAACTCACCAACCAACACGTGTTGCCAGTCGCTCGTACCCGCCTCGGTAACTCAGGTAGTACGCAACCAAGAGAGCCACAATAATCATTAGGCCGATGAAGAGTAACTGTGAGAACGGGTCAGGTGGGATGAACAGCCCGTCTATCAACTGTGCAAAGAAAAGGACACCCAGAACAGTCGTCACAAAACGAGCAAATGATGATTCAAGCATATTACACAAATACAGTACATCCGATTATATATCTACCTCCATCGAACCATCCAACAGGTTCGTCTGTAATCAATCTCGCCTGACCGACTTGCGCGCTGCATCTTGCACGCCAGTCGGTAGCACTGTCAATCTATTGGCACCCACAGATCATCGTGCCAGTGCAGACATATTCACCGATGAACTGCGTGATGTGAGTTGCAGGACAGACCTCGCAGTTGCGCTTTTATATACAAACGTACAAATACTGGTCGATGATGTGATCTGGCCTTCTGGACCCGCTCGTTTCGTGAAGCTTGGATTTATAAATCAAGTTTTCACGAGAGTAATAGCTAATACGGAGTAGTAAAAATAGCCGTGTATGTCTGGATCAGATCGAGACGGTGGGGGACGATACACACCATCGGTTACAGACGCCGATATTCTTGGGATTCTTGAGCGAGCGTCAGCCCCAGTGATGACTGCAACTGAGATTGCAGATGAGCTCCCGATTGGTCGGAGTGCTGTTCGAAAGCGACTCGTTGATCTTCACGAACGTAAGGCCGTCGAGCGAAAGGACGTTGGGGCCCGCTCAGTCGTCTGGTGGATCGTCGACGAAGATGACGAGACACCCGATTTCAAGAGCGGGTTTGGGTCATTCGCTGAAACCGATCTCGAAGCCCAGGTAGAGAAGGCAAGTGAAGAGTTCGAGAAGGGGGTTGAGGAGCGACAAGATGCTTTGTTTGGACAGTAGCTTTCTTATCGACTATCTCCACGGTCGAGATCATGCACTGTCGTTTCTGGAGGCGCGACCAAATGCTGAGTACGTGGTCCCGACCTTGGCATTGTGGGAGCTCTATACTGGGGCCGAACGATCCAACAAGCAGGGAGACTCGATTGCAGCGATTGATGACTCACTCGATTGGATTGGTGTGATTGGATTCAACCGAAGTGCAGCTCAGGAGGGTGCCCGGATACGGGCTCAACTGTTCGATCAGGGTCAACAAATTAATGCGGTTGATGTTCTCATCGCTGCCGTCGCTCTGGATTATGATGCAGATATCGTTGCTATGGATCGTGATTTCGAGAATATTGACGGCCTAAATGTACTCTATCCCGATGATTTGAGTTGAAATATAAGTGAGGACTGTCGGCACTTAATTAACTTTGAACGGCTGTTAGAGTAGTCCCACACTAATAATGCGTGAATTGAGAAGCGTCCTAACCACGACAAACCGTTAGTTCTGAACTAAGCGTAGTATTTCGTAGTATTAACCGGGTCTATTTAAGTAGTACGTGCACAGTAGACTTATTATGGGGTCGTCCTGTGTCGTACGGTTCTGAATCTGAGTACGTTGTCGGAGTTACGCGTTCTGGACAGCCTGTCGTCGCTGAATCTGGTGATGGTCAACGATCCGCTCTTGCTGTGAAGCGTGACCGCATTGTCGAGAATAAAAAGCGGCTTATTCAGTTCGAGACTGCTCGAACGACATTCTATGCGGAGAGTGCAAAGGATACTGACAAGTGGAATCGGCTTTGGAAGCACCAACACGAATGGAATTCTGATGATACTGGCCGACGAGAGCACCAAGACAAGGTTCACCTGAGTCATGCTCTCGCAGATTCACTGCATCTCTCTGCTTTCCAAAAGCGCCGTGTCGTTGATATTGTCACTAACACCAACGGTCGACGATTTAATCAAATCGGAGGCATCGAGGCCCTAGTACTCGGTGCAATTGCATATATTGGTGAGGTCGATGCAAAAGAAATTGATGATCGAATTGTTGGATCTGAATCGTTTGAAGCAATCTGTGAGCTGCATGATGTTGAAGGATGGAGCGCCTGTAAGAAAATAAAAGATATCATGAAAGACTAGTTCATGAATACGCTGCCTAGTGTTTCGTCATCTGTATAATTGATAATTAGGTTCTAATGTGGTTAGTTGGGCAAGCGTTTGATTATTGTTTTTATACCACGTGAAAATTGAGTGCTTTAGAAAATAATAGCGAAGATAACCAAGAATATGGTTATAGATAAACAGAAAACATGTATGTGATTATGTTAGGGTGTTGGTTCTACGTTGTTTTTATCCCGCGGTTGTGGTGAGCGCTCTGTGGTTGAGTGTGATCCATGGATAGATTGTGTAGAACGAGATCCAGAGTGCTCATAAACTGACATTCGTTAGTCAGCAAAATCAAACAAACCAATGAATAATAGCAGTGACTACGTTTTCCATTGTAGCGGAATCATAGAAGGAACAGAAGATGTGCTTGAGAACGATTGCCGGTCACGTATCTCAAAAGCAGTCAAGCATTTGCCCGGTTCGGCTGAAGGGTGGTTTGAGATCTACGATCTCACGACACGACCACTCAGCAGCCACATGGGACATCTCGGTCGATTTTGGCCCAACATTGAAGTAAAACGTAAGATACGGTCACTCTTGACCCACCGTATCTTAGGTCTTACTTCAAATCTGGCCCATAACTTAAGACAGGAGATAAAAACACTCGAAATCAAGGCTCGAAACTACCCTCTCGAAATTACGGTTAGTCAAACCGATGTGATGAGTTATACTGAAGGGTCAAAGGTATCGACATCCACTGATAAAAAAGATCAGATAACGGTGGAGGGTCAGGCTCGCCCAGATAGTGATCCCGATCCTGACGATGACGGCGACGATAACCCGGAGCAGGCCTACGAAGACAACGGGAAAGTAGGAATCATCTATGCCCGAGTGAGCAGCGATGGGCAAACCTCAGATGATAACGACAATATGGATGATGAAAACCCAGATGAGGGGAGTATCCAGGGACAGATTTCGGAACTCGTAGAAATTGCCCACGATGAAGGAATTGAACTGCCATATGACCCATTCATCGACGAAGCAAAAACAGGCACCAACTTCGACCGAGAGGCAATCCAACGAGTCTTTGAGGTTTGCAAGCAGAAAGACATCGATTATCTCCTTGTCGAAAAAATCGACCGGATCGGTCGGAATGCTCCAGAAACCCTTTACTTCATATCTCAGCTCCAGCGGGAATGTGGTGTTACGTTAATCACTCCCAAAGGAGAACAAGATATCGAAGAGGTCAAAGGGTTGATGCATACGACCCTTATGTCATTGATGGCAGAAGTTCAGAATACGATCCGAACTAAGAAAGCCACGAAAGAACGAATCCGAGGATTCCTTGAAAAGAAAAATTGGAACTGCAAATCGCCGACAGTACCATTGGGGTATTCTGAAACCGAAGACGGCTGGCTCAAAGTCGATCCCGACGAAAAGCCGATTATTCAAGAAATATTTGAGAAATTCATCGAATGTGAAAACTACGCTGCAACCAAGCGACACATCGAAGCCGAATTCGGTTCTAAATCTATCGAGGGCCATTCAGTGAAGACTGTTCTACAAGAATCGGCATACATCGGTCGCCCAAAAGTGCCTGAAGACTGGCTTGAAGGGATGCCCTTTGAGAACGATCTGTATGAGTCTGAATTATGTCTGCTTGGGTCTGAGGATAACAACCGAGGCGAGGAAATCTTCGAAAAGGTGCAAGCAGTGATCAAGAAAAAGGATCAGGTTGGCTCGACTGACGAAGAAACCCACACGATAGAGGACTTCATCGAGGAGTTCGGACTTTTTGCTACGGTTGAATCGTCAATACCGGTTAAACTGGTACATCACTGTGGGGAGCCCCTTGTCAAAGATGGTCAAGTTGACCTTGGAGGAAAATACGATATTAGGACTCATCGGTACAAATGTCCAAAATGTGAGGCGGTCGAAAGTCTTGACGATTACTACCGCAAGTGGCCACTACAATTTGAAGCTGAGAAGATGGAGATTATGAACGATCTCCTCAACGGTGATGAGATCTTTGGCAAGTCAGCCGGCGATTCAAATTCTGACAAAGAGACCGAGTCTGACAGCGAATAACGAACATTATATTGCGTCGCTATTCCGGTGAGCGACAGCGATCAAGATACGAGATATACATCTCTCGCATATGCTCAACAATGGCATCCTTCCGAGAGGTTGGCATTGCTGGTCGCTCGGCTGAATCCCCTTGGAAGCGGTGTCGGATATCAGTCACCTGCTGGAAGGTTTCGTCGTCGATGATCTGATACTCAAAGACGTGTTCGGCAATGTCGCTGAGTTCATACCACCCACGATAGATCTCATTGCGCAGAATGTCGCCAACCGCACGTGGTGTCCATGAGTCACCAGTCTGTGTTTCGATCCTGTCTTCGTTCAGTCGGCTCGCGACAGCCGGCATCGATTTGACCTCTATATACGATTCGAAAATACGTTCTACGAGTTGGCGTTCAGTGTTATCGGTTGCCAACTGATTGTCTTCGGTGAGGTTGTAACCCAATGGTGGGTTTTTATTAGGCCACTGGTGATTTTCGGCGACCGTTTGCATCCCTAGCTGTGTTCGCTGTTTAATCATATCACGCTCAAACTCAGCAGCGCTAGCGAGATTCCGAAAATTGAACCGTCCTGTCGCCGAGGTAGTATCGATCTGTTCGGTCACACTGTAGAGATACACATCGAAGGCACGCAGTTCTTCCTCAAGTTGGACCGCATGCATGAGGCTCCGCGAGAACCGGTCGAGCTTCCAGAAGACGATCACGTCGAAGCCACCTTGCTTGGCCATCTCGATCATCTGCTGGAACATCGGGCGATCGGTATCTGCCCCGCTGATCGCTTCATCACGATAGACAAAGGTCACTTCCCAGCCCAGCGTGTCACAATGATCGAGACTACGATTCACCTGAGCGTCTAACGAATACCCCTGTTTTCGAGTTGTACTGGAGGTTCGGGCGTAGATTGCAGCCCTAAGTGATTGGTCATCAGATCCATCAGTTACACGCTGACGGATTGATCCCTCTCTGATCATGCTGTGACCTCCCGGATATCTGCGGCCCGCAATCTGATTGTCTCAGTTGAAACACCGACCGCATCAGCAACAGTCTGCTGGGTGAACGGGTCAGCGGTGCAGTAGAGCCCACCAGCAGCTATCCCAGCTGGATCTTTCCCTACCAGTGCATCCGTCTCACTGACTGACTGCAGGAGTTCACTTGTCGTCGAAACAATCTGTGAATCTATCGTTAGGACCTGTTTCAAAAACCAGAGATACGATGCTGGCTCTGCCAGTGGTGCTGTGATATCCACAGCAGATTGCAGCACCGAACAACTCTGTCGAAATAATGATCCATCGACCATGTCTAATTCAGTGAGTCGACCTGTAGGGATAGGCTTCGTTGCCTGTAGTGAGGCAATACGAAGACATGCTGCAACCATACTTGCAGTCTCACGTCCATCTGTCACTTCGGCTCGAAAGGCACGCCCATAGATTTCTGCTGTTTTGGCACGGATTTCTGTAGGCAGCCCAAATTGAGCAGATATCGATTCGATCACGCCGAAGGATTCTGCAAGTTGCTGTTCGGTCGCGTTTTCGACTCGACAGAAGATTTCCCAGTCTTCCTGACTGGATGATTCAGGGTCGCTATTTGCGATAGCCCACTCCGGAATCGCATCCGTATTGGCCTGCAGAACGAAGCCACAATCGGTGCAGATCCCATTTAACCCATATATATCTGCTTCAACTGCTTGTCCGTCACAGATAGAGCAGCTACCAGGAGCTGAGGCATTGGCATCACTCATTGTTATACCTTCTCCGGCAGCGTGGAACTTCTTCATCAGCACAATAGTGATTATCAGGCCTTTCGACTGAGGTACACCCGTAGATTGTAACTTGTGAAACGGCCTTGTTTACGATCGAATCTGTCGATACCTGTTCGAGATTTATTACCCAGTACGGGGTGAACTGAGGGAGAGTCAAATTAAACCTCCTCCAAACGATCATCTCTGGCTTGCTTGGCGAGTGATTCGATTGCTTCAGTTACAACTTCTGACAGTGAGATTCGATTCTGATGGCAATGGTCCATCATCGCTCGCTTTTCTTCAGCCGGGAGTCTTACCGCCTTTCGTGGAATGATCAAATACTTTTCGTGATCACCACCTGTGAGCACCTCCCGACGAATCATGTCCAAGCGTCGGTGCTCTTCAGCTACTGCCGTTTTGATGAACTCCTTGGCATCAGTCGGATCCTTGAACGCAACTGCACGTGCTGCAATGGCGATCAGACGGTCCTCTGAAACATCAGACTGCCGTGTCGCTAATATATCTGCTACTTCCCATCGAAGCCTACTGTACTGGCGTACGTCCGAGTTGTGATTCTTCAGCATCGCCCACTGCTTTTCTGTCCCCTCCGGACCGTTGTTCAACAGCGGATGGATCACATCCGGTAGCGACAGCACGTTCACATACCGGCGAATCGCATTCGGATCGCGATCCAGTCGGTTACCAACTTTTCGAGCTACCGCCATCTTCGAATCCTCGTCTGTCTTCATTTCTTCGTACAAAGACCAGCAAAACTGTGCCCGGTCGTAGATCGTCCACTCACGTCGGCCCATGCTCGCCATGTTCGTCTCCTCGAACGCTTCGAGCAACGTCTCACAAATTTTCACCGGCAAGACTTCCCAACCACAATCTGTCGCTGCCTGATACCGCTGCCAGCCATCGATAATGTGGTAGATATCCTCTGTAGGGTCAGGACGAACGATCAATGGGCGATTGATCCCTGAACCCTTTATTGACTGTTTGAGCCTCCTTTTCGGCTGGACTCGACGAGGATTATATTGACCATGGAGTAATTTCTCGACAGGCACCAGTGTGTGATCTTCATCTGGAAGCAGCTCTGGATCAGGGACTGCCGTCTCGGTTGTTTGAGCCATCAGTCAGTCCCACCCGTGCTCGTCGGCCAATGATTCGAGTCGTTCTAAATACAGCTCTCGTGCCAGTTCTGTGTGGGTGTTAGCCCCCCGAGAGCGCATCGCCTGGACATGCCAGCGACTGTGACGTTGGGTATCTGGCCCCTGTAAATCAACCCGCTTGAACGGTCGATTCGGTTCGATTTCTTCATGCAGTTCTTGTAACTCCTCAGTATAGCGTTGCAGCGTCTCACTAAACGCTTCCCGCTGGTCTGTTGCTGTTTCCAAATCGAGAGCTGTCGAGACATCTTTTCGGAACTCTCGAAGCGACTGGCGCAGTTCGAGTTCCGACATCTCATCGAAACGGAGCGATCCGACAGCCTCCAAAACTGCGTTGACTGGATCGATGCTGTCACTATCCAGTTCCGAATCCAGTGTGTCGTGCAGTGCGACGACCGCTCGTGAGGTTCCGGATTTACCCTCTCCACTCCCGAGTTTCGCACGGGTATCAATCCCATAGTTCTCTAAGGCTGTGCGTTCGCTGGCTGTTCGTTCCTCGGGATTCTTGAACAGCGATTGCAGCACCGGTGGGAGTGCAGCCGTCTGTAGATGCTCTTGGATATGGCTAATCGCACTCTGATCGGAGCGACCGCAATACCGCTCGGCTATGTAAGTAAGAGCTTCCTCATCGGTCTCGAAGTGTTCATGATCAATATCTAAGTCGAGAGCGATTGGCGCGGTCCTGTGTTCATTACCACCACTGTGCTCTCGTGGGCGAATGAGCTGGTAGATGAGATTGAGCTGCTGGGCAATCTCTTGTTCAGAGAGCTCGCGACGATCTGTGTTTTCCAGCAGCGAAGTCCACGCTGCATCCAAATCGTCCGCCTGCAGGATTTTGCACGGCAACGTCTCATAGCCGGCTTCCATTGCGGCGTAGTACCGCCGTGATCCAGCGATGATGGTGTATTCTGCTTGATCGACTGATTGCTCACGGTGCTTGTCGCCGTCGACGACGGTAGCAGAGGTAGAGTCGGTGTCAGTGTCTGTAGTTACCCCCGTATCTACATTGTCACCAACGTCCACATCCTCGAGCGGCCGCACAATAACGTCGTGAAACAGTCCATCCTCGTCGATGGATTTGGCTAACCGCTGATCAGGTTCATCACCACTCCAGGCGCGCTCTCTGGACTGCATCGGATCGAGTCTCAACGCTTCGACTGGGAGTTCGACTCGCTCTATCATAGGTCGTCAGATCCCTCCAACTCGGCCATGTCCTGAATTATCTGCTGCCAGCCAACCTGCTCAAGGCTGATCGCTACATCATCACTGCCGTTGTTGTCGATTGTGACTTCTGCGAGGAAGCTGTCCGTCTCTGTCGAGACTTTTTGTTGGACTTCTGCAACCGCTGCATCATACTGCTCGTAGACGGTCAGCTCCTCACCTACAGTGACGTAGAACCCCTCATCTTCCGCTGGGTCGACGCTGAACTGCACACCGTCCATCAGTTGTCACCTCGAGTTGATCCAGAGTTGAGGCGATCGGCGAGCGTCTCAACCTCGTCTTCGGCCAATTCAAGGATCGTGTCGTCAGCTACTCGGTAGGGTTTGAGTGTGCCGTACTGATCCGGAAGCACGTGTTTGTTGATACGGATCGCCAACCGTTCGGGCGACCGTGGACGGATGTCTTCTGGTCCTCGCCAGCTTAGATATTGGCCATCCGACTGTTGGGTGAACTTCGTCTGTGTCTCGATGACCGAGCGCAGATTGAGATTCTGAATGTTAAATCCGAGTTCGCTGTAGAGTCCCCGGTCGCTGTTGAGCCGGCGTGTTTTGTCGCGTAGTGGTTCTTCTGCTGGATCGGCAACAAACTTCATGTCGAATTCTGGTGTCTGAGCCGGTGTGACCTCCTGGAGTCGCTCATCAGTAACCCGGATGGTAACTGACGTGACTCCAAGGTCTGGGTCGACGCTGTGGGAATCAACAGCAAGGTTGGCGTCGACGTGTTCGATAATCGATTGCTGCGCATCTGCGTCCAGAGGGTTTGCTACCCCTGTGCCGTTTGGGCTCTGCAGTTGCGTGTAATCAATCGTAAGTCGGTGGTTGGTCTCCTGCTCACGAGTGAAGCCGTACTCTGCGAGCTCCTCGACGGTCGTCCGGTTAGTCGTTGTGACACTTCCCTTCGCTCTCAGCTGGATGATCTGATCACCGAACGCATCCAGGATCGCCCGAAAGGAGTTCGTCAGGACTGACGGGATGGGGACCGTCCGCTGCGGGCCGTCGACTGACTGTAGGGTCGAGCTCACAGTTTGACCCCCCGTTTTGGAGATGTAATCTGTCGTCTGTGCTGTCTGTCGGTGCCGGAATTCTCAAGTCCGGCTGCTTTCTCTGTCGACATGCTGGTTTGTCCCAGCACAGTCCGCGGGTGTTCCAGCACCCGGCGGCATTCTACCGCTCCTGTGCTTACCCTTCTGTAGTAGTGTGGGCCACTTAATAGTTTCTATTGTAAACTTACGATAGAAATTATTCAAAGATTACCATAGAGAATGAATTAGCCAAAGCCGTATGCGATGGTATTGTAGTCATTGAGTAGAAACCAGACTGTAATGACTCTAACAGAAGATGAATTAAACGATCTTGACGAAAAAATTCTTGACGTACTAACAAATGGACGAGCAACTCCTACTCTAATAAAGATGATTTTGGAAGATAGAGGTACAGAGGTATCTCGACAGTATATTAACCAACGAATGAAACGACTCTCTGAACACGATCATATTGAGAATTTGTTTGATACTGGAGTATATGAACTTGTGATTGACCCGCGGTAGAACTAATTATCTACATTATATTTGAAATTTGAAAATAAGAATACGGCATAGGATACACCACCTTGCAAGTGTTTTCACCACCACACCACCCTGCAAGTGTTATGCTGATAGAGCTCCGCTCATGTGAATTTCCATAGATTTTGTTGCTGAGGATCCGATGTGTCTGGAGGTTGAAATTCAGATGCCTCGTCTTCAAGATGTGATTTCAACACGCGTTTGGCATTGCTCGGTACAGCATTTTTATAAGTTGATTTGAGTGCAGCGTTGAGAATATCCCTTGGATCGTCAGTTACGTCGTAAATGAATTTGCGGCCACCTTTGATACCAAGATTCTGTTCAGCAGAGCGGACTAGTCCCTGCATTGAGAGTTGGTCAAGGAACTCGTACAACTTGCGTTCTGATTTAATTGGTCTGCCACTCGATTCTGCGATTGAGGAGTACAGCTTATACACTCGCTTTGTAGTCGCCTCGTGTCCAGGTTCGATGATTGCGAGTGTTGTTGCAAGGTATGTAAGTGCTTGCTGCGAGCTTAGGTCGTCCTCGAAATAATCCAGCAATTCATCCGTTTCGATCGTCTCAGTTGCCTGACGGACATGCTCTTCGGTGACCACATTTCCATCGCTCATACGTGCGTACTCACCTGCTTTTTCGAGAATACGGAGGCCCTGACGAACATCACCACGCTCCTGAGCCGAGAATGCTGCTGCAAGAGGTACAACTTCATCCTGAAGCACACCGTCTCTAAATGCCATGTCGGCGTAGTAGCCAAGGATGTCACGAAGTTCGTTAGCATTGTATGGTCCAAACTTAATCTCACGTTCACCAAGTGTGGATTTGACTTTTGGTTCAAGTACGTCGACAAACTTCAGATCATTCGAGATTCCAATTAATCCAATTTTTGCGGCCTCGATTGGGGTATTCTCGTTTGCCTCAGCACGCGGGAGGTCGTATAGAAAATCATTACGGGCGTCTGGAGGTATATTATCAATCTCGTCGAGAATAATCAGTACATTTCCTCCGACTGTCTCGATTTCTTCGTACAAAAACTCAAAGACATTGTCGGTACTATAGCCGCTCTCGGGGAGTTTGTTATCGGGTTCGCGGAACTCGTTGACAAGCGAAGTCACCAGTGAGTAGGCAGATCGGTAGTTTCGACAATTAATTGGTCCAATAACGTGGAGTGGAACACCTTCCTCAACCGCTTTCTCTTGGAGTTTATCGCGAACCCACTTCGTCACGGCAGTCTTTCCAACGCCAGTTGGGCCAAAAACGAATATATTGTTTGGATCGTGACCAACAACAACATCTTGAAGCGCGTTGATATACAGACTAATCTCTTCGTCCCGGTGAAAGATGGTTTCAGGGCTGAACGTGTCTTTTTTGAGTGGTTGTTTCCACTCAAAAATCGCATCAGTTGTATCAAACGGATTATCGCCCAAGTCGACCATTTGTTAACTACGATAGACTGTACCGATATAAACGCTTCTACCACCCTGCAAGTGTTACAAGTGTTCTCGGAAGTGGTCCCTCACACACCACCCTGCAAGTGTTAACCTCTACTCGAAGGTGAGGGGTTACTCCCAATAATCGGACGCATGCAACCTGCTAAACACACACTAGAACGGCTAAATCAGTGAAATTTCAGGTAGAGACTGCGTTACTACTTACCTTTATTATAAATGTTGTTGTTGTTGTTGTTATTGCCGGTATTCTAAAATTAGAAATGATACTGTCTTCTATCGATTTTAGAGCGTAACGAGTCTAATAAAGAACTGTTTTGAACTCTATTTATATATTACAGAGTTATACCAATCTGAGTGACCTAGCTGCTTTCGTATCTAAAGAACACTTGCAGGGTGGTGTGTGACCCCCTACTTACTCATCGTATTCGTCCTAAGATTATTGTCTCCTCTTGGCTTGGATGAACACTGGATCGCGAAGTTCTTTGAGTGAGACAACTTTTTGTGATTCTAGTTATTCAGCCGAGAACTGCCTCCGCTGATCGTGTTTGGTCAAAGTAATTAACTCCGGGAGCAAAAGACGACTTCGTCGATTCATTGCAAGTTCACACAATCTGCTGTCGACGGTGAGACTGTCACCGGTGGATGAGGTGGATTATGTACGGAGTCATATAGATTATGACGTCGGAGTTGAGGCCACCGGTGAGCATGAGTGGACTGTGAGTATTTAATCTGACCTCCGACAAACATATTTTATAACTCTACCTGCCCAACTCATAATATGCTCAAAAAGCTCCGCAAATTGTTCGGTGATGTTGTAGGTGACGAGTCATCCAACCCTGACGAGATCGAAGACGAAGTGACCGAAGACGGGAGATTTGAAACGCCTCCAATGGATGAAGTTCTTGAAGCAAATCAAACTGCGGACGAATTGTAGATACATATCCTGTTAGATCAGCTCCGCGAGTATTGTCGGAGTCGACTCAACCACAATATCGACTTATATCCCAGTCGGTGAAAATGCTGTACAGTGGAGGGATAAACGATCACACGTGTTTATTATGGTTCTTTGATTGTATCCTGTAAGATGTTCTCACGACTCGTGTGGTTAGTTGGTCGACAGAAGACAGAAAGCCTCTATGAGTGTCGACGCTGTGGGTCGACGTTTGAGACCGACCGGAATGTCTGTTCGAACTGTGAGGGCGA
>Ga0207753_1000286_pt1 | contig 20275 bp, 21 predicted proteins | sample PonA233FremontCA_2_FD_187273 | JGI IMG/M metagenome (GOLD analysis project Ga0207753, IMG submission 187273) | Salt pond sediment microbial community from Fremont, CA, USA - Pond A23 Sediment 3 (SPAdes) | ecosystem: Environmental > Aquatic > Non-marine Saline and Alkaline > Saline | place: USA... | reverse complement strand
CCGGTGGGACAACCTGCTGCACGTCCGCCACGCCTTCCGCTACGGGGCGAGCGTGGAGGAGGTACACGACATCACCCAGATCGATAAGTGGTTTCTCTACCAGATCAAGGACCTCGTGGCGCTGGAGGAGGAGGTGCGGTCCACGCCGCTCCGCGAGATGGACGACCGCTTTCTGTGGGAGACCAAGCGCGCCGGGTTTTCCGACGAGCAGATCGCATACCTCGTGCCGGACGACGTCTCCGACCGCGAGGTGCGTACCCACCGAAAGGCCCAGGACGTGACGCCGGCCTATCAGCTCGTCGACACGTGCGCCGGAGAATTTCCCGCGGAGACGCCCTACTACTACTCCAGCTACGAGACGGTCAATGAGAGCACGGTCACCGACAAGCCGAAGGTGCTCATCCTCGGCTCCGGCCCGAACCGGATTGGGCAGGGCATCGAGTTCGACTACTGCTGCGTCCACGGCGTGAAGGCGGTGCAGGAGATGGGCTACGAGGCCCTCATGCTCAACTGCAATCCCGAAACCGTGTCCACCGACTTCGACGTGGCGGACAAGCTCTACTTCGAGCCCGTCTTCTGGGAGCGGGTGCAGGACGTGATCGACCACGAGCAGCCGGAGGGCGTCATTTTGCAGCTTGGGGGGCAGACGGCCATCAAGCTGGGTGAGCGCTTCGAGGAGGACGGCATCCAAATCTTCGGCACGTCCTACTCGAAGATGGACCTCGTGGAGGACCGCGGCAAGTTCACCGAGATTCTCCAGAAGCTGGAGATCCCGTTCCCGCCCTACGGCGTGGCCCATTCGGTCGACGAGGCGCTCGAGACGGCGGGTCGGCTCGGCTACCCCACGCTCATCCGGCCCAGCTACGTGCTCGGCGGCGAGGGCATGCGCATCGCCATCAATGAGGACGAGGTGGCCGAGTACGTTCAAAACGTGCTGGACATGTACCCCGACAATGAGATCCTGCTCGACCGCTTTCTCGAAGACGCGATCGAGTTGGACGTGGACACGATCTGCGACGGGGATGAGGTGTGGATCGCGGGGATGATGCAGCATATTGAGCCGGCGGGCGTGCACTCCGGCGACTCGACCGCCGTCCTCCCCCCGTTTAGCCTTTCCGACGAGGTGGTGGCAACCATCGAGCAGTATGTTCGTGACTTGGCGTTTGAACTGGACGTGCTCGGTCTCATGAACGTACAGCTCATCGTGAAGGACGAGACCGTGTACGTGATCGAGGCCAACCCGCGGGCCTCCCGCACCGTGCCCTTCATCGCGAAGGCGGCCAACATCCCGATTCCCGCCATCGCCACGAAGGTAATGCTGGGCGAGAAGCTGGAGACCTTCCGCAAGCGTGGCGATCTGGAGTCGGACCTGGAAGACTACGCGATCAAAGAGCCGGTCTTCTCCTGGGACAAGTTTCCCGAAGTGCCCAAAGAGCTGGGGCCGGAGATGAAGTCGACCGGCGAGTCGATTGCGTTCGTGGAGTCGCTGGACGCCGACCAGTTCGAGCAGCCCTACGAAATGAAAGACCTATACCTGTCCCGGTAGGCTGGCACATTCGCGCTGGCACCGCGGATGAACGCAGAAGGCCTTTTTGGAAGTCAGGGGGCGAAGCGGTGCCCCCGACCAGCTTCTCCTTGTCCGGGTGGGGCCTGTCGAGGCACCCTCTCCGAACGGGCGGTGACTTCGGGCTTCTGTTACCAACGGAGGGGGACCTGCGGCCCAAAAGATCCCATGGTTTTTGGATCTTTGAGCCCTACAGAAAATGGTTCTTGGCCTTGCCCGTCGGTCTTATCGCCAAGAGTGCTCGGGGAGAGCACTCACGTCCATGACGCGTTCGCTTCTCCTGTTGCTCACTGCCTGGACGTGGGGGGCAGTTCCGGTGTCGGGACAGGCAGTATACGCCCCGCTGTCTCGTGACGTCCCGTCCGTGAACGAGCTCGCCCACCGTGCGATAGACGAAGATGAGCCCAGGGGACTGCACGCGAGGAGGCCTTTCGTGGGAGAGAGCCCGTTTGGACGCTCGCCCCTTCGAGGGCCGGCTCCCGCCTCCCCGCCGACCGACCCCGAGTCCCTCCCCCGGTTTCGAGACGCCCTCCTGGGCGGTGTAGTTGGGGTTTCGGTCAGCGTCGGGATGCTTGCGCTGCTGTCGGACACCGATCTCTCCGACCGCCGTGACCGAGCGCAGTACGGGGACAACGAAGAGCTGCGGGCCCAGGGCGTCGCGTTGCTGCTGATTCTGGGAAGTGCGCCGATTGGGGCTGTGATTGGGGCTGGGCTTGCGGACGATGGGCTTCCGGGCGAGGCCCTCTTCGCCGCGGGGCTCGGAGAGCTCATCGTTGGTGGAATGGGAGCCGTGGTGGGCATCGGCGGAACGGCCCTCGTGGGCGGTGGGCCTCAAACGCAACAGGTGGGGGCGGGCGTAGGGGCCGGGATCGGAGCGGCGGTCGGGGCCGCCCTCGGGGCCACGCTTTCTGCTCGGGACGAGCACGGTGCCCTGTCGCTCCGAGAGGGAGGATGGTCCGTCGGGGTTCCAGACATCACAATTCGTCCCGCTCCGCAACGCGACCTGCCCGTGGTTGCGCGCATCTCTCTCGTCACGGCCCGCTTTTAGGACGCCAGTCATTTCCGGACAACGTTCACGGAGACGGATGAACTTCTGTCTCCCCCGAAGGTACAGCGAAGTGTCGATTGAGCGCAGCGCTTCTGCAGTCTGCGGCTCCATCCTGTCCCGAATGTCGACACGCTCGTGATTGCACGTGAAGGATACACCATCATCGCCCTCGTGATGGGCCTGGCGCTCGCGCTGACTGTCGGGTCGCTTTGGGTCGATTCGTGGCTTGTGCGGGGGCCGATGCTCGCGCTCGCGGCGGGAGGCCTCGCGTTCACCCTTTACTTCTTTCGGGACCCGGAGCGCACGCCGCCCCCGGACGCCCTGGAGGCCGGCATCGTGGCCCCGGCCGATGGCCGTGTCGTAGAAGTTGCGGACGAGGAGGAGCCCTTGTACCTGGACGGCCCGGCGCGGCGCATCTCCATCTTCCTCTCGCCGCTGGACGTGCACGTGAACCGGGTGCCGGCGCGGGGCGTGATCGAGCACGCCGAATACCGCCCCGGGGACTACCTGGTGGCCTGGCACCCCAAGGCCAGTGAGAAGAATGAGCGATCCGAATTTGGGCTGCGGCACCCCAGCGGCACGATGCTCCTGTTCAAGCAAATCGCCGGGGCCGTGGCCCGCCGCATTGAATATGATCTCCAAGAAGGGGACACTGTAGAGACGGGGCAGCGCTTCGGCATCGTCAAGTTCGGATCGCGGATGGACCTGCTCGTGCCGCCGTCGGTAGAGCTTCGCGTGGAAGAAGGGCAGACCGTGCGGGCAGGCACGACGGTCCTGGGCCGCATCCCAACGACCGACGCTGACCCCTCGCAGGTCCCCAAGGCTCCGTCCGCATCTACGGACGCGTCCGCACGCCGCTCGTCTACTCCTTGATTGCTGACTGAACGGGATGATCGACCTCTTTGGGGCCGACCGTGTGGACAGTGCGGCTCGGGCAGACGATCGCTCCTCCCGGCCGGCGAGCGTCCGGCGTCGTCTCCGGGCCTACCGGAGTGCCCGTCGCGAGCAGCGGGGCGAACGGCCGCCGCCCCGGGTGGCCGTGCCCTCCTTCTTCACGCTGATGAACTTGCTGTGCGGGTTTCTGGCCCTCACACAGGCGGCGAACGCCACGTTCGTCATGGCCTGCTGGCTCATTGTGCTGGCCGGCTTCTTCGACCTGCTCGATGGCGTCATGGCACGCCTCGCGGGGGCGGACAGTCCCTTTGGGGTCCAGCTCGACTCCCTCAGTGACATCGTCTCGTTTGGGGTGGCGCCGTCCTTTTTGCTCTACAGCTACGTGCTGAATGGTTTCAACCCCCTCGGAATGATCGTCGCGGCCCTCCCGGCCCTCTGCGGGGCGGTCCGGCTGGCCCGCTACAACATGACCGCCGACGAGAGCGACAAGCAGGGCTTTGAAGGGCTTCCCATTCCGGGCCAGGCCATTGCCGTCGTGGCCCTCATCCTGGCCGCGGAGAACTCGACCTGGGACGGTCGGTTTGCCCTCGACAGCCTCCGCGTCGTGGTGCCGGTCGTCGTGGTGCTTTCGGGGCTGATGGTGTCGAGCATCCAGTTCGACGCAATTCCGATGCCGTCCCTACAGACCATGCGCTCGCACCCTCAAAAGATCGCTGCCTACGGCCTTGCCGGACTGCTCATCGTGGGGCTTCAGGAGCAGGGGCTTTTGATTGTCCTGGCGGTGTACTTGGTGCACGGCGTAGGGCGGTCCCTCTACCGACTCGTCCGGGCCCTTGTCACCCCAGTGCCGGACGAGCCGATCAGTTCCTGAGACCCATCGCGGCCCCCTCGTCCCTCTTTGCTCTCATCCGCAGTTGACCCGCTCATGTACAAGGCCACAATCTCGATTACCCTCCGACCCTCGATTCTGGATCCCGAGGGCAAGACCATCCAGCATGCCTTGACGAACCTCGGGTACGACGCGGTGGATCAGGTCCGCATGGGCAAGCAGGCCGAGGTGTGGATCGATGCGGAGAGCAAGGCGGACGCCCGTGCGGTGGCCACGGAGGCCTGTGAAAAACTGCTCGCCAACCCCGTTACCGAAAACTTCGACATCCAAATTGAGTCCGCGTCCCAGGATGCGGTCGAAGAGGGAACGGCGTGACGACGCAGCCGTCATCATCCTATTGAGGCCTGGTGCCTTTGCCTACGACGATCCGTTCACAAACGCTGTTCGATTGGCTGACATGACTGAGGGTTTTCCGCTACGCACGCTTGGTGCACCGGCTGAGCCGGACGTTCAACCGGCGCCCCCGGAGGTGGAAGAGGTCGAGCAGGAGGAGGAAGGCGGGGGAACCGACGATCCCTGGTTCGTCGTTCTCTTCAATGATGAAGTGCATACCTTCGAGGAAGTCATCGGGCAACTGGTGAAGGCCACGGGCTGCAGTCGTGGCGAGGCGGAGGACATGGCGTGGACGGTTCACAACGAGGGGAAGGCCACCGTCTACGAAGGCACCTTCGAAGAGTGCTTCGAGGTGCAGAGTGTCTTGAAGGAGATCCAGCTCGTGACGGAGATCCAGGGGTAGAGATCCAGAGGTAAGACGGCTCGGCCGGGCCTACGAGGCGGGGCGGCGCCACACGTGAAGGAGGGTCGCGGGGGCAGGGTGGGCGTAGCGGGTCGTTCCGTTCAGGGACTGCACTCGCACGGAGTCTGGACCCGGCACGACCACTGATCGGTCGTCGAGCCAGCCCCACACCGCCCCGTCTACTGGCCCGAGGCGTCGGGTCTGCCCCTGCACCCGCACGGCGGCCTGTGAAGAGGCATCGGTCCGAAGGGTAAACGCGATGCGCTCGCCTGAGGGGGACCATCGGGGACGCTCCTGGTCGGCCGTCGTCTCGTTGGGAGGGACAAGGAAAGTGGGCCGTGAGCCGTCGTAGATCACCACCTGACGATGCCCGGAGTCCTCCACCCGCACGTCGAGGGCCAACTCAGCCGCCTCCGGGGCCCAGCGATGGTGGCGGGCGCGGCGCTGGTCGCCAAACAGCGTTTCGGCATTGTCGCCCCGAGGGCCGCTCAAGACGAGTGAGGAGTCGGGCACGTACTCTCCGCGGTCCCGGTCGTATTTGAGCTCCCGGTAGATGTAGGCCATTCGTTGGCCGGTGGGGGCGTACCGAATACGATGCATGCGGCGAACATCGAGCGATGCCTGGGTGGCGCAGTCGTCCGTGTTCACCACGTACAGGTCGTCGTCGGTCCGGGCGGCCAGGGAGCCGTCCGACATCCAGTGGAGCACCTCGCGGACACTGTTGCAGCCCACGTCTCGGGTGGTGCCGTTGGGAGCCGCGATCTGGATGCTTCCGGGGCCGCGCTCGCCGTTGTCGGTGGGGCGGTAGTGGCCGACGGCGAGGCGATCCCGGTCGGGGTGCCAGGCCAGAGAGTACGTCACTGCCGGTCCGGGCACGGCGTGCACCCGCCGCAACTGTTGGGTCGTCAGGTCCAAGAGTGCGAGGTGAGACGAGTCTGCCGTGGCGTAGCTAAAGGCGAGGTAACGGCCGGACGGAGAGACCGCCCGGGCCGGTTTGGCCGTGGCCCCGGAGACAAGAGTCCGGGGGGCGTCGGCGCGCGCCTCCTGGAGGGTCAATCCCCCGGCGGAGGACGTGTACAGCAGAAAGAGGGCCGGATCAGGCGATGGGCCATCGGTCTTGCTCGTGGGATCGGGGGACTGTGAGGATGAGCAGCCCAGCCCGACTCCCAGAATGCCCACGAGTGCAACGGAGACGAACCAGCGGAGCGCCGACGGCGGATGGTGCATGGACTGAGAGCGGCTTGGAAAAGTGCAGCAATAGACAAAACGTATGGGGACGATCCATGAAGGTCAGGCAAAGCCCCCGGGCGGCCCCTCCCTTCCGAACTTGGCCCGCGCATCGAGACGGAGGGCGTTCCAAGAGCGTTCCACATGGTCGCAGAACAAGTCCCAAGAGACTGCATAGAAAGCCGACGTAAATAAAAATCCGAATCCTTTTCCTTTAAGGAGAGGGAATCGGAGGTGCGCTGAACGCGAACATGAGAAGATTTTAACCGAGTTATGGAGACAGGAACCGTAAAGTGGTTTAGCCCTGCCGAAGGATATGGATTCGTTGAGCCCGACAATGGAGAGGACGATGTCTTTCTCCACCACAGCGAGGTGCCCGACGAAGACCTGGAAGAAGGCGACCGTCTCGAGTTCGAAATTGAGGAGACGGAGAAAGGACTGAACGCCGTCAACATTCAGCCCATTACCGAGCCCGAGTGGTAAACTCGGTTCGGTTCACTCGAATGCCCCTGGGCGTCCTGCCCAGGGGCATTTTTTATTTCTGGACACTGCATTTAGGGGCGAGATCTGGGCAGTGGTGTGGCCTCAGGCCCTGCCCTGGAGGGACAAAGTCCGATAAGGCGGTTCGTCTCACTGTTCAGCGCGTTGGGGGAGCGCTTTGCGCCGAGCACCCATGCCGAGTCCCTTGCCGTACTGCGTGGAAAAGACAGGCGCCGTCCGTAATTTGGTTTTTGACCTGGGTCTCGCCCGGAAGGGTGTCGATGTGGGACAGACCGGGGACGCGACCCGCACGCTGCTTTCTGGATGCGATCTGCGTAGGATGGTCCGGTTGCGCTACCTTCCCCCGCCCGACCCAGTTGGGGGCTGTTCGTGATATGTGTCTGTCCCGCCTCGGCACCAGGACGTACACAGACATCTTTAAGGTCCAGTCGCCATGGGCCGCATGCACTCCGTCGGCGCTGCGCCTCGTCACACGGTGCGCACGGCCGCTGGGTCTCTTGTTGCAGTGGCCCACGGATGTCTATCAGGCCGCGCGCGTCCCTTACTCTTACTCTCGGGAGCGCATCGAGGACCAGGAAGGAGACGCCTGCACATCCCTGAACCGGCGGCTCAGAAAGTCAAAGTTGTGCCCAATTGATGCGGCGAGGGCCGCCTCCAGGTCACGCACGTGATGCGTGTGAACGGGCGGATGGGAGCGCCGAGCGTCTGTGTCACGGCGGAAGGGAGACCGATAGGCAGAAGGAGAAACGTGCATAAGGGACATTTTTGATGCTAGTTTGACGTGTTTCGTGTCCGAACGCACAATAATTTATCCGATAGGATTAATAATGTTCCTGAACAGACTTTGAAGCCCCTAGTGCCCAACGCATCACGGAAATGAAACACAAAAAACTCAAATGACTATGCAACTTCCGTTTTGAACACAAAATCGCTCACTCTTTCCGTTCGTCATGACCATCAAGGAGCTGCAGTCTCTGAAGCCGTACCTCAAGATCTCAGCGCTGGCCGATGAGATCGAGGGGATCAACAAACATACGCTGCTTTCGAAGGTGCGGCGGGGGACCGAGCTTACGATTGTGGAAAGCGACAAGCTAGAGGCCAAGCTGGAGGAGGTAATGACCCACGCCGGGTTTTCCCTGACGCGCCGGTAACGTGCGCAAGACACAGGCATGATTCTCTGGCCAGGACCGATGAAGGGTTGAGAATAACAGGGCCCGACGTCGAGCGACAAGAAGAGGGATAAAGAAGGGCACGAGTATCGCCCCGTACCCCCGCTGGCGGGGTGTAAGCGAGAGGCCGTCCACCGATGACGTCATCACCCATGCCGGACGTACGGCCCCAGAGGGGCAAGGAGGACGCTTGAGGCCGGGGGCAAGGCGAAACGGTCACACAAAGGAGGGCAAGCGGTGTACAGACACGGCTTTTCCTTCCCCCGCGGTTACCGAAGCGCATCCTCCAGGACCGTCGCGGCGTCGGTGTCGGCGTCCCGGTACTTAACAATGACGGGGGTCGACAAAGAGAGGCCGTGCTCTTCCCCGAACGCCGAGTCGACGGACCGAGAGCCCGGCACGACCACCGCCTTTTCGGGCACCTCCAGCGACTCATCGTCGGAGGCCGCGTGCACCGTTTCCTCCACGAGGTCGTATAGCCGCGTGGAGGAGGTGAGGGTGACCCCTGCGGCCAGCACGGCCCCTTCCCGCACGATGCAGCCCTCATAGAGCCCTGCGTTGCCCCCCACGAAGACATCGTCCTCCACGATGACCGGGGTCGCGTGTACCGGCTCCAATACGCCGCCCACCTGCGCCGAGGCCGAGAGGTGCACCCGTTTGCCGATCTGGGCGCAGCTCCCCACCAGCGCGTGGGAGTCGATCATGGTTTCTGCGTCGACGTACGCCCCTACGTTTACGTACATGGGGGGCATGCACACCACGCCGGGCGCCACGTACGCCCCGGTTCGAATGGCTGATCCGCCCGGCACGAGGCGCACGTCGTCGGCCTTCCGGAGCGGCTTAACCGGGAATGTGTTTTTGTCGTAGAATGGAAACCGGTCGCTTGAATAGTCGACGGTCCGGCCAATGCGAAACCCCAGAAGGATGCCCTCTTTCACCCATTCGTTGGCGTGCCACGTGCCGTCGGCGGCGGGCGCGGCGGCACGAACATCGCCGGCGTTGAGGGCCTGAACGAGGTCGGCCACGGCGTTGCCGGCGACGCCCCGATCGACGCCCGATGGCTCTGTGGATTGCGCCACCAGCGACTCGATGCGGTCTTGTAGGTCGGTCATGCGTCGAAAAAACAGTGTGTGGACAGACGGTGAGGGGCAGACATCCTTGGTGCGCATTCGCCATGAAGCTCCGAAGCGGCGGACACATTGTAAACCCGCATCCCGTAGCATTTTTTGTGCAAAACTAGCTTCCCGCCACGCTCTTGCGTTCCCCCAACTTTGTTATTGCCCATGAAACGGTTGCTCGTCATTGTCGCCCTGTTTCTCTGCACCAGCCTCGCGTCGTGCCAGTGCTCTGAACAGCCTGATGTGGGGCCGGTCGAAGGAGAGGAAGAACAGGCCCATCGGATGCAGGACACATCCAGCGTGGAGGCGACCCGGCTCGCGTAGAGCAGAACAGTACATTGAACATATTGTACACATGTGTGTCGCGTCCCTTGGAAGGCGTCTTTTGACCCATGCCCATTCCGGACGAAAAGGTGGAGGAGGTTCGTACCGCGGTTGACCTCGTGGAGGTGGCGGAGGACTACGTACAGTTAGACCAGAGCGGCTCCCGGTACATGGGGCTGTGTCCGTTTCACAACGAGGACACCCCCTCCTTTAGCGTTGATCCGGAACAGAACCTCTACTACTGCTTCGGCTGCCAAAATGGGGGGGACGCGTTTAAATTCCTCCAGGAGATTGAAGGAGTCGGCTTTTTGGAGAGCGTGCGAATGCTGGCCGACCGGTACGGCATCCCGTTGCCGGAAGAGGAGACGGATCCCGAGGCGACCAACGAGCGAGAAGGCATTCTGCATGCCCTGCGTTTTGCGGCGCGCTTCTTTTACCGTCAGCTCACGCAGTCGGACCGGGGCCGGCCTGCGCTCGACTACCTCCGCCGACGCGGCTTTACGCCGCAGACCATCAAGCAGTTTGGGCTCGGCTACGCCCCCGACGAGTGGGACGCCCTTCTGACGACTGCGGAAGAGGAGCAACTTGATCTGGAGACGCTGAAGAAGGCCGGACTCGTCATTGAGCGCAACGACGGGAGCGGGCACTACGACCGGTACCGGGGCCGCATCATCTTTCCCATCTTCTCCCACATTGGCAAGGTGCTGGCCTTCGCCGGGCGCATCCTCGATCCCGACGATGAGCGCGACCAGCCCAAGTACATCAACTCGCCGGAGACGGAGGTCTACCACAAGAAGGAGGTGCTCTACGGCCTGCACCAAGCGAAGCAGGCCATCCGCAAGACCGACGAGGTGCTGCTCGTGGAGGGGTATACGGACGTGATCAGCCTGTCGCAGGCCGGGGTTGGAAACGTCGTGGCCTCCAGCGGCACAGCCCTCACCGAGCAGCAGATCAGCGTGCTGGATCGGTACGCCAAACGGGCGGTCATGCTCTACGATGCGGACGAAGCGGGGGAACGGGCGGCCCTTCGAGGGATGGAGCGTGTCCTGGAGGCCGGTTTGGGGGCCTACGCCGTAGAACTCCCTACGGGCAGCGACCCGGACGAGTACGTCCAGGAGCATGGGGGCGATCCCTTTTCCGACTACGTGGAGGAGCACCGGCAAGACCTCCCGTCCTTTGCCTACCAGCGCGCCCGCCGCAACGGGGGGCTTGAGACCCCGGAGGATCGAGTCGACGTCCAGCGCGAAATCATCGAGTCGGTGGCCCGGATCCCAGATCCGAACCTTCGGCGCGAGTACGTCGCCCACACGAGCGAGGTAACGGGCGTGCCGGACTCGGACCTGTTCCGCATGCTGGAAGAGGAGCGCGAGCAGCTGGAGCGTCGGGCCCAGCGGCGACGAAAGCGGGAGCAGAAGCGTCAGCAGAGGCCGTCGGAGGAGGTTGCGCCCTCCGCCGAAGACGGCGCCGCCCCACCCGACCGCAGCGGCGCACCGTCCTCGACGTCCAATTCCGCAAACGGGACGACGTCGGGCCCCGCCCTGCTCCCGGAAGAGCAGGTGCTGTTTCGCCTCATGCTCGAAAACGGACGCCGCATGGTGGGCCTCGTGCTGGGGCACATGGCGCTGGACGAGTTTACAGAGGGGACGCCCCGCCAGCTCGCGCGCACCTTCGCCGAGATGTACGAGGCCGGCACCGTGGAGCCCCAGCAGATCCTGGGTGGCGAGCATGGAGAGACGCTCCAGCAACTCGGCGCGGCCGTCATGATGGACGAGCACGAAGCCTCGGAGCACTGGGCCCAGAAGGAAGACATTCCGGTGCCCCACCTCAATGACCGTCCTTACGATGCGGCCCGAAGTGCAATGAAGTTCCTGAAGATGGACCGCGTGGACGAGGCCATCGAGGCGGTGCGGGAGCGGATGTATCAGGCCACGCAAGAGGGAGCAGACGATCAGGTCGAGCGCCTCCAGCAGAAGATGATGTCGCTGCAAGAACTCCGGAAAGGCATCAAGCGCGGCGCGTTTCTCGACGACTGATGGGGCTGCTCCATGCCCCCGCGCCAGATTCGGGCGTTACTGTGGGGGCGGCAGTGAGGGGAGTGTGTCGGGAGCCCCCACAGCTTCGGGGTGAAGGTCGAGGGGGCGGCCCTCAATCTTCATGCGGCCCGTGGCCCGGGTCGTTGCGTCGGCCAATTCCTGCCAAGGGTTCGACATCCAGAGCCGCCGGTGGGTACTGATGATTCGAAGCTGACGGCGGCGGTACCGGGTCGGGCGCTGCTCCGCAAGCGTTTCGAAGCGGTCGTGGAGCCGAAGCAGGCGCTCGCGGTTGGCCTCGGTGAAACCAAACTGCGCGATGTCGTCGACCAGAGACTCGTACTGCCGGTCCCAGGGCGTCACTTGATCCGCGGTGGGCCCCGCATAGGTGGAGGCGTCGTACCGAAAGGTGGCGGTGGAATCGAGCGCACTGACGCCCGCAGCGCGAAGGACGGCCGGGGCCTCCAGCGGGAGAAAGAACCGCACGGCCTTTCCGTCGATGGATGCGACGAAGCGCACATTGCCCGCCTCCGGAATCGTGCCGTCGGGGGAGGAGGGCAGGTCGATGTGGGGGTTCAGGGCTCGAAAGCGATCGTAGAGCGCGGTGGCCGTATCGGCCTCCGGCCCCCAGTCAAACGAGCGGTCCAGGGAGTCGAGAGGAGCCAACAGTTCGCGCAGCGTGAGTGCGGATCCCCGTGACACCTGCAGGCGGGCGGTGCGGAGGGGGGGCGTCTGGTCCACCGGGCGATCGTCGCGGGCCTGAAGAGCGCCGTACGCGGCCGGCACGTAGCCGCGAGAGTCACTTCCGAACGTGGATCCGTCACGCACCCTGTCGAAGCCCTCCGTGACGGCCCAGGCGTAGGCGTCTGCAACGGTCGAGGAGGCGGTAAAGCGGTCCGAGGTGTAGAACCCGCGATACAGCTTGAAGATGTTGCCGGGCCCGGCGTGGTAGGCCGAAAGCCCCGGAAGTTCGTGTCCCACGGCGTTGGCGTAGCCACGGAGCAGCAAAAAGGCGGGCTCCAGCACGAGGAGGGGGTTCTCTTCCTCCTCCACGTGCACCCAGGCATCGCCCTCGGTCGGAAGCGTGTACTCGGTCACGCCGCTCCGGCGCAGGACCCAGGGCAGCATCTGGTAGCGACTCACGGCCCCGGCCGCCGACACGAGGCGGTCCTGGTTGAAGGTCTCGACGGTGCCAATCTCCGTGGCGAGCAGACTCAGCCCGAGGTGCTCGGCGAGCCGGCGTTCGTAGGCGCGGTAGGCTCGGTCGCGCTCGTGGGCGGCCCGCACCTGGTGGGCCCGGCCCCAGCGGACGATGATGTCGTCGAGCGGCACGCCCTGTCGCTCGTACTTGTCCACGAGACGATCCATGGCCTCGTGGCGCCGCTCGTCCACGGCCCTCCAGTCGGTGGCCTCTCCATTTTCGTACTCCGCCCGGAGCTCCGTCAGTTCGAACAGCTCCAGCACCTCGTCTGTCCGGCGGTCGATGACCCGGATGGTAAAGTTGTCGTCGTGGACCTGCCGGTGCACGTACTGGTCCAGGAGCGTGTGAAATTGCCGGAGGACGTTCGGGGTGCGGGCCGACGACAGCGAGGCGGTGGGGGTGAAGTAGGGAGCGAGCTTCGTCGAGGGGTGAGAGGAACGATCCGCCAGGGTGGGGGCCGTGCTTGTGGCCGAAGGAGCTGAGCCCCGAAGCAGGGGGAGGGGAAAGAACGAAAGGTCGGAGAGAACCTGTGACTGTCCCGAATAAGAGGGAGCGATTGCACTCAGAGCGACGAGCAGCGTCATGCCGCTCAGCAGGGCCACGGAGAGACGACGAACGAGCTGCCCCGCGTCGAGAGAAGACGCATCGGGGGCCTCGTCGGATCGGCCGGACCAGAAGGGAATGTGCATGACAGAACGAGCGTGAGGTCCGAGGTGCAGCGCGGTCGCAGAACGTCAGGCGGAGGCCGCAGCGGATGTCTTCTCGGCCTGTTCAAGGAGTGCGTGGAAGAGGGGCTGAGTTACGGAGCCCATCCGTTCGGGATGGAACTGAACGCCAAACAGCCGTCCATTCTCGTGCTCGATCGCCTCAATCACGCCGTCCGGGGCCGTTGCGGCCACTGAAAAGCCCGTTCCCACGGTGGCGATGGCCTGGAGGTGGCGTGTGTTGACCGTCAGGGTGTCGGTGTCGAGCCAGCGACGCAGGCGAGAAGACGGCTGTAGGGCGACGGGGTGGGTCGTGGCCCCACGTTTCTGACTGTGGGTCTGTGCGCCGTCGTGCTCGGCCTCCACGTCCCCGTAAATCGTGCCGCCCGCGAGGGCGTTGAGGCGCTGCATGCCGTAACAGATGCCCAAGATGGGCCGTCCGCTCTGCCAGCAGGCCTCAATCCAGCGACGGTCCGAGTCGGCACGCAGCGAGTCGAGCCGATCCAGGTCTTCCGGAAGGTCCCCGGTACAGCCCTCGGACACGGCCGGGCCGCCCGGCACCACGAGTCCGTCGATCTGACCGAGCAGTCTCTCGACGGTGCGGGCCGATGTGGTGGTGGGGAGCACGATGGGGACCCCACCAGCGCCTTCGATGGCCGTCACGTACCGGCGGTCCAGGCGCTGGGTCCCATCCGTGTAGGAGGTCGTAAGGCCAATGTGAGGGGGCATGGGGACAGTCGGTCGGGAACGAGACAGCGGGTGGACGGGACCCACCTGGGTGCTGGCAAACCGGTGGGCTGGTGGGCTCAGGGCCGTACGTCGCGCAGCGTGATCGGGGTAGGGTCGGAGGAGGCCGTCAGGTCGAGGGCCAAGGTCAGGGTGTCGCGGGCCCGAACGACATTCGTGGCATGGGCCCCGAGAGACCCGCGATCGAGTTGGTCGTGCAGGGCACTTTTGATGGTGCGGCGCTGGCCCTGCGTGGTGGAGGAGCCGTGAATGACCTTCAGGCGGCTCCGCCCGCGGTCTTCGGCCAGCCGGAGCGTGCTGAACGTCACGTCGAGGGCCTCGTCGACCGACAGGCCGTGTAGGTCCAGGGTCACGGTGGTGCCGTCGTCGTTGAGCGTGGGGGAGGACATGGGCCTCGAAGGACAATCGGTGTAGTGCGTGATACATTCCAGGCCGGAAAGAGATTCCGTGAAGCCCCCAGTGCGGAATTGCTCTTGCCAAGAAACCGCCAGTTTGCAGGCAGGGGGCGCGGGGATTGCCTCGACCGTTGGGGCTGCCTGAGAGATCCGACGGCCGCGTTCGACCATGCCGGGTTTTGGTCGCCAAGGGGCGTGATGGTAAGCCAGTGCCCACGGCGCGTTTCCACGTCGTCGAAGTGCGTCGGGGACATGGGCCGTGGGCTCGGTTGCCCGACTGCGCCACGGCCTCCATAGGATCAGTGGGGCCGAGAACCGGCTGCCCGCGCCCCAACGCGAAAGAATGGTCTACGAAGGGCCTTCAGACCGTACGGCCTCCCCGGTTAGGCGGGCCCGCTCCCGCTCGATCTGGTCCAGCAGGCGCGGGTCGTGCTCCGCGAGGCGTTCTATGAGCGAGATGAGGTCTTGCCGGGTCAGGTCTTCTACGAGGGTGGCCACCGCGGCGGGCTCGGACTTGGGCACGTCTTCGTCGGCGAGCACCTTCAGGAGCGTAGCCACGACGTGCTTACACCAGGAGCCTTCGTAGTACGGACACGTGCATTCGACGCCCGCAATGTGATCGGTGTCGAAGCGGACAGTCACCAAATACGGATGCACGTCACTGCCCTGCACCTTTGCCTTGAGGGTCTGTTCGTCGGTTTGTTCTACGGACCGCACGGCACCCTCTTGGAGGTACTGTTGACCGCGCTCGAACGACCCGCCAGCGGTGTGTTCCCGAAGGGCGTCTTTCGTGAAGGGAAGATCAGTCATGGCTGAGAGAAAAGATTAGGCGTTTAGCGCGGAGGAGGGCGCCTCAGCGGCGGTGGCGGATACGTGATCGAGAAAATTATCGAAGATGCGACGGGTGGGCTGGGCGGCTTCTACAATGGCGTCAGTGCAGGTGTCGAGGGCCTGCTGAATGGAGTCCGCGGACAGGTCTTTCGAGTGAATCATGGCTTTGGCCGTCTTCAGGTCGTACTCGGGGTGGAACTGCACGGTGTACACCTGCTTGTAGCGGAGCGCCTGCACTCCTGTCTCATTAGAAGCCAGGAGGCGGGCATCGGATGGGAGCTCGACCACATGGTCGGAGTGGGTCGCAAAGACGGTAAATGGATCTGGGAGGCCCTGCCAGATCGGATCCTCTTCTTCCTGGTGCACCTGGACGTATCCGAGTTCGTAGGAGCCGCCTCGCACGGTGCCGCCGAGAATCTGAGCAAGCAGCTGGTGGCCCCAGCAGACGCCGAGAATGGGTAGGCCATCGGCAATCGCTCCCTCCACCCACCGGGCCAGCTCTTGGATCCAGGGACGGTGGTCATCATAGACAGACGACTGCGAACCGCTAATGATCACCCCGTCGAAAGATTGGAGGGGGCCGTCGTCCGTCTGAATGGGCTCGGTAGCGCCGATAGGGGGTGGCATCTGCCCCTCATTTACATCGTAGACGGTGAGGGACGCGTCCACCTCCCGCTCAAAATTGCGTTGGGCATGAGGGGTGCCGAGCGATGCGTCGATGAGAGCGAGGTGCATCTCAGGAAGTCACATTCGTTTAACAGAGCCTCATTCTGATCACCGCCGAGAACGAAGTGCGTTCCAGCTTCTGGAAAGAGAAAAGGCCTTGACTGAATGTCGACTTTTCCGTAGCGTCCATATCAGGAGTTCCAAAGCAGTCGTGCCGGGGGCTTCAACCATGCGTGGGCGTGCGCCAATCCGTAGTCGAAAGCGGATCGTGAAGTGCAAAGAGATCCGGGAACGAGCCGACCGGCTCTGCTCCCTCCGTGAAAACTTTTTATACGGCTGATCGTGTCAGCCCCTGTATTCTCAATGTTGCTGCGCTGGTGGCCTTCATCCTTCTCCATTCGTATGACCACTGTGGCCTGCGGGTGCACCGGTCGCGTCGCTGCTCTCGGAGGCGCACTCGTGACGGCCCTGGTCTTTGGTCTCTTCCCGGCAGAGGAGACGGCCCGAGCTCAATCGGCAGCACAACCGGGGCGGACAGAGGCGGTCGCCGACCCGAGCTCGAACCGAGAGGCCGGGTCTGACACCAGCCGGGCGGCCCGGTGGCGTGACGCGCGTCGACGGAAAGCCGAGTCGATGGAGGGGCACGAGCCGACCTTTGCGCAGCGCGCCACGTCGTTCGTAACCAATATCGGTGGGGCCGTCGTGCCGCACCGTTTGATTCTCGACGTGCCTCGGTTGGAGATCGCAGACTTTCATCCGGTCTTCGGGGGGCTCAGCGGAGATGCCGGGACGACGGCGGGGGTGCTCTACGCGCCCACATTTTGGGAGGGCCAGCAGCGCCTTGCCGAGGCCGAAGTTCTCGGAAGCCTCCGTGGGTATTATGGTGCGGGCGCGCGGTTCGGCGGAGTATCCGGGCCCTACGTGGGATACGCATACGCCCGGTACCACCACCGCCCCCGCGAGAGCTTCTACGGAGTTGGGGCCGACAGTCGTGTGGATACGGAGGCGGGGTTCCGTCTGGACCAGGGCATCGTGGGAGGACTTCTGGGATGGAGGCCAAGGTCCGGTGCACTGCTTGGGGGGCACGTTTCGTATCAGGCAAACCGGTACGGAACGGGGCAGGGCGATCGGCCGACGGTGGCGGAGCAGTTCGGGGCAACGCTCCCGGGGGTGGGGACCGACATGGATTACTTGATGCTCGGGGCCTTCTTCGAGCTTGACGTTCGGGATGCGCCGTACACCCGGGCGTTCGGGCACCGGTTTGCCCCGACGAAACCGCGACTGCGTGGCGTGTCCCTTGATGCGTCCCGTGGGTTTTACCTGGCGTCCGAGGTGACACACAACTTTAGCATGCGGGGACAGGATGTGGACTTCACCCGCTTTACGCTCGACGTGCGGGAGTTTATGCCGATTAGCGAAGGATTGCTTCATGGCTTTTCCTTCCGCCAGTTTGCATCGGTCACCCACTCGGGCGATGGGCGCGTGCCGTTTTATCGATTGCAATCAGTGGGCGGGGCCCGATCGCTCCGGGGGTATCCTACGGGGCGATTCCGCGACCGGAACGTGCTCCTGGCGAACGCGGAGGTGCGCTGCCAAATCTGGCACTGGATCGACATGGCGGTCTTTGCCGACGCGGGGCATGTATTTCGCACCTTTCGGGACGTAAACGTTGCGGACCCGCGGGTCGGATACGGGCTTGGGTTTCGAATCAAGGACGAGGGAAAGACGCTGGGACGCATCGACGTGGCACGGGGACAGGAAGGGTGGGAGCTGCATCTTGACTTGGGCTCTCTCTTTTAGCCATCATGCACCGTGCGTTCTCCGGGTCGACACGAGAGCCGTGGGGCCGGTACGCTGGGGCTCTGCTGTGCCTGCTGACTCTTCTGGGAGGAGAACCTTCGCCCGCGGTTGCACAGCGGTTTCTCTCGGACGACCCGCTGTGGCACGATCCCGATCGCATGGACATGCCCTTTCCGGAGCCGACGCCGTCGGCCCACGGGATTGGGCCCCTGGAGTTTTTTAAACGCAGCTTTGGGGTGCCGGGCGACTACGCTGTGCCGGCGCAGAATATCAACACGGTGGGGGGCGTGCCGAATTCGTCCTGGTACACCAACCGCCACTACCGGTCGTCCCTGTCGTCGGCGGCCCTTCAACGGGGCCCGAACCAAGAGCCCGGGCCCTCTCGCGAGTCCTCATGGCGCGTGGTGAATCTGTTGACAGGAGGCGAGCTCCCGCGTGCCGTCATCCGAGACACCACCGGCCGAACATTTCGGATCCTTTTCGACGCCCCTGCGCACCCGGAGATGGCGACGGGCGCCGCCATGATCAGCAGCCGTTTGCTACACGCGCTTGGCTATAACGTGCCTCAGCATTGGCTGCGTCGCGTACGGGCCGGGCGGTTGGTGCCGGAGCCGGACAGTGGCGTCACGCAGTCTCGGGTGGACAGCCTTCTCACATCGGCCGCCCAACGTCCTGACAGTACGTATCGAGCCCTCGTGACCCGGATCCCGAATGTTGAGCGTCGCATCGGGCCGTTTCGATTCAAAGGAACCCGTGCGGACGACGGGAACGATGTGTTTCCGCACGAGGACCGACGTGAATTGCGGGGCCTTCGGATCGTTGCGGCCTGGATTCACCACAGCGCGCTCCGTCCTCGCCATACGCTCGATGTCGGGGTAAAGGTGGAGGGACGTCGGTTTGTGCGGCACTACTTGACGGACCTGCACCTTACGCTCGGCAGTGGCGGGGCCGCCCCGAAGCCGGCGTGGGCGGGACACGAGCACGTGCTGGAACTGGATCGTGTGTTTGAGCGCATCGGGACGCTCGGACTGAGTGGTGGAGAGTGGGCCGAGACGGAGGTCCCCAACGACTCGACCGTTGGGCGTTTTAGCGCGAGTGGGTTTGATCCGCGGACGTGGCGCCCCGAATGGCCGAATCTTGCGTTCCAGCGCATCACCCCTACCGATGCATTCTGGGCCGCGAAGAAGATTCGGAATTTCTCCCGAAAGGAATTGCGCACCATCGTGGCCACGGCAAACTACTCGTCGGAGGGGGTCTCCGACTCCATTGTTCGGACGCTCCTCGCGCGACGAGACGCCATCGGGCAGGCGTTTCTGGACTGGGGCGGCGGCCTCGACCGGTTTTCCGTCCAGTCCGGGCGTCTCACCTTTGAGGACCTCCGGGCGGCACACGGACAGGCCCCCGACACCCTACAGCGAACCGTCGAATGGCGAGCGTACGACAACCGAGCGGAAGAGGTGGGGCCGGTCCTGCGTCGTGCGTCCTCAGACCGAGTGTCGCTGCCCATTCCCCGCTACTCCCCGCCCTACCTCCGGGCCACTCTGGTGACGCCCCAAGCGGGCACGACCCACGTCTTCGTGCGTCAGACCGAGCAGGGGCGGGCGTCGCCGGGAGGGTCACTGCGTCGGCGGGTGGTTGGCGTTGAGCGCACGGATGGCACTGGGACGCAGGCGCCTTGACCGGGCCTGTGTGACACGAAACTGAGAGGCGAAGCCTCTAAGTGTACATGAAAATTGAAATTCTCCTTACAATATCTCATCATACATGGTGGTTTTTCTCCCCAAACAAAAATCACCAACCCTATGTCACTTACAAAGGTCTGGGTCATCCCTGTTCTGCTCCTCGTCGTGGGGTGTGGAAGCGCGGAAGACTCCTCAATGGAGACGGATGCCTACAACGGGACGATCACAGAGGTGAACGCCGAGGAGCGGAAGGTCCATGTTGAGGTGCCGGACGAGGGAACCATGGAGTTCGCGTTCACGGACACGACGCGAGTGTTGAAGAACTTCCTGGAAATGCCGTTCGACTCTTTGGGTGTCGACCGAAAGGTGCGCGTGGAGGTTGTGGAGACTGGAGAGCAGCCAGCCCCAACGTCGGTCACCCTTTTGGAGTGAGCCACCGCTTGGGGCTGAGATATGGAGGGCAACATTCGAGGGCTGGGCGCCAATTCCATCCTGTCCATCTGCTCCGGGTGCTCGTAGCACCGAAGGCGCGCGCTCTCCTTCTAGTGTGCTTCGTGCCAGAAGGGCGGCCGGAGGGGACGCTGATCGTCAAACACGGTGGCTTGGACGAACGCCGTGCGAAGCGCAAACGGGCCCTCAGTTCCCCTTCAGGGCGATGTTGTCGGGGCCGAAAATGCGCTGCGCCCCGCGCATGAACTCGGCGGTCGGCTCCACGACGTAGGCCCGGCTGCGGAGGCGCTCCTGGCCCC
>Ga0207753_1000285_pt1 | contig 20309 bp, 39 predicted proteins | sample PonA233FremontCA_2_FD_187273 | JGI IMG/M metagenome (GOLD analysis project Ga0207753, IMG submission 187273) | Salt pond sediment microbial community from Fremont, CA, USA - Pond A23 Sediment 3 (SPAdes) | ecosystem: Environmental > Aquatic > Non-marine Saline and Alkaline > Saline | place: USA... | reverse complement strand
CAGCGAGACGTCGATCGCGTCCGCCGAGGAGTAGGTGACGTCGCCGTTCGAGTCGATCGTCCGCGTGATCGCCGGGACGACCTCGATCTCGGTCTCCGCGAGCGTCTTCGCGACCTCGACCGAGTTCATGTCCAACTGGTTCTGCGCGTCCGCGATCCCCTGCCCCATGCTGGCCACCATCTCGGGGAACGGTACGTCGAGTAGCTCCTGTCCTACAGACATTCTTAAGTAATAATCGCAGTAGATATTAAACTAGTATGTAATAAATTAGATAAGTTTTCCCCGGTTTTTGTGGGCTTAACGGCGCTCACGCCGTCGGTCGACGGCCCTCGGGTGTCATGGATTCCTATTCGGCGGCGACCCGGGGTCGGTCCCATCGACCCCACTCCTGCGGGAAGCAGGCCGATCATGTGGTCATCGCTAGGAACGTGATGAGAGTAAGGCGGGTCTGCACTACGACCCGGCCGGAAAGGAAGTCCGCCCTCCCCGAACGCATGATCTCTGCTGTCGCTACCCCTCTCTCGGCGTTGTAGTGCTTGTCGGTTCATATGTCGAAGTACCTCCGTCGCTGCGCCGCTTTCTCGCGCTCGCTGCGTCGGTCGTAGTGCTTGTCGAGAACGTCGTCGCTCGCGTTGAGTCGATCCTCGACAAGGTCGCGTTTCACGTTCGCTCGTCGATACGCCGTGACTCTCCCACTCCGCACGTCGTGGGGTGACCGTGCGGACGGACAGCGGCTCATGTGGCCCGGTTCGGTGAACTCGCAGGTGTCCGGGTCCTCGTCGTGGGGGCACGGCTCACCGCGCCAGCAGGGGCGCGTCACCCGGTAGAGGGTGCCCCTGATCGACGACGAACTAATTCGGCCGTGCTTGGTCGACAGGAGCGGCCGCCGGCCGTGCTCGTCGGTCGCGTCCTTTCGCGGCCCGTCGATGTAGTCGCGAAGGACCGTCGCCACCTCCTGACTGATCGCGTTCCAGCGCGTGCCGGGGCCCTTGTTCTTGAGGGGCGTGCCGGTGTCCGGTCGGTGGACGAAGTGGACCGCCGGTCCCTCGCCTCGAGCTCGGGTGCCGTCGAGGTCGAGGTCGCCGAGATCGAGCCCGCGGACCGCGCCCGACCGGCACCCGGTGTGCCACAGCAACAGGAGGATGACGTGGGGCCGGCCGGCGTATGCGTACTTGTCCAGGTGCTCTAGAATCTCGACGGCGCGATTCGGGTCGAGCGTGCTGTCGCTCACCTGCTCGTCGCGGCCCGCGACCGGCAACGGGAGCTTGTCCCAGAGTTCGTCTTCGACGGCGTTGATCGTCGCGCAGAAGCGGAGGAACGCGCGAACCGTCGCGAGCGTCCCCCGGAGCGTGACGGTCTCGATCTCCTGTCCGGAGTAGCCGCCGTCGCGGCGCCAGACGCGAAATTCGTAGAGGTCGCGGCCGGACAATTCGTTCATGTTTGCGAGGCCCACCTCGTCAGCCCACGCGACGAAGGCGCGGAGGTCGTAGAGCTGGGACTCGCGGGTGTTCTCGCTGATGTCGTCGCGGCCTCGCAGATAGAGGTCCACGGCCTTCGACGGCTCGATCGGTTCGAGGTCCGTCACTCCGCGACCACCTCGAAGTCGGTCTCGTGGTCCGTCTCCTCCTCGTGGCGGTCCGCGGCGAGGACGGCGATGTCCTTCGCGGTCTTCAGCGTCTCGAAGTCGCAGTCGCGGCAGACCACATGCACGCGGGTCACGCCGGTAGCACCTCCCCCGTTCTGAACTCGGCGGGCGAGATCTCGGCGCGGCGTCGTGCGAGGTCGACCGCGGCGGTGTCGGTCGCGAGCGGCGAGACGGCTATCTCGACCGTACTCGTTCCGTGCGTCGTGCGCAGCTCGACGGCGCGGACGACGGCGTCGGGCCGTCTCCGCACGTCGGGGACACTAAACGTGGCAGCACGTTCCGCACGCTTTTTACGGTCGCTCGCGTTGTCTCCGGCGGGCCCTGAGGGTGTCTCTGTGGAATGGGTCATCACGCGGGGCCCTTCTTCGATTCGCAGTCCGTCGAGGTGAGCGACTGCTCCGGCACCGCGAACGGAGAGTCGTCCGCCTGACGGATCAGGAAGCGGATGTACTCAGCACGGCTCATTCCGTGTTCATCGGCCTGTTCGGTCACGTCGTCGACCATCTCCATCGGCATGTTGACCGTTACATTGACTGATAGCGCCATGCGAGTATAAGTTACTAACCCATTTACTTATATCTTATTGACCCAATAACTTACTAGCCCACAAGAGTGGGTTATTCAGTGACTGAGTATGTGATCACTCCTATGAGTAACGCTCCAAATGAGGATTCAGATGAAATGATGAACGTCTCGGCACAGGTCTCAAAGGGGTTTATAGAGAATCTTGACCGGTCGATAAAGAAGGCTCAAATTGAGGGCGAGATCCCGATGGACGCATCACGTGCACAGGTAATTCGCGGCCTGATGAAGCTAGCTGTAGATGATACAGATTTGATTTCGAAAGCAGTTGAAGAAGATTCCCAGTAAAATTCTAATCCAGTATAGTCAATGGAAAAACTAGCCAACCTGGTATTCAAAATCGGATATTTTCCAGTCCAACACCAGTCTATAAAATACGATTTCATTAGTTGGTATGAGCAAGCAGCAAAAAATCAACGAGTAGTAGATGGCCTTGACGTAGACAATCCCACTTTATCAGACTTAGCCCAATCATCAGCCACAGCTGCAGAAAATCTAGACGAAGAACATCCAATAGTTGAGCAACTAGATTTTATTGATGAGCATGCAAAAGAGCTCGTTAGACTGTTCGATTATTTTTCACTCCCGATATTTTTCATTTTCTTGTGTCTCACCGGATTCACAGTGTATTCTTTAGATGGTCTAATACTGAAAACTGTTGCAATATTTGGTGGTGGTGGAATAACGTTAGCAGTTGGAGGCACGTTTGTGTTCTATCGTTTTTTGAATCGTCAAATTAGAACCAACGCACAAGTAGTTCGACTATTTAATGAGGAGCTTACTGAAAAGCCCGGAAATGTTCGTCGTCACGATCAGGAGTGGCCAAGACTAGCTGCCCGTTTCTTTTGGAATAAGAGCCTCTGTCGACCAAGGACGATTATCCTAGTAGTGCTGTTGTCGGTTGTCAAATCAATCAGTTCAAGTCTCTATGGAAGGGTAACTGCTGAAATAAAACACAGCATAGATGAATTCGTTGAGGATGGCGCTCAAGAGGTTGTAAAAAGCCGGTTAAAGGATTTGTGGAGAGGGAATTATTATTCAAACCTACCGAGTCTTGAGGAACGGCCGGACTATATGTCTGAGTCCAAACTCGAACAGCTAAGACGGGAGAGAAATTGATTATATTATAGCAGTTGGATCGTGTTCTAACAATCTCGATGCTACGGCACTTACGAGGTTAATTTATTGATTCTTACAAAACAATTATAAGATAACATATTACTGATATTGCATGGCTATTCAATCATTTGCGTCAGCCCTCCCGAACCTGTCTCAAGAGATGGTATTAGTACTCCATCTAGTAGCTCTTGCTTCTGTGGGGCTGTTCGTGGGACTTCCTTTTGTGAGTTTCAAAGGAGGCGCTGCGAGAGTAAACGGTAAGTTCGCTTCGAATAAGCAGGTTCTGATTGGACTAGCATTAGCGGTCGGGGTAATCGTAATTGTGATGCAATCTATCGAAACGCTATATGATCTCGTAATCCTGAGTGGATATGAAGCGTTGGGCGTTGTTATGGTCGCTTTCCCGGCGAAAATCATGAGCGAGACTGGTAGGAGTGCGGATTTAGTTCTTGGAGGGTGTGCAGTGTTGGGATTACTATTTATTTTCCACCCAGCATTTTAGCCGCACACTCTGTCACAATCGAATGGTAGTCACTCTATCGGGACAGCTTCACCGGCTAGATATTCCTTGAGCTGTTCAATCTCGGCTTCTAAGTCGGCGACCTCCCGCTGCAACCGTTGCCGCTCCAGCTCAGCCTCGATGTACAGCGAGAGGTCCATCCCCCGCCGCGGCGTCGCCGGCTCCAGGTAGTCAGCGGCGCCAGCGTTGGCGCCCATCATCCCAAGTACCTCGCCGAACGCCTGCTGCGCCTCCGGCCTCAACATCCGCCTGAAATCCTCCAATTCCTTCGCGCGCTGCTCCACCATCGTCTGCTGCGTCCTACTTGGCGGCACACCTCGCTCTATCGGGTGTTTAAATAAAGGCATAAGCCATGTGGGGTGAGTAAAAGTGAAACATGTCTCTGATGGAGGCCTATCGCGCGGATCTGCGAGAGTTGGTCGCCGCCCTCGACGATCACGGGATCTTCCGACCCGGTGAACGTGAAGCGTGGGACGAGGGGATCAAGGAGGCCAACGACATGGCCGAGCTGCAGCGGACCGGCGAGGCGCTACACGAGGCGATGGTGGACCGGGAAGGCGTTGAGGAGGTCGTTAGTGAGCATACTGAAGAGCGGACACAGGCATTCGTATGATCTGATTATATTTCTTTTTGTAGATGTTTTCGGTCGTGCCACTTTGCCCTAAGCTCCTGTTCAGGACCACATATCAAGAGATATCGTGCGTCGTAGACATCGTATTCCGGATGACGCTCCCGTAGTGAAATCGGCCACATCAGACCCTGATACGGGTATGGCTCTCCTCTTTTTGCTGCTTCGATTGACTGTACGAGGTGGCTACGACTCCCCCAATTTTCGACAGAAGTTTTCCCGCGATATTTAATTTCTCCCTCTTTTCCTATGACATCGATATACTTTTGATCATCCAATTCGCTCTCTACTGGCTTCGTGAGTACTTCCGCAGAAAATCGGTAGATCTGTTGCAGACTAATATCATCGCGGGATACATTAGATATTAAAGGAATTTCCTCATCTTGGAGTACCTCATTCGCGAGTTTCTTTGCTTGACGAAACTCATCGTCAAAGTTGATCTTCTTGATTTGAGATTTGTTCACACCACTGCTGGTTCCAATATCTAAGTCGGCAAATAGAGCTCCAATCTTGCCTCGTACTGTTGTATCCGAGTATGAGCCTTGCTGAACGGAGATCTCGTTTACATCTCCATATAGCTCTGAATATACCTGCTTTACTGCATCTCTCGAAGCATACATTACGTGCTGATGCCGGCTCATATCATAGCACAGACTCTCTAGCGAGATAAATGGTTGCCGAGGCTACCGAATTGTACCCTCGATTCGTTTTACGATCGGGAACAGTATTCTCTTCCAAACCTGATCGAGGGGCGTCGGAAAGCCAGTCATGTGCTCGATCACGTCGTCGAGCGCGACCAGCAGACCAATGAACGCGAAGCCGGCGCCGGTCGCCGGGTAGTACGGCCAGATCGACGCGAACCCGAACAGCGACAGCGCCACGCCGACGTAGAAGTGGTGCGGCGCGAGCGCGTCCCCGTCCGGCTCCTCCTCGGGGTCGAAGATCTTACTCATCGCTGGCTTCCTCCATCGCGGTCTCCTCGTCCATGCCCGGCGGGGGACGATACGGGAGCTTCGCGAGCACGAGCCGCCCGAACCCGCGGAACCGTTCCTGCGCGAAGTAGGCAGGGCACATGGCCCCCGCGATGAACGCGACGAGCATCAGCGCGAGCGTCTGCGTGTTGCCCGACAGCGCCGCGCCGACGGCCTCGACGCCCGTCATAGCGCGCCCTCCTCTTCGAGCGCCTCGCGGTGCGTGGTGACCATCTCGACGAGCCCGTCCCACGCCTCGTTCTGCTCGCTCCCGTGCAACGTGCGCTCGTGCTGCTTCGCGAGTTGGTAGACGGCGACCGCCGCCGCGCACGTCCCAGTTGTCGCGGCCGCCGTGACGATCGCCGCCGCGGAGACGATGTACTGCACGAACGGGTCAATCACTCCGGCATCACCCCGCCGACGATCGACCAGAGCGGTCGCGTGTAAGTGTAGGCGACCCCGGCGAGCACGATCGCGCCGAGCCCCCACGACCACGTCGGGACGATCTCCCAGAGCCTACTGATCAGCCCACTACCGGGATCAGTCGGATCTGGCGGGTCGGGCCAGTTGAACGGGTTGCCGCTGTTGTTGTCGTCATCCGGCGCTTCGTCGGGGGCATCGTTCGAGTCCAGATAGACGTCGATCGACTCTGAGACGCGACTCGACTCCTCGCCGGACTCCGCCGTTCGGACATACGCCTCGTATCGATGCGTGCCGTCGGTTTGTGGCGCCTCGAACGTCACCTCCGAGGTGACCTCGTAGGAGGCCACGATGTCGTGCTGCTCGGCGCAGACGGTGTCACCGACATGCTCCTCGCCGTTCGGTCCGACGAGCACGCCCTCGACGAGGAGCCCGACGTTTCCGGAGTTACACCGATCTTCGTCCCACGGAGCGATGAAGTTGCTCGTGTTGGTCGCGTCGATCCGTGCCGTCGCCCGATCGCCCGGCCTGAGAGAGTCGGGCAGGTCGAGGTCCGCGATCTTGACGCCCTTCGCACCCGACATCAGCTCGCCTCCGAGTAGTAGAGCGCCCCGCCGCCGACCGCGAGCAGCGCCACGGCGCCGAGAGCCGGCGTGAGTCCGCCGCCGTCGACTGACCCGCCGAGCTGGTCGGGGACGGGCAGCGACTCCATCAGCGCACCGATGTCCTCCTCGAAGGCCGCCCGCTGCTCGGCGAGTGCGTTCTCGATCTGCTCTTCCATGTCGTCGTTGACCGGCTCGGGCGAGCTGTTCGACTCACTACCGCCGCCGTCGGACTCGCCCCAGATCCCTTCCGAGGCGCCCGCTTCGTAGTCGCTCGCGTCGTCGCCCTGCACCGGGTCGGTGTCCTCGATCGTGCTCTCGGTCCCGTCGTTGGTGACGGTCGTGTACCCGCCGCCCGAACCGCTGTCGGTCCACGAGTCTCCCCCGTCGTCGTCGGTGCTGCTGTCGGTGTCGAACGAGTCGCCGCCGTCGCTTCCGTCCGAGTCGTCGCCCCACGTATCGCTCCCGTCGCTACCGTCATCGGCGTCGGCGTCGTTGACTGACGAATCGGTCCCGTCGTTCGTGATCGACACGTAGCCGCTCGACGTGCCGCCGTCGTCGTCATCATCTCCCCAGTCCGTGCTCCCGAATTCGTCCGGGTCGTCGCTCACGCTGTACCCCCCGCCGCTTCCGTCTGTGAGTCCTGTGTATACCATCTTACACTTTCATGATGAAAGCCAGCCCGTAGTACGGGGGCCGGTTCTCGTGGGATTGATTATCGCCTGCGGTATCCGTAGTACCGTTTTCGTACACGGACTTACCGCCGCCGCTGTCGTAGTCCACATCTAAATCGCCGGGGTCAACATCAGTTGTACGGCTGTAACTGTGGTCGTGGGCCGGCATTTCGCTTTCTGACAGTTGTACCGAGTTAGTACCTCCCTTCGAGCCGGGCGAATACTGCCCGCCAGCGCCAACCACAAACCGGTCTCGAAGATCAGGCGCCCCACCCGACCCATCGCAAAGCGTCCACCCGTTCGGAACGTCTGAGGTGGAACCGGACCACATGGTTATGACACCGCTCGGTATTGCTGTTACGTTCCCCGTCTCACCATCGACCGACTGAACCGGCGCAAGGTCCGAAACGCGGCCGTCGCTCCGGTGGTCGCCCTCGGAGACTCCCGACAGTTGCCCGTGATCGGTGACGGTCTGCTCGGTCCACTCCGTCCCCGTGTATACATACGCCGCGTCCTCGGTGAGATGGTAAAGGCTCTCTCCCTCCTCTGCGTCAGAGGGGTAGAAGGTCTCTACGTAGTCGTATCCGCCTCCGCCGCCCGATGAGATGGATGTCATTCGTCCACCTCGAACGTGACGATCACACCGTCGCCAGCGGTCGGCGTTCGTACGTAGATGAGCGAGGTGTCCGTCACCTCGAACCCGCGGCCGTCACCCACACCCGTTAGCGCCGCCTTCTGCGTGCTGTCGTCGCCCAGGTAAACGTTTCCGGCGTTGGCCTCTCGGTACTCTACGAGCACCTCGACACCGTCAGGGACCGAGTTAGCGGGGAGCGGTTCGGGGTCAATCTCGCTGGTCGTGAACTCGATCTGTGTGAGGCCGTTATGGTTCCCTACCCGGTCGGCAATCTCCTTCTGCTGGTTCTCTGTGGCCGGGGAGACCTGTTCACCCTGCTCGTTCTGGACCTTCCGAATCTGTTGTACCTCAGTGTTTGTGTCAAGTCCCATTATTCACCGCTTCCCGTCTTCTCGAAGCCGATTGGCTGAATGGTGTACCGGCGCCGGGCGTCGCTGAGGTTCGTTACCTCGCAGGTGAGCGAGCTGCTGAACGAGTAGGCCGGCGCGAACGTGATCGCCTTGTCGTCGATGTCCGTCGGCGGGACCGCCGACTCGGGGTAGATCAGCTCCGAGTCGTCGACGGTCGCCTTGTAGACGCTCTCTGGATGCTTCGAGATCGCGAGGATCGGCAGCACGAACCCCCCGCCGGTCCGCTGCTTCGCCTCGTAGGTGACCGTCGCTCGGTCCCCCGGATCGAGCGTCACCGTCTCGGGCTGGTTGAGCGGGCGATCGTTTTCGTCCGGTGCGGGGATACTATTCATCGCGATCCTCCCCCAGTACCTCACTCCGAAGCCGGGCGATCTCCGGCTCGTCGAGGTTCTCGACCTCCGTCTCGCAGGTCGATTCCATCAGGCACCCACCCCGTTGAGCGCGAGGTAAAGGAACCCGAGCGTGCCGATCGCGCCGATGATGTCCGTCAGCAGTCGCAGATCCTCACGCGACCACTTCGAACTCTCAAGCCACGCCGCGATCGGCGACTCGATGTTTACCACCTCAGTACTGGTCTCCAGCGCGGTCGTTTGGTTCGTCTCGCTCCCCATCGTCGTCACAGGGCCGTCGCTCATCGACTGGCTCTGCCACGGGTCGCCGTTGACTGTCGTCGAAGAATCGGACATAGGTAAACCCCGCTACCGGCCCATGTCGGCGCTCACGGCCGACTTGAGCCCCTTGATCTCCTCGTTGGCCTTCTGGGCGGGAGCCTGAAGAAGCAGGTTCGTCGGCTCCGTGTCGTCCCCGTCCGGGTCGGTCCAACGGACCTGATACGGTGCCTTGATTCGAGCGGTTAGCTCCATGTCGCTCGCGACGAACCGCTCCAGGGGCGACTCGTCGAGCGAGAGGTACTCCGGCTGCTCGGACTGGTTCGCCTGATGCACGAGTCCGAGGTTCGCCTCGTAGAGCTTCGCACTCGCCGACTGTTTCGCGCTCGGCGTCTTCTTCCGGAGCTGGAACGTGGCCGCCTTCCCGCTGATGTAGTAGGCGTGAACGGTGACCGTCGACCCCGGCCCGGAGACGGTGAACGAGTCGGCGTCGTGGTCGATCGACTTCGGCGACCCCTGATAGGCGCCGTCGAACCAGACCACCACGTCCTGCGTGTCCGGGCACTCGACGAGGTCGTGCGTCACGTTGAACGTCTGATCGCTCCCGTCTCCGGCCGTGGTGAAGGACTCGTAGGCGGGGATCGCGACGCGGAACGGGTTGCTCCGACCGGTCCGAAGCGCGAGCGCCGTGTCGGCCACGAGCGCCGCGATCTCCGAAAGCGACCCCTGCGAGTTGGTCGACGTCTCGAACTGCCGGGGCGAGAGCGTCGTCGGACGACGCCCCGCCTCCCGCAGCCGGTCCATCACGTCGGGCATCTACCGCGACCCCTCCTTCACCGCGGCGTTGTCGATGTAGAACTCCGACTGCGACCAGTCGACTTCCGCGGCCGACTCGACCGACACGTAGAACGCGTCGATGTCCCGCACGTCGTGGAACGGCGCCGCGCCGTCGTTAGAGGCCGCCTCGGGGTACTCCAGCACGACCTTCGCGTTGTCGATGTTGTCCACGTCGCGCTGCACGGTGAGGCTGTTCTGGTTCCAGAACGAGATCTGTTCGATCTGCTCGCTCACCTTGTGCGTGTCGTCGTTACCGGCGCGACGCATCTCGAACTTCATCCGCGTGTTCGTCGGGAGCGGATCCCCGTTCGAGTCGCGGAGCTTCATGTAGATCGGGATCCCGATCTCCGAGCCTCGATCGACCTGATTCAGCAGCCGGATGAAGGTGCCGCGGTCCGGGTCGAGCTCGAAGATCGGCGTCGCCCGCTCAATGCCGGACGCGTTGGTGTGCTCCACGACCTCGTCGGCAGAGCTGCCGTTCGAGAGGTAGACATCCACCATCAGGCGAGCACCTCAGTCAGGGAGTCCCGAACACCGAAACGCTCCATTAGCGCGAGCAGGAGCGCGACCCCGCCGCCGACCTGCATGTGTCGCTTCGTCCGACCACCGATCATCGGAGCATACTCAGCCCCGGCGATGACTGCGACCCCGCCGAGTTCGGCAGGGGTGTTGAAGCCGCCTACGGTGTGACCGTCAGCGAGGTAGCCGAGCGATTCTCCCGCGAGGACGCCGCCACCGACCGCACCGGCGTCCATCGCGAACTGCGTATCAGCCAGCTTGTCGAAGCCAGCCGTCACATCAAGTGCCATTGCGACCGTTCCGAATGGCGGTCCGTTTGTGAGGGGCCGCCCCGGCGTATCCGTTTTTTACCTCCTTCTACGGTCGCAGCGCGTCTTTGACCGAGCAACAGAGAGAATCTCAGAAATATACTGAACTTCTCGAGTGTTCGGATTTTATAATTATATTGAATACAGGGTACATATCTTCTACCGAATGTGGAAAAATTAGACTGGGCTGAAACAGTAGTATATGTACTAGCCAGAACGGATCTTCCGCCCACATATGTACCACAGACGCTGGAATAATAACCAATCTCAAATCATTCGGCTAAGGACTGAGAAGAACTTTGGACATTGCTAGTACATAACCACGGAAGGCGCTTGATTGTGCTTATACGGGGTACAAGACAGAAATTCTGTTCACAGTAGTGACTATTCAGAGTTCGACATTTGCTGATCTATTTGTTCTAAACTGTCACTTATTTTCTCTAAGGATTCTTTCTTAGGCATTTCACTTGCTGAGTCTATCCGATCGAGAGATTTGCTTATATCCACATATTGGCAGTCACGATGCGTTCGCCCTAATATATCTGAACATTTTATAAAAAATTTGATACGGCCATTATTTCCACTCAACATTCTATCTATTTTTTGTACATCTACATATTTCTGGTTTCGTGGTCCAAGCGGTATCGCGAATCTATGGCTTTCACCAGGTTCAACTAATGGGATTTCCCATGTTCGTTTTTCTGAATCCAACCTCTGTACCTCCCACTCAGCCTCAACCTCATGCGCAGCTCCTTTCCCAGTGTTTTGAATTATAAAATACATTTGATCAAGACTTTCAAAGTCAATCGACGCTTTCAGATAGGGCTTAAATTGTGCAGCGGTGAAATAGGTATAGACCGCAGTCACGATGAAGAGCCCAAGAGCGACGATAACAGATGCCCAATCGACAAGAGGCATTCAAGCTCAGGGAATTGCGCGATTGATGTCTGAATGTGGGTTCTGAGATATATTTTTAATAGAGCATATTATGGCTGCATTGCTAGCTGAAGGATCGTGGTAAAAAATAACGCCATAGCTTGTTGAATTTCTCAAAAATCTATATGTTCCAGTAATTAGCACTCTCCCTGCTCCATGTGCACACTGATGAACATCGGACTCAGATACTGGCGAGGAATGATAGTTAGTTACTTCATCGACATCAAAGTAGGAGTCCTGTTTTAAATCATGTACTAACGAGGAAAGCACATTATCGTCACAAAGGACATCCATTCCCATCTCTGGCCTTATTTATTGGACTTCTGGTTCTTTCGGATGATCTCTCGCTCTTCTCGTAAGAGCTCGTCTATTTCAGCCCTGTTTTGTCTGTAGTATCTCAACGCTTGTTCAACTGACTCAACTGGGATATCCAGCCGTTCTGCCGCTTCCGATTTACTATATCCAGAATTCACAAGCTTTAAAATTTGGATAACGGTATATCCTGATTCAAGAGTTGGATGGCCTGCATTTATCCCGGGTTTTTTGATGATTGCGGACATGCTCATCTGAAATTATCCACGGCACTTGGCTGACAATACTGGATGCATGATAGCAGTGAACACACCTACTGTAATAAGTATTTATCCTCTAAGTGGGAGCAGTTTTTCTTAACTTTGTCCTACTGTCTGTCATCGGTGTCTCAATGAACTAACCGAATCTATTCCACCGTGTTAACTCTCTGTGCAGCAGACAGCTTCTTTTATTTATTGCTGACCGCAGGTAAGCCAATTTCATCGGTCGCGGGGATCCTCATATGGAAGTCCATGCTGCCGATAAAGTAGTATCAGGTCTTCAACGACTCTCGGACTCGCAACTTCGTGGCCGCGCACCTCTTCGATTTCTTTTTTTACATCGCGGAAGCTGTCGGCTGTTTCCCCGTAGAGGGAGAGATCCTCACTTGGTCGGGTCACAGTCCTACCTCGATGCGCTTCCCCTCGGCCCCGACATGCTCACACTCCGGCTCGTAGCGGTTTGACTCGACACGCTCCAGCTTTCCTGAGTCGTCGGAGTAGATCCACTCTGAGTTCACCGTCTGAGGCTCGCCGTCCGGCCCCTCCGCGACCCACTTCCGGACGGAGATCGCGCCCTCGTTGGGAGCGTGGAGTTCCTCCGGGAGCCCCGGGACCGTCTGCCCGCCCGTGTTGTGCGCCTCCTTTGGGTACTCTAGCACGTCCTTCACCGCGTTCAGGTCGTTGCCGGACTGATACCCGCCGAGGAACCGCGCCGTGCAGTTGCCAACCACCTTCTTGCAGAGCTGCGCGAGTCGCTGCGTCACCCAGATCGATGACGTGGCCGAGCCACCCTCGGTCCGGCCGTCCGTCGCCAGGTCCTTGATTTCATCCGGGTAGCCCTCACCCTCTGGCGCGATACCGTGCGCCTCGTCAATGATGACTAACACGTCGTGGTCCGACTGCCGGCACGCGAGGATCACGTCCCGAGCGACACCCTGCCAGTCGTCTTTCGAGACGTGACGGCCGACGACGAGCGCCTCGTTTCGGTCGATCATATCGCCCCACACGTCCGGCCCGAAGTGGTCCCTCTCGCGAGGACCGGCGAACCAGTGCGCCGCGAGTCCGGGTCCGGTCTCCTTGCTCACCAGACCCCGGAACTCGTCGGACGTGTCCAGCACGACCACCCGATCGTAGGTATCGCCCTTGATGTTCTTCTCGGCGAGAGCGTGCGCCAGCCAGCCTTTGCCCCATCCTGAAACCGCCGATACCAGCATGTGCATGGGTTACTCCTCCCGTTCTGCGAGGGTGCGGATCGCGTCGGTGTGCGTCTCGATCGGACCGGCGACGAGCGACTGCAACAGGCGCGCCGGATCGCGGTCGACCACCTCCGCCTCGAACTCGTCGAGACCGAGGCCGAACGTCTCGCGGGTGTAGATGTCGGCCAGCTCCCGATCGGTCTGATCGGCGACGGCGTCGCCGGCACGGTCCCGGTACTTCGCCGCCCACGTCTCGATCTGCTCGGCCCACTCGTCGGCGTCGATGTCCGCGAACTTCTCGGCCTGACCGGCGTTGTCCAGCTCCTCCGGGGCGACGTGGTCGACGTAGAGGCCCCAGAGGTCGCCGGTCTGCTGGGCTACGATCGCGTCGACGAGCTGAGAGACGCGCTCCTCGGTGGCCGGCGGCTCGTCGAGGCCGAGCGCGTCCGGGTCGGCGTCGGCCGCCTCGGCCAGCGCCCGCATCGCCTCCCGCTGGTCGCGCTCCATCGCCGCCAGCGTCGCGGCGTAGGTTTCGAGCTCCTTCTGCATCATCTGTTTCAGCGCCTTCTCCTGCATCCCGCCGAACATCACGCGCTCACCCCCTCGCGGACCGTGCCGACGAGTTCGCCGGCCACGTCGCCCTCCTTGACCAGCACGGTGCCGCAGACGATCGCGGTCGACAGGAGAAGCGCCTGCTTGTCGCTCATCTCCTCCATGCCGCCGATGTCCTCAACTACCGCGTCAAACTTCGCATCCAGTTCGACCGGTGGCTCCGTCGCCAACTCGGCCACGTCGTCGGAGGTCATCTCCGCGGGCTCGCCGCTCATCTCCTCGGTAATCTCCGGGAGCAGCACGGCGAGGATCTCGACATACATCTCGCCCCACGAGGTGCCGTCTGAAGGGGTCGGTGAGGGGGTATCTCCCCCCTCTTCACCCCCTTCGTCTTGGGTATCGCCGTCCTTGGCCGCGTCGGGCGATTCGGACCCCCCTTCGGTGGGGGTATTCTCGGCCTCTTCCTCTTGGATCTCCTCGGTGACCGCCGAGAGGTCCACGTCGGCCCGTTCGTCGTCGTCGATCGCGGGGCGTTCGTCCCCCTCGTTGCCCCCTTCGGAGGGGGTCTTGTCTCCCTCGACGGGAGTATCGTCGTCGGGCGATTCGTCCGGGTCGGCGTCGTCGTTGGTGGGGTCGTCAGTCATGTTTCGGTCGGCGTGAAGTCCATGTCGTCCGTGTCGGTGCCTTCGAAGGGGTCTGAGCCCCCCTCTTGCCCCCATCCGGTACCCCCTCGTCCGCCCTCGTCGAGGGTATCGTCAGGGTTGGCCACGTCGGGCAATTCGGTACCTCCTTCGGAGGGGTCGGATCCCTTCTTACCGACCAGTACCGCGACGGCGAGGGCGCCAGTACCCAGCACGAGGGCCGTACCGAGGCCCATTCCGCCCCCCTCAGAGGAGGCCGAAGAGGGGGTATCGTCGCCCTCTCCGTCGCTACCCTCCTCGGAGGGGTCCGGATCGGTGCCTTCGGAGGGGGTATCTGCGCCCTCCCACTGCGCGGCGTATTCGTCCGCCTCGTCGGGCGATTCGGTCCTCCCGTCGGAGGGGTCCGAATCGAGGGTATCGCCGCCCTCTCCGTCGCTACCCCCCTCAGAGGGGGCCGGATCGGCGCCTTCGGAGGGGGTCTCGATGGGGGTATCGCCCTCATCTCCGCCCCCTTCGTCGTCGATACCCTCCTCGTCGAGGCCGTAGGCGACCGGGTACCAGTCGTGGTGTCGCCGTGCGGCCGCGGCGTTGACGTGCTCGTCATCTTTCCGTCCGTGGAGGTGCGACCGGAGCCCCTGCGGGCTCCCCGAGTATTCGCACCCGTCGATCTTGCAGGCGAGTTCAGTCATGTTTCCAGATCTCCAGCGGTGATGGGTCGGCCGCCGAGCTCGTCGAACGAAAGCGCGTCCTGACCGAACTGCCGACGGACCTCGTTGATGCCGGCGGCCGCCTCCTTCGCATCGGCGAGTCCGGTCCGATACTGGTTCCAGAGCTTCGAGAGCGCGCCGTAGGCCTCGCCCGTCATCGCTTGCGGATCCTCGCCCACCGACTCGTCGGCGGTCTCGGTGAGCTGCTCGGCCTCGTCTCGGTCGAGCCCGCACGACTCGACGAGGAACTCACACGCGTCCCAATCGCCGCTCTCGCAGTAGTCGAACGCGTGGCCGCACTCTTCGCCCTCAACCCGAGCGGCCGCATCGGCTTCCTTCTGGAGCGTTTCCGTTTCAGTCGGACCGTCACTCACGTCAGCGCCGGTCTGTTGCTGGCGTACCTGCTTGATCCGGCCGGTGTTCTCGTCGGCGGTGAGTTCCGGGTCGTAGTGCGCCTCCCAGTCGTCGATCCCTGCGTCGAGGAACGCCGCTTTGACCGCGGTCGCCTTTCGGTAGTTGTTGTCCCCGGTGAACGGCCCCACGCGGCGTTTCTCGCCGTCCGTGAGTTCGACGTGGCCGGCGCCCCCTTCGCGGTCGGCGCGGCCGTCGGCGGCGATCCCGCGGACCTCCGCCTCGACGTCTTCGGGCACGTCGTCGGCGAGCTCGACTTTCCCGAACCGGCGATCGAACCGGCCGGTCAGGTGGTCGGCGTGCTCGTCGCGGACCGTGTTGGCGTCGGCCCGCGTGCCGAACTCCACGATCCCGGTCACGAGCGGCCCTCCACTACTTCGACGCCCGTCGGGTCGAACTCCAGACAGGGGTGAAGGCGAACCTCACCGTCGATACGCGCCACTTCGGCGGCCTCCCCGTCGCCGGCGTCGGCGCTCATCCCGTCGCGGAGCACCAGGGCGTCCTCACCGGTCGGGTTGAGGTCCGAGTAGCGGCCCGGCTCCTCGTCCCAGTAAGGTGCCGGGAGGCGGTACTGCGTCGCCCGGCGATATATTTCCCGGAGGCGGTTCAGTGCTGTCTCTTCGCAGTCAGTCTCGGGCTGAAGTGCTAACTCTGCTCCACTCTCAGACGCCATCATTGTTAGTCACCTCATGCTGTGCCTCGATCAGATCCTCTGAATTGGTCATTTTGACCATATAAACGGATCATGCCGTTAAGATGTAGTTCTTATTACTGAATAAGCAATTGAATAAAGTAGCGTAGAACACAATTAATCTGTTCTCACTCTGTACCATGAGACGCATTATTCATGTATCTGTGTCAACAATACACAAGCGTCAAATATGGGTGACAGTAACGAATATTTTGAACTTGAACAAGAGAAAGAGGAGCTAACTAGATTCATTGAGGCAGCTCCTGATAGGATAAGATCCTACTATTCAGAGGATCATCCACAACCAGAGGATTATCCCGCACTCAATACACCACCGGCTCAGATTATTGTGGAGGACGCCGCAGATCTCATTCAGTATGAGTTCAAATTGAGCAAACAAAGAGATATAGTAATATTCGATGGAAACTGGGCTCAAAATCGTTCATTTTATACCAATATTGCGATTGCGGTTGAACTCCTACTGAATGCTCATTTCATGAAGGGTAACCCGATGGAATATGCCGAAAAGCTGGAGAATGGAGATACACTAAACTTGGAAAAAGCCAAAAAAGAGTTTATGGGGAATCCCGGTATTAAACTCTCAGGAGCTCAACGTAAGAGAATCTGCCTCGTGGTTGATCTACTCAAAATAAAGAGAAACAATATAGTTCACGCCGGCTTTCACAGTCAGGATCACCAAGGGGTTACAGCACCTATGTATGAGGTCATCCGATTCTTATTTGCTCATATCTCAGAAGAGGATCTTGATGTCATAGCCGAGCTCGAATCTGCGGCATCAAATATTCGGGAGAGTGGGGTTGGACGTCAGACGAAGAAAATTGAGTTCCCTATTTAGTCTTCTACACCCGATCGATGTGGTCGTAGACTTTCTCGGTAGTCTGGATCGTCGCGTGCCGCAGGCGGTTCCGTACATCGTAGAATGAGTGACCTTCCTCAACATTGAGCATCCGGTAGGCGACGCTGTGCCGTAGTGTGTGCGGCGTCACCTGCTCCGGAGCACCTCGGCCGTGCAGCGTCATCGGCTCCACGTCAGCGGCGACAGCGGCCGCGGTGACGACGTTGCGAACGGACTCGGTGGTCATCCGGTCGGCCTGTCGCGACGGCCAGAGTGCCTCGGTGTCCTTCCACCGGCCGGCGAGGTACGTCCGGAGTGTCCGCACGGTCTCGTCGGCCAGCTCGATCTCGGTGTAGCTCGGGGTGCGGTCCGTCGGGTAGTCCTTCTGCAGGTTGGCCGGGAGCGCGAGCACACCGTCGTCAAGGTCGACGTGGTCGGGCTCGTTGAGCGCGACGCACTCGGCGACCCGGAGTCCGGAGTCGTAGAGCGTCGCGATCAGCGCGTCGTTTCGAGCGGCGAGGTACGGCGCGCTCGCTTCCACGGTCGCGGAGCGCATTCGGTCGACCTGTTCCGGCTTCAGCCAGACGGTCGCTTTCTCTTGAGTTTGGGTTTCCATTGTTCGGGGTGTTTCGAGGTGGTTAGTTTATAAACGGTTCAGGGAGGGAGAGGTGCGAGTTTGGGTTTCTGTAAAGAGAATCCAAAACTCGTCTTAGCGGTTGTCACACTCCGTTGATTCAGACACACTCAGACCGTTATTATATATGTCTGACAGGCTTACACCGAGCAAAATGGTTGACTGGGGTCTAGGAGTGCTTTCCGACTGGTTCGTGTTCGCACTGTTTGGTGGTGTTTTGCTGGCGATCGCCATCATCTTGATGCGAATGCGTTCATAGAGTACCTCGTCGAATCGTTCAACATTGCAGGCACGGTTGCCGGTGTTCATTGCCCTACCTCAACGTACTCAACGACGTGCGCCGCGTTCTGCTCGTCGTGGTCAACGAACCGCGTCTCTCCCGGTTCGACGTAGATACGCTCGCTGTGGTCGCACGACAGGCACGTCACCTCGTAGATCCGGTGTCGCCAGCGGTCGCTCGCGTCCTCGACGTCTCGCTTCCCACTGAGGTCGATGTTAGGCGCAGCGCCAACGACCTTCACATCATTACGCATCGCGAGCACCTCCGTCGGTCCGCACGGTGCGGGCGAGGTCGGCGATCTCGTCGGGCTGTCGGACCACCAGCACGCCCCAGTTCGGTTCGACGATCTGCTCACCGCCGACGCGCTGGCGTTCGAGCGGGAGGATCACGCGCCGCTTCACGCTGCCCTTCGGGATGTTGAGGCGGTTCGCCACCCGGCTCATCGCGGTGTCGACGTCGATCCGCGACTGGAACGGAGAGGCCTCGTCGCAGAGCACCTCGTAGCCACGCCGAACGACCGGATCGTCTGGGAGGTAGACGGCCACGTTCGCCTCGTTGCTGTCGCGGTTCGCGTAGCTCTCGCGGAGCGCTGCCCGGATCGCTTCCGAACGCGACCCGTGCTCGTCCGCCGCGTCGTCGAGCGCGTCGAGGAGCTCGTCGTCGCTCACTCGCGCCGATACGCGCTTCCCGCTCGTCTCGGCGCTCATCGACTCACCTCGCTTCCGGTGACCTCGCTCGGCTCGGCCGTCCACGCGCATCGGCGCGCGCGCCGCCTGCTGTTCGCCCGCACAACGCCCGTGCATGAGGGGGGACGCCGTTCTGACGACGCGCCCCCGTCTGTGTGACAGGGACCGGTTCCGGCGGTAGCGTTCTTGATACCCCCGACAACTGCGGAATCGGTCTGTGTGACACAGCTCGCGTTTGTCACACGAATCACGTCGTTCATCGGTCCACCCCCTCCCCGAGCAGCCGGCGATCGTCGGTGACCCCGTCGCGACGGGCGGCGGTACCGCCGTCGGCGCGGAGCTGCTGTTCGTGCTCGTGGACTTTCTCGCGAGCGACTCGGAGCCGATTCGAGACCGTGCCGGGCGACGAGTAGCCCTCGGCGCGCTGGTACTCTCGAACGCCCGTGTCTCCGAGTTCGCACGCCAGGTACGCCTCGCGCTGCTTGTCCGTGAGGTACGGGTAGCGGCGCTCGGCCGGATCAACGGCGTCGAGATCACAGATCCGGACCACTCGCCCGTTGATGTCCCGCTCCGGCGTCACCCCCTTCCACGCGGCCTTTCTGACGGCGCAGAGGTGGACGCAGGGGCCGTCGTTGTACTCCCAGCCCTTGCAGTCGCAGATACCGACGTGATTGTCTCCCTCGCGGGCCAGAACGACGTGGTGCCAATTCTCGCCCTCGGGGCTCTTCACCTTGAACGCGAGCCGCGACACGGTCTCGATGTCCGACTCGTAGGGGACCGCCTTCTTCCAGCTCGTATCGTCCGTGCCGGCGAGCCGCTCGAAGTTGATCGACTCGCCGATCTGCGTGTCGACGCGGCCGAACTCTTCGAGCCCGCTGCGAGAGTCCGCTCGGCTCATGGCGGAGAACACCCCCGAACGAAGGTGCCGACGCCACCTGCATGTCTGTCGAGGATGTGATCCCGAACGGACTCCGCAACGTCCTCGGCCGGGACGGCTTCCTCGTGGATGTACTCCGATTCGACGGTAACCTCAGTACCCTCGACGAACGTCTCGGTCAGGACGTTGACGTGGTAGTACTGGTCGCCGCGTCTCTCGTAGCCGTTCCAGCCGGCGCTGTCGCTCCAGAGCTGGAGCCGCGCGTCGCAGTTACCGTCCTCGACCGGCCGAAAGAGTTGATCGACGCGCACCGTTTCGATCCGCTCGCGCTCGATCTCGACCGCGTCGCCGTCGATGTCGACAGCGACCTGTATCGCCTCGTCGCTGTCGCGCTCCGCACTCATGCTTCACCCCCGTCCACTGCAAAATTCGCAGGACAGCGTCGGGGAGTGTGATCGACCTTGTTGCACTCCGATTTTTCGGGGCGTCTTCTGAAAACGCGGACTAGTCGCTCACGTCTTCTACGGTGAAAGCACGACAAAAGCACCGTAGAGGCGCTTTCGCCGTAAAATTCGTATCCGCCCTCCCCGAATTGAACGGGGGACAAGTCGATCTACAGTCGACTGCTCTACCAGGCTGAGCTAAGGGCGGTTACCGTAATCTAGCCGCCGGATTCAACTTAAGGGTTCCCTTTCAGCGCAGGTGTGATCCGCCGTACCGCGGGCGTCTCCGGTCGCGGCCGGACCGCCTCGATCGCGCCCGCCGCGCGCGGTTTTTAAGTCGCTCGCGGCGG
>Ga0207753_1000284_pt1 | contig 20323 bp, 20 predicted proteins | sample PonA233FremontCA_2_FD_187273 | JGI IMG/M metagenome (GOLD analysis project Ga0207753, IMG submission 187273) | Salt pond sediment microbial community from Fremont, CA, USA - Pond A23 Sediment 3 (SPAdes) | ecosystem: Environmental > Aquatic > Non-marine Saline and Alkaline > Saline | place: USA... | reverse complement strand
CGCCAATGCGTCCACTATGCAGGTAGAGGTTTGCCTGTGCGGCTACACGGACCCGGGTTCGACTCCCGGCATCTCCACAACACAAGCCCCTGAGTCGCCTTTTGTGGCGGCTCAGGGGCTTTTCTTTTGGGATGGGGGAGGGACTGGGACGTGCTCCAGCTTCTCCCATTTGTTCTTTCGCGGTTTCGTTCCCGGAGGCGGGTCAACGCCCGCCCTTCCCCGTTCGGGCCCTGCGCATTTGCCGCTCTGATTTCCTGATCTGATGGGCCGAGGCGTTCGACTGCTCGTCCCGACGCGTGTCCTCGGGATGGGGCACTCGCAATGCCACTGTTGCAGACGCCCCCGTCCCACGGACGCTTGCGGAAAGACATGGGATGCCACACGTTGCAGACCTGTAGATCCGCAGTGCGACGGTCCCGCGTCAGTCCTCACCACTTGCAAGGAGTGTGAGAAGATTGCCCGGGGCGGAAACCTGCCCTGTCTCTGCTCCGTGCCGCAGCGCGTTCTGAAAGCGGCGTCCCCCTCCTTCGTCCCGATTCTCTCTCCACCGCTTCCCACTTTCATGGCACGCAAGCGCCACCCCCTCTCCTCCGATGAAAGACAGCGCCTCGACGCCCTGCTCGACGAGGTGCTGGATACGACCGTTTACCACTACGGCGCCGAGCCCCGGTCGGCCGTCCGATACGATAAGCGGACGGAAATGTACGGGGGCTCCGGCGCCACGTACCTGCTGCAAATGTTTGAAGAGGGGGACCTTGTGAACAACCGAATCGGCGCCTACATGGTGCTTCCCACCGAAGAAGACAGTGTCGGCTTTCATACGCACGGCGACCGCAACGAACAGGAGCTCTATGTCGTGATGCAGGGCACGGGGGCCTACCTGGAGAAAGACCACGCGGAAGCCGCGGCACGCAGGTACCCCATCGAAACGGGCACGATCACGACGGTGCGCGGAAGTGCGTACCACGCGGTCCGCAACACAGGGAATGAGCCCCTGGTCATTTTTGTGATCACCACTTTTGAGCCGTAACGATGGAGGCGCGCCGTAAATGGCTTAAAGACACGATCCGGGGTGCTCTCTGCTCATATTCTGAAACCCCGCCGAACCCATGTGTCCTCCCGATGTGGACCATCCACAAACTCGTGAGCCCAGCGGTCTACGCAGATGAGGCTCGCGGCCGCTCCGGCTCGTGACCGCCTCGATGCAGCCAGAGTCCCAAACAGTCTTGAGTTGTCGACTCCGTTACGGATGCGCCTTGACGGCCCGGGGGACGGTCTCGTTAGCTTTAGTGCAGAACATGCACCTAACCTCAGCCCAGTTTGCCTGCTAGGCATCACCCCGGGCCACGTCCACTGTGGTTGCCGCCACGGCGGAGGGACCCTGATGTCTTCAGCGAACGACCTTTTTCCCTCAGTCCTTCGTAAATTATGCCAGACGTCTCATACCCCTCTTCGTACGAGTGCGCTGGTTGCCCCACCGGGTCAACAGTGACGCGAGAGGATGCGCGCGGCCTCTATCCCAATCCCGATTCGCCCAACGCGCCAGAGGTTGTTCTTCAAGAGCGGGGCTGGGTGAAGGGCCCAAACGACGAACTGTACTGCCCACGCTGTGGGAAGGCAGCGGGCCGCTAGACCCGACCGGCAGACGAAGAAGCGCTCGGCCTTCGGGGACGAGGAGACACATACGGCCGTCACAGGCCCCTCGCACGAAAGCCGGCGGGAACGCAATGCCCAAGGGCGAAAGCACGACGCCTGCCTGATGGTGAGACTCCCCGTTATGCACGACACAATGTCCGCGCGGTGACTCTTCCAGAGGCCACCCCGATCGGCTGAAAGGTCTCGTCAAACGCGTCAGGGGCAGGTCGGCGCAGTGCTGCCTCGAAGGCCATCTTCCAGCGCCACTCCGCGAGGTTCTCTCTGAAAGTACATCGCCGCTGCACTCAAAGTGCTCCGGGGGTGGCCCCATTCAGACGATTGAATTTTAGGTCGCGTCCGAGAGTTGTGAGTTTTGGCTTGGAGCCACGCCCGGCACAACGCCGGAAACAACCGGCGGACCCACTTCTCAAGCCGGGGGGCAAGAGCAAAGGCGTCCAGAACGGAAGACTCGTCCCGAAAACCCAAAGGATTGGGACCTAACCAAATTCTTTCAACAACGGGGCCGCTCACTCCTGACCGGAATTCTGTCGTATACAATCTCCTCCGGAGAGATAAGTGTTTGGCACGAGTGAGAGAAGATTTGTACCCTGTCCTCGAAGAGAATGGCGTCTTCCGAGGCACGGGGCACACGCCCCGCCTTTTATCGATTGCCCCTTTTGCCCCCTCACGCGCATGCTCAAATACCTTCTCAACCTCCGCTCCAAACCCCCACTCCAGAGAGGAGCAGTTCGCGCTGGGATATTCGTCCTGGTGCTTCTTCCCGTCACGGCGCTCTTCAACTACCTCGTCGGCACCCCTGCTGCGTGGTCGTTCTGGACGTTTGTTGAGATTGGCATCGCGTCGGTCCTCTATGCCTTGCTGGTGCACTACTTCTGGGACGACAACGAGTCCTCCGACCGCCAAGACCGACCGCCCCCCACAACACGGTCGCCTCGGTAGCCCCTGAGAGGGACCACCGGCCCTCCGGCTTCCCCCAACGTGACCTCGAGACGCAGCCGTCGCTTCCCAACCCGTCCTGAGACCTGCGCGAGAGACCACCGCTCAAAACGTGCCGAGGCTCAACCGGACCGGAGCACCGGGCGCATCCCCCCAAGGCCCGACGCCCTGTGGGATCCTGGATTGAGGGGGCGAGCGATGACGGCCAGGGGGAAAGTTGAAGAGAGGTGAGACATCAGAGGAGGCCCCCAACACAAAAAAGCCTGCATCGACAGCTGGGCGGGGGAGGATGCTGTCGAGCAGGCTTTAAAGGCGTCACGCAGGAGGCACAAACAAGCCGGTCGACCCGAAGGTCAACAGCTGGTTGGCTTCCGTGCGCAACGCACAATCTCATTGTACGGTACGCTGCGCCCCAGTGCAAGAGCCTCCCACAAAGATTTGGCGTAGGTCCTGAGTAGATTTGACAGAGAGTGCTTGTCTCCGGTCCCAAGATCCGTCTACCAGGTTCTCTCCCACTGGGCCTGGTGGACGCACTGCCGCTCACAAAAACGCCCCGGCAGACCGCCCGCCGCTCGCGACGAGCGCGTGGGCTGCCCCAGGGTGCAGACTCAGTCTCACTGGACTTGCCCTGAGGCTTGGTTGGCCTTATCAAATGCGTCTTTCGCGCGGTGGTAGGCATCGTTCCGGTCAACAATCGGCGCCGGGTAGCCTGGGGCCGCCCCCGAGAAGTCCACCTGGTGGCCGGAGGTCAACCGGTCGGCACTCACGTCCCGGAGCTCCGGCACCCAGCGCTTGATGTACTGGGCCTCGGGATCGTGCTTTTCGGCTTGGGCGTAGGGGTTGTATATGCGGAGCCGGTAGTCGGTGCCCACCGAGGCGGCCCACTGCCAATTGCCGGCGTTCACGGCGGGATCGTAGTCGGTGAGCGTCCGCGCAAAATGCTGCGCGCCCCAGCGCCAGTCAATGAGCAGGTCTTTCGTGAGAAAGCTGGCGACCACCATGCGCACCCGGTTGTGCATGTAGCCGGTGGTCCGCAGCTCGCGCATGCCGGCATCGACGAAGGGCACGCCCGTCATGCCCTTGTGCCAGCGGTCGAACTCGCCCCGCTCGTTGCGCCACGGCATGTGGCGACCAATGGGGCGGAGCGAGGTGGTGAGCTGTTCGGGACGGTGGAAGAGGAGATGGGTGTAGAAGTCCCGCCAGTAAAATTGACTAATCAACTTGTGGTAGTCCTCAAACGCCTTCTTCACGACGTAGAGGGACTCCCGGATGGAAATGGTGCCGAACTTGTGGTGGGCCGAGAGGGCCGTGAGCGACTCCTGCGCCGGCTGGTGACGGGCGTTTCTGTAGGCCCCAAGCGTCTCGACCTCCTCGAGGAACGCAATTCCCTCCGCCCGTCCCCCCTTTGCCCGCAGGGTGTCCGTAGAGTTGCGATCGTACTTCTTCAGGGGAATCGTTTCGACTGAGAGGCGGCTATCACAGAACGGCCCCTCCACTTTTCCCCTCGGCGATGGGGTGGGCACGGATTGCGCGCGCCTCCGGAACGGGGTAAAGGTATGGTAGGCCCCTCCGCCGCTGGGCTGGACCTCTTCGGGCTCAGTCAGAAGAAGAGCGTTCGACGACTGCAACTGCGCGCCTTGCTCGCGGCACACCGAGCGCAGCTTGTCGTCCCGGCGCCGCGAGAAGGGCGTGTAGTCTCTGTTGACGTGGACCGCCGAGATGTCGCCGCTGGAGATAAGCCTGCTGAGAATCTCAGCCGGGTCGCCCTCAAAGACGAACAGCCGCCCGCCCCGCTCTCGAAGGCGCCGCTGGAGCTCTTTCAGCGAGCGGATCATGAACGCAAACGCGTGCTCGCTGAAGAACGAGTTTTGCTCAGGGTCGCACTGTCGCGGGTCGAAGATGAAGGCCGGTACGACCTCGTCCGACCAGCGGCACGCCCGGGCCAGCCCTGTGTTGTCGGCCAGCCGGAGATCACGCCGAAAAAGGAAGAGGCTGCGGCCGGGCACAGTATACAACCTAGCGTCTGTGCAAGAGCGAACCTTCGGGAGGAGCCCGATCGGCCCTCAGACCGGACCGAGTACACAGGAAGCGATGGCAGACGCGTTCAGGCTGAGGGGGTGACGTCCTCCCCAGCACGCGTTCAGCAATAAAATAGGTGCCCCAGAGCCGCGGGGCGGGGGGAGGGTCACGGCTCGGGGCACCCAAAAGTGGAGCCACGGGGATTCGAACCCCGGACCTCTTGCATGCCATGCAAGCGCTCTACCGACTGAGCTATGGCCCCAGAATGATTATGCTTCTGGAGTCGGCTGCAACGCCGCTGTTTTTACTCCGATAGGGCTGTACTTCAGTCCCATTCTGACGTTCCCGCGCAGTGAAGTTTGGAGGTCGTTTCATCGAATTTGTCCGGACCGGCCGCGGAAGCGTCTCCGGGCGGAGCCGGGGTAACAAGAGGCATCTGCGGTCCGTATGAGTGCCGTCGTATTCATGTTCACCATTCTTTCCCTCTATGAGGTTTGCACTCGTTGGCACCGGACAGATGGGGCAGGCCGTGGCTCGGGAGGCCGAGGCCGAATCCCACGAGGTCGTCGCCCGCTTTCATTCCGATCAGCCCTTCCTGAACGCGTCCCGCTCCGCTGTGCGAGATGCAGACATGGCCGTCGACTTTTCCCGTCCCGAGCTGGCGGTCCCGCATCTTCGGCGCTGCTGCGAGTGGCAGGTGCCTCTGGTGATGGGCACAACCGGGTGGTACGATGCACTCGACGAGGTCCAGGCCCTCGTCCGAAAACACGACGCCAGCGTGCTGTACGCGCCCAACTTTTCGATTGGCATCGCGGTGCTGTCCCGGGCGCTCGACCACGTCACTAGGCTCATGGACGAACTCGACGACTACGACGCATTCGTGCAAGAACTTCACCACACGAAGAAGGCGGACAGCCCCAGCGGCACGGCCCAGATGCTCGCCAAACAGATTGTGGACGGGCTCGACCGCAAAGACCACGTCGAGCCGGAGACGCAGCACCAGCGCATCGACCCCTCGGCCGTGCACGTCAGCTCCACCCGTGCCGGGACTGCGTTCGGGGAGCACACGGTCGGATTCGATAGCCCCTTCGATCGGGTTGCGCTCCGCCACCGGGCCAAGAATCGCCGTGGATTCGCCGCGGGCGTTCTGCGGGCCGCGGAGTGGCTCAGCGGGCGCACCGGGCTCTTCACGCTGGACGACGTGCTGGACGACTGGCTCAATGACTGACCCGATCCCTCCGTCGACTGCACCCTCTTCCCACTGACCAACACGATGTCTTTTCCCATGACACACGACCTGCTCTTCCGCGGCGTTGCCCCGGCCCTGGTCACCCCCTTCACGCCCGACGACGCGATCGACGAGGCCGCCTTCCGACGCCTGATCGACGATCAAATTGAGGGAGGCGTCTCGGCCCTCGTCGTGCTGGGCACCACCGGCGAGAACCCCACCATCACAGAAGCGGAACGGCGCCAGCTTGTGGACGCCGCCCTGGACGCGGCGGACGGCCGAGTGCCGGTCGTCGTCGGCACCGGGACCAACAACACCGACGAAAGTGTGGCGTTCTCAAAAGCGGCGGTGGACGCTGGGGCCGACGGCCTGCTGGTGGTGGGGCCCTACTACAACAAGCCCTCTCAGGCGGGCTTCGCGGCGCACGTAAAGGCCATTGCGGACGCCGCCGAGGCGCCGATCATCCTCTACAACGTGCCCGGGCGCACCAGCTTCAACATCTCTCCCGAGACCGCGCTTCATCTGGCCGAAACGGTACCACATGTGGTCGGCATCAAAGAGGCCTCCGGCGAGATCGAGCAGATCGACGACCTTCTGTCTCATCGGCCGGACGGCTTCGGGGTGTACGCCGGCGACGACGAGATGGCGCTCCCCCTCCTCGCCATGGGCGGGGACGGGGCCGTCTCCGTCATCAGCAACGCCCTGCCGGAGCCGTTCTGTGCGCTTGTGCAGGCCGCGCTCGAGGACGACCTGGCGACGGCCCGCGAGCGACACGCCGAGCTTCTGCCGGCCATGCGCGCCTGCTTCCTGGAGACGAACCCGGTGCCGATCAAAGACGTCTGCGCCGCCCTCGGCCGGATGGAGCCGCACGTGCGCCTCCCCCTCACGCCGATGGACGAACGCTCCCCCGTCCGCCAGCGGGTCTTGTCCGCGTTCGACGACCTGATTGACGTGACGGTCGCCTGACCCGGACGCAGGACGCTCCCGTCGCGCCGCGGCTGGGGCCTCACCGTGCGAAGAGCGCCACGACCGCCCCCATGGCGGCCGTGTAGACCGCCGAGCCGAGCCACAGGCCGTACAGCAGGAAGCCCGTCGTGGCCTGGGACTGCAGCGCGACAAACACGACGAAGAGCCCGTTGTGCAGCAGGGCCACCACGAGCCCGCCCAGAAGGGCCTGCTGCGGCCGAATGATGAGGGGCGTGTGCTCCTCCACCGCAAACCGGCCCACCAGAAATCCGATCAGGGCCTTCACGAACATGTGGATGCCCCACGTCCCGTAGACCACGTCCAGAGCGACCCCGAGCCCCGCGCCTGCCAGGGTGCCGCGCCAGCGCCCTTCCCGCAGTGCGTACCACCCCAGGAAGAGAAGCACGGCGTCCGGATAGGCCCCGTAGATGCGCAGGCGGCCCACAATGAGCCATTGCAGCCCAAACACCCCAACCGCGGCAAGAAGGCGACGTGCAGAACGGGACATACAGGGAAAATCGACAGGCGTGACGCACAAGCACTCCGCGGGTCCATCAGGACGGAGGGGGGGCCGCCAACAGCCGCACGATGTCGTCCATCGTGTGTGTGATCTGATAGGACGGACCGGTGTAGTTGTTGGCAAACAGGGTGAACGCCACACGTCCCCCACCCGGACGCTCAACGTACCCGCTCAGCCCCCGAATGAAGGCGAGAGATCCCGTTTTGGCCCAGACCGACGTGCGGCCAAGGCGCGAACGGAGGGTCGTGCCGCGCTCTCCACCGCGTGGCAGCGACCTGCGAAAGACATCGCCGGCCGCGTGGGCATCCATATGGGCCAGCAGCGCCCGCACGGATCGGGGCGTGACGAGGTTTTTGCGGGACAGCCCCGATCCATCGTTGAGGGAAAGGGCCCGCGTGTCAATTCCGGCCCGCCGCAGGAACGACTCGGTGCGCCGAATGCCCCCCCGTGTTGACCCGCCCCATCCGTATGTCTGGAGGACCTGCTCCGCGTAGAAGTTGTTGCTCTGCTTGTTGATCTCCTCCACGATTTCCGACAGGAGGGGCGACAGGTGCACAAATAAAAGCTCTCCTTCCCCGGAAGACGCCTCGAGCGCAGCGGCGTTGACGAGCTCCAGGTCCGTCTCGATGCCGGCGTTCCGAAGACGCTCTCGAAAAATGCGGATCGTAAAGGCCGTCGGATCGCTCACCGGTACGTTGCGCACCCCACCGTAGGATCGCGCCACCGAGCCGGTCAGGACGATCTTGTTGGTGGAAAAGGTCCGGTTGATCAACAGCGTGCTTCCCCGCCACCGCTCACTCGTCACGGCCTCGTTCTGCACCGACAACACGCCCTCGGGCTGGATGCTGACCTCGGGCGGCGCCCCGGGCTGCGTCGCACGGACCGTGACGGGCACTGTGTTGTCCCGGTAGCTGAGCCCCCCCGCGCGGACGCCCATCTGTTGTCCCTTCTGTCGCGTCAAGTAGTTCACGCTCCAGCCGTCCGGGTAAAAGCCATCCAGAAATTCCTGGCCATCCCCAACCAGGCGTCCCTCAATCCGACGGACGCCCATCTCGGCCAGGCGCTCGGCCCACTTGCGGAGGGGATCCGTGCGCACCAGGGCCGTACTTCCGAACGTCGGGTCTCCGGAGCCGACGAGGCGCAGGTCGCCCTGCATCACCGAGTCCCGCGTCGTCCCGTCGAACGTGAGCGTCGTCTCGTACCGGTGCTCCGGCCCCAGCAGATCGAGCGCCGCAGCCGTGGTAAACAACTTCTGGTTCGACGCCGGCAGGAAGCCCCGGTCCTCGTTCCGCCCGTACAACAGGCTGTCCCGCTCGAGGTCGTAGATGCTGATGCCCCAAAACGCATGGGCGGCTCGACGCTCCTGAAGCAGTGAATCAATTTGGGGCGCGAGGGGCTGTGCTACACCCCCTTCCGGCAGAAGCCCGGGCAAGAGCAGAAGCCCTGTCACGAGGACGTACCAGCGATGCATTGCGGTGCGCATTAAGGAGGCGAGAGACGATGGCGGCTGGAACCTCCCCCAAAGACCCATGGTTTCCTTGTGTTGATAACACAGGTCTCTCTGGAGAGTCTCGCTCCGTCACCGCCGTGGCGGGTTGATTCACGTTCTTAATTCCCTCTGCCCCATGCCCAAGTCTTCTCGGCGCCAAGACCAATCCGGCATCCTCGTCTTCGAGAACTGGAATTACATGCTCCTTCTGATTGGCGTGGCGCTCATCGTGACGGGCTTCGTGACGATGTACCTCGAAAACGCATACCAGGGCTTCATTTCTCTCTACGTATCCCCCGTCCTCATCCTGGGCGGGTACGCCGAAATTATCTATGCGCTCCTGTGGGCTCCAGGCGAGGAGATCGCCGGAGAGGACCAATGACTAGCGCTTCGCTCCCTCCTCGTCGTAGAGCAACGCGGAGGCCCGTCGGTTCCGAAAGGTCTCCACAGCGTCCGTCCAAGATGCAATGAGTGCCTCCGGGGACGCGCCGTGTCGGAGCTGCGTATGCAGCCGATCGGTACCCGCCAGCCGCGCAAGGTGCTCGGGCCGGCTCACAAAGGCTGTGTCGCCTCGGGCCTGGGCTCGGTGGTACATCGCATGGAGGGCGTGAATGCCGACCTTTACCGGCTCCACGGCGCGCCGATTCGTCACCTGCACCTCAAACCCGTAGACCCGTTCCCCTTCGAACCGTGGGGCCGGGGCCCCGGACATGGGACGGGGCGTAAAGGCCGTCGTGTCCACCCTCACTCCGGGCAGGTCACGGGCGCGGAGCGTATCGACCACCTGCTGTGCCGCCTCCGGCGACCACGGCGCACCGATCTGACGAAACGGGCGCTCTGTCCCGCGCCCTTCACTGACCCGCACGCCCTCAAAAAAACACATCCCCGGGTACAGCAGTGCGGTTTCCCAGGTCGGCAGGTTCGGGCTCGGGGGGCTCCACTCACGGCCCGTGTCCGGCCACTGCAGGCTGCGCGTCCAGTTCTCCATCGCGACCACAGACAGGTCGAGGCGCCCCACGCCCGGAAGGAGCCGTTCGGCCCGGATGTAGCGGGCCAGCTCCCCGATCGTCAGGCCGTGCGCAATCGGAATCGGGTACCGCCCCACGAACGAGGCGTGGTCCGGCTCCAATACGAACCCGTCCGTGTAGCCTCCCCCGAGGGGATTCGGGCGATCCAGCACCACAAACTCGAGGTCCGCCGCGGCGGCGGCCTGCATCGACAGTCCCATCGTGGTAATGTACGTGTAGAACCGGGCGCCCACGTCCTGCACGTCGAACACCAGGGCATCGAGTCCCGCGAGCCTCTCCGGCGTCGGTCGGCGCGTGTCGCCGTAGAGGCTGTAGACCGGCGCGCCGGTGCGGGGATCGCGGCCATCGTCCACGGCCTCGCCCGCCCCCGCCGTGCCTCGAAAGCCGTGCTCCGGCGCGAAGATGGCCCCGAGCTCTACACTCGGGGCCGCCGCGAGGCGATCGGCCAGGTGCGACGTGTCAACGCGCGTCGTGTGGTTGGCAATCAGCCCCACACGCTGGCCCGAAAGGGAGGCAAAGTCGTCGGCCGCGAGCACCTCGGCCCCGGATCGCACCGGCGCAGGCGGGGCCTCCGCCCTGCAGCCTGCGAGCGCGAGGGCCACAAGTCCGAGGGCCAAGAAGAGGGCCTTGCGCCGCCCCGGTCCGGTACGAAATGCCTGCAGGCTCACGAGTTGGCAACGATCTCGTGCTCGGGAAAGAAGTAGGCCGCCTCTTTCTGTCCATTCGACGGGGAGTCGGATCCATGGACAATGTTTTCTTGGATGGACCCCGCAAAGTCGCTCCGAATGGTGCCCTCCGCGGCCTCGTCCGGATCGGTCGCCCCAATCAGTTCACGAAAGTCCGCGATGGCGTTTTCTTTTTCGAGGACGACAGGCACGCACGGCCCGCTTGACATGAAGTCGGTCAGGTCGCCGAAGAACGGCTTGTCTTTGTGGACCGCGTAGAAGCCTTCGGCCTCGGCCTTCGACATCGTAACCATTTTCATGGCGCGGATCTGAAACCCGGCGTCCTGAATGCGGCGAAGAACCTCGCCGATCTTTTCCTTGCGGACACAGTCGGGCTTGAGGATGGCAAGGGTGCGTTCAATGGCCATGGGGGAAGAAGGGAGAAATGAGAGGTGATGAAACGGCTCCAGTCATGGATCCGAGACCGTGGTGAAAGCTACGGTATCGAAGACCACATTTTAAAAGTATGGGATGGAAGCCTCTTTGCAGTCTCACAGGTGTTAGTCATCCGTGAATCTTCAAGGCCTGCTCGTAACGAGTGTGCCATCCGTATTTTTCTCCCCTCTTGCTCGGCAACAGGGCTCCCCCGAATGCATTGGACAAGGTCCGTTCTTCTCACAACCCTCCATTCAACCTGTGTCGAGTCTCAACCACGCAACCCTCGGGGGCGGCTGCTTCTGGTGCTTAGAGGCGGTGTACGAAGAAGTGGATGGCGTCACGGACATTGTCTCCGGCTACGCGGGGGGCCACGTTCCAAGCCCCTCATACCGGCAGGTCTGCAACGGCACCACCGGCCACGCCGAGGTGGTACAGCTGACCTACGACCCGTCGGTCATTGCGTACCGCGATCTCCTGGAAATTTTCTTCACCATCCACAACCCGACGACTAAAGACCGGGAGGGCGCCGACGTGGGCCCGCAGTACCGCTCAATCATTCTCTACCACGACGACGAGCAGCGGGAGGTCGCCGAGGCCCTCATCGACGACCTGGAGGCCGACGGCGTCTTTGGGGCCCCGATCGTGACCGAAGTGGACCCCCTGGACACCTTCTACCAGGCCGAGGACAAGCACCAGGACTACTACGAGCGCAATCCGTCGCAGCCCTACTGCCAGGCCGTCATCTCTCCGAAGGTGGCCAAGCTCCGAAAGAAGCACGCCAACAAGCTGCAAGGACAAGCGACGAGCACGGCCTCCTAGTCCGTAGAGGCCCGCAGGGTGCACGTCACTGCCGGGCGAGGCCGAGCGTCATGAGATAGAGGGCGTCGGCCCCTGCGTCGGCCAGCGTCTGGCCGGCAGCCACGGCGGTGGAGCCTGTCGTGAGCACATCGTCGACCAGCAGCCAGCGCCCCTCGGCCGCCGCCGGATCGGCCGAGAAGGAGTCGCGCACGTTCTGCCAGCGTTCCGCACGGGACAGGCCCGTCTGTGACCGTGTGGGATGCGGGCGGGTCAGGAGCCCGGGACAATCGGGACAGCCCAACGCCTCCGCCGCGCCTTCTGCGAGGGGGGCGCTCTGGTTGTACCCCCGCTCTAGCCGTCGTGTCCGATGAAGCGGCACCGGCACGACGCCGTCGGGGGCAGGATATCGGTCCGCAAAGGCGGTTCCCATGAGCCGGCCCAGTGGCACGCCGTAGCGCGGGCGGTTCTGGTACTTGAGCGCATGCTGAACAGCCTGCAGGGTCCCGCCCTTGTCGAAGACCCACAGCGCCAGCGCCCCATCGAACACCCCTCCCCCCACCGGCAGCCGATCCAACCGGGCGGCCACGCCCATCTCGGGCGCCCGCCCCAGCGACTGCAGGCACTGCGGACAAAGCGGAAGCCGCACCGACTGCGGCCGGGCCCCACACCCGAGACACCGCGGTGGATAGACCACATTGAGCAGGCCCCGTCCGAGATCGCGCAGGAATTGGGCGACGCCCAAGAACCGTGAAGATCGAAGAGACATCGCGCACCTCGCCCTGCCGACCCGCAATCCAGCCGGCCAGAAGGACAGATTTTCAATAAAATGCCGCCGACGGGGTGCAACCCTACCCGGTAGTGTATAGGTTTTCGGGTGTGGAGTCAACATGAAGAGGCTCGGGCGTTCTCCGATTCTTACCGAGAACGCTCTCACCACTCCGTCTCTCACGCACGCGCTGGGGCCGATGTCTGACCGGATTCGACGTGGCATGCTTATCAAAAACAGTGGATCCGAGGCCGTGGAGGTGTCGATGTCGTCCCGCCCGCTTCGTCTCGACCCGGGGGAGGAGTCCTTCATCACGCCCGAAGAGGTGCGGGACCCCACCCTTCGCCGGGCCCTTCAGGAGCGGTCCATCGCGATCGTGCGTCCGGCGACCCCCGCTGAGGACGAAGCCCTGCGCGAGCGTCTTGACGAGCGGTAGCCGCTCGCCTCCGTCCCCTCTTTGTACTGCCGTCCGCCCGCCGATGAACATTCTCGCCCTCGAACCCTGGTATAGCGGATCGCGTCGTCGCTTTCTGGATGGGCTGGCCGAGCACAGCGCGCATGACGTCCGGTCGGTGACCATGCCGGGCCGCTTCTGGCAGTGGCGCATGGAAGGGGGCGGCGTGACGTTGGCCCAGAAGGTGGGCTCGGTCGTGGAGGGCGGCTTCCAGCCCGACCTGCTCTTCGCCACGGACCTGGTCAACCTGCCGGCTGTGTTGTCTCTCGCCCGTCCCCACCTCAGCGACGTGCCGGCCGTCGCGTACTTCCACGAGAACCAGCTCACCTACCCGGTGCCGCCCGACGAGGAGCGGGAGCGGGCCTACGCCATCACGAATTACCTCTCGGCCCTGGCCGCCAACCGGGTTGTGTTCAACACGCAGTCCCACTTCGACGAATTCATTGAGGCGCTCCCTCAACTTCTCCGCGACTTCCCGGACTTTACGAACATGCACACCGTGCGCGACATCCGCGACAAAAGCACGGTGCTCCACCCGGGCCTCGACCTGCGTGCCCATGACCAGTACGCGGGGGCCCGCACCGAACGGACCCCCCGGGGCACCTCCCCGCCCATCGTGCTCTGGAACCAGCGATGGGAGTACGACAAGAACCCGTCGGGCTTCTTTCGAATGATGAACCGACTCGACGACGCCGGGGTGCCGTTTCAACTCATTCTGGCCGGCAAGCACTTCTACGAGCAGCCGGAGGAGTTCGAGCGGGCCTTCGAGCGCTACGCGGGGCGCATTCTGCACTACGGCTACGCCGAGGACTTCGACGCGTACAGCCGCCTCTTGCATCGGGCCGACGTGGTGGTGTCCACGGCCCGGCACGAGTTCTTCGGGGCGGCCATTCAGGAGGCCATCTACTGCGGCTGCCACCCGGTCCTGCCCAACCGCCTCAGCTACCCCGAGCTCATCCCCGAGACGCACCACCGTCCCCTCCTCCATGCCCCGGTGTTGTATGACGACGAGGACCACCTTTTCGAGGTGCTGCGCTCCATTCTGGAACGGGAGGAGCGCCCCCTTCCGCCCGACACGCTGCGCCAGATGCCCGCCCCGCTCGATTGGGCCTCTCACGCGGAAGACTACGATGACATGCTCGAAGCCGTTGCTGAACACTCCCTCGCTCCGGCGTGAAAACCGTCGCCCGAGAAGAAGTACCGTCCCAAAAAAGGGGCCCCGGAGGCACTCCTCCGGCGCCGTGGGACAAACGAAATGGTACCGCGTACGGGATTTGAACCCGTGTTACCGGCGTGAAAAGCCGGCGTCCTAGACCAGGCTAGACGAACGCGGCATCAGGTGCGATCCCGTCGCTCCAGGATCAAAGCAGGGTGAGTGGTGGGATTTGAACCCACGGCCTCTAGGACCACAACCTAGCGCTCTAACCAACTGAGCTACACCCACCGTGTACGAGGCGGTGGCCTTTTTGGGTACCACTTCGGACGCACATTCGCGCCGATACGTTTCGTCACGATCCCGCCACGGCCCCCGTCGCGCCGTGAACTTTCCGTGCACCCCTTCCGGCTCACTGAGACGCACGGTGCTCGCCGTCAAGCTTTGGCATGAGCGTCGCCATTTCGATGGCAGCCTCCGCGGCCTCGCGGCCCTTGTTGCCCGCTTTCGACCCCGCACGCGCGATCGCCTGGTCGACGGTATCCGTCGTCAGAATGCCGAACAGCACCGGCACGTCCGTATCGAGCGCCGTCTGCATCGTCCCGCTCGTGGCCCCCGAGCACACGTAGTCGAAGTGGGGCGTCTCGCCGCGGATGACGGCCCCCAGACAAATGACCGCGTCGTAGGTGCCCGACCGCGCGCACTTCTGGGCCGCGACGGGGATTTCCCAGGAGCCCGGCACGTGAACGACCGTGACGTCGTCGTCCCGGTCGGCCCCGTGGCGCTCCAGCGTGTCGAGGGCCCCGTCGAGCAGCTTTTCGGTGATGTGCTCGTTAAAGCGGCCCACGACGAGGGCAAAACGGTGGCCGTTGACGACGAGGTCACCTTCGAGATGGGTGGGCATTGCGCGGATGGTCGGAAGCCAAAGGGTGATGTATCTACGCGACGCTGTTACAGAGCAGCGTCCTCGAATCGTTCCCACGGACCACGGGTGAGCCCTACACTGCCGAGTTCCGTGTTTTCTGTCCCCGTCCCCCCGTGATAGTCGGAACCACCCGTCATTAGCAACGCGTGGCTCCGGCAAATCTTCTGGTAGTAGTCGACAAGATACTCGGGATGGCTCGACGCGTAGCACTCGATGCCGTCCAGCCCCCGGTCGCGAAGGGTCCGGAGTACGGTGCCTGGCATCCACTGGCCGGGGTGGGCGACCACTGTGACGCCGCCCGCGGCGTGGACCGCATCGATGGCCTCCCCTGCGGTCTGGGTCGGCGCCGGCACATACGCGGGCCGCTCCGCACCAAGGTACTGTTCGAACGCATCGCGATAGGTGTCAACGTGTCCCCCTTCCGTCAATGCCCGGGCGAGATGGGGACGGCCCGGCGCTGCACTCGCCCCCACATGCCGGTCTATCGTGTCGGAAGAGACATCGATCCCTTGATCCGCGAGCCGCTGCACCATCCGGCGGAGACGCTCTCGGCGTCGGGCCGTAAACGACGCAAGATAGTCGGCCAGGACTGGATGCCCCGGGGCGAACCCGTAGCCCAGAAGATGGACTGCGTGGCCGTCAACCTCTGTGCTGAGCTCCACGCCCGTCACGAGCCGAATGCCATGGGCGTGGGCCGCCCTGCGGGCGTCCTTCAGACCCGCCGTCGTGTCGTGGTCGGTCACCGCGAGCGCCTCCACGCCCCGCTCCGCGGCCCGACGCACCAGTCTGTCTGGGGGAAGGGTCCCGTCGGAGCAGTGGGTGTGGGTGTGGAGGTCGGCGTAGACGGGGTCGGAGGACATCCGGTCTGAGAGCCTATTGCCATCGACGTCGGGGCCGTGTCTGTGCGGGAACGTCTCCGGCAAAAAAAGTGGACAAGTTTCCCAACGTCACTGAACCGAACCGGTCCGTTCGGGTTCGTACACGCAGCTTCGCCTCGTGCCTTTTTCCATACACTTAGCACCCGATGGATCGCATGTGGAGCCCCTGGCGGTCGGCGTACGTGTCTGAGGCAAACGAGCGGGAGCCCGACGCCGACGAGTCGATTTTCACGGCCCTACTGCACGAGGAGCAGGACGAGCAAAATCTAATCTTGTGGCGAGGGGAGCACGTATTCGTCATCATGAACCGGCACCCCTACAACAGCGGCCATCTGCTCATCCTTCCCTACCGCGAGGTCACACAGTACGACGCCCTCACTCCTGCTGAGCAGCAGGGCCTCGCGGCCGCCCTCGACCGCTGCGTGGGGTGGCTCCGCGAGGCCCTCTCCCCGGACGGCTTCAATATGGGGATGAACCTTGGCCGGGCGGCCGGGGCCGGGATCCCCGAGCACCTCCACGCCCACATCGTGCCACGGTGGGACGGCGACACCAACTTCATGCCCGCTACGGCAGACACCAAGGTTCTCCCAGAAGACCTCCAGACGACCTACGACAAACTCCGCACGGCCATGTCCCCCGAGGCACGCGATTCGACAAAACGCGGTGCCGAAGCATCTTCCGAGTAATCCCCACGTTCCATTCTGCCCCCATGAGCACCGCTTCGATGGACGACCGCCGCACCGCGGTGGACGCGTACAACTTTCGAGAGATTCACCCACACGTTCGCTTCGGCACGGCCAGCAACCGGTACGGCGGCTGGGTCGGCCAGATCTACCCCCCCGAGCACTACGCCGATCGCGTGTCGACCCGCTCCCGCAAGATGGGCGGCGAGATGTTCACGGAGCGGCGCGTGCCCATCGAATCGGTGCGCGACTACTTCGAGCACTTCGAGGTGCTCGAGCTGGACTTCACGTTCTACCGCCCGCTGCTGGAGGCGAACGACGAGCGTGGCTCCAACTACCACGTCCTCTCCAACTACGCCGAGCACGCCCCCCCGGACGCCTCTTTCCTCCTCAAGGCCCCGCAGAAGTTCTTCGCCCGCAGCCTCCGCCGGGACGGACAGTTCGTGGACAATCCCACCTTCCTCGACGCCGAGAGCTACGTGGAGACCTTTCATGAGCCTGCCCTTAGCATTCTGGGCGATCGGCTGGACGGCATCGTCTTCCAGCAGGAGTACCAGCGCGTGGCCGACAGCCCGAGCCCCGCCGAAAACGTTCAGCAGCTCGACGACTTCTTCGGGACCCTTCCGGACGCCCCTCAACCTCACATCGAACTGCGGTCCGAGCACCTCCTGAGAGGCCCCTATTTCGACTGGCTCGCCGAGCGCGGGCTGGGGCACGTCTTTAGCCACTGGACCTGGCTGCCCCCTCTCCGCAGGCAATGGGCTCTAACCGGCGAGCGGCTGACTGCAGCGGACGAGCAGGTGGTGACGCGCCTTCTCACGCCGCGCGACATGAAGTACGCGGAGGCGTACGCGACGGCCCATCCCTTCGAGGAGCCTGTCTCTGAGCTAAGCGAGACGGAGCAGGCCCACGACATGGTACTCGACGTGACCGCCCTCGCCTTTCGGGCGGAAGCCCAGAACGCAACGCTCAACGTGATCGCGAACAACCGGGCGTGGGGCAACGCACCGGACCTGAACCGCACCATCGCCCACCGCATCCTGGATCACATCGAAAGCCGGGGGTAGCTCCGCCCACGCTACTCCGCCCGATTCAAATAGCCCTGCAGGATAACCGCGGCGGCGGCCGCGTCCACGCGTCCCTTGTCGTAGCGCCCCGGCTGGCTCACCCCAGCCTCTCGAAGCAGGTCTTTCGCAATCTCGGAGGTGTACCGCTCGTCCTCCCGTACAACCTCCACTGTCCCGAGCGTGTCGCGGATGCGATCCACATAGGCCTCCACCATCTCCGTGGCCTCCTCCGCGGCCCCTTCTTCGGTGAGCGGCCACCCCACAACAACCCGGTCGATCCCGTCCTCGGCACGCAGGGTGCGGAGCTCATCGAGGGCTTCCTCCGGCGCGTAGGTGCCGTGCGGCCGGGCAAACAGGCGCAGGGGATCGGCCACGGCCACTCCAACGCGCTTCGTGCCCACGTCGACCCCCACGACACGGGCCTCGGATGAGAGTGTACTCACAGTGGACTGACGGACACGGTGCATCAAACAGACTGGCCTCCCCACGGGACCGCTACTCTTCGTCCCTCGCGGCCTCCCCGTCGTTCCGCCTCGCACTTCCCTCCGGCACCTCGTAGCCCAGCTCGCGGAGCGGCGTTTTGAGGACTTCCTCGACGCGCTTGCCCGGCCGAAACAGGGTCTTGCGCCGGCTCGGCACGAACATCGGCTCATTGGTCTTGGGGTTGCGGGCCGTCGGCTTGGCCTTCGTCTTCTTGACCTCAAACACCCCGAAGTTGCGGAGTTCAATGCGCCGCTCCGGGTCCGCCTCAATCATGAGGTCGCCCAGGGCCGTGAGGACGGACCGGACCTGCTCCTTGGCCTCGTACAGCGGACAGTCCTGCATGTCGGCCACGCGACGGGCCACGTCTTCCTTCGTTGCCGTATCGACTTCGTCTGCCATCAGGGGAAAAACTTGTGTCGGAATGCGAGCGAAGGCCCGAATTACTCCTTAAACCGGTACACGCCCTGGATGCCATCGATGCGCTTGAGGCGCTCAATCAAGCGCTGCAGGTGCTCCAGGTCCGAGACGTGAAGCATGATCGTGCCGGAAAAGATGCCGTCCTCGGTGTCAATTGTCAGGGACCGGATGTTCGTCTTCAAGTTTTTGGAGATGACCGTCGTAATGTCGTTCACCATCCCCACCCGGTCTTCCCCCATCAGGCGCAGCGCCGCCACAAACTGGACGTCCTTTTGGTGACTCCAGTCGACATCCAGGATGCGATCAGCCTTGTTCACGAGCAGGTCCGAGGCGTTGCGGCAGTTCGACCGGTGAATATTCACCGTGCCCGTCTTGCTCACGAAGCCGAACACCTCGTCCCCCGGAATGGGGTTGCAGCAAGACGCGTAGTTTACCGCTAGGTCTTTCTGCACCTCTCCGTCGATGACGAGGGCCTGCTTCTCGGTCTCCTGCGCGGCATCGAGAAACTGCTCGTACTGCTCTCGAAGAGACTCCTCGTCAAGCTCCTCGACGGTCTCGTCTTCTGACCGCGTGGTGCCCTTTATGTAATCGACGAGTTCGTCCGGGTCGTAAAGCCCCTTCCCGATCTCGTAGAACAACTGCTGGAGGTCGGGAAATTTGAGCTCATGGGCCACCCCCTGGAGGTCCTGGTCGCTGATCTCAAGGTCCGCCTGGTCCTTCCTCTTCGCCCAGATCTCTTTGCCCAGTTCGACGGCCTTGCGCCGCTCCTCGTTGCTCCACTTTCGAATGCGACTGCGCGCCTTGTGGGTCACGACGAAGTTGATCCAGTCCGGGCTCGGGTTTTGCTTCTCCGAGGTGATGATCTCGACCTGATCCCCGCTCTCCAGTTCTTGCGAGAGCGGTACCATCTTGCCGTTCACCTTTGCCCCGATGCACTGCATCCCCACCTCCGTGTGCACCTTGAACGCGAAGTCAACCGGCGTGGCCCCCTGTGGCAACGTGAGCAAATCGCCCTGCGGGGTAAAGACGTAGATCTCTTCGTCGTACAGGTTGAGCCGGAACTCCTTCACGAACTCCGTGGCCTCCTCCGGCTCCGGATTATCGAGGAGGTCGCGCACCCACTCGAGAAACCGCTCCATCTCCTCGTCTACGTTCTCTGCCCCCTCCTTGTATTTCCAGTGCGCGGCCACGCCCCGCTCGGCGACCTCGTGCATCTCCTGAGTTCGGATTTGCACCTCTACCCGGCGCCCCTTCGGACCAAAAACGGTCGTGTGGAGACTCTGGTAGCCGTTCGACTTCGGCACCGAGATAAAGTCACGGAAGCGCTCGGGAAGCGGTTTGTACAGGTCCGTTACCAGCGAATAGACGCGCCAGCAATCCTCTTTCCCCTTGCTGCCGTTGCTCTGCAGGATTACCCGGATCGCAAAGATGTCATAGATCTCATCGATCGGCTTATTCTTCCGCTCCATCTTGCGATGGATGGAGTATACGTTTTTCACCCGGCCCTTGATTTCGAACTCGAACCCCTCTTCCTCCAGGTGCTCGGCGAGCGGGTCGATAAACGCAGCGATGTAGGCCTCCCGCTGCTCGGCCATCTCTTCGAGCCGATCCACGATGTGAGTATACGCCTCGGGATCCAGAACTTCGAAGCTGAGGTCTTCCAGCTCACTTTTGATCTTGAACAGCCCGAACCGGTGGGCGAGCGGGGCAAACAGCTCCTTCGTCTCACTGGCCTTTTGGAGCTGCTTCTTCTT
>Ga0207753_1000282_pt1 | contig 20415 bp, 17 predicted proteins | sample PonA233FremontCA_2_FD_187273 | JGI IMG/M metagenome (GOLD analysis project Ga0207753, IMG submission 187273) | Salt pond sediment microbial community from Fremont, CA, USA - Pond A23 Sediment 3 (SPAdes) | ecosystem: Environmental > Aquatic > Non-marine Saline and Alkaline > Saline | place: USA... | reverse complement strand
GGACGCCGAGCCGCTCCTGAAGGCGATCCACCTCGGCGTCCAGGGACGGTGTCGTCGTCTCCAATTTCCGCCGCACGCGCCCCACGGCTGCGACCTCCAGCGCAAGGCGCCCCAGACGAATCAGGCCGATTCCCAGGGCGCCGACGGTGAGGAGCCCGAGCGCGTGCATCCACGTCCATGAGCCGGCCGGGACCGATACGGGGCCCGTCTCGACCGCCGGCACCACGAGGGCCGACCGGGCAGGAAGCAGGGCGGATTGTGAGGCGCCGGGCAGCATCTCGATGACGCAGACCACACCAAGACCGACCGGCAGGGCCGCAAGGAGGAGCTGCGAGAGGCGGTACTCCGCATTCGGGTGCAGCCGATCCGTCCACCGGAGGAGCGCCCAGAGAGGGAGCCCGAGGGCAGTCCATGCCAGAACCGGGCGCCACAGTGGATCGATCGTTGCCGTGCCGAGGGCGGAGAGCCCGTCAAGAATCATCTGCATCATCGGTCTCGGAGTCCTTCTCGTCGAGGGCGTCGATGAGGGCCTTGATCTCTTCCCGCTCGTCGTCGCTTAGGTCCTCCCGCCGCACGAGCGTCTGCACCAGGGCCGATGGGGAGCCCTGGAAAACCTTGTCCATGAGGCGCCGCAACAGGCTGTGCTGTACAGCGTCCGGGTCCTCCGCGGGCTGATAGACGTACGAGCGGCCCTCCTTGTGGTAGTTGAGGTAGTCTTTCTCGGCCAGGGTCTTGAGCACCGTCATGACGGTGGTGTACGCCACGTCGCGGTCCTCCAGGATGCGTTCGCGCACGTCGGCGACAGTGGCCTCGCCGAGGTCCCACACGTGATGGAGGACCTCCATTTCCGTTTCGCCGAGATGGGTCAGGGACTTTCGCTGCATGGATCAGTGCCTTTTGGTTTATTACTATCTTCTTAGTACTACGTAAGCCGTATTAATTCAAGCGTGTTTGTCGAGTATTCATATTGGGGCGGGTATCCGTCAGGAACGGGGCTGCTGGTCGACGGGGCCGGGTCGGTCGGGGTACAGGGACGCCAGTCGGTCCGGGTCGGTGCCCCACAGGTAGCGGCCCCACAGGTACAGGTTGAGGAGCTGCTGGCGGAGCGGGCCGTGGCGCCGAAACCGGCGGGCTGATGTCGTGACGGCTGCGTCCAAAAAACGAATCCCTCCGTGTCCCTGAAGCCGGGCGGCCAGCTCCAGGTCTTCGAAGAGGGGCCAGTCCGGGAAGCCGCCCACGGCCTCGAACGCCGACCGCTCCACGAACTGGCCCCGGTCGCCGAAGCAGAGACGAATCCACGGCCATCGGGTGCACCACGCGTAGAAGCGAAGAAGCGGCGTCGGGTCGTCGAAACACAAACGAAACGTGCCGGCGATGGCATCCGGTGCGGCCAGGGCCCGCCGAATCCGAGATAGTCCGTTCGGGGGAAGCCGGGTGTCCGCGTGCAGAAAGAGAAGAATGTCGCCGCTGCTGCAGTCGGCCCCGTGGTTCATCTGGGGCGCCCGGCCCCGTGGGGCCTGCAGGACGGTCGCGCCGCGGGCCTGTGCCACCGACCGAGTGTCGTCGGTAGACCCCCCGTCCGCGACCAGAATCTCAACGGGCCCCTCCTGGCGGCGGGCCTGGCGCAGCGTGGGGGCGATCGCGTCTTCCTCGTTCAGGGTCGGGATGATAATCGAGACGAGCCGTGGGGCAATCACGCCGACGCGGTCGGGCGTTGTGACAAAGGAGCGCTAGGGGCGTCGAGGCACCGAGGACACGTGTTGGTGCTGGGGGGCTGTTCTGGAGGCATCTCCCCACGCGTCCCACATTGTGCAGCCCCCTATGTTTGGGGCGCGACCCCCTATGTGCCCTCACCAGATCATCTGTTTCATGCAGAAGACCGACCCGCCGGACTTCATAAACTCGCTGGTGTCGAGCTCCACCGGGACGAAGTCGTGATTCCGCAGTTGGGCGTTGGTCCCTTCACAGCCTTCCTGGATCAGGACGTGCGCCCCGTCGGGGCAGTGGGCATTGCAGGCAAACTGGTGCCGCGCCTCGTGGTCCGGCACCTCGATGACCGTTTCGAAGAGGGCATCGATGAGGGCACGGCCCGCGTCGTCGAAGGCCTCCGGGGCCACGAGTGCGTGCCGGGCGTCCAGGGGACACAGGCAGGTATCGAGGTGGTAGTAGTCCGGGTCGACGAGGCGGAGGGCCACAATGGGCACGTCGAGCAGGTCCCCGAGTGCCTCGTACGCCTCCGGGCTCGTCCGGTAGCCGTACCCGCCCCACAGGAGGTGGTGGCCCGGATGCCAGAGGGCATCCCCCATGCCTTCGAAGTCTGCGTCCAGGTCCTCCGGCAGGGTTTCCACGGCATACCCGTCTTCCTCAAAAAACCGGGCGTAGTACGGCACCTCGTCCGCCCGTTGTTCGCTGTGCATGCGGCTGAGCACCACGCCCTTCGAGTCGGACGCGGGGTCGTAGAAGGGGAGGGTCTGGTTCGCGCAGAAGACCATGTCGGGCAGCCCGGACTGGCCGTTGACCAGGACGGGCGTGTGGTCGAGGGCCGTGTAGGCGGCGCGGAGGGCCTTCCACTGCTGCCAGGCGACGTCCGTGTTCACCGCGCCCACGTTCTCCGACATGTGCGGGTTGATGACGTATTCGACGTCGAAGTGGGTCGGGGTCGTCAGAACGACGCGCCGCGGAGGGGGGAGCGAGGGAATTCGGTCGAGCTGGAGGTCGAGGGCGTCGGGCGTCTGGTAGATCATGGGGGGACGGACCGTGGATGGGCGATGGGGCTAAAAATAAGGAACGCGGTGGGGGAAGTCCACGCCCGGAGCGAAGCGGGCCGCCCCACGGTCAGAAGTCCCGTCGCACGAACCAGTAGCCGGTCACCGCGTAGGCGGCGCCGCCAAAGAGCAGCGACGAGACGAATGGATACCAGGACGACACCGCCTCGCCCTTCGCCAGGGTAGAGACAATCTGCGTGACTTCTGTGAAGTTGGGCAGGCCGTGGTACAGCCCCCAAAACACGGGGCCGCCGACGGGGCCGAGGGTGGGGCCAATCTGGTCGGCGGCGGCCAGCACCATCGAGATGAAGATGAGGCCGTACGAGACGATGAGCCCCAGCGCCGTGCTTTCGGTCCAGACCCCCATCAGCATGACGGCCGCGTACATCACGGCAAACATGCCCACGACCAGGAGCAGCGAGAGGAGAAAGCGCGGATTCCACACCCCCGTTTTGAGGGACATGATGACCCACACGCCGCCCAGCAGGTAGACCGCGAGGATGCCGATCGCGCTCCAGACCCCCAGCATGTGGCCGAAGAGCACGTTCAGGCGGCCGATGGGCTTTGACAGCAGCAGCTCCACGCGCCCGTCGGACTGGAGGTCGGGGAAGAGCGAAGCCGAGGCGAAGAGCGCCAGCAGGATGCCAATCCAGTACGCCACGCCGGCCACGACGGACTCCACCGCGACAACCACGCGCGAGAGCGTGAGCGGCGGGGCGTCCTCCCCGCCCATGTCCTCGGGGGCGGCCTCCTGGCCAAACAGGCGGATGCCCGCGAGCGACCCCTCCACCACGTCTAGGTTCAGGGCGAACGTGACCGCCAGCAGCACCAGGGAGCTGACGATGAACAGCCCCAGCACGATCTTCCGGGCCCAGAGCTCCCGGAACGTAATCAGGACGAGACCAAGTAGGGGGCGCATGATGCTCAGGTCGGGGAATCGACCACGTCGATGAAGTAGTCTTCGAGGGACTGCCGAAGGGGGGTGATGGACTCAATTTCCACGCCGGCACTGCGCAACCGGTCCACGACCGCATTGAGTGTGGCCCGGTCGTCGGCGTGGACCCGATACTGATCGAGGCCCGACGCTGCGGACGAGCCGTCGGGTCCGGGGGTCAGGGGAAGCTCGGACGTATTCAGGAGCGAATCGGGCACGGACGTGGCGACGAGGTCGTATACCCGATCCACGGCGGTCAGCTCCTCGACGCGCCCCCGCCGAACCAGCGTTCCGTCCCGCAGGATGGCGATCTGCGTGCAGACCTTTTCGACCTCGGAGAGAAGGTGGGAGTTGAGAAAGATCGTCTTGCCTTCGTCCCGCAGCTCCAGCACGATGTCCCGAATGGCGCGGCGCCCCACCGGATCGACGCCGCCGGTGGGCTCGTCGAGGAACAGCAGGTCGGGCTCGTTGAGGAGCGCCTGGGCCAGCCCGAGTCGCTGAAGCATCCCCTTCGAGAAGGTCTCCACCTTCGTGTCCCCCCGCCCGTCGAGGGCGAGGCGGTCCAGCAGGTGAGGAATGCGATCATTGCGCTCGGCCCGGGGCACGTCGGCCAGGCGCCCGTAGGCGTGAAGCGTCTGGGTGGCCGTGAAGAAGCCCGGAAAGCGGTGGTTCTCGGGGACGAACCCGATCCGGTGGCGGGCGGCCGGGGTGCCGGCGGGCCGGCCGAAGAGGCGCGCGGTGCCGGCGGAGGGGCGGACGAGCCCGAGCAGAATCTTGACGAGGGTCGTTTTCCCCGCGCCGTTGGGGCCAAGGAGCCCAAAAATTGCGCCCTCCTCCACCGCGAGCGAGATGCCGTCGAGCGCCCGCACCGTCGAGCGACGCAGGAGTCCGGTGCGGTAGGTCTTCGACAGCGACGAGACGGAGAGGGCGGGCATGGGAATTATCGATTCGCGTCCGGTTCCGGGGACGTCGGAGGATCTGGTGCGTCGCCTGCCCCAGGGGTGCGGGCCGGCGCCTCACGCCGAGCGACGTGCATGGTGCGCTGCGGGAACGGAATCCTGATGCCCTTTGCGTCGAAGGCGCGCTTCAGGCGCTGCCGCAGCTCGCGCTCCGCGGCGTACTGCTCCCCAGGCTTTACGCGAACGACCACCCGCGCTGTTACAGACGAGTCGCCAAAGTCCATCAGCCCCTGTACCTGGGGCGTCTCGTCCAGGACAATCTCCTCGTGTGCAGCCACCCACTCGTTCGCAACGCGTTCCATGACGGGGAGGATGGCGTCCACGTCCTGCTCGTAGCTGAGGCCCACCGGCACGATGGCACGGGCCCACTGCACGCTCTTGTTGCCAAAGGTGCGCACCTCCCCGGCGGGAATCATCACGAGCTCGCCGTCGAACGTCCGCAGCTTGATGAGCCGCACCCCGATCTCCTCGATCGTGCCGGTGTGCCCGTCAATCGTGACGAGGTCGCCGACGTGGAGAATGTCGTCGAAGAGCAGAAAAATGCCCCCGATGACGTCCTTCACGAGGGTCTGGGCCCCAACCCCCACGGCGAGACCGGCGATGCCGGCGGTGGCAATCAGCGCCCCGATGTCGAGCCCCACTTCGCTGAGCACCATGATGCCCGCAATCGCCCATACGACGTAGCCCGCCGTGGACCGGAGCAGGGTGCCGAGCGTGACGGCCCGCTGGCGCTTCGGGTCGGTTGCCGGGCGGTCCGCGACGGTCGCGATCCACCGTTCCGTCCCCCGCCGGACCAGGGCGAGCACCAGCGCCGCCAGGGCGAGGATAATGACGATCCGCACCGCCCCCAGCAGAAGGACCTGCAGGCCGGGCGAGTCGAGCCACGCCTGCGGAGTACCGAGCTGGAGGAGGAGATCGATCAAGGGAGGAAGCGGGCCGTCGGGAAGACAAAGGAACGCCGGGGAGGGCTAGGCATCCGTGAGGGCCTCAATGCCGGGAAGGGGGGCGCCCTCAAGAAACGTAAGCAGGGCGCCGCCGCCGGTCGAGACGTGACTGATGCGGTCGTCGCACCCGGACCGGGTCAGCGCCGACACCGAATCGCCGCCCCCAACCACCGAAAAGGCACCGTCGTCCGTGGCGTCGGCCATGGCCTCTGCGATCGCGGTCGTGCCGTCCGCGAACGGGCCGACCTCAAACACGCCCATGGGCCCGTTCCAGACCACCGTTGCCGCGCCGAGGATGCGGTCGCGGTAGGCGTCGATGGTGGCGGGGCCGATGTCGAGGCCCATGAGCTCCGCCGGGATGTCCCCCTCCACGATCGAGGCCGTAGCGTCGGCCTCCGGCGCCTCGGCCACGACGTGATCCGTGGGGAGGGTGATGGTCCCCTCGGCCTGTTCGTACAGGTCCTCGGCCGTCTCCAGCCGGTCGGCCTCCACGCGGGAGGCGCCCACCTCGTGCCCGAGCACCTTGAGGAAGGTGTAGCTCATGGCGCCCCCAATGAGCAGGTGGTCCGCCGTCTCCGACAGGGCCCGGATCGTCCCCAGTTTGTCGGAGACCTTGGAGCCGCCGAGGATGGCAACCATGGGGTGGGCCGGGTCGTCCCGGACGCGCGTCAGGGCCTCGATCTCGTCCTCCATCAGGCGCCCCAGGGCCGCCACGTCCATGAACTCGGCCACCCCGGCGGTGGAGGCGTGCGCCCGGTGGGCCGCGCCGAAGGCATCGTTGACGTACACGTCGGCCAGGTTGGCCAGGGCCGTCGCGAAGGCCTCGTCGTTCGCCTTCTCGCCGGCGTCGAAGCGCGTGTTCTCCAGCAAGATCACGCTCCCCTCGCTCATGCCGTTGATCACCTCCTCGACGGTATCCCCCACCGTGTTGCTGGAGAACCGGACCCGTTCTTCGATGAGGGTGCCGAGGTGATCCGCCACGCAGGCGAGGCTCAGGTCCGGGTCGGGCTGACCGCCCGGACGCCCCAGGTGGCTCACGAGGATGGCCTTGCCGCCGTGGTCGAGGACGTGGCGAATGGTGGGAAGGGCCGCACGGATGCGGGTGTCGTCCCCCACGCAGGGGCTTCCGTCCTCGGAGGTGTCGAGCGGCACGTTGAAGTCGACCCGGATGAGGACGCGCTGGCCGCGTACGTCGACGTCGTCGAGGGTGAACTTGTGCATGGAACGGGGAAGTTGGGCGACAGAACGGGCGATGGGGCACGCCGCCCCGGACGGGCCACAACCGGACGGGCCACAGCCTGGGCCGCGGGGCGGCACGAGGGCACAGCTACACGTTCATGAGCCGCTCCACGAGATCCACGGTCCGGTTCGCGTAGCCCCACTCGTTGTCGTACCAGCCGACCAATTTCACCTGCGAGCCGGCGACCTTCGTCCACGGCGCGTCGTAGATGCAGGAGTGCGGGTCGTGGATGATGTCACGCGAGACGATCGGGTCGTCGCTGTAGGCGAGGATCCCGTCGAGCGCGCCGTTGGCGGCTTCGTAGAAGGCCTCGTTGACGTCCTCGACCGTCACGTCCTGCTCCACGACCGCCGTAAGGTCGGTCACCGAGCCGTCCGGGGTCGGGACGCGCATGGCCATGCCGTCGAGCGCGCCGTCGAGGTGGGGCAGCACCTTGCCGACGGCCTTGGCGCCGCCCGTGGTGGTGGGAATGATGGACTCGGCGGCGGTCCGGGCGCGACGGAGGTCGCCGTGGGGGCCGTCGACGATGTTCTGGGAGGCGGTGTAGGCGTGTACGGTCGTCATGAGGCCGCTCTCCACGCCGAAGGCGTCGTCGAGAACCTTCACCAGCGGGGCGAGGCAGTTGGTGGTGCAACTGGCGTTGGAGACCACCTTCTCGTCGCCGGTGAGAATCTCGTCGTTGACGCCCAGCACCACCATGGCGTCCACCTCGCTCTTGGCGGGGGCGCTGATGACGACCTGGTCCGCGCCGGCCTCCAGGTGCTGGGAGGCCTTGTCGTAGGTCCGGAACACGCCCGTGGACTCGATTACCACGTCGGTGTCGTGGTCGCCCCACGGAAGGTTCGTCGGGTCTTTTTCGCTGAAGACGGGAAACCCTTGCTCGTCCACCACGAGGGTGCTGTCCTCCAGGTGCACGTCGCCGGGGAATTGCCCGTGGACCGAGTCGTACTTGAGCAGGGTGGCCAGCGTCTCGGCATCTGTTAGGTCGTTGATGCCTACGATCTCGATCTCGTCCTCCTCCCGTTCCAGGAGGGCACGAAAGCACAGCCGCCCGATGCGACCAAATCCATTAATTCCAAGCTTGATTGACATAAGGGGTTAGGAGTCGTCTCAGTTCAACAGTGAGGCGAAGGCACGCCGCAGTGACGACGGCCCCAAGGAGGCAACGTATTCACAAACCCTCCCGTGCGGTGAGGCAAATGCACTATGCGTATCGCGTCGTTAAGGTATAAAAGAGCCGGAAGTCTCTTCGGTAAAGATCACATGCAAAACCGGACCCGCCCCGGGACGGCCTGGTCGCGGGGGAAACGAATGAACGACGGCACGTTAAACGGAATTCGATACCCAATGCGGATCAGTTCGTGTGAATGCCCTTCATCGACGATCCGTCCTCTCGCGTTATCTTGATTTCGGACCCTCTCGCTGGACATGGCTGCCCTCAAAACGCCCGAAAAGACATCGCGTCGCCAAGAGCTTCGGCAAAACATTTTTGTCGACCTCTACGCGCGGGCCCTTCTGTTCTACGATGAGTACAAGCAACTCGCGCAGGGGCTTGGGGTGGCACTTCTGGTGTTGATCCTGGCCATTCCGGGATACATCTACTACCATCAACAGCAAGAACAGGCGGCCAACCAGCAGCTCGGTCAGATTCTCCCGGTGTACGAGCAGGGCAACTTTCAGCAGGCCCTCGACGGGGCGGGCGACCGGGCGGGGCTTCTCGCAATTGCCGACGACTACGGTGGCACCGACGCGGGCAACCTTGCTACCTTCTACGCCGCAAACGCCCTCTACCAGCGAGACGACTACGACCGGGCGCTCACCTACTACCAGCGGTTCGAGAAGGAGAACGACTTTATCGGCGCCAGCGCGTACGCGGCCCAGGCGGCCATTCAGGAAACCCGGGGGGCCTTTGAGCGGGCGGCCGGTCTTTACGAACAGGCCGCCTCACAGTACCAGAACAAGTTGACGGCCCCCCGATATCTGCTCAACGCGGGACAGGCCTACGAAGAGGCCGGCCAGTACGAGGCGGCCATTGGGGTCTACGAGCGGATTCAGGAGGAGTACCCGGACTCCGAGCAGGCCCGCAACGCCGAGCGGTACCTAGCGCGGGCGAAGGTGCATCAGGGCAGCACATCCTCGTCGTAGTCGCCTCTTCGGTCCGGGGCCGGGCATTCCGAGAGCGGGGCGGCAGCATATGGGGGGCCGCGTTCGGGGCGCCGAGCGCCCCCGTGTCGTCGGCCGGCCCTTTCACCTCCCGCACGTTTTACCTGTGGACGAGTCTCCTTTGGCGGCATGCCCACGATTCTGGTCGTAGACGACGAGGCGAGCATCCGGCGGACGCTCCGCGAAATTTTGGAGTACGAGGACTTTGGCGTGGAGGAGGCGGTCGACGGGGAGGAGGCGCTGGTGGCCCTCCGCGAGAATGCCTACGACCTGGTGATTCTCGACGTGAAGATGCCGAAGATGGACGGCATGGAGGTTCTCGAAACGATCGCCGACGAGGGCTACGAGGTGCCGGTCCTCATGATCAGCGGCCACGGCACCATCGAGACCGCCGTGGAATCGACCAAGCTGGGGGCGTTCGACTTTATCGAAAAGCCGCCGGACCTCAACCGCCTGCTGGTGACCGTCCGCAACGCCCTGGACCACGGGCAGCTGGAGGTCGAAAACCGCCGGATGCGACAGGCGATCACCGAGCAGAATACCGGGGACCTGCCCCCCATCATTGGGGAGAGCGACGAGATCCAAGCGATCAAGGACACGATCGAGCGGGTGGCCCCCACGGAGGCGCGGGTGCTCGTCTCCGGCGAGAACGGCACCGGCAAGGAGCTCGTGGCCAAGTGGCTGCACCACAAGTCGGGCCGGGCCGACGAACCGATGGTGGAGGTCAACTGTGCCGCGATCCCGAGTGAGCTGATCGAGAGTGAGCTGTTTGGGCACGAGAAGGGGGCCTTCACCGGGGCCACGGAGCAGCGCATCGGCAAGTTCGAACAGGCCCACGAGGGCACGCTGTTTTTGGACGAGATCGGGGACATGAGCCTCTCGGCGCAGGCGAAGGTGCTTCGCGTGCTGGAGGAGCACGAAATTGAGCGGGTCGGGGGGGAGCACACCATTTCGGTCGATGTCCGGGTGGTGGCCGCCACCAACAAGGACCTGATGGAAGAGATCGAAAAGGGACGGTTTCGGGAGGACCTCTATCACCGCATCGGGGTTATCCTCGTCGATGTGCCCCCGCTCCGGGACCGGCGGGAAGACATCCCGCCGCTGACCCGACACATTGCCGGGCGGGTGGCCCAGCGCGACGGCCTTCCGCCGAAGGACTTCGCGGAGGAGGCGATCCAGCGGCTGCAGCGGTACGACTGGCGGGGGAATGTCCGCGAGCTGCACAACGTCATCGAGCGCCTCCTCATTCTCGTTGAGGGCGATGTGATTGAGGGGGACGACATCGATCAATTTGTGCAGCCGGGCGGAAACGGGGACGGCCCGACCCAAGAGCTCATCGAGGCGTACGACGACTTTAGTGACGCCCGCGACCAGTTCGAAAAGCACTTTATCCAGCACAAGCTCCATGAACACGACTGGAACGTAAGCCAGACGGCCGAAACGATCGGCATCCAGCGATCCCACCTCTACAACAAGCTCAACAAGTTCGGGCTTGAGCGGGGGGACTAGCGAGAGGGGCCCGGCTCGCGGTGTGCCGAAACAGGGCGTGCGTCGGGGGGCTGCGACCCAGGGGCTTGTGCTCACCACTCCACTGTCGCCGTTTATTCTGTCTTTCGCCGTGGACACGCCGCTGCTTCAGGTCGACGCCCTCCTCAAGCAATACGACACTGGGGGGGACGAGCCCCTCACTGTGCTGCGGGACCTCGATCTGGCCGTACAGGAGGGAGAAATTCTCGCCATCGTGGGGGAGAGTGGAACCGGAAAGTCCACGCTCCTCCACCTGCTGGGGGCGCTGGACCGGCCGACCGACGGCACGGTCCGGTTTGACGGGACGGACCTCTTCGCGAAGAGCGACGAGGAGCTCGCGGCCTTCCGCAATCGGTCGATCGGGTTCGTCTTTCAGTTCCACCACCTGCTCCCGGAGTTTACGGCCCTTGAAAACGTGGCCATGCCGGCCCTCATCCAGCACCGCTCCCTGGCGGACGTCACGCCGCGGGCCCAGGAATTGCTCGCCCTGTTGGGCCTGGACGACCGTGCCGACCACCGGCCCCGGACCCTCTCGGGCGGAGAAAAGCAACGAGTGGCCATTGCCCGGGCCCTCATGAACGAGCCGGCGCTGGTGCTCATGGACGAACCGACCGGCAACCTGGACGCCCGCACGGCCGAGCCCCTGCACCGCGAGATTGAGCGGCTAAGCCGAGAGATGGACCACACCTTTGTGCTGGCCTCGCACGATCCGTCCCTGGCCGAGGTGGCCGGGCGCGTTCTTCGACTCGAACACGGCACGCTGCACCCGCTGGCCGCAGCCGACGAGATGGCCCCTGAAGCCGGCCCCTCCGATGACGGGCACGCGGGGGGCTGATCTGGGGATGAAACGAAAATGATCCTTTAGCCGCGGGTGTCGAACTCCGGGTTCGGGGGCTCGTTGGGCCCAATCGGACGATTAGGTCGGCATACACCCGCACACCGGGCCCGGTGCGAGACGAATCCCTTCAGGAGAGGCCTTCCGGGTGCAGTACGAGGAACGGTTGCCGGCCTGTCCCCGAGACGACGCCGTCCCAACCGGCCTGTTCGGGTGCTATCTCTGCGACATTAGGTGTTGTATCCCCATGGACTCGATTGACTCCCTTCCCCTGTTCCCGCTGAGCCTCGTCCTGTACCCGGGTGAGCAGCTGACCCTCCACATCTTTGAGGACCGGTACAGGGCCCTCACCGCGTACTGCCTGGAGCATGAGGTGCCCTTCGGCATCGTCCGGACCGACGGGGAGTCCTGGGCGGACGTGGGCACGACGGCCCGCATCGAGGAGATCGTGAAGCAGTACGACGATGGGCGTTCGGACATCGTGGTGCGCGGCGAGGAGCGATTCCAGATTGACACCGTCCACGACGACCAGGCGAGCTACTACACCGCCGATGTCGCGCTGATCGAGGACGAGGACACGACCGTCGACCTCGACCTGAAAGAGCGGGCCATCACGCAACACATGAAGCTGCTGGAACTGGCCGGCCGCACCGTTCGCCCCGACCTGTACGAGGATGTGGACCGCTTGTCGTTCGTCCTGGCCCAAAACGGTGCCCTGGACGGGGAACAGAAGCAAGAGGTGCTTGAAGGAAGAACCGAGAACGAACGAATCCGCTACCTCATTCACCACTTCGAGTCGATCATCCCCCGCATCGAAGAGCAGGAAGGAGTGCGGCGGCGCATTCGTTCTAACGGGCACTTCAAAGACTTTCCCCCCGAAGAGGTCTAGCCCCCATGGACATTGGGGCCTGTGTTCGAGAGGTTACCTGTTCCCCTCTCTCGTCACGAACGCGCTGGTCCCCCGATGCCCGAAATTGGTCCCTACACGCTTCACACCGTCGATACCGGTCGCTTTGGACTGGACGGCGGTGCCATGTTCGGAATCGTGCCGAAACCCCTCTGGTCGCAGCGCATCGAGCCGGACGGGCAGAACCGCATTCCGCTGAGCATGCGGTGCCTCCTGCTGATTGGGGGCGACCGCGTCGTGTTGATCGACACCGGCGTCGGCGATACGTTTGAGGATACGAAGTTTCAGGACATCTTCGCGGTGGACCACAGCGGGGCCACCCTTGAGGGCTCGCTCGCAGCACACGGGGTGGCGCCGGGGGACGTGACCGATGTCGTCCTCACGCATCTCCACTTCGACCACGCGGGCGGGAGCACGCGGCGGATCGACGGCGAGCCCGCGGTTGCCTTCCCCAATGCGACCTATCACGTCCAGCGACGACACTGGAACTGGGCCGCGGACCCGAACCCGAAAGAGGCACAGTCCTTCCGTGCCGATACGTTCGCCCCCATCGAGGAGGCCGGTCAGCTCAACCTCGTGGAGGGGGAGGCGACGCTCCTGCCGCACGTTGACGTGTCCCTCGTCCACGGCCACACCGAGGCGCAGCAAACCGTAACGGTGCGGGACGACGAGACGACCCTCGTCTACGTGGCGGACCTCCTGCCGACCACGCACCATCTTTCTCCGGCCTGGACGATGGCCTACGATGTCCGCCCGCTCCGGACGATTGAGGAGAAAGGCGAGTTTTTGGAGCAGGCGGCGGATTCGGAATGGAAATTGTTCTTTGAGCACGACCCGGAGGTTGCGGTTGCCGACGTGGAACGCACCGACCGCGGCATGCAGGTTGTCAACGAACGGCCCCTCGACGCTTTGTGAGGTTCTGCGACGGCTTCGGGCAGACCCCCCACCTCACATCATCCCCTCTCCATTCCGCCAGCAGCGACCCGATAAAATGAGCGACTTCGAAGAGCCCGAAACGACGGACGAGCTCCACGAGGCCCTGTCCACCGTCTACCACGATCTCAACAACCCCCTCTCTATCATTTCGGGAAACGCGCAGTTTTTACTCGAACTGAGCCGAGAGGAGGAGCTCGACGACCAGTTCGCCTCGTCGGCCCAGGACATCCAGGAAGCCAGCCAGCGCATGGCGGAATCCCTCCAGCGGCTGACTCGCCTCCGGGACGCGCTCGAAGATCAGGAGCAGGCATGAGGAGAACCAGGAAAGAAACTCGCGGGCGCCGTTCGGCTACCAAGTAGCCGTAGCATCTTTTGCGTTTGGAATATGTCCAGAATGGCTGTTACATTCATACCGGGTGGTGAAATACTTCCCGATATGAGCGATCCCTCCGTCGGTTTTTCCTGCAAACCAGCCACGGCCTGTTGACCCACGAACGCTACAGACGACGCCGCACGAACTGAGCTGCACGAGAGGCATCTTGAGCTGATCCGGGCCCGTGCGCCGACAAATCCTGGAGCGGTACGGTGCGCTGGTATAGGGGGGCACCCCGCCCGCAGGCGGGGGCCCGGAAGGCCGATGTGCTCTCGTCGCATCCGGCGTTGACGTTCACTCTGTACGCGACCAATCTTCCTCTCCTATGGCTGATCAGGTTCTTTCTCGCGCGCCCCGCTGGTTCGTTGCCGCCTTTGGACTGTTCCTCGTGGGGGGGCTGACGGTGCCGGCCCACGGACAGGTCGCCCAGTCCTCGGCCCTCTTCCTCCGCATTGAGCCCGACAGCCGAGCGGCCGGAATGGGCAACGCCGGGGTGGCCACCGCCGACAACGCCAATACCATTTTCTGGAACCCGTCCGGCCTCGCGTTCCAGAAGGACACGCAAGTCGGGGTCACACACGCGAACTGGCTTCCGGAATTCAACGCCAATCTCTTTTACGAGTACCTCGTCGGGTCGTACCACGTCGATGGGGTCGGGACGTTTGGGGGCAACGTCCAGTACCTCAATCTCGGCGAGACCGAGATCCGCGACCCGTCAGGGAACCGGCTCGGCGTAACGAACTCCTACCAGCTCGCCATCTCCACGTCCTACGGCGTGAAGGTGTCCGAGCGGTTGGGGGTGGGGACCTCGCTCCGGTACATCCGCTCAAAACTCACGTCCGGGCAACGAGTGGGCGGGAACGGGAGTGCCTCCACCTTTGCGACCGATATTTCAGCCCTGTATCGGTCGGCCCCTTTTGCGTTGGGCGGGGCGGACGCGACGTTTTCCGCGGGCCTCAACATTGCCAATCTGGGGGGGACGCTTAACTTCACGGAGGAGCCGGAGCCGGACCCCAAAGACCCAATCCCCGCGAACCTTCGCTTCGGCCCTGCGCTGACCATCGACTTCGACGAGTACAACTCGCTGACCTTCGCCACGGATTTCAACAAGTCGTTGGTAAGTGTAGACCGGGTAGCCGTGCAGGAGAACGACACGACCAGGACGGTTCGGGTCGGGAATACCGGCTTTGAGGCGCTGTTCGACTCGTGGGGCACCGCCCGCGGTCAGACAGGCCCCGACGACGAGCCGACGGAACTCAGCCTGATTGAGCAGTTCACGGTCGGGACGGGCGTGGAGTACTGGTACAGCGACCTGTTCGCGCTTCGGACGGGGTACTACTACGAAAATCCGGACAACGGGGACCGCCAGTTCCTGACGTTCGGGGCCGGGCTCCGGTACAACATCGTCGGCGTGGACATCTCGTACCTCTACACCGCGGAGAACGAAAGCCCCCTGGCCAACACCCTCCGGTTCTCGCTCCTGTTCAACTTCCAGTAGGACCTGCGGCGGCGGCCCGGGAGGGCGGGGCCGGCGGCCGTGCCCCGCTGTACAAGACCGGAGCCTGAGCCTGGAAGCGACCCGGGGAGAAACTGCGGGCTTGCCCAACGTGGGGTTGGATCAGTGCCGATCGTGTAGTACATTGCCTCGTAGAAACCGGGACCGTCGTGTGCTCGCGGCCCCACCGCATCATCCAGTCACGAGGTGCGTCCCCGCATGACTACGGCGACCGACGGGTCGGAGGAAGCCGAACTCCGCCGCCACATTTTGGACACGGCGCGTCACCTGCTCGTGCAGGAGGGCTACAAGGCGCTGTCGATGCGCACGATTGCCGACGCCATTGGCTACAGCGCCACCAGCATCTACCTTCACTTCGACGGCAAGGATGCGCTGCTCCACGCCCTCATCCACGAGGGCATGATGGCGTTGCGAGATCGTCTCCGCGACGCGGCGGCACAACACCCTGAGTCCCCGGTTCAGCGCCTCAACGCCCTCTGCGGCTGCTTCGTCGAGTTTGGGCTCGAAAACCCGGAGTACTACGAGATCATGTTCCAGCTGCGGCCGGAGCGGATGGAACGCTATCCGCCCGAAAAGTACCGGGCGGCCCGTGAGAATCTGGACTTCTTTGCCCGGGCCCTCGACGAAGGCGTCGAGCAGGGCATTTTCGAGGTGGACGACAGCCGGGTGTCTGCGAGCACCGTCTGGGCGTCGCTGCACGGCACCGTGTCGCTGCTCCTGGCCGACCGCGTGGACGTGCACATCGACCCGGACGCGTTCATCGAGACCGCGATTCGACAGGTCCTCCGTGGATTCCGAGCGCCCGCCGCGTCCACGCCCTGATGCGCCCCTAGACGCCCTCGGCGTGGTGCCGGGTTTCCTTTCACCGATGCTGACCCGCAGCCCATGTCCGGCCCTACTCACACGGCCCCCCCGGATGCCGGCCCCTGCGTGCGGGGGCGGACCATCCCTGATCTGCTGTACGAGGCCACCGACGCGTACGACAACCCCCAGGCCCTGAACCAGCCGACCGATGAGGGCTGGGTTCCGATGTCGCTCAATCAATTTCGGCGGCGGGCGGAAGCGACGGCCCTGGGCCTGCGTGCCCTCGGCCTGGAGCAGGGGGCGAAGGTGGCCCTCCTCCTGGAGAGCGATGTGCACTACTGTGTCGTCGACATGGGGTGCCTGATCGGGGGCCTCATCGACGTGCCGCTGTACCTGTCGAGCGCGGCGGATCAGATGCAGTACGTCGTCGACCACGCCGAGGCGGAGGCGCTCGTCGTCTCCAACCCGAAGCGCCTCGGGCAGGCCGCGGCCCTGCTCCCGGACCTGCCTCGAATCGAGACGGTCATCGTCTGCGACCCCGGCGACGAGGACGCCCGCCCGGACCTGCCGGACCGGGTGACGCTGAGGACGCTGGAGGCCGTTCAGGCCCTCGGCCGCGCCGAGGTCGAGGACCCGTCCGCGGCCGTCGACGACCTGCGGGCGGAAATTGACCCCCAGGACCTCGCGACCATCATCTACACGAGTGGCACCACGGGGCGGCCCAAGGGCGTGATGCTGTCCCACGAGAACATCTCGTCGAACGCCATTACATCGATCGCGGAGATCGACGACTTCGAGACCGGGCCGGAAGGGGAGGTGGTGATCTCATTCCTGCCCCTCACGCACGTGTTCGCCCGCATGCTGCAGTACGCCTACATGAGGCGGGGCATCAGCATCTACTTCGCCCACCCGGACGACCTCGTGGACGCCCTGCCGCAGGTGCGGCCGACGGTCTTCGCGTCGGTCCCGCGTGTGCTCGAGAAAGTATACGCCGGCATCAAGAAGAAGGTGATGGGCATGCAGGGGCTTCAGAAGCGCATCGGGGAGTGGGGGCTCCAGGTGGCGCAGGACTACGACATGACCCGGTCGCAGCCGCCCCTCTACGCCCTCAAGCACGCAGCGGCGGACCGGCTCGTGTTTCGCAAGTGGCGAGCTGCCTTTGGGGGGCGGGTCAAATACGTGGTCGTAGGAGGGGCGGCCCTCCAGCCGGACCTCGCCAACATCCTGGCGGCGGCGGACATTACGACGCTTCAGGGATACGGCCTGACCGAGACGAGCCCCGTGATCTCTTACACCCGCCCGCAGCGCAACAAGCCCGGCACGGTGGGCGAGCCCCTGCCCGGCGTGGAGGTCAAAATTGCGGAGGACGGAGAAATCCTGACGCGGGGCCCCCACGTGATGCAGGGCTACTACAAGGCCCCCGACGAGACAAATTCCGTCATGGAAGAGAACGGATGGCTCCACACCGGGGACATCGGTGAGTTCGACGAAGACGGCTTTCTCAAAATCACCGACCGCAAGAAGGCCCTCTTCAAACTCTCGACCGGAAAGTACGTGATGCCCCAGCCCATCGAGAACCGAATGGGGAGTGACCCGCTGGTGGACAACGCCGTCGTCGTGGGCCGGGACCGCAAGTTCTGTGCGGCCCTGCTGTTTCCGGCCCCGGACCAGGCGCAGGCGCTGGCGTCCGAACGGGGCCTGGGCGCCGAGCGAGACATTGAAGATCTCCTGACTGAGCCCGACATTGTGGATGCGTACCGGTCGATCGTGCACAGCGCGAACGAAGGGATGGAGCCCTGGTCGACCGTCAAGCGCCTGGCCCTCATCCCCGACGAATTGACCGTGGACTCGGACCTGATGACCCCGACCATGAAGATCCGCCGGCCGGAGGTGCGCACGGCCTACGCCGACGAGATTGAGGCCCTGTACGACGAAGACGGAGCGGGGGAGGGACGGGGGGTGGTTCTGGTGGAGGTGTGATGTGCGCAGAGAGGCGGGGCTGTCTGGGCGCCTCCCACGGGCTGGACGCGATTCCGGGCCGTGGCGCCCGCGGTTAACGCCGTTAACGTCGACAAACCTGTTCTCATTCACGTCCCGAACTGACGCCATGGACACCACATCTCTCGATACGCGCGCCCTCGATTTGGAGGCCCCCCCCACGCACCCCCCGTTCCGGACCGCGGCCGTGCTGGGGGCCGGCACCATGGGCGCGCAGATCGCGGCGCACCTCGCCAACGCCGGCCTGGAGGTGCACCTGCTCGACATTGCGCCGGACGACGACGATCCGAACGCCGTTGTGCGGGAGGGCTTTGAGCAGGCCCGTGAGGCGAGCCCCGACCCCTTCTTCGCCGGCGAGGCGGCCGACCGGGTGCACCTCGGCAACTTCGAGGAGCATTTCGGTCGAATCGGGGACGTTGACTGGATCGTGGAGGCGGTCGTGGAGCGGATGGACGTGAAGCGCGACGTGCACGCCCGCATCGAGGCGCACGCCGCGGACGACGCGGTCATCTCCACGAACACCAGCGGGCTGCCCATTCACGCCATCACCGAGGGGCGGTCCGCGGACTTCAAGCGCCGCTTCCTGGGCACCCACTTCTACAACCCGCCGCGCTACCTGAAGCTGCTGGAGCTGGTGCCCACCGACGCCACCGATCCGGACGTCACGGAGCGGGTGGCGCAGTTTGGGCGGCTGCGGCTGGGGAAGGGCATCGTCGTGGCGAACGACGTCCCCTACTTCATCGGCAACCGGATCGGCGTCTTCGCCCAGCTGCAGGCGATCCGCCACTTCACCGACGGCGACTACACGATCGAAGAGATCGATACGCTGACGGGCAAGATCTCGGGCCGGCCCAAGTCCGCAACCTTCCGCACCGCCGACCTCGTGGGGCTCGACGTGCTGATGGACGTCGCCACCAACCTGCGGGAGCTGGTCGACGACGAGGCGCAGCGCGAGGCGTTCGCCGTGCCGGACGTGCTGGAGCGCCTCGTGGACGACGGCCGGCTGGGGGAGAAGACGAAGGCCGGATTCTACAAGAAAGTGGACGGTGAGATCAAGTCAATCGACCCGGATACCCTCGGCTACACGAGCGCAGCGGACGAGGAGCTTGGCGATCTCGGGGCAGTCTGGAACGCGGGGGGGCTGTCGGCCCGCCTCCAGGCCCTGTACGAGGACGACGGCCGAGCGGGGCAGTTCTTCCGGGAGACGACGCTGGAGCTGCTGGCCTACAGTGCGAACCGACTGGGGGAGGTTTCCGACAACCCGGCGGACGTGGACCGGGCCATCCGGTGGGGGTTCGGGTGGACGATGGGGCCGTTCGAGATGTGGGACGCCCTCGGAATGGGGACCGTCCTCGACGGCCTGGAGGCGCACGCCCTCGACGTGCCGGGTTGGGTCCACGCCATGCACGAGCGGGGCGAGACCTTCTACGACACCCGCGACGGCGAGCGGGCGGTCTTCATGCCCCACGCCGACCGGCACGAGCCCGACCCGCGGCCGGCAGACGAACTTCGCCTCGCCCCGATCAAGCAGGGCGCCGCGAATGAGCTCTGGAGCACCGACGACGCGGCCCTGCTCGACGTGGGCGACGGGGTGGCCCTCTTCGAGTTTCGGTCGAAGGCCAATACCCTCGGGCGCGACGTGATGATGGGGCTCCGGGAGTGCGTCGGGCGGGTGGAGCAGGACGCCAACCTGCGCGGAATGATCGTGGGCAACGAGGGCAAAAACTTCTCCGTCGGGGCCAACCTGGGGGAGATGGCAATGGCCGCCTCGGAGGGCGCGTTCGACGTGATCGACCAGTACATCGACGAATTTCAGCGGACGATCCAGCAGGTGCGGTACGCGTCGTCGCCGGTGGTGGTGGCCCCGCACCAGCGCGTGCTGGGGGGCGGCTGCGAGATGGCGATGGCCTGCCCGCACCCGGTGGCCGCCGCCGAGACGTACATCGGCCTTGTGGAGCTGGGCGTGGGGCTCATTCCCGCCGGGACCGGCACCATGCGCCTCGCCGCCAGGGCCGCGCAGGACGCCCCGAACGACACCCACAACGCGATCCAGGATCACCTGCGCCCCTACTTCGAGACGGTGGCGATGGCCGAGGTGGCCGAGAGTGCCGCCCAGGGCATCGAGATGGGCTTCCTGCCCGAGAATACGCGCGTCGTGATGCACGAGGACCGACGCCTCTACGCCGCGAAGCAGGAGGTGCTGCGCCTCAGCGAGCAGGGCTACGCCCCGCCGCCCGTCATGAACAAGATCAAAGTGCTCGGGGCGAAAACGCTTTCCACATTAAAGGTGGCCCTGATGCAGTACCGCGAGGGGAAGTACATCACCGAGTACGACGAGCACCTCGCCACGCAGCTCGGGAAAGTGATGTGCGGCGGGAAGCTGAGCAGCCCGCAGGAGGTGCACGAGGACTACCTGATCGAGCTAGAGCGGGAGGTCTTCCTAAGCCTTCTGGGCGAGGAGAAGACCCAGGCCCGCATCCAGCACATGCTGGAGCACAACAAGCCCCTCCGGAA